>JAANMW010002506.1_pt1 | contig 16424 bp, 19 predicted proteins | sample 7279671 | NCBI WGS metagenome assembly JAANMW01 (sample SAMN14094541, study PRJNA606508) | bioreactor metagenome | isolation source: A lab-scale SPAN reactor treating ammonium-rich wastewater day 247 | place: Ireland: Galway | collected 2017-09-19
TGGTGATCTCGCAGCGGATCGTGGCGCTGATGGGCGGGCGGATCGGGGTGGAATCGCAGCCCGGCATGGGCTCGACCTTCTGGTTCGAGGTCCCGCTGCTGAAGGTGCAGGGCGACATGCCTACCCAGCAGGAAGACCTGCACGGCGGACGCGTGCTGCTGGTCACCACCGACCAGCGGCTGCGCATGCGCCTGACCATGCTGCTGCCCAATTGGGGCCTGCGCGTCACCACGGTGGAGAATACCCACGATGCGCTGGAGCGCCTGCGCCAGGCGCGCGCGCAGGGCGAGCCGTGGTCCTACTCGGTGGTGTTGGCCGACCTGTCCAGCATCCGCAGCACCGCGCTGTCGCTGGCCCGCAACATGGAGCGCCGCTCCCAATTCGGCGACGCCCGGCTGGTCTACCTGCGCGGCGACGAGGTCACCTCGCTGGACCTGCCGCTATCGGCCACGATCATCCCGCGCAACGTCGAGGACGTCGACCTGCGTGCCGCGCTATCCGCCTCCGGGGTGTCGTGGTCGCACCATGACCCGCATCCCGAGCCAGCGCCCCGCGCCCCGCGCACGATGCCGGAGCGCAAGACCCGCGTGCTGCTGGTGGAGGACAACCCGGTCAACCTGATGGTGGCGCAGCGGCTGCTACAGGTGCTGGGCGTGGATTGCGACGCCGCCGGCAACGGCCAGGCCGCGCTGGAGAAGCTCGACGAAGGCGACTACGACCTCGTGCTGATGGACTGCCAGATGCCGGTGCTGGACGGCTATGCCGCCACCCGCCGCTGGCGCGAGATCGAGCAGGAACGCAACCTCGAGCGGCGCCTGCCGATCGTGGCGATGACCGCCAACGCGATGGCAGGCGACCGCCAGAAGTGCCTGGACGCCGGCATGGACGACTACCTGGCAAAGCCGGTCACCCGCGCCGAGTTGGAGCAGTGCGTGTCGCGTTGGAAGAGTTCCAACCTAGCGGTACCAGAGAGCCTGCCGCCGGCCGCGCAGATGGCCGAACGTTCGCCGCCGGTGCTGGACAACAGCGTGCTGGGTGAGCTGCGCGAAGTGCTGGGGCCGGAAGTGGACCGGATCGTCACCGTCTACCTGGAAGACGCGCCGCGCTTGATCGCCCAACTGGAGCGTGCGGTTGCCGGTAACGACCCGATCGCGCTGCGGGTGGCTGCGCACACCCTGAAATCCTCCAGCGCCAACGTCGGCGCCACCACCCTGTCCGAAGCCGCGCGCGATCTCGAGCACGGCGCCCGCGACGGCACCCTGGCCAACCCCGGCAGCGCGGTGGCGCGGATCGTTAGCGAATTCGCGCAGGTGCGCGCAGCGCTGCAGGCCAGCCTGCCGCGCTGAGCCGCGGCGGCAGGGACCGCGCTCAGCCACGGTCGAGCTGCTGGGCCAGGTAGTTCTGCTCGCCCAGGCGCTCGACCAGCGAGAGCTGGGTCTCGAGCCAGTCGATGTGCTCTTCCTCGGAACCTAGGATGTCGGCGAACAGCTTGCGGCTGGCGTAGTCGGCAACGCTTTCGCAGTAGGCGATCGCCTCGCGCAGCAGCGGCACGGCCTCCAGCTCCAGCGCGAGGTCGCAACGCAGGATCTCCACCGGCGTCTCGCCGATCCGGATCTTGCCCAGCGCCTGGAAGTTGGGCAGCCCGTCGAGGAACAGGATGCGTTCGGACAGCGCATCGGCATGCTTCATCTCGTCGATGGACTCGTGGTGCTCATGCTCGGCCAGCGCCTGCAGGCCCCAGTTCTTCAGCATCTTGGCGTGCAGGAAGTACTGGTTGATCGCGGTCAGCTCGTTGTAGAGCGCTTTGTTCAGATAGCCGATGACCTTGGCGTCGCCCTTCATGGCCGCTCCTCCTGTATGGAAAGCGCCAATGTAGCGCCTGCCGCGCCGCCCGGGGCGAAATGCAGGCCGCCCCCGCAACGCCGGGCGCGGGCAGCTCAGGCCGCGCGGGCCAACACCGGCAGGGCTAGCGCGCGGCGGGCGCGCGCTTCGTCGATCAGCTCGGCCACCAGCCCCAGGCAGGAGCCGCAGCTGGCCCCGGCACCGGTGCGCATGGTCATTTCGGACACGCTGTCGCAGCCGGCATCGGCTGCTTCGCGGATCTGCCGATCCGTCACCCCGTTGCAGATACAGACGTACATCGCGCGCCACCGGTTGGGCCAATGACGCGATTCAATATCAATTGCGAATGATTGTCAATTGACAATTCGACACGGGGCGATGGCGTTCAGCCCCGGTAGCGGCAGCCGGAGGTGCAGGTCTCGTGCACCACCACTTCCGACAGCAGCGGCACCCGCGGCTTCATCCGCGCCCAGATCCACTGCGCCAGGCGCTCGCTGGTGGGGTTCTCCAGGCCCTCGATGTCGTTGAGGTAGTGGTGGTCCAGCTGTTCGTACAGCGGGGCGAACGCCGCCTTCAGGTCGGCGAAATCCATCACCCAGCCCGTATGCGGGTCGGGGGCGCCGGACACGTGCAGCTCGATCCGGAACGAATGGCCGTGCAAGCGCGCGCATTTGTGGCCCTGGGGGACGTTGGGCAGCCGGTGCGCGGCCTCGAGGGTGAAGCTCTTGAAGATGTCCATGCCGCCATTCTATTGGTTCACCGGCCGCGCCACCGCGGCCGCGCGGGGAAGCGGTCAGTCCAACAGTTCCATCGCCATCACGATGGCGTCCTCGCGGCCGTCGCGCGCCGGGTAATAGCGCGGGCGCCGGCCGATCTCGTTGAAGCCGCTGCGCTCGTACAGCGCGATCGCGCGCGGATTGGACGGCCGTACCTCCAGGAACACCCGCTGCGCACCGTGGCCGCGGGCGATCTTCAGCAGCGCCTGCAGCATCCGCGCGCCCAGGCCCTGGCCTTCGTTGCCGGGCGCGGTGCACAGGTTGAGCACGTGCGCCTCGCCGGCGGCGATGCTGAGCACGCCATAGCCGACGATCACGCCCTGCCGCTCCAGCAGCCACATCGAATGGCCGGCATGCAGGCAGTCGCGGAAGATGCCGCGGGTCCACGGATAGGGGTAGGCGCGCTCCTCGATCAGCATCACTGCGTCGAGGTCGGCCTCGCGCATCGGCCGCAGGCTTGCCGTCGCTTCCGTCGCGTAGCCCTGCTGCATGGCGTTCACGCCGAAGGATCGCGCCGCAATGCGCGCAGGCGCGGCCATAGCGCGCGTTTGGCGGCGGCATCGCCGCGCAGGCGGCCACACTGCGCGGCGATGTCGGGCCGGGCCAGCAACGCTTCAGGCGCCATGCCGGCGGCACGCGCCAGCCGCGCCAGCATCGAAGCATCCAGCGCCACCTCGCCGCTGCTGGCGACGGGCGCGGAAGGTGCATCGGACAAGCGATACAGCACGTGGCCAAGCTCGGCCAGCACCGCGCGCTGGAGCCCGTCCCAGCCCATGCTCAGGCGTCCTGCCCCAACGGGTGGCGGCGACGCAGCCACATCAGCGGGCCCGACAATGCGTACAGCGTGCTGGCGGCCAGCAGCGTCACCGCCGGCGCGATCCACAGCGCGATCAGGATGGCCAACGCCACCACCAGCACGAAGAACGGCACTCGGTCGGCCTTCGGCCCGCTGCTGCTGCCCTTGAAGCTGCTGTAGCGGATCCGGCTGACCATCAGCAGGCCCGACACCACGGTCAGCGCCAGCGCGCCATAGCGCAGCTCTTCTCCCGCCCAGCCGAATTCCTGGCAGACCCAGACGAAGCTGGCCATCAGCCCCGCCGCCGCCGGGCTGGCCAGGCCCACGAACCAGCGCTTGTCCACGGTGCCCACCTGGCTGTTGAAGCGGGCCAGCCGCAGCGCCGCGCAGGCCGCGTACAGGAACGCCGCCAGCCAGCCGATCTTGCCAAGGGTCAGGCTGTCGAGCTTCATCGACACCAGCGCCCAGTGGTACATCAGCATCGCCGGGGCCATGCCGAAGCTGATCAGGTCCGCCAATGAGTCGTACTGCACGCCGAACTCGCTCTGGGTGTTGGTCAACCGCGCGACCCGGCCGTCCAGGCCGTCCAGCACGGCCGCCACGAAGATGGCCACGCAGGCCGCCTCGAAGCGCCCCTGCGAGGCCGCGATGATGGCGAAGAAGCCGCCGAACAGCCCGCCGGTGGTGAACAGGTTGGGCAGCAGGTAGATGCCGCGGCCGCGCGGGCGCGGGGCGGGGGTTCCGGTTTCGTCCATTCCACCAGTTTACGGGCTTGCGGCGGCGGCGGCGCGGTGCTGCAATCGGCGCACATTCCCCCGGAGCGCCCGCATGAACCCCATCCGTCCCCTCGCCATCGCGCTGGCGCTGACCGTGGCCGCGGCACCGGCAATGGCGCAGCAGCGCGTCTACCAGTGGAAGGACGCCAATGGCGTGACCCACTACACCGACGTGGCGCCCAAGCAGAGCCACCAGACCCGCGACATCGAGGTCAAGGACGGCAAGCCGGTGGAGGGCGCCGCCAAGCAGCCGGAAAGCGAGCAGTGCACCAAGGCCCGCGGCAACGTCTCCCGCTTGCAGGGCGGCGGCCCGATCGGCATCGACACCAACGGCGACGGCAAGCCGGACCGCAACATGACCGCGGACGAGCACAAGGCCCAACTCGAACTGAACCAGGCCGCGGTCAAGGCGTTCTGCATGCAGGCCAAGCCGTGAGACAGCTGGGCATGCTGCTGGCCGCGGTCGCGCTGGCGGTCGCGGCGTGGTGGTGGTTCACCACCGAGATGCCCCGCCGCGAGCGCGAGCGCCAGGCTGCCGCGGAAGTGGCGGCCATCCAGGCCGAGCGCACCAACGCGCTGTACCGCTGGCGCGACGACGCCGGCAACCTGCACGTCACCGACGAACCGCCGAAGGACCACCGCTACGAGCGGATCAGCCGCACCCCGCAGGACGGCATGGCGGTGGACGGCGCGAAATAACCGCCGCGCCGCGGGGGCGCGCCGGCGGCGCATGGCAGAATGCGGGTTTTCCCCACGCCCGAACGCCATGCGCCTGTCGCAATTCCACCTCCGCACCGAAAAGGAAACCCCCGCCGACGCCGAGATCGTCAGCCACAAGCTGATGCTCAAGGCCGGCATGATCCGCAAGCTCGCCGCCGGCCTGTACACCTGGTCGCCGCTGGGGCTGCGGGTGCTGCGCAAGGTGGAGGCGGTGGTGCGCGAGGAGATGAACCGCGCCGGCGCGATCGAAATGGCGATGCCGTCGATCCAGCCGAAGGAGCTGTGGGAAGAAACCGGGCGCTGGGCGAAATTCGGCCCGCAGCTGCTGAAGATCCGCGACCGCAAGGAGCAGGAATACTGCTTCACCCCCACCGCCGAAGAGGCGGTGACCGATTTCTTCCGCCAGGAAATCGCCAGCTACAAGCAACTGCCGGTCAATTTCTACCAAATCACCAGCAAGTTCCGCGACGAAATCCGCCCGCGCTTCGGGGTGATGCGCGCGCGCGAATTCATCATGAAGGACGCCTATTCCTTCCACGCCGACGATGAATCGCTGCACGCCCAGTACCGCACCATGTACGACACCTACACGCGCATCTTCACCCGCTTGGGGCTGAAGTTCCGCGCGGTGGCGGCGGATACCGGCGCGATCGGCGGCAGCGCCTCGCACGAATTCCACGTGCTGGCCGATTCCGGCGAGGACGCGCTGGCGTTCTCGGAGACCTCCGATTACGCGGCGAACGTGGAGCTGGCCGAGGCGGTCGCGCCCGGCGCGCGCCCGGCTGCGGCGGAAACGCTGCGTGACATCGAGACCCCCACCCAGGAAACCTGCGAAGAAGTGGCCGCGCTGATGGGCATCGCGCTGGCGCGCACGGTGAAATCGGTGGCGATCATGGCCGGCGACGGCGACGGGCAGTTCGTGCTGGCGCTGGTGCGCGGCGACCATTCGGTGAATGAAATCAAGCTGGCGAAACTGCCGGGGCTGGCCGATCACCGGCTGGCCACCGAAGCGGAAATCCTCGAATACCTCGGCAGCGAGCCTGGCTTCCTTGGCCCGCTGCATGCGAAAAAGCCGGTGCGCGTGGTCGCCGACCGCAGCGTGTCTGCGCTGGCCGATTTCGTGGTCGGCGCCAACAGGCCCGGTTTCCATATCGCCGGCGTCAACTGGGGCCGCGACCTGCCGGAACCGGAAACCGCCGACATCCGCAACGTGGTCGAGGGCGACCCGTCGCCGGACGGCAGCGGCAGCCTGCGGATGGCGCGCGGGATCGAGGTTGGGCACGTGTTCGCGCTGGGCCGCAAATATTCCGAGGCGATGAAATGCACCGTGCTGGACGCCAGCGGCAAGGCGGTGAACCCGGCGATGGGCTGCTACGGCATCGGCGTATCGCGCATCGTCGCCGCGGCAATCGAGCAGAACCACGACGCCGCCGGCATCCGCTGGCCGCAGGCGATGGCGCCGTGGCAGGTGGCGGTCTGCGTGATCAATCCGAAGAACGATCCGGCGGTGGCCGAAGCGGCGGAGACCCTGCACGCGGAATTGAATGCCGCCGGCATCGATACCGTGCTGGACGACCGCGGCCTGCGCCCGGGCGCGATGTTCGCGGATATCGAGTTGATCGGCATCCCGCACCGGGTAGTGGTGTCCGGTCGCGGCCTGGAAGCCGGCACCTTCGAATATCGCGCGCGCAGCGCAGCCGAGGCGGAAAACCTGGATCGGGCGACACTGCTGGCGCGGATCGCAAACGGCTGAGGGAAACAACCGCAGCCAAACCGGCCATCGCGGGGATATTGGCGGCAAATGCATCCACGGTTACTATCTGCCCATCCAAGGATTGGATAATCCCTTCACCCAATATAAAGAAGAGCCCATGAGCCTCAATATCGAAACCCTGAACCCGCAGGAACTGGCCGCGCTGATCAAGCGCGCCAACAGCCGCCGCAAGGTGCTGGCCAAGCGCAAGCCGGCCGCGCAGACCAAGGCGGCGGTCGCCAAGGTGCTGAAGGCCTCCGGCTGGACGTTCGAGGAGCTGTACGGCAAGGCGGGTGGCAGCACCGTCGCGGCGCCGGCCGCCAAGAAGGCGCGCAAGGCCAACAAGGGCCGCAGCACCGGCAAGGTGCCGCCGAAGTACCGCAACCCGGCCAATGAGAAAGACACGTGGACCGGCCGCGGCCGCCAGCCGCGCTGGGTGGCGGCGGAAATCGCCAATGGCCGCAAGCTGGAAGACCTGCTGATCAAGTAAGCGCGCGGCACGGCAGGAACGAAGACGCCGGCTTCAAGCCGGCGTTTTTTTGGCATTACGCAGGATCAATGCGGCGCTTACAGGCTGCGCCGCGTGGGCATCAGCAGGTTGCCGAATACCAGCCCCGCCAGCAGCGCCATCAGGGTATTGAGTGCGGCCATCGCCGCGGCCTCGCCCGCGCCGATGTCCTGCGACTGCACCAGCGAAATCACTCCGCGCAGGGAAATGCTGCCGGGCACGAGGATGATGATGCCGGGCAATCGCACCAGCGCACCGGGCCGGTTGAACCAGCGCGCATAGGCATTGCCCGCCGCGGTCGCCGCCAGCGCCGCCAGGAATACCCCTGCAATCGGCCCCAGCCACTCGCCGGAAAAGCGCGAGATCAGGTAGCCCGCGATCACCGCGCCCATCACCAGCGGATAATCGCGGCGCCCCGCCTGGAACAGCACCGCGAAGGCGTAAGCGGCCAGCCCCACCGCGCCCCAGGCCACCCACTCGGGCTGTGGTCGCAACGCCCGCACCTGCGGCTCGATCCCGGCCACCTCGGCGAGTCCGAACGCGATCGCAATGCCGATGGTCAGGCTGACGATGATCATCAGCGCGCCGGCGAAGCGCGCCGTGCCCGACACCAGGTGGCGGCTGGTCAGTTCGTTGGTGGACAGCGCCAGCATCATGCCGGGCAGCAGCACGATGACCGCCGCGATGATGACGGTATTGAGATTGAGCGGCCCGACGAAACTGCTGACCAGGATCGCCACCGTCCCCGCCAGCAGGCCGGCCAGCGCCTCGAAACTCTCGTGCAGGCGCGGCCGCGACTGTGCCGCCAGCGCCAGGCCGCCGATCAGCAGCCCGATCACGCCGGCCGTGGCGATATCCAGCCACGGCAGCCGCAGCAGCCCTGCCACCGCGGCCGAGGCCAGCGCGAACCCCAGCGTCACCATCACCTGCCCGCGCCAGCCGCCGGGACGGTCCAACTCGCGCAGCGCCGCGCGTCCGGCGCCGATCCCCACCCGTCCGTTGATCACGTCTTCGGCGATGCGGTCGGCCTCGCACAGCTTGCGCAGGTTGGTATCGCCCAACCCCGGCCGGATGATGCGGGTGGTATCCGACTCGCCCGCCGGCCGCGCCGGGTCGCTGAAGGACAGGATGATCCCGGTCGGGTTGCACCAGGGCTGGCATTCCAGCGCCAGCTTGCGCGCCACCGACTCGATCGCCGCCTCCATCCGCTGCGAGGTGGTGCCGTAGGCGTGCAGGTGCCGGGCCAGGTCCACCACGAAGGCAATGCGTTCGGTGTAGGTCGCTTCGGTCATGGCGGGCGGGCGGAGGAGGCGCCTAAGCATCGCATGGCCGCCGCTGCATTCACATGTCGACGCGGCATTGCGTAAGCTTGCCCGGCATGGACCCGGTCAACGACAGCGCAACGCCTGCCGCCGGCATCGAGCCGGATCTCGATCCGGGCATCCTGCGCCTGCGCGGCCGCTGGACGCTGCGCCATGCCGGCGCGATCGCGACCGCGCTCGCGGCTGCACCTGGACAGGTGGACGGCGTGGACGCGCGCGGCTGCGAGCGGCTGGACACGCTCGGCGTGCTGCAGCTGCTGCGCTTCGCCGACCGCCGCGGGCTGGACTATTCGACGCTGCGTTTCCGCGCCGACCAACAGCCACTGGTGGATGCAATCGAGGACGTCCACGACGACCGTCCCGCGCGCAAGCGGGAACTCGGCGTGCAGGCGGCGATGGAGCGGCTGGGCCGCGCGGTGGTGGAGAACACCCGCGAGATAGTCGTGCTGGTCGGCTTCTTCGGCGAGGTGCAGGCCAAGCTATTGCGCCTGTTCAAGGAGCCGGCGCGGCTGCGGTTGACCGCCACCGTCCACCACATGGAGCAAATCGGCCTCGATGCGGTGCCGCTGGTGGCGCTGCTGTCGTTCATGGTGGGCGCGGTGATCGCCTTCCTCGGCGCGATGGTGCTGGCCGACTTCGGCGCCACCATCTTCGTGGTCGAACTGGTCAACGCCGCGTTCCTGCGCGAATTCGGGGTGCTGCTCACCGCGATCCTGCTGGCCGGCCGCACCGCCAGCGCGTTCACCGCGCAGATCGGCATGATGGTGAACCGCGAGGAGGTGGACGCGATCCGCGTGCTCGGCCTCGACCCAGTCGACCTGCTGGTGATCCCGCGCGTGCTGGCGCTGCTGGCGATGCTGCCGCTGCTGACCTTCATCGCGATGCTGGCCGGCATGCTGGGCGGCATGGCGGTGGGCGCCGTCAACCTCGACATCCCCATTCCCGCCTACGTTGCGCGCAGCCACGAAACCCTGCAGCTCCGGCACTTCGTGGTCGGCATGGCCAAGGCGCCATTGTTCGCACTGGTGATCGGCCTGATCGGCTGCCTGGAGGGCCTGCAGGTCAAGGGCACCGCGCAGTCGCTGGGCGAGCGCACCACCTCCAGCGTGGTGCAGGCGATCTCGCTGGTGATCGTGATCGATGCCTTCGCGGCGCTGTGGTTCATGCAGATGGATTACTGAGCATGGTCGATCCGCGCACACTCCACGCCGGCAACGGCGACGGTGGCCCCGGCGAGGCGCCGGTGGTCCGCGTGCGCGGCGTGGTCAACCGCTTCGGCGCGCAGGTGGTGCACGACGGCGTCGACCTGGACGTGCGGCGCGGCGAGATCCTCGGCGTGGTCGGCGGGTCCGGCTCGGGCAAGTCGGTGCTGATGCGTTCGGTGCTGGGGTTGCGCAGGGCCGATGCCGGGCGCATCGAGGTGCTGGGCATGGACGCGACATCCACCGATCCGATGGTGCGTCGGCATATCGAGCGCAGCACCGGCGTGCTGTTCCAGGATGGCGCCCTGTTCTCGTCGTTGACCGTCGGCGAAAACGTGCAGGTGCCGCTGAAGGAATACTACCCGGAGCTGCCCGAGTCGCTGCGCTACGAGCTGGCGCTGCTGAAGATCAAGCTGGCCGGGCTGCCGGCCGACGCCATCGACAAGCTGCCCTCGCAGCTGTCCGGCGGCATGCGCAAGCGCGCCGCGCTGGCGCGTGCGCTGGCGCTGGACCCGCCGCTGCTGTTCCTCGACGAACCCACCGCCGGCCTCGACCCGATCGGCGCGGCGGCGTTCGACGACCTGATCCTGACCCTGCGCCGCGCGCTGGGCCTGACCGTGTTCCTCATCACCCACGACCTGGACACGCTATACGCTATCTGCGACCGGGTGGCGGTGCTGGCCGACCGCAAGGTGCTGGCGACCGCGCCGGTGGCCGAGCTGGAGCGGCTCGACCATCCGTGGGTACAGGCCTATTTCAACGGGCCGCGCGCACGCGCCGCGCGTGCAACGGCGGAAGCAAACGACTGATGGAGCACACCTGATGGAGACGCGCGCCAACTATGTGCTGATCGGCACCTTTACCTTGGTCACCACGGTGCTGCTGCTGCTGTTCGCGCTGTGGGCCAGCAACTTCTCCGCCGCGCGCAACTGGCGCGAATACATGGTGGTGTTCACCGAGCCGGTGACCGGCCTGACCGAGGGCGGCAGCGTGCAGTACAACGGACTGGCGGTGGGTACGGTGGAAAGCCTGGGCCTGGACGACAACGATGCACGCCGGGTCATCGCGCGGCTGAAGCTGAAGGCCAACACGCCGGTCAAGACCGACACCCGCGCCAAGCTCTCGCAGCAGGGCATCACCGGCGTGCCGTTCATCCAGCTCACCGGCGGCAGCCCGGACGCGCCTGCGCTGCAACCCTCGGCCGAGGGCCAACTGCCGGTGATCCGCACCGAGCCGTCGGCGCTGCAGAACATCGCCGACACCGCCAACCGATTGGTGGCACGGCTGGACCAGGTGCTGAGCGAGGACAACATCCGCCGCATCTCCGCCACGCTGGAACATCTCGAACAGGCCAGTGGCAGCATCGCCGGCCGCCGCGAGGAGATCGGCCAGCTGATCGTCAACGCACGCGATGCCACTGCGGCGATGAAGACCACGCTGGCGCATGCCGATGGCGCGATCCAGGGGGTCGACCAGAACCTCGTGCAACGCCTGCCGGCGTTGCTGGACAAGCTGGATGCAGTAGTGACGAAGCTGGATGCGACCGCCGGCAACGCCAATGCCATGATCGCGGAAAACCGGCCGGCGCTGCAGAGCTTCACCACCGACGGCCTCGCCCAGCTGGGCCCCACCCTGGTGGAACTGCGCGCACTGATGCGCGAACTGCGCGCACTGGGCGGGCGGCTGGAGGGCAACCCCGCCCGCTACATCCTCGGCCGCGACGCCCCCAAGGAGTTCGACCCCAAATGACCCGCCTGCAGCGATGCCTCCGCCCCACCCTGCTCGCCGCCAGCCTGCTGCTGGCCAGCTGCAGCAGCCTGATCGGCGGGCCCCGCGAAACGCCGACGATCTACGCACCCGAGCCGGCGCTGCGCGTCGACCCATCCTGGCCGGCCGCCGATTGGTCGCTGGCCGTCGCCCGCCCCGGCGAAGCGCAAATGGACGACGGTCCGCGCATCGTGGTCAGCCCGGTGCCCGGCGAACTGCAGGTCTATCGCGCCGCGCTGTGGGCGCGCACGCCGGCCGAAATGGTGCAGGACGCGGTGCTGCGCACGCTGGAGGACAGCGGCAAGCTGCCGCTGGTGGCGCGCCAGGGCAGCGGCGTCAGCACCGATTACCGGCTGCTGCTGGAGGTCCGCGCGTTCCGCGCCGAATACGCCGGCAACGCCGTGCCGGCGGCGACGGTCGAGGTCAACGCCAAGCTGCTGCACCTGCGCGACCAGAGCGTCGCCGGCAGCCGCAACTTCCGCCAATCGCAGCCCGCCGCCGGGGTGGCGGTGGCGGAGGTCGCCGACGCCTTTGCGCAGGCACTGTCCGCACTGGGCCACGATGTCGCCGGCTGGAGCCTGCAGGCCGGGCAGGCGCACGCCGGCCAGCCGCATCCACCTGCACCCGCGCGCTGACCGCCGCGGCATCCGGGCGCTAGATTGCCGGCTCCAGACAAAGCCCGGACAATCGGCGGTCTGCCAGAGGAGAGCCGCATGAATTCAGCCGCCCAGCACGCCGTCGAACGCGAGTCGATGGAATACGACATCGTGGTGGTGGGCGCCGGCCCGGCCGGTCTGGCCACCGCCATCCGGCTCAAGCAGCTGGCTGCCGACACCGGTCGCGACGTCTCGGTCTGCGTGCTCGAGAAGGGCTCCGAGCCGGGCGCGCACATCCTGTCCGGCGCCATTGTCGATCCGAAGGCGCTGACCGAACTGTTCCCGGACTGGAAGGAGCGCGGCGCCCCGCTGAAACAGGCGGTGACCCGCGACGAGTTCCTGTTCCTCGACGAAACCTCCGCGCGTGCCACCCCGCACTGGCTGCTGCCGGAGTGCTTCCACAACCACGGCAACTATGTGGTCAGCCTCGGCGCGCTGGCGCGCTGGCTGGCGCAGCAGGCCGAAGCGCTGGGCGTGGAGATCTTCCCCGGCTTCGCCGCTGCGGAAGTGCTCCATGACGAAGCCGGCGCGGTCAAGGGCGTGGCCACGGGTGACATGGGCATCGGCAAGGACGGCCAGCCCACCGACCAGTACCAGCCGGGCATGGAGCTACATGCCAAGTACACGATCTTCGCTGAAGGCGCGCGCGGCCAGCTGGGCCGCCAGCTGATCGAAAAATACAGGCTGGACGAAGGCAAGGACCCGCAGAGCTACGCGATCGGTATCAAGGAACTGTGGCAGGCCGATCCGGCGAAGCACCAGCCCGGCCTGGTCGTGCACACCGCCGGCTGGCCGCTGGCAAGCGATACCTATGGCGGCTCGTTCCTGTACCACGCCGAGGACGGCAAGATCGCGGTCGGCTTCGTGATCGGGCTGGACTACAAGAACCCCTGGCTGAGCCCGTTCGGCGAGTTCCAGCGTTTCAAGACCCACCCGTCGATCCGCAAGCACCTGGAGGGCGGCAAGCGCATCGGCTACGGCGCGCGTGCGCTGACCGCCGGCGGCCTGCTCAGCCTGCCGAAGACGATCTTCCCCGGCGGCGCGCTGGTCGGCTGCGAGGCCGGCTTCCTCAACGCCAGCCGCATCAAGGGCAGCCACGCCGCGATCAAGACCGGCATGCTGGCCGCCGAAGCCGCATTCGCGGCCTTGGCCGAAGGCCGTCAGCGCGACGAGCTCACCGCCTACCCGGCTGCCTTCGAGAACAGCTGGCTGCACGCCGAACTGCAGCAGTCGAAGAACTTCAAGCAATGGTTCAAGAAGGGCCGCAACTTCGCCACCCTGATGACCGGCATCGAGCAGTGGCTGCTGCCGAAGCTGGGCATCCGCAACCCGCCGTGGACGATCCACCGCCGGCAGCCCGATCACGCCTGCCTCGAACCGGCGGCGACGCAGCCGAAGATCGAGTATCCGAAGCCCGATGGCGTGCTGACCTTCGACCGCCTCAGCTCGGTATTCCTGTCCAGCACCCACCACGACGAGAACCAGCCGGCGCACCTGACCCTGAAGAACCCGGCCATCCCGGTGACCGTGAACCTCAAGGAATACGCCGGCCCCGAAGCGCGCTACTGCCCGGCCGGCGTGTACGAATTCGTCGGCGAGGCGGGCAATGAACGCCTGCAGATCAACGCCGCCAACTGCGTGCACTGCAAGACCTGCGACATCAAGGATCCGACCCAGAACATCGTCTGGGTGGCGCCGCAGGGCGGCGGCGGGCCAAATTACCAGAACATGTGATGCACCAAGAAGCCGCCCGATGGGCGGCTTCTTCGTCATTGAGGAGGATTCGGCCGTGGCGGGCAACTCCGGAGGGCCGTCGGCAGGCGAACCCCTGTAGCGAAATCAAGGGGGAGGCAGCGGCAAAGCCGCTGCCGGAGGACATTCGCGGAAGGGGTTCGCCTGTTGGCGGCCCCCGCAATCCCTCAGTGCAGCGGCACGCCCGTCTTTTCGACAGCTTCCTCGCGACTCACGCCCTCGGCCAGCTCGACCAGCTTCAGCCCTTCCGGAGTGACGTCGAACACCCCCAGCTCGGTGATGATGCGGTTGACCACGCCCACGCCGGTCAGCGGCAGGGTGCATTCGGGGATGATCTTCGGCGTGCCGGCCTTGGTGACATGCTCCATCAGCACCACCACGCGCTGCACGCCGGCCACCAGGTCCATCGCGCCGCCCATGCCCTTGACCATCTTGCCGGGCACCATCCAGTTGGCCAGGTCGCCCTTGTCGGTCACTTCCATCGCGCCGAGGATCGCCAGGTTGATGTGGCCGCCGCGGATCATGGCGAAGGAATCGTGGCTGCCGAAGAAGCTGGCACCGGGCTGGGTGGTCACGGTCTGCTTGCCGGCATTGATCAGGTCGGCATCGATCTCGTCCTCGGTCGGGAACGGGCCGATGCCGAGCAGGCCATTCTCGCTCTGCAGCCACACGTTCATCCCGTCCGGGATGTAGTTGGCCACCAGCGTCGGCAGGCCGATGCCGAGGTTCACGTAGGCACCATCGGTGAGTTCGCGGGCGGCGCGCTGCGCCATCTGTTCGCGGGTCCAGGCCATCTCAGTTGCCCTCCGGCTGGCGAATGGTGCGCTGCTCGATGCGCTTCTCCGGCGTCGGGTTGACGACGATGCGCTGCACGTAGATGCCGGGCAGGTGCACGTGGTCGGGATCGATGTCGCCGATCTCCACCAGCTCCTCCACCTCGGCCACGCAGACCTTGCCGGCCATCGCGCAGGCCGGGTTGAAGTTGCGCGCGGTCTTGCGGAAGACCAGGTTGCCGGCCTTGTCGGCCTTCCACGCCTTGACCAGCGACACGTCCGCCTTCAGCGCGGTTTCCATCACGTACATGCGGCCGTCGAATTCGCGGGTTTCCTTGCCTTCGGCCACCACCGTGCCGTAGCCGGTGGCGGTGAAGAACGCCGGGATGCCCGCGCCGCCCGCGCGCAGGCGTTCGGCCAGCGTGCCCTGCGGGTTGAACTCCAGCTCCAGTTCGCCGGCCAGGAACTGGCGCTCGAACTCCTTGTTCTCGCCGACGTAGGAGGAAATCATCTTGCGGATCTGCCGCGTGCCCAGCAGCTGGCCAAGCCCGAACCCGTCCACGCCCGCGTTGTTGGAAATCGCGGTCAGGTTCTTCACCCCGGAATCGCGCAGCGCCGCGATCAGCGCCTCGGGGATGCCACACAGGCCGAAGCCGCCGACGGCGAGGGTCTGGCCATCCGCCACCAGCCCATCCAGGGCGGCGGCGGCACTGTCATACAGCTTGCTCTTGGCGGACGCCACGGGCCGTTCTCCAATGCGGGTAGAGCAGCCATTCTAGCGATTCGTGCGAGAACACCCAGCGTACTTTCGGGCAATCGCCGGCTGCGCAGGCAGCCCCGGCGGGCGTCCGCTAAAATAGGCGGTCGGCCCGAAAGGCCCCTTTCTCGATCCTGCAAGGACATCCACACGATGAAGATCCTCGTCGGCTACAAGCGCGTGGTGGACTACAACGTCCGCATCCAGGTCAAGCCGGACGGTTCCGGCGTGGTCACCGACGGCGTCAAGCTGTCGCCCAACCCGTTCGACGACATCGCGCTGGAAGAAGCCCTGCGCCTGCGCGACAAGGGCATCGCCACCGAAGTGGTGGTCGCCACCATCGCGCCCGCCGATGCCCAGCCGCACCTGCGCAACGGCCTGGCGATGGGCGCCAACCGCGCCATCCACGTGGTCGCAGACCAGCCGGTGCAGCCGCTGACCGCCGCCCGCGCCCTGCTCAAGCTGATCGAGAAGGAACAGCCGGACCTGGTCATCCTCGGCAAGCAGGCCATCGATGACGACGCCAGCCAGACCGGGCAGATGCTGGCCACGCTGTGGGGCCGCCCGCAGGCGACCTTCGCGTCCAAGCTCGACGTCGCCGATGGCAAGGCCACGGTGGTGCGCGAAGTCGATGCCGGCCTGGAAACGCTGGAAGTCGACCTGCCGGCGGTAGTCACCACCGACCTGCGCCTCAACGAGCCGCGCTTCATCAAGCTGCCCGACATCATGAAGGCCAAGGGCAAGCCGCTGGAGACCATCGCCTTCGCCGACCTCGGCGTCGAGGCCAATGACTCGCTCAAGACCACCCACTACGCCGCGCCAGCCAAGCGCAGCCGCGGGGTGATGGTGAAGGATGCGGCCGAACTGGTCGCCGCGCTCAAGCAGAAGGGGCTCCTGTGATGTCCAACGTCCTGATCGTCGCCGAACACCTGGGCGGCAAGCTCAACGCCGCCACCGCCAAGACCGTGGCCGCCGCGCAGGCGCTCTCGCCCGCCGCCATCGACGTCGTGGTGCTGGCCGCCGA
>JAANMW010002512.1_pt1 | contig 16392 bp, 15 predicted proteins | sample 7279671 | NCBI WGS metagenome assembly JAANMW01 (sample SAMN14094541, study PRJNA606508) | bioreactor metagenome | isolation source: A lab-scale SPAN reactor treating ammonium-rich wastewater day 247 | place: Ireland: Galway | collected 2017-09-19
GGTTTCAGGGGTTTATGAAATAACGAACCGAATGAGGAAGTTGGCAAAACGAAGATAGCCTGGTATATCTAGGATTGTATGATCATAGGTATATCAGGCTATTTTCGTTTTCTTTGTATTTCGGTGAAGCAATCGTTACTATGTCAATTACCTATTTTTCATAGTGAGTAGTATGCAATGAATTACGAAGAAGAAAAGAAGAGACAAAATAATGAGTTACATGCTTATAACCTTGATCATCTCTCAGATAGTGACTTGTTGTTTCTTATTGAGAGCTATGTAACGAAGAGGTGCGATTATGAGCGCATAGCAAGCCAAATACAGGGAGATGCCGATATTATTACCCGGATGGTTGATAATGACCGTGTTTTCGAGAGGGTGATACGTGAAGGAAATAAAATCTTCCATGTGTCGCCTTATTTTTTATTTACCTTACTCGTCAGAAGGGTATTTAAGTTAAAAAAAGAAGATGGGGACTTTATTCATGATGCTGTTGCTGAATTAAATAGTTTGGCGCCTGCCTATCCATGGAATAAAAGTAAAATTGTAAAATTGCTCAATAGTATCGATGTATCGAACTATCTTGCAAACATGCTTGCGGTATTTCTGCGGACATCCCGATTCTACAAAATACAGAAATATGATGAAAAGCAATATCAATACATTATCGATATGATCGAAGAGATTCGATATTCCGATACTATCCGTAAATTTTATATTTATTGCCACATTGGTAATTATGCTTTATTCTTTACCGGTATGTTTCCTGAGTATATCGAGCATAAATTTAGATATAAGAAGACTCTTATAGATAGTCGATATTATATAGATTTCGGGAAAACATATTTTGGCCTGGCTTCTGAACATGACATGGCAAGACAACACGAGTTGGATGATACCTTGTGCTCCCTATCCGAAGGGTTTGAGATTATCATAAAATTATTGCACTATATGCGTAATGAATATCTTCCATCGAATAATCTCAAATTATAGACCTGCAATCTTAGGGAAATGAAAAGTATAACCTTGTATTTTAGCTGTTCATAATTTCGATGTTTTCAAGCAGGACATCCTGAGATTGCGGATGGGTTGTATCTGTCATGACTTCGATAGTTAACCGGGCTCCTTCGGCAACTGTTCCTTGTGAAGCATGGATAAAGTGCTCACGAAAGTGATCCGGTGAGATGTGAGACAGGGCGCCAAGCTTAACCGTAAGGCTAATTATTTTGCTTGCATGCTCTTCACGCGCGATGGATGATAAGGTATCAATAAGGCTTTTCATAAGAAAAAACTCGTGCATATATTCTAAGATACCTTGAGAAAAGAATGAATGTCTTGTCGCAATCGGTTTACAACTTCTTGCACCGCTGTATTTACTTCGGGAGAAATCCCAATGCCTGCCTCAAAGCGCTTTCCTTCAATACCATAAACAATAAGATGTGATGGCAACTGATTAAGAGTGCGCGCAAGTTCTATGATTTCAGCAACACCGAAGGTGTGTGTGGAGTAACGAAAAAATTCTGAGGGCAGAGGGTGCGCAGATGCATCAAACCTATGGATAGTCCCTGGTTTTGTTCCAGAATGGACTGCATCGATGAGGATAACGGTATCAGCATTCTTCCATGACTCCATGAAAGCTACGCCATTGCCGCTTCCTTCAAGAACAGAAACATAATCGGGTACGTGCTTCTTGAGATGCCGGGCAGTAGCAAGCCCGACTGCGTCATCTCCGCGATACATATTGCCGATGCCAATGATGAGAATGCGGGGTGTATTTGCGCAGATGGTTTGAATAATGTTATTCTTATTCACGATCAATAGTGAGCTTTAAGAAATGTGTAGCGCATGAGATACAGGGATCATAGTTACGTATTGCCTTCTCGCAATCATATTTGAGTTTTTCAGAAGGGAGGTCCAGGTATTTGGGGATAAATTGCCAAAGATCATTTTCAATGGTCTTTTGATTTTGTGATGTTGGCGGGACTATTTTAGCATCAAGGATTCTACCATTGTCATCAATACGGTAACGATGATAGAGAATGCCCCGTGGCGCTTCCGTACAACCGTATCCGGTACCGGCAATTGGTTGAAAGGGTATTGCAGGTATTTCAGGTTTTTCGTATTGGCCGATGATACGGAGGGCCTCATCACAGGCATAAACCATCTCCACACTTCGCACGATAATGCTTTTAAACGGATTCCGGCAAACAGGCGAGAGCCCTGCGGAATGTGCTGCCTCTTTTGCCAAAGGAGAAAGCCGGTCGAAATTCAGATTAAATCTGGCAAGAGGACCGACAAAATATGCGCCACGCTCTTTCAGTTTAGAATGAAGCGCATTCGTATACGCTACCTGTTCTTCGATAAAATGATTATCATATTCATGCACAGAAATATCTAATCCTTTATTTGAAATAAGTTTGCCTTCATTGAATGGATACTCATCGGGATGCCGAAGGGAGACAAATTCATAATCTTGTTCAAAATCCGGGTAATCAAATTCAGCCGTCCATCTCACTGCTTCCAGGGCAATATCCCTTGCCCTTTTTAGCTTTTCCGTTAGGGTATTTAGTTCCTGTTTCGTTAATGCCTTGTAAAACCCTCCGACCCGCACATTTATGGGATGAATTTCCCTGCCCCCTATAAGGATAACAACTTCATTGCCTGTTTTTTTTAACTGCAGTCCACGTTGAACAATGTCGGGATAGTCTTTTGCCATTTGAATTGCATCATCATAGCCGAAAAAGTCAGGTGCATGTAACAGATATACATGGAGGGCGTGGCTCTCTATCCACTCTCCGCAATACAGGAGCCTGCGCAGCGCGCGAAGCTGGCCGTCAACCCTGATGCCAAATGCGTCTTCCATTGCATGTGACGAGCTCATCTGGTAAGCAACCGGGCAAATACCGCATATACGAGCGGTGATATCCGGCGCTTCACAAAAACTGCGTCCCCGTAAAAACGCCTCAAAGAAGCGGGGAGGCTCAAAGATTTTGAATTTAACATCTGTTACGGTATGACCTTTTATCTTTATATACAGTGCCCCTTCACCCTCAACACGGGCCAGGTAATCTACCTTGATCGTTTTAATTTTAGCTTTATCATTCTTCATATTAGCTTTATCATTCTTCATAGAGGAATTTTTATTTGGACAGAGAGGAATTTCAGTTCCGTAGGGCAACCCTTTAGGGTCGCCTTCTGCAAGGCGAAAGCCTTGCCCTACATCAATCCCGTTTTTTCGTATGGATTTTGCTCTCTTTATAAAAATGTTCTGAATTTCCGTAGTAGCTGCGGAAGTATCGTACGAGATCGGCCTCATTTACCCCAAGGCGTTTAAACCAACTACTTAAAGAGGCTGTATTCGGTGTTTCCTTCGGACCGTAGCAGCCGTAGCAGCCCCGGTTATAGGTTGGACAGAGCGCGCTACATCCTGCATGGGTTACTGGCCCCATGCAGGGGATGCCATGTGCAACCATTACGCAAACATTTCCACGCCGCTTACATTCAATACACACACTGTATGATGTCGTATTCGGTTTCCGTCCGTGCAGGAAGGCGCTGATGACATCGAGAAGCTGGTGTTTATTAATCGGGCAGCCCTGCAGCTCATAGTCAACATGGACATGCCGAGAAAACGGTGTTGATGTATCAAGTGTTTCAATATATTCCGGAGAAGGATATACGGCCGAAATAAAATCTTTTACGTCCGTGAAGTTGCGTAACGATTGAATACCACCTGCCGAAGCGCAAGCACCAAGCCCTATAAGGAGTTTGGATACCTTGCGGATCTTTTTAATGCGTTCGGCATCATGCTGGGTGGTGATCGACCCTTCAGCAAGGGAGATATCATAGGGGCCTTTCTTTACGGTACGGGAAGCTTCAAGAAAGACCGAGATATCGACCTTGTCCGCCAAGGTAAGTAATTCATCCTCGCAGTCCAGAATCGTTAGCTGACAACCATCACAGGATGCAAATTTCCAGACGGCAAGTTTTGGTTTTCGTTTTTGAGCCATGGTAATTTTATATGAATTTAGCCACGAATGGGCACGAATTGTCACGAATGACAAATAAAAACCCGAAGATAAAAAAATGGGTATAAAAATTTATACTCTTCTTTCACTAAATATTTTTCATTTACTTTTCTATTACTAAATTTTTTTCTTTTATTCGTGTAAATTCGTGTCCATTCGTGGCTAAATCAAATCTCCCGCTTTCCAAAAAAGTTTTTAATACCGTCGTAGTTGAATACAGGACCGTCTTTGCATACGAAGACAGGTCCAAACTGACAATGACCGCAAAAACCAATTCCACATCTCATATTGCGTTCCATCGAAATAAAGATATTGTCATCTCCGGCGCCGCAATTTTGCAACTCCGCTATGGTGAATCGCATCATTACCTCAGGGCCACAAATCATAGCAATAGCACGCGAAGGATTAAACTGCGCTCTGCGTATGAGTGTAGTAACGACACCGACATCTCCACGCCAATTTCCATCGGAATTATCAACGGTAACCTGTACTTCGACATCAAAATGTTCCCGCCATTGTTCCAGATCATGTTTGTAAAGTATATCTTCCGGTGTTCTGGCGCCATAGAGGAGGACTATTTTTCCATACTGATTGCGTTGTGAGATAAGGTGGTACATAGCAGGGCGGAGCGGCGCTAATCCAATCCCTCCTGCTACCATAACAACATCTTTTCCTATTGCCTTCTCTACGGGCCAATGACTCCCAAACGGACCTCTTACTCCCAATACCTCGCCTTGTTTCAATTTGCGCATAGCCTTCGTTACTACTCCTACTTCACGTACCGTATGCTTGTACAGATGAGGATTGATAGGATCGCCGCTTAGGGAAATAGGGGCTTCACCAACTCCAAATACATACAGCATATTGAACTGCCCGGCAGCAAATGATACATCGCCAGTACCACTTACTGGCTTAAGATCGATAGTAAACGTATCGTGTGTTTCTTTCTGCACCCGTTGTATACGGAATGGGCTTGGAGACATTGGCTCCGGAATATTCTTTCGCATCGTCCACCTCTTATGTACGAACGCTATAGACATCAAGAATCTGCAATCTGGTTGACTCCAACCGCGATGCAATGACAGCAGCAAAACGCTTAAGCAACTTATAGCCCAGATCATGGTCTTGTTCACATTTGGAACGTAAGCGTCTTCCATCAAGGAGAATCGCATCGGTTGGTTCAACAGCCCGTGCATCAAATCGCCATTGATGGGGTGGTAGTAACCATGACCAACCCAAAACATCACCATATCCGACCGTTTGTATCATAATGGGACCACGTTCCGGCACAAATAGTTCAATGGCTACTTTACCCTGGAGAATGATATAGAAATAGTTTGCCGCTTCACCTTCACGGAAAATGGATTGTCCATCATGGAAGTGAATGGTTGATGCACATCCTGCAATAAAAGTAATATGGTGAGGATCGAGCCCTTTGAGAAACGGATGCTCTGATAAAGATTGTTCGGGTGTCTGCATACATTTTCTCCTTCGCTAAGGTGGTTGCTGATTAGCCTGATCGCTTTCACGAATTGCCCGCGCTTCTTCGGTAATATCAATTGCAACAGGGCACCATGTAATACACCGTCCGCAACCAACACAACCTGTTGTGCCAAACTGATCAATCCATGTTGCAAGTTTATGTGTCAGCCATTGACGGTAGCGGGACTTTATTGAAGATCTGATGCTCCCTCCGTGAATGTATGAATGATCCAGGTTGAAGCAGGAATCCAACTTCCTCCAACGCTCAGCATGCTCCCCGGTCACATCTGTTCCATCCTCAACGGCCGCACAGAAGCACGTAGGGCACACAAGGGTACAATTGGCGCAGGCCAGACATCGCTGGGCAACATCATCCCAACGTGGATGCTCATAGTTTCTATAGAGTATCTCTTTAATGTTATGGGTATCCAATGATCTTCCCATTTGACCGGCAGTCTTTTCCACAACAGTATTGGCAGTGTGTTTTTCTTCTTCATCTGCCTTTCTATGCGGGATTTCCCGGAAGATTCCGGCGCCTCGTTCTGTTCCTATCTCCGTTAAAAAATAATGTCGGCCGTTTTCTAAAATCTCCGTCATGGCAATATCAAAACCTGAGTCTGCCCTGGGTCCTGTACCCATTGATACACAGAAACAGGTACCCCCGGCTTTTCCACAATTAATAGCAGCAAGAAAGATATCTTCCCGGCGTGATTGATAGTTGGGGTCAACAAATTTTCCCTGGAGAAAGGTTTTATCTTGAATTGAGATAGCATGTATATCGCAAGAGCGGACGCCAATAAAGGCGAATTTTGGTATTTCCGCCTCTTCCTCCGTAATTTGAAAGCCGTTACCATCGCGTTTTGCCTGCCATAAGCGCTGTACTGAGGGAAAGAGAAAATTTTTCCAGGAATGCGGACCTACTCCATATCCAAAAAGCGCTTTATCATCTCGTTTTTTGAGACGATACATACCACCTTCCTGCTCATCAGTCCACCCAATCGGCAGATCGGAGACGGAGCTCAGCTTGCCATATATGATAGATCCTTCTCCGGGTGTAGGACCTATAATCTGGTAGCCACTCCTGATTAAAGCATCAAGTAATTTCTGGAAATGATTCTGTTCCAGAACAACATGATCTCCGCATTGTAACGATGGTTCTATCATAAACACCACCTTTTATTTTTTCAAAAATATCATCTGAAATCCTTACTTTGGCATTATCTTTAGCCAATCATCTATGGTGAGTACAGGCACAATTTTTCCTGTTTGGCTCGGCACAAGGGGGAGGAAAAATTCTACCGCAGCACGGTAATCATTTGCCTCAAAAATAATGAAATAGTCATGCTCTGTAACAGTAACATATGCCCCCAGTATCTTTATTCCCTTTTCTTCAGCCTTTTTTCTTCCTTCCCAGAACATACTCAGCATCTTTGCGCCATCGCTGGTTCTGCCAGGGCAATTCTCAGGGGTATGCGTCCAATGAGCAACATAGAGGGTTTTCCTGTCAACTGAACGGTAAGACCAATCAGGTTCCTTTTCACCCTTATCAGCCGGTTGTGGTATAGTATTAGCATAGAGAGAACTACAGAATAGTAAGGTAACAAATAACATGAAAACTTCGCATATCCCATGCCTCATACGACCTTTTCTCCTTTTCTTTTTTAAAATGTGTGGTTTGATTTTCCCGTATACATTGGACAAAAACGGTAGGTTTATAATACAACGAACATCTTTTTCGTTCAAGTTTGAATTGCAAAAATTCTTGGCTGATGATAGCAAACGTTCAGCATATCCTGGGAAGTTGTTCCCCGGAAAGCATATCCAATATTCTCCTGTTCCCTATGGAGGTCTCAAGAAGTACCTTGCCTCGTGGCTCATCCACTACAGTACCTATAAGAGAGGCATCTCTTCCAAGCGGGTTTTTTCTCATAACCTCCAGCACCGTGCCGGCTGAGTCTTTCGATACTATTGCGATGAGTTTTCCTTCGTTTGCGAGGTAAAGTGGGTCAAAGCCCAATATCTCACAAGCCCCTTTTACTTCCTCTTTAACGGGGATATCCTCTTCTTTTATTATCATTCCGTATCCGGAAGATGCAGCCAGTTCATTCAGGGTGGTTGCCAATCCACCCCTGGTGGGGTCCCTCATTGCCCGGATCCCGTTTGATCGGGATATAACATCCTGAACAAGTTCATGGAGAGCTGCACAATCACTCTGAACCGGCGTTTCCATCTGAATACCTTCCCTGTGGCACATGATAGCTATTCCATGATCACCCAGATGTCCTGATACCAGTATCGCATCGCCCGGTTTTATGAGAAGGGGTGAGAGATGTATGCCGTCTTTTACTATGCCGATTCCACTGGTATTTATAAACAGCTTATCTCCCTTACCTCTCTCCACGACCTTCGTATCTCCGGTAATTATTTTAACCTTTGCATGATTGGCGGTCTGGGCCATGGAGTCTACTATCATCCTTAGCTCTTCTATCAGGATGCCTTCTTCTATAATAAAAGATGCGCTCAGGTAAAGGGGCTCAGCACCACCTACGGCAAGGTCATTTACTGTTCCGCATACCGAAAGTTTGCCAATATCTCCTCCGGGAAAAAAGATGGGATTTACTACATAAGAATCTGTGGTAAAAGCAAGCCTTGAGGTAGGAAGATTGAAGATAGCCTGATCGTTCAGTGGCGATAAAAATTCATTATAAAATGCCTTCAGGAATATCTCATGGATGAGTTGATAACCTAACTTTCCGCCACTTCCATGTGATAAAAGGATTCTCTCTTGGTTCATAATTTATTGTTTTTCCTATAGTATCCTGTTCATCCTGTCAAAATGGGTTGAGAGATTCCATAGGTATAATAAGCCGCACACGTACCCTCAAAGGATACCATGCATGGACCCACGGGTGATTCCGGGGTACAAATTTTGCCAAAGAGAGGACATTGATTTGGCGTGAGAAGTCCTTTTAGTACCTCACCGCAGGCACACCCTTGCGGCTCCTCATCTATACCGGCTTCGATAACGAATTTCTTCTCTGCGTCGAAATCAGCAAATTCATTCTTCAATCTGAGTCCGCTCATAGGTATCTTCCCAATCCCTCTCCAATTGCTATCGCATATCTCAAAGACATGTTCCAGTATTCTCTGTGCCCTTGTATTACCATCCCAGGTTACAACCCTTTTGTATTGTATCTCTATTTCGGCTCTACCCTCTTCGAGTTGCTTTATCAGCATATACAATCCATGAATGGCATCAAGTGGTTCAAAACCAGCTACTACACAAGGGGAGTGATAGTTCTCGGCCAGGAATCCGTAAGCCTTAGCCCCTATAATAGCTGTTACATGGCCAGGACAGAGAAAACCATGAAGGTCAAGTTCGCTGCTGTCCAAAAGGGCCTTCATTGCAGGAGGGGTAAGTTTGTGAAGGGCGAAGGCGGAAAAATTCTTTATACCTTTTTCTTTCGCTAAGAGAATAGTAGCCGCAACGGTCGGAACCGTGGTCTCAAAACCCACCGCATAAAGGATTATTTCTTTTCCGGGATTTGCTCTGGCTATATCAAGGGCGCCTAATGGGGAATAGACCACCCGAATATCTTTACCTGTAGCCTTTTGTTCCTGAAGGGATGATTCCGTTCCCGGAACCCTCATCATATCCCCGAAGGTGGCAACGATGATATCCTTTTCTCTTTTACAAAATTCAATGATCCTGTTTATATCCCCTGCTGAGGTAACACATACCGGACACCCGGGTCCCGAGATAAGACGAATGTTGGAAGGGAGGGGATTCCTTATACCATATTTTGATATGGCATGGGTATGGGTACCGCAGATCTCCATGATATTCACCTTTTTTCCTGATAGGGCATGGATCTTTTTCACTATCCCCTGAGCGGCTTCCCTTTGCCTGAATTCGTCAACATACTTCATGAAGGCATATCTCCTATGATATCTTTCACGATCTTTAATGTTTCCGAAGCCTCTTTCTCATTTACCTTTTGTATGGCGAAACCTGCGTGAACAATTACGTAGTCGCCCACACTAACATTCTCCATCAGCATGAGGCTCGCTTCTTTCCGGGTACCCGCAACATCAATCTTTGCCATTGCGCCTGTGATTTCTACTATCCTTCCCGGTATTCCAAGACACATGATGTTGATTCCTTTTCTGTTAAGGAGGCTTGAGGATTATCTCATTTATCTGGTATCATTACTATACTGTGTGTTCCTCAATTATAACCATGATTACCATAAAAATTAGCATATTTTATAAAAATCTTTTCGCTCTTCCTTTTTCCTAAACAAAACAAATAACCACATTTCTCTCTTTTTTTTAAATCACTTACACATTTCCCCCTTTTTTAAAGGGGGACTAAGGGGGATTATTTCTCCTCTGTTTTGCTCCAGGCATCGGTTTGCCCACAATTGACCGTTAAAAGATAACCTTTTTGGACAGCTCCCAGGTCAGGTTTTGCACCTTGTTTTGAGTAATTACCTTTTTAGTTTCTCCCAGGCTACAATTGCCTGGCCAAGGGAAACTCCACCATCGTTTGCAGGGATTTGTTCATGCGACCAGACGATAAAACCTTCTTTTCTGAGACATCCTTCTGTTAAATCTGATAAAAGTTTATTCTGAAATACTCCGCCACTCAGGACGACATCTCTTATGCCATGTTCTTCTCTTAAAATATTTGAGATCTTTACGACGATCTTTGCCAAAGTGTAATGAAAGTTGAAAGATATCAGGGAAGCTTCTATCCCACTATTTAAATCTTCTATACATGATTTTATAAGAGGTTTTAGATCTATACTACGAGGTTTTCCACATATAATCTGAAATGGGTATGATCTCAGCTCCTTTTCATCACAACAATCGGCCATCATTTCTAATTCTATAGCAGCCTCACCTTCAAATGTTATTCTATCCCGTATCCGGAGCAGAGAAGATAGCGCATCAAAAAGACGTCCAACGCTGGAGGTCAAAGGACAATGAAGTCGCTTCTTTATCATCGTAGCAATGATATCAATATCCCTTGTACTAAATCTTTTAAAAAAAGATGGTATGGTCTCAAACATCCGGTCACCAAAGATATGGTATAGATAAGCAGTTGCCATCCTCCACGGCTCTTTTATGGCCTTATCACTACCAGGCATAGGAATATACTCAAAATGAGCCTTCCGTATAAAATTCCCTTTATTAACAATGAGGAACTCTCCTCCCCATATATTTCCATCCAATCCGTACCCTGTACCATCAAATGCTACTCCTATCACTTCCTGGTTAAGATGGTGCTCTGCCATGCAACTTACTATATGGGCATGATGGTGTTGAACGGGTATGATCCTTGTATGGGGTATATTTATTTGTGTTGCATACTCCAGGGCAAATCTTGTGCTCAGATAATCGGGGTGAAGGTCATGGGCAAGTATCTGAGGGGATATGCGAAAAGAGTTTTTAAGATTTTTAAGACTTTCTTTGAAGAATTCCAAAGTATCATAATTTTGAAGGTCTCCTATGTGCTGGCTTAGTATGGCCTTTTTACCCTTTGTAAGGCAAAAGGTGCTTTTCAGCCCGGCGCCGAAGGCCAGTATTTCTTCCAATTCTTCTCCGGGGTCAATAGGTTCCGGAACAAATCCCCTTGCCCTTCGGATAACCAGTGTTTGGGATTTGAGTTTTTGTGTTTCTGATTTTCCATGAGGAATCTCAATTGATACGTTTGCAATTTCTCCCGGCTTCTTTTCCCTCACAACAGAATCATCTATCCTCATAGAGATACCCCTGTCGTGAAGGAGAAAAAAGTCAGCAATGGAAGAAAGTCTTTCAAGGGCATCATCATTTGAGATGACTATAGGCTCTTCAGACTGATTTCCGCTCGTCATTACAAGGGCAATAAATTTTATTTCTTCGGAACCGAAAAGAAGGTGGTGAAGGGGGGTGTAGGGGAGCATTACTCCAAGGTTTTTACTATAGGGGGCAACTTCCTCTGAAATTGTGCTTGATAAATCTTTTTTTAGAATTACGATAGGGCGAATCCTTCCTTCCAGAATTTCTCCCTCTTTTTCTGAGACAGAACAAAAACTTTTTATAACCTTACTATTGGGTGCCATGAGGGCAAACGGTTTATTTGACCTTCTTTTTCTTTCTCTCAGCCTTTTTACTGCATCATGATTTACGGCATCGCATACAAGATGGAAACCGCCAAGCCCTTTTATGGCAAGTATAGCCCCACTTTTCAGAAGGGCGATTGATTTTTGAATAGCATCGAAATTTGTCAGGATTTCTGATGTATGATTTTGGGATTTATAGTTATCCGTGTCTCTCCCTTCTATCTTCTGCCTTCCACGCTCCAGCCACACCTTAGGTCCACATTTGGAACAAGCATTGGGTTGTGCATGGAAACGGCGATTCGTGGTATCATGGTATTCCCGCTCACATACTGTGCACATCCTGAAGGGGGCCATAGTTGTCCTGAAACGATCGTAAGGGACATCTTCGATGATAGAATATCTTGGCCCACAGTTAGTACAGTTTATAAAGGGATAACAGTATCGTCTGTCATTGGGATCAAAGAGTTCTCTTAAGCAATCCTGACAGGTAGCAATATCGGGTGAGATCAGGGTAAAGCCCCCTTCGCAGGATAAGCTCTTCCGTATAATAAAATCTTTGTAAATTTTTTTACTATGAACGGTATGGACAGTAAACTCTTCAATCCTTGAAAGGGGAGGTGGGCACGCTTTTATTTCCTGAATGAACGTATCAATCATTTCTCCCTGCACTTCTATGAGAAGGCCGTGTGAATCATTCAGACAAAAGCCTTTGAGGTTGTATTTATGGGCAAGGTTGTAAATAAAAGGGCGAAATCCCACGCCCTGTACAATGCCTGTTATATGAATCTTTATATGATTTACCATAATTCTGATAAAGGTATCTATATCACAGAGTTGTTACAAATTCCAGAATTTAAACCAATCCTTCGGCGACTTTTATCTTTTATGCAAGATGTAGGGCGAGGCTTTACAGGCTGTCCGAGAATGCAATTGCTACCTGCAACATATGCTATATGTTGCGTCTATTACAATAGTTAATCAATATACAGTACAGCTTTGATCCGTAAAAACAATTCCCGGACAGCCTGTTTAGCCTTGCCTCCCAGCCTGAATACCTGCACGAGGATAGCAACCCTAAAGGGTTGTCCTACAGAATTGAAATTTCACAACATTAAACGCAAAGGCACACGATGTTGCAGACGCACGATTTTGGAGACGCAAGATGTTGCGATTGCAGAGACGCAAGATGTTGCGTCTCTACCCAATCCCGTAGGGATGTCATGATTATAGAAAAAACAGAAAAAACCCCCTTCAACCCCGAAGGGGTGACATGGGATATCTGCGTTGAGATGTCATCCCTATGGGATTTGATTATACGGTAATGTTTTATCTATAGTTATAGTATCCAAAAGATGAAACCGAACATATCCTTAACTGACAAAAGATTACCTGGCCAGTCATTGCGAGGGTCTTTTCCGAAGCAATCTTTTTTTAGAATGCCAGATTCAATCAGGGTAAATCGTAATGGACAAATTATACTCTGTTACATAATGACAAACAAAAAAGGGTGGCTCAAGAGCTAAAAAAATAGGGCTGATTGATGGAATGAATGCAGGATGGAAGGATCTCTACGATAGTTTATGAGATTGCTTCGGAAAAGACCCTCGCAATGACGTGGTTAAGTACCTGACCATAAATTATTGTATAATCTTTAGGGTGTTTGATCTGTAAGTTTATAGTACTAAATCTCCTCTTTTTATACAAATACTTATGGTCAGGTACTTAAACCCTTTAGCTACGCGACTGACACACTGATGCGCCGGTTGATCGTAAATTGATCTATATTGAACCATTCTCATCGTTCCATTGCTTGGTAGTTACATGAGAATGAGGAGGGAAAAAAGACTTTTTCGTACGATGATAGCAGTAATAATTGCCGCAATTATATTCTTTGCAGGAGTGGGTGTGTATGAGATATTTGGGTGGGTTATGAGGCATGGATTTTTACAATCCATATACCGTATTGTAAGATAACATTCCTTCCCTAATTCCATGTATAGAAAATTTAATCTTTGTTCGTTCTTGGGATTTATTCCTTTGGTGGATTCGCTTTGCTTAATCCACCCTACTCATTATAGAATTACCGGTAGGGTGGGTAAACGAAGTGAATCCACCATCGTTATTTTTTAACAACTTTTTTTGCCCTGTAGCCCTTTTGATCTTTCACTACTTCAAACTCCACCTTCTCTCCTTCGGCGAGGGTTCTAAATCCCTGACTCTCAATATCCGTCTGATGCACAAAAACGTCTTCTCCGTTATCCTGGGTAATAAAACCAAATCCCTTCTTTTCGTTAAACCATTTTACTGTTCCGCTTGCCATGTTACATTCTCCTTTTATCAGGTAAAAATGAGAAAAAAGTTACCATAGTTGCAACTAAGGTAATGGTAATGTTACATGAAATATCTCTGTAATTCAAATTCATAATTGGAGAGACGCAAGGTTTTGCGTCTCTCCAGGGAAATGGAAAATCCACCCCTAACCCCTCCCAAGAGGGGAACACACCCCCAACCCCCTCTCAAGAGGGGAGTATAAAAGTCCCCTCTTGGGAGGGGATTCAGGGGTGGGTAAAAAGAAAAGTTATTGGGGGTTTTGCCTTTTAAAACCCAGACTGATTTAACATTAAGGAATTTCCATTCTGTAGGGCAACTCTTTAGGGTTGCTACCCTCGTGCAGCTATTCAGGCGGGGAAGCAAGGCTAAAGCCTCGCCCTGCATCTCTGTTTTTTCTCTGTTACTGCGTTATATTCCATTTCCAACAACTGCTTTTTGATGTGGAGTCCGGCGGCATATCCGGTTAAATTGCCATTGGATCCGATAACCCTGTGACAGGGAATTACGGGGGGTAAAGGGTTTTTGTTATTGGCAAGGCCTACTGCCCTTGCAGCTTTCGGAGATCCAATTTGCTCCGCAACCCATTTATAGGACTGGCACTGGCCATAAGGGATTTCCTGTAATTTGCTCCATACCTTTCTTTGGAATACCGTGCCCTGGCTTATATCTAACGGGAAATCAAAGGTTATCTGTTTACCCTCAAAATACTCCCTTAAAATAGCTATTTCATACGTGAGGATTGGATTGTTTCTCTGAATTTTTGCAGATGGGTTTTTGAGAAATGGGTAGAGAAACTCTTCTTCAGTGGTGCAGGGGAACGATATCCGGCAAACTCCTCTTATGCTTTTTGCGATGCATACATGGCCAACCGGTGCCTGAAAGCTGCTGAAATACAGTATTTCTGGTTTACCTGGTATCATGTTTGCCAGCGCTCCTCGTATTTTTATTTGTACCCTTACCGGCTCCTTTACCGGAACCCTTACGCCCAAAAGTCAAAGCGTACCCTTTGCCAAACCCCATAACAATTAACGTAATGAGAAGCAAGGGTATCAGCACAGAAATAGTAAGGGCAGTAATTACCCACAACTCCTTCAGACAAAAATTCCACCAGGCATTTTGAGCCAGATGGATACCAAATTTCTCCAGGCAAAAGAAGATTCCTGAAAGAATCCCAAATCCTGTGATAAGGTATTTTATGTCCTGTTTTTGAGGCGCTATTGAAACGGCAAAGATAATAATAGCGAATAAAAAGATACTATGATGGATATTCTTTATCTGAAACTGGTTTCTGAAGGTATTCAGATTAGCTAACACCGCATCGTAAAGATGCTGAATTAAAGCGAAAAATCCACTCAGAGTAGCGGGTGATTCAGAAGGAAATGTAGTACTGAAATGGATAGGGTGTGAAAGTATCTTTGGAATAAAGAAGATGAAAAAGGCGCAACCGAAGACGGGCGCTGAGGTAATGATAAAATCAAATACGCCGGATATCTTAGGCTTGTCGTATTTGATCCCACCGCCGTTCGACGAAAATAAATTCAGTTCTTTAATAGTGGTTCCTGTAGCAAGACAGAGGAGCGCATGACTAAGCTCATGAACCACAATGCCCGGAAAGAGAAATACCGCAATCATTTTAGTATTCGCATACTTTGCCCACAACCCGGAAATCGCAAAACTCAATAAAAGAACAAGAACAAGACTTATTGCTAATAAAAAGTATATCATAGTGTATTAAGCCCTTTCTTATGCTTCAGAAAAGACACGTCAGGGGATAAAAAACTTATGCTATTCTATAATCATGACATCCCTACGGGATTAGACAAGAAAAAGAAATCAGTCTGGGTTTTAAAAGGCACAACTCAACGACTGTTCTTTTTACCCACCCCTGAATCCCCTCCCAAGAGGGGACTTTTATATTCCCTTCTTGAGAGGGGGTTAGGGGTGGGTTCCTTCCCCTCCTAGGAGGGATTAGGGGTGTGTTCATTCCCATATGCATCAAGATAATTTACCATAAGAGACTCTGGAGTATTTGTCATTGCGAGGGGGTTTTTCCCGAAGCAATCTTTTCTCAACTATGCAAGAGATTGCTTCGGACACTACCCTCGCAATGACAAACACAACACGGACAAACCATGTCCCTGTGGGGAACGTTTGTCTGTGCCACCCTGAAAACCGCTTACATACAATGAAAATTCTTCTATAATCAAGCTAAAATATGGGAACGGTGGAGAATAGCAAACCACCCCTAATCCCCCTTAGTCCCCCTTTAGAAAAGGGGGAAATGCATAATCTCCCTTAATCCCCATATGCATCAAGCTAAGGATTTCTGTACTCATGAGCTTCATTGAGTAACTCGTTCCCAAACTCTGTGTTTGGGAACGCAATTGCCTCGAAACTCTGTTTCGAGTAAGAATAGGTTTCAACCCTTTCCCTCCTGAGGAACC
>JAANMW010002515.1_pt1 | contig 16378 bp, 12 predicted proteins | sample 7279671 | NCBI WGS metagenome assembly JAANMW01 (sample SAMN14094541, study PRJNA606508) | bioreactor metagenome | isolation source: A lab-scale SPAN reactor treating ammonium-rich wastewater day 247 | place: Ireland: Galway | collected 2017-09-19
GACCAGCGCGCACAGCACGATGAACACGACCATGCGCACCAGAAATATCCGGGGCGGCGCCAGTTTCGTCAGTTCAATCTCCGGTGCGGAGCGGGGAGCGGTGCCTTGCGCCATGAGCCAGCGTGCTTAACCATCAAGGAGAGAGGCAGGAAGGTTCAGACAAGCCGCATTATGGCACGGCGTTGGCGGCAAAAAATAGCTCATCTCGCGATTTTGCCAATCGTCGCTGCCCCTGCGGCGCCGGCTTTCAGTCGTGGCGTGTGTTCTGCATCAAGAAGGGTTGCGGTTTGCGCTCGTGCCATCGCGGCATAACGACAGGGCAGCGCGCGGGGAGTATTCCGCGCGTTACGTTCTCTTGATGGAACCCGGTTCACGATTGTTTGAGAACCAGATAAATCATTGCGACATCAAAGCCATATTGTTCTGTGACATTGCGTCGCCGCCAATTAGTGTTGCGTCGCCTTCCTCCAGCCCTCATTAAAACTTGGTTGGGGATTCGATAGTATCGACGTTGTGCGTCACGTAGCGAATCCGCGCGTCGCGTAGCAACACACCCACAGAGCTTGCAGTTCCCATGCCGAGATTCAACTTACGACTGGCGTTTCTGGCTATCGTGATAGCCGGATTGTCGCCGCTTCTTGGTGGCTGTGATGAGCCGACAACGGCGGACGCATCCGCTGTAACGGTTGTTCCCGAGGTCAGCGTGATCACGGTGGTTCCGAAACCGCACGCGATCGTTCGCGAACTGCCGGGACGCATATCGCCGTTGCGCGTTGCGGAGGTGCGCCCGCGGGTTTCCGGCATCATCACCAAGCGGCTGTTCCAGCAAGGCAGCGAAGTCAAGGCAGGCGACCCGCTGTATCAGATCGATCCGGAGCCGTTCGCGGTTGAAGTGCAGGCCGCGGAAGCGGCGCTTGCGAAGGCCGATGCCGTACTTGAGCAGGCCTCGCACCATGCGAGACGTATCGAGAAACTGACCGCGCGGCATGCCACGTCCGAGGCCGAGAACGAGAAGGCGATCGCCAACATGCGTCAGGCGGCGGCTGATGTCGCCGCCCGCAAGGCGGATCTGGCGCGGGCGCGGCTCCATCTTGATTACACCACCATTCGCGCGCCGATCGACGGCGTGGTCGGCGCCGCTCAGGTGACCGAGGGCGCGCTCGTCGTGCAGAATGATGCGGCAAGCCTTGCGACGGTGCAGCAACTCAATACGATTTATGCCGACTTCACCCAGTCGGTGACGGAGCTTAACAACCTTCGCCATGCGTTCGAGTCTGGCGATCTGGAGCGCATCGCGCCGGGCGCCGCCAAGGTCCGCCTCCTGCTCAATGATGAAAAGCTCTACCCGCTGCACGGAAAGTTCCTGTTTTCCGAGGCGAAGGTCGATTCCTCGACCGGACAGGTGACGCTGCGCGGCGAATTTGCCAATCCGAAGCGCGAGTTGCTGCCGGGTATGTACATTCGCGTGCTGTTGGAGCAGGGCGTCGACAGCGATGCGATCGCCGTTCCGCAGCAGGCGGTGCAACGCGACTCCAGTGGCGGCAGCGAAGTCTTTGTCGTTCGGGACGACGATCGCGCTATCGTGCGTCCGATCCGGACCGACGCGGTCCAGCACGGCTATTCGATGGTCAGCGATGGGCTGAATGCGGGCGACCGCGTGGTGGTCGAGGGCTTCCAGAAGTTCACGGCGGGCGACAAGGTTCGCGTCGTGACGTGGGAAGCCGATGCTTCGCCGAAGACGGGAGCGGTGTCGGGCGAAACAGCGTCCGCCCGGCAGTAACGCAGCATGCCGGCTTTCTTCATCGATCGACCTATCTTTGCGTGGGTCGTCGCGCTGTTCATCTGTCTGGTCGGCGCGATCTCGATTCCCTTCCTGGGCGTTGCGCAGTATCCCATCATTGCGCCGCCTTCGATCTCGATCGCGACGGCATACCCCGGCGCTTCGCCGCAGAATCTTTATAACAGCGTCACGCGCCTGATCGAGGAACAGCTCAACGGCGCGTCGGGCATCCTCAATTTCGAATCCACCAGTGATTCTTTGGGACAGGTCGAAATCACCGCGTTCTTCGTTCCCGGCACCTCCACCGATCTCGCTTCGGTGGACGTGCAGAATCGCATCAAGCGCATCGAGGCCCGCCTGCCTGCGGCCGTGCTGAAGGAAGGCATCCTGGTCGAGGAAGCCTCCAGCGCGGTGTTGCAGATCATCACGCTGCGTTCGACGGACGACAGTCTCGACGAGGTCGGCCTCGGCGACTTCATGACGCGCAACATCATCGGAGAGATCCGGCGTCTTCCCGGCGTCGGCCGGGCCACGCTGTTCTCCACCGAACGCTCGTTGCGCGTCTGGCTCGATCCGGAAAAGCTCGTCGGCTACGGCATGACGTCGGAGGACGTCACCAAGGCGATCGCGGCGCAGAACGCGCAGGTGGCTTCGGGCAGCATCGGTGGACCGCCGAGCCGGGCCGGGCAGAAAACCGCGGCGCTGGTGCTGGTGAAGGGACAACTCAGCACACCCGAGGAATTCGGCTCCATCCTGCTGCGCGCCAACCGCGACGGTTCCACGGTGCGCCTGCGCGACGTGGCGCGGGTCGAGGTCGGCGGCATGGACTACCGGTTCACCACGCGCCTCAACGGCAAGTCGACCGCGGGTCTTTCAGTGCTGCTCGCGCCGGGCGCCAATGCGCTTGCCACCGCGAGCGCGGTGGAAGCCAAGATGGAGGAGCTCTCGAAGTTCTTCCCGGCGAACATCACCTACGATATCCCCTACAACATCACGCCCGTGGTGAAGGCCTCGATCGAAAAGGTCGTGCATACGCTGATCGAGGCGGTGGTGCTGGTGTTCCTGGTGATGTTTCTGTTCCTGCAGAACATCCGATACACCATCATTCCGACCATCGTGGTGCCTGTCGCGCTGCTCGGCACCTGCGCGGTGCTGCTGATCGCAGGCTATTCCATCAACATGCTGACGATGTTCGGCATGGTGCTGGCGATCGGCATTCTGGTCGACGACGCCATTGTCGTGGTGGAGAACGTCGAACGCATCATGTCGGAGGAAGGGCTGCCGCCACGGGAGGCGGCGCGCAAGGCGATGTCGCAGATCACCAGCGCCATCGTCGGCATCACGCTGGTGCTGATGGCGGTGTTCGTGCCGATGGCGTTTTTTCCGGGCTCTGTCGGCATCATCTACAGACAGTTCTCCGTCACGGTGGTTGCCGCGATCGCCTTCTCCGCCCTGATGGCGCTGTCGTTGACGCCGGCTTTGTGCGCCACGCTGCTGAAGCCGGTCAAGGCCGGACATGCTCACGCCCGAAAGGGCCTGTTCGGCTGGTTCAATCGCGCGCTGGAGGGCGTGCGCGGCCGCTACGTCTCGACGGTCGGCTGGTCGCTGAGGCGAACCGGACGCCTGATGCTGATATACGCCGCTCTGGTCGGCGTTCTGGTCTGGGCCTTCGTTCGATTACCCGCCGGCTTTCTGCCGGTGGACGATCAGGGCTTCATCACGACCGATGTGCAGACGCCGGCCGATTCGTCCCACGGACGGACCGGAGCGGCGGTGGAGGCGGTTGAGAGATACCTGGCCGAACGGCCGGGAGTGAAGAACGTCACTTTCCTCACCGGTTTCGCCTATTCGGGGCAGGGCATGAACACGGCCCAAGCGTTCATCACCCTGAAGGACTGGTCGGAGCGGCCTGAGAAGGACTCCGCCGCGAATATTGTGACCGACGCCAATCGCGAACTGGCGTCGCTGCGCGATGCCAAGATCACCGCGCTGCAGCCGCCGCCGATCGATAACCTCGGCAATTCCTCGGGGTTCAGCTTCCGTCTGCAGGATCGCGGTCAGAAAGGCTATCCGGCATTGTTGCAGGCGACCAATCAGTTGATCGCCGAGGCCAATGCCAGTCCGATCCTGCAGAATGTCTATGTCGAGGGCCTGCCGTCGGCGGGGCAGATCAATCTCGTGATCGACCGCGAGAAGGCCAGCGCCCTCGGAGTCACCTTTGAGGACATCAACGACACCATGTCGACCAATCTCGGATCGACCTATGTCAACGACTTCCCCAACCGGGGGCGAATGCAGCGCGTGATCGTGCAGTCGGATCGCGACGGCCGCACCACGGCGCAGGACATCCTCAACTACAACGTCAAGAACAGCAGCGGGGGACTGGTTCCGTTCTCGTCCTTCTCCTCCATTGAATGGTCAAAGGGACCGACGCAGGTCGTCGGCTTCAACTACTATCCGTCGATGCGTATCTCCGGAGAGGCGCGGGCGGGGTTCACCTCGGGCGATGCGATCGCCGAGATGGAGCGGCTGGCCGGCCGCCTGCCGCGCGGTTTCGGCTATGAATGGACCGGTCAGTCGTTGCAGGAAAAGCTGTCGGGATCGCAGGCTCCGTTCCTGCTCGCGCTCTCGGCGCTGGTGGTGTTTCTCTGCCTGGCGGCGCTTTATGAAAGCTGGACCATTCCGCTCGCGGTGTTGCTGACGGTGCCGCTCGGGATTTTCGGCGCGGTGCTGGCGGCGACGACGCGCGGGCTCGCCAATGACGTCTATTTCACCGTGGGGCTCGTGACCATCATTGGCCTGGCGGCCAAGGACGCCATCCTCATCGTCGAGTTCGCCAAGGATCTGCGCGCGCAGGGCAAGTCGCTCATCGACGCCACGCTGGAGGCTTGCGCGCTGCGCTTCCGGCCGATTCTGATGACCGGCTTTGCCTTCGCCTCCGGCGTTCTGCCGATGGTTATCGCCAGCGGTGCGGGCGGAGCGAGCCAGCAGGCGCTCGGCACCAGCGTGATGGGCGGCATGATCGCGGTGGTGGTGCTGGCGCTTCTGATGGTGCCAGTGTTTTTCGTCGTCGTGATGCGCGTGCTCGGACGCGACAAGAGCGGACTGGAGCCGGCGGGCAAGCCGGAGATCCACGGGCCGCCGGCGCCGATGCATCCGGCGGAATAAGGCCGCGCGTTGGTTTAGAGCGGCCGCCGGTCAAATGGAATCAGCGCCGCCGCTGCTCCAGTTAATTGATTTGAGCATCGGATTTATCCCGAAACCGGTTCCCACTTTCGGGTCCGATGCTCTGGAAATTATTGTCTGGTCACATTTTTCTTGCGGTGAACAGGTCGTCCGCTTCGCCGGAAAGTGCTCTATCCCAGCGGCTTGATGATCTTCACGAGTTCGGCGTGGACGAATTCGTTGCCGCAGATCACATGGCCGGTCGTGAGCGGATCGTCGTCGCCCTGGATGCCGCTGACAATGCCGCCTGCCTCGCGCACGATGATCTGCCCGCCCGCGATATCCCACGGTTGCAGGTTGCGTTCCCAGTAGCCGTCGACGCGGCCCGCCGCGACGAAAGCGAGATCGAGCGAGGCCGCGCCGAAGCGCCGCAGGCCCGCCACCTTCGGCTGGAGGGCGGCCATCTCCCGTCGCGACAATTCGTGGTCGCCGCGTCCGATATGCGGCAGGCCGCAGGCGATCACGCAGTCGTTCATCTGGCGGCGTCCCGACACGCGCAGCCGCTGATCGTTGAGGAATGCTCCCTTGCCGCGCTCCGCGGTGTAGAGTTCGTCATTGGCGGGATTGTAAACGAGGCCGGCGATCAGCACGCCGTCACGCTGCAGGCCGATCGAGATCGCGAAATGCGGAATGCCGTGCAGGAAGTTGGTGGTGCCGTCGAGTGGATCGACGATCCAGGTGTGGCTCTTGTCCGTGCCCTCGCGGCTGCCGCCTTCCTCACCGAAAAAGCCGTAACCGGGACGCGCCTTGTTGAGTTCATCATACAGGATGTCCTCCGCGCGCTTGTCCGCGAGACTGACGAAATTCGCTGGTCCCTTCAGTGACACCTGAAGATTCTCGATCTCGCCGAGATCGCGTTTCAGGCTACGGCCTGCGCGGCGCGCAGCCTTGACCATGACGTTCATAAGAGCGGATTGCAGCATGATGGGGCTCGGATGGATGATGAGGTCTGGGTGCCCTGCGCGGAAGCCCCCGTCAAGCGGTTCATTTGATTCCGAGCCATTTGCGAGCGGCGCTCTCCGCATTGGCGCGTTCTTCGGGCGTCGCCTGCGCCATCGCCGCGTCAAGCTGCAGATCGCCCTTGCCGCCGGTTTTCGCAACGATGTGCCATTTGAGGCCTTCGACCTTGTCCACCGCGACGCCCATGCCTGCGACAAGGGCGTGGGCGAGACGATTTTGGGCGATCGCACTGTTGCGCCTGGCGGCTTTGCGCAGCAGCGATACCGCGGCCGCCTCGTTCTTCTGGGTGCCGTTGCCGTTGAACAGCGCGATCGCATATTCGACTTCGGCGTCGACGTTGCCGGCGAGCGAGGCCGCCTGTAACAGCCGCACCGACTTGTAGAGATTCTTTTCGACGCCGGTGCCTTCCTTGTAGAAAGTGGCCAGCGCATACTGCGCTTCCGGACTGCCGGCGTCGGCTGCGAATCGCAGCAGTTCGGCGGCGCGTTTGAAGTCCTGCGGCAGCGTCTGCCCGTCCATGTGGAGAAGCGCCAGATTATAGGCGGCCTTGGGCTGGCCGAGCTTGGCCGACGCGGCCAGCCATTTCACCGCGCCCATCCTGTCGGGCGGTCCGCCGCGTCCGCTGATGCGAAGCATGGCGAGCGCGAACATGGCTTCTCGATCGCCCAGATCGGCCGCACGTTGATGCCATTCGATCGCCTTGCCGTAGTCGCGTCTGACGCCGAGCCCATTGGCATAGAGCTCGCCGAGCATGGTCATGGCGGCGGGGTTCTTGTCCTCCTGTGCCCGTTTCAAGGCGAGATCAAACGCCGTCTTGTAACGGCCGCGCTGATAGGCGCCGTAAACTGCATCGGCATTCGGATCGTCGGCGGCCTGCGCGTTCGCCTTGTTATCCGGCTCTGGCCTGGCGGGCGGCGTTGGCGGCGGCGGCTTGATGGCCTTGGTCCTGACGCTCTTGCCGGCGGACGGCGGATCGGCCGGCGGCGACGGCTGGAGCTGCGCCGCCGCGCTCTCCCCAAGCATGAGAAGGCCGGCGACGATGGCGACCGGACGCAGCAAACTCATCCGGCGCCCCTGACGCCATGTGGAGGGTCCGGGCGCCCCGCGTCGCCTTGCGATCCGTAACCTTGTGCGATTGCGGTTGCGATATCCGCGAGCGCCGGCGCCGCACCGCGCGGGTCGTTCCAGACGATGTCGCCGATCAGCACGAAATCCGCGCCCGATGCCGCGAAAAGCCGCGCTTCATCGATATTCGTCGCGTGGGCGACACAGGGTGGCTCGAACAGTTCGGCCCACCATGCCAGCCGCTCGGCGATCGCTTCCGCGGACGGCCGGTCGCCGGTCTCATCCGGCTCGCCGAACAGCACGTAATCGGCGCCTGCCTCGCCCGCGATCATGGAATCATGGCGCGTCGACAGGCCGCCGACCCCGACGATGCGGTCGGGTTTCAGCGCGGGCAGCGTCTCCTGCAATGCCTCGATGCCGGTGAGATGCGCGCCGTCGGCGCCCGCCCTTGCGACCAGATCGGCGTGACCATCGAGTAAAAGCGCGGCGCCGCTGCTCTGGATCAAGGGCGCCAGCGCCTTGATGCGCGATATCATCGTGCGCGGATCGGACGGCGAGAGCCGAACCAGCACCGCGGCGACATCCGCCGTCGCGAGGAGCGCGGGAAGCTGTGCCGCGGCGTGCGAGGGGTCGTCGATGACCGGCGTCGCGAGATAAAGCCGGGGGGCTGGTCGTGATGGTGCGGCTTTCGGCGGCATATCAAGCCTGAACCTCTTGAGCGTTTTCATATGGTGAGAAACGCATCATTGAGCACTGTGAAACTTCCCGGCAAGCGGGAGTGATGAAAAACTCAATCGTTACAATTCAATGCAAACCCGGCGCGTCTTGGGTCGCTCGCAATGGCGGCAAAATCAGGTTGGATTCAGAAGCTCACGTAGCTTTCTCTTCAAGTTCGGCGCTCCAAGCTCCCCTGGTTGCGAGCGAATTCATCCGCGCGCGGTGGATGAGAGCCCGTTGCCCGGCGACGACGTTCTCGGGCTTGCCGGACCACGCTTTCTGCGGCGCTGCCTGCAGCGCGCGGCCGTAGGAGAAAGTGAGCTTCCACGGCAGGTTGCCCATCCGGTTCATGGCGTCGAGATGAGCGGTGGCCTCCTCGTCGGACTGACCGCCCGACAGGAAGGCGATGCCGGGGACGGCGGCGGGCACGCAGGCCTTCAACATGCGCACCGTCCTTTCCGCGACTTCTTCCACGGATGCCTTCTTCCCGCTCTTCTTGCCCGCGATCGCCATGTTGGGCTTCAAGATCATGCCTTCCAGCGCGACACGCTGCTTCCGCAACTCCTGAAAGGTCACGTTGAGGACGCGCGTCGTGACCTCAAGGCAGCGATCGATGTCGTGGTCGCCGTCCATCAGCACTTCCGGCTCGACGATCGGCACGATCTGGGCCGCCTGACATAGCGCGGCGTAGCGCCCCAGCGCATGGGCGTTGACGCCGATCGCCGTCATGCTCGGGATACGGCCCGCCGCGTTGATGTCGATCACCGCGCGCCACTTCGCGAAACGTGCGCCCTGGGCATGGTATTTGTTCAGGCGCTCGGCGAGACGGTCCAGCCCGACGGTCACGAGTTCGCCGGGGCAGGCGGGCAGGGGTTGCGTGCCCTCATCGACCTTGATGCCGGGAATCGCGCCGGCCTGCTCGATCAGCCTGATCAGCGGCGTGCCGTCCCTGGCGCTCTGCCAGATGGTTTCGTCGTAGAGAATCACGCCGGAGATGTATTGCGTCATGGCGTCGGTCGCCCGGAACATCATCTCGCGATAGTCGCGGCGGCTTTCCTCGGTCGATGTCACGCCGATGGCATTGAAGCGTTTGGTGATGGTGGGCGACGATTCGTCGGCGGCGAGAATGCCCTTGCCCGGCGCGACCATCGCCTGCGCCACTTTGTTGAGGTCATCGAGATTCATGAGCGGCTACCTCCTGCATGCCCTCTTCCGACGTCCGGTCAGGATGCCGGGTTTCGAGGATCATGCAGGCATGAGAGTTGCGGCTTTCCGGCACCGCAACTCATTTTGCCGCGAGGAGCAGCGTCATTTTGCCCTTAGTACCTCGACGCCGGGCAACGGCTTGCCTTCCATCCACTCCAGGAAGGCGCCGCCGGCTGTCGAGACATAGGTGAAATCGCCGGCTACGCCCGCCTGGTTCAGCGCCGCGACCGTATCGCCGCCACCGGCGACCGACACCAGCTTGCCACCCTTGGTGCGTTCCGCCGCGTGTTTTGCCGCGGCGACGGTGCCGCGATCGAAAGGCGTCAGTTCGAACGCGCCGAGCGGGCCGTTCCAGACCAGCGTGGCTGCGTCGTCGATGGCCGAACGAACGCGCTCCACAGACTGCGGTCCGACATCGAGAATCATGCCGTCCGCCGGGATCGCGTCGAGCCCGTAGGCGTGGGAAGGCGTGTTGGCGGCGAAATGGAACGCCACGGTCGCATCCACCGGAAGGATGATGGCGCAGTTGGCGGCTTCGGCCTTTTCCATGATGCGCAGCGCGGTCGCCGCGAGATCCTTCTCCGCCAGCGATTTGCCGATGCTGACGCCCTGCGCGTGCAGGAAGGTGTTGGCCATGCCCCCGCCGATCACCAGCGCATCGACCTTGCTGACGAGGTTTTCGAGAAGGTCGATCTTGGTCGAGACCTTTGCGCCGCCGATCACGGCGATGACGGGTTTGGTCGGCGCTTCGAGCGCCTTGTTGAGCGCCTCAAGCTCGGCCTGCATGGTGCGTCCGGCATAGCCCGGCAGCTTGTGCCCGAGACCTTCGGTGGAGGCGTGAGCGCGATGCGCGGCTGAAAAGGCGTCGTTCACCCAGATGTCGCCGAGCTTGGCCAGTTCGGCGACGAAGGCCGTGTCGTTCTTTTCCTCCTCCGGGTGGAAGCGGGTGTTCTCCAGGCAAAGGATGTCGCCATCCTTCATCGCGGCGACCGCCTGTTGCGCGCCTTCGCCGACGCAGTCGTCGGCGAAGGCCACCGGCTTGCCGAGGACCTTGGCGAGTTCCGCAGCGACCGGTCTCAGCGAGTTCTTGGGGTCGGAACCCTTGGGCCGGCCGAAATGCGCGAGCAGGATCGCTTTGCCGCCCTTGTCCGAGATCTCGGTGATCGTCGGGGCCACCCGCTCCAGCCGCGTGGCGTCGGTGACGCGGCCCTGCTCCATGGGGACGTTGAGATCGACGCGCAGCAGGACGCGCTTTCCGCGAACGTCAATGTCATCGAGGGTGCGGAAGGAATTTGTCATGGTCTGGATGTCCCGAACACGGTGCCGCGTGAACGGCGCGCCGCAAACCGGGTCCGCCACGCAGGAAAAGTTGCGGTATTGAGTGGCGCCGGTTTCGCACCGCGACGCTTGCGCCGCGATGCGCCCGGATACCGTGGTGTCAGATCAGCTTCGCCATGGCGACGGCGGTGTCCGTCATGCGGTTGGAGAAGCCCCATTCGTTGTCGTACCACGACAACACACGCACCAGCGTGCCGTTCTGCACCTTGGTCTGGTCGATGTGGAGCGTCGAGGAGTGCGAATCGTGGTTGAAATCGCTTGAGACATTGGGCTGGTCGGTGGTGCCGAGGATGCCCTTCAGCTCCTGTGATGAAGCCCGCTTCATCGCCTCGTTGATCTCGTTCGCGGAGGTCTCTCTCTTGGCGATCACCTTGAGGTCGACCACCGAGACGTTCGGCGTCGGCACGCGGATCGCAACGCCGTCAAGTTTGCCCTTCAACTCCGGCAACACCAGGCCGATCGCCCTTGCGGCGCCGGTCGAGGTCGGAACCATCGAAAGACCCGCGGCGCGGCCGCGATAGAGGTCCTTGTGCATGGTGTCGAGGGTCGGCTGGTCGCCGGTGTAGGCGTGGATCGTGGTCATGAAGCCGGTTTCGATGCCGATCAGGTCGTTGAGGACCTTCGCCACCGGCGCGAGACAGTTGGTGGTGCAGGATCCGTTCGAGACGACCAGATGATCCTTCGTCAGCTTGTCGTGGTTGACGCCATAGACCACCGTCAGATCCGCGCCTTCGGCCGGAGCCGACACCAGCACGCGCTTGGCGCCGGCGGTGAGATGCGCGGAAGCTTTTTCCTTCGCGGTGAAAAGGCCGGTGCACTCCATCGCGATGTCGATGCCGAGTTCCTTCCAGGGCAGCTTTGAGGGATCGCGTTCAGCGATCACCTTGATCTTGTTCTTGCCGATCACGATGCTGTCGCCCTCGACCTTCACCTCGAAGGGGAAGCGGCCATGCACCGAGTCAAAGCGCAAGAGATGCGCGTTGGTTTCCACCGGGCCAAGATCATTGATCGCGACGATCTCGATCTCGTCGCGGCCGGACTCGTAAACGGCGCGCAAAACATTGCGGCCGATGCGGCCAAACCCGTTGATTGCGACCCGGACTGCCATGTGTTCATTCTCCTTCAAATGGATGGCGCTCCCTGCGCGCAACCATAGTTTGCCGCGCGCAGCGTCGACGCCTTTTCGCCCGGTTCTGCCAGGCCGCGACCGTTGGTAATATCTAGCGGCCCGAGTTTTGGCATTCCGATGCTCGTATTTCCGAGAGCATCTTTTCCGAATGTCGAAATCGCAGGGACCGCCAGCGAATGTAGGTTGTCAGTGGAATTCTGGATTTGCCATTCGCATCCAGGGCCACGATTGGCCGAGCAGCGAACGCCAAATCCATTCCACCGTTTTTAGCTAGCGCCTTTTTGATTTTGAGGCAATCTCAACCTCAGCCAAGGCGTTTTTCCACTGCGCTGACCACGGCTTCGGCGGTGATGCCGAAATGCTTGTAGAGGTCCTTGGCGGGAGCGCTGTGGCCGAAACTGTTCATGCCGACGAAAAGGCCGTCCGCCCCGATGACGGCGTCCCATCCGAAGCGCACGGCCGCTTCCACGGCGATCTTGACGGGAGCCTTGCCGATAATGGCCTGCCGGCGATCCTCGGGCTGTTCGAGCAACAGTTCCAGCGAGGGCACCGAAACCACGCGCGAGGCGATGCCGCGCTGGGAGAGCTGCTGCTGCGCGGCAACGGCGATCTCGACTTCGGATCCCGACGCGAAGATCGACACCTTCGCCTCTCCGTTGGCTGCGACCAGTTCATAGGCGCCCTGCGCGCAGCGATTGTCCGCGTCCGCGGTCTTGCGCACAGGGGTGAGATTCTGGCGCGACAGGGCCAGAACCGTCGGTCCCTTCGGCCGCTCAAGGGCGAGTTGCCAGCATTCGGCGGTCTCGACCGCATCGGCGGGGCGGAACACCCGCATGTTCGGCATCGCGCGCAGGCTTGCCAGATGCTCCACCGGCTGATGGGTGGGGCCGTCCTCGCCGAGCCCGATCGAGTCGTGGGTCATGATGTAGATGGTGGGAATATACGCCAGCGCCGAAACGCGCATCGCCGGGCGGGCATAGTCGGCGAAGCACATGAAGGTGCCGCCGGCCGGCGCATATCCGCCATGCAGGGCGATGCCGTTCATGGCGGCGGCCATGCCGAGTTCGCGGATACCGTAGTGGATGTAGCGGCCACCATATTGGCCGGGCTCCACTTCTTTCAGACCCTTGGTGCGGGTGTTGTTCGAAGGGGTGAGATCGGCGGAACCGAGCAGCAGTTCCGGCACCGCCGGCACCAGCGCCTCGAGCGTCATTTCGCTGGCTTTGCGGGTGGCGACCGTCGGCGGTTCGGCAACCAGCTTGTCCTTGAGCTTGCGGATCGCCTCATTGAGGTTTTGAGATGGCTTGCGGTCGATGACGCGACGCTTGAATTCGTCCCGCTGAGCATCGGGCTGGGCTGCGAACCGCGCGCGCCACTCCTTGTTGTGCCGCTTGCCCTTGCGTCCGGCGCTCCGCCAGGCGTTGAGGACATCGTCGGGAACTTCAAAGGGACCATACTCCCAGTCCAGCGCCTTCTTCGTCCCCGCGAGTTCTTCCGCGCCAAGCGCTTCGCCGTGCGCCTTGGATGTGCCGGCCCTGGTGGGAGCGCCAAAACCGATGATGGTCTTGCAGGCGATCAGCGACGGCCTGTCGGATTTCTGCGCCCGGCGGATCGCGGCGGCGATCGCCTTCTGATCATGGCCGTCAATCCGCCTTGCGTCCCAGCCGCACGCCTTGAAACGCGCCACCTGATCGACGTCGTCGGACAGCGAGATCGGGCCGTCAATGGTGATGCCGTTGTCATCATAAAGGAAAATCAGCTTGTTGAGCTTGAGGTGACCCGCCAGCGCGATCGCCTCATGGCTGATGCCCTCCATCAGGTCGCCGTCGGAGCACAGCACGTAAGTGTAGTGGTCGACCACCTCGCCGCCGAATTCGGCGGCCAGCAGCCGTTCCGCCAGCGCGAAGCCGACCGAGGTGGCGACGCCCTGGCCGAGCGGGCCGGTGGTGGTTTCCGCGCCCTCGGTGATGAAGTTCTCCGGATGACCCGGCGTCTTGGAGTCGAGCTGCCGGAAATTCTTGAGCTGATCAAGCGTCATCTGCTTGTAGCCGGTCAGGTATAACAACGCATAAAGCAGCATTGAGCCGTGGCCGGCGGAAAGGATGAAGCGGTCCCGGTCCGGCCAGTGCGGATCGGCGGCGTCGTATTTCAGGAACTTGGTGAACAGCACCGTGGCGATGTCGGCCGTGCCCATGGGCAGGCCGGGATGGCCCGATTTTGCTTTTTCTACACCATCCATCGCGAGCGCGCGGATTGCATTTGCCATACGGGAGGAGTCGACGGTCGGCATGGGAGATATCCGGTCCTGATAGGGAGGAGGGCTAAGTAAACGGTTCACATTGGAATTCGATGCAGTCCAGTAGAAAGGACTGGCGTGCCGGGGGCATAGCACCTGCGTCGGCGGAGTCCAAGTGCCGGGGGGGACGCTGACGGGGAGAATGTTTGTGGTGCATAGTTTTGCACCGGCGTTGCGCTGGCCTCGTCCGCCACGTAAATTTTGGTTCCTAAGGGCTTGCCGAGCCGCCGCTTTGTAGCCTGTCCGGCAGCCGGCCCAAAGGCGTGCAGGACGAACATGAACGACCGACCGGCCAATCGTTCCGCCAGTGCTGAACCGCCAAATGGTGGCGGGGGAACCGATATCGACGCCGCAACCCGGCGGCTGACGGCCGCGCTCGATGCGCTGGAACGGGCCGTGGAGCGGCGGCGTGACGCGGACCGCGACGAGGACGAACTGGCGAGCCGCATTCAGGCTCTGGGCGCGGATCGCTCCCGCCTTGCGGATGAACTCGACGGATCGCTGGTGCGCACGCGTAAGCTGGAGCGGACCAATCGTGAGATCGCTGAAAAGCTGGACGCGGCGATCGGCACCATCAAGTCCGTGCTCGAGGCGGCGGGAGAGAAGCCATGAGCCACGTCAACGTGACCATCAATAGCCGCCAGTACCGGATGGCCTGCGAGGATGGCCAGGAAGACCGGCTGCTGAAACTCGCGGGTGATCTGGAAAGCCGCATCGGCCAGTTGCGCGGCAAGTTCGGAGAGATCGGAGATCAGCGGCTGGAGGTCATGGCGGCGCTGGTGACATCCGACGAACTGATGGATGCGCAGCAGCGCATCCGCGCGCTGGAGGAAGAGCTCAAGGCCTTGCGCGATGTGCGCACTGCGGCCACCGAGCGCGCCCGCGCGACGCAGACAGCGGTTGTCGCCGCGCTGAACATGGCGGCGCACCGGATCGAGAAGACCACGCAGGTGCTGAACCGCACCGTCGGCGGCGGCATCGCCATCGGGTGATCAACTCTAAAGGAGAAGTGAACCCTTCGGACAGGCGATGGCTTTTCGCCCCCTTACTCTGGAGGGTTAAGTCAAAAGAGGCCAACATCATCCGCTGGCGCTTCGCATCCATCGGGCCTACATTGAATTCGCGAGGCTGCGCCGCGCGTCAGGAGCCACAATCCCCGGGGCCTTATCGATCCTTAAGGGAACTGTCCCTGGCCGGGTCCGTGGATCCGGTCATATGGTGCCCACCTACTTTCGTAGGGAACTCCGGGATCGAGCGCTTCAACGGCGGACGCGGCTTCGCGCATTTCCTTCCCTATTCACATGCCCTCGAAAGCCGCCACTCCTCTCGGGCCGTGCCGGAAATCTGCTTTCGCGAATGATGGCCGGGGCCTGAGCCGCGCCGGTTTTTCCGGTGGCTTCGGTGATCTTAATTCTCGCGCGCTCGTCGGGCGAGCCGATCTTCTTTGCTCGAAAAACGTTATAAACGTTCTGTATGCCGATTTCCCCTGATGCTCCGCCCAAGGACGAGTTGCGTGCTGCCGCACTGGCTCGTCGCGATGCCCTCAGCGCGGAGGAGCGCGCCCGCGCGGCGGTTGCGCTCGCGGCGCGGCGGATGCCTCCGCTCGATATAACGTCATCGACAGTCGTCGCCGGCTATGCGCCGATCCGCAGCGAGATCGATCCCGTGCCGCTGATGCGCAGCCTTGCCGGGAAAGGCGCGGCGCTTGCGATGCCGGCGATCGCGGCGCGTGACACCGCGCTGGTGTTTCGCGCGTGGATGCCGGGCGATGCGCTGGTGCGCGGGGCCTTGGGGACTTGCGAGCCGCCCGCCAGTGCTGTCGAGGTCGTCCCGGACATCGTGCTGGTGCCGCTGGCGGCGTTCGACCGCGCCGGCCATCGCATCGGTTACGGCGCCGGCTATTACGATCGCACGCTTGAGGCGCTGCGGCGACGAAGGACCGTCACCGCGATCGGCCTTGCTTTTGCGGTGCAGGAGGTAGCGCAGGTGCCGGCAATGTCCCACGACGTCCGGCTCGATTATGTGCTAACCGAAACCGGCGTGTTCAGGTTCGGGAGCAAATAGGACGTGCGAATCCTTTTCATCGGCGATGTTGTCGGCAGGACCGGGCGCACCGCGATCAACGACTATCTTCCGGAACTCGTCACCGCATGGAAGCTCGATCTCGTGGTCGTCAACGGCGAGAACGCCGCGGGCGGCTTCGGCATCACCGAGGCGATCTATCAGGAATTGCTCGACGCCGGCGCCGATGCGATCACGCTCGGCAATCACGCCTGGAATCAGAAGGAGGCGCTGGTGTTCATCGAACGCGCGCCCCGGCTCGTTCGTCCGCTGAATTTCCCGCCGGGCACGCCGGGACGCGGCGCGGCGATGATCGACGCCAAGGACGGCCGCCGCGCGCTCGTCATCAACGCCATGGCGCGCATCTTCATGGAGCCCCTCAACGACCCCTTCCATGCCATCGAACATGAACTCGACGCCTGCCGGCTCCGCGAGGCGGCGGACGCGATCATCGTTGATTTCCACGGCGAAGCCACCAGCGAAAAGCAAAGCATGGGTTTCTTCTGCGACGGCCGCGTCAGTCTCGTGGTGGGGACTCATACCCATGTGCCGACGGCGGATCACCGGATCCTGTCCGGCGGCACCGCCTATATGAGCGATG
>JAANMW010002518.1_pt1 | contig 16362 bp, 13 predicted proteins | sample 7279671 | NCBI WGS metagenome assembly JAANMW01 (sample SAMN14094541, study PRJNA606508) | bioreactor metagenome | isolation source: A lab-scale SPAN reactor treating ammonium-rich wastewater day 247 | place: Ireland: Galway | collected 2017-09-19
TGCGGCATCGCCAACGTCAACATCGGCACCAGCGGCGCCGAGATCGGTGGCGCGTTCGGTGGCGAGAAGGAGACCGGCGGCGGCCGCGAATCCGGTTCCGACGCGTGGAAGGCCTATATGCGCCGGCAAACGAATACCATCAACTACTCCGACGCACTGCCGCTGGCGCAGGGCATCAAGTTCGACCTCTAAGGGACGCCGATGAACGCACCCATCCGCCAGACCAGCACGCTCGCCGTGGTGAGCCTCGTCTTCGGCATCCTTGGCTGGACCCTGCTGCCGTTCCTCGGCAGCCTGGTCGCGGTGGTCTGTGGCCACATGGCGCGCGGCGAGATCCGCCGCGCGCAGGGCGGCCTGGAGGGCGACGGAATGGCGGTTGCCGGGCTGGTGCTGGGTTACATCGTGATCGGGCTAAGCCTGCTGGCGGTGCTGGCGTTGATCCTGTTCTTCGGCGGCCTGGCTGCGCTGGTCGGTTTGGCCGGCATGAACGGATCCTTCTGACCGCGCGTGTACGGACTCACCCGCCCCCTACTGTTCGCCCTCGACGCCGAGCGCGCGCACGGCCTAGGCCTGGCCTCGCTGGAGGCGGCCTACCGCTGCGGCCTGTCGCCGCTGCTGGCGACGCCGCCGCGGCCGCTGCCGACCAAGGCGCTGGGGCTGACCTTCCCCAACCCGGTCGGCCTCGCCGCCGGGCTGGACAAGAACGGCGCGCATATCGATGCGCTGCTGTCAATGGGCTTCGGTTTCGTCGAAGTGGGCACGGTCACCCCGCTGCCGCAGCCGGGCAACCCGCGCCCGCGCATGTTCCGCCTGCCGCAGCAGCAAGCGGTCATCAATCGCCTCGGCTTCAACAACCAGGGCGTGGACGTGCTGGTGCGCAACGTCGAGCGGGCCCAGCGCAAGACCGGCCTGCTGGGCATCAACATCGGCAAGAACAAGGACACCCCGAACGAGGACGCGGTGGCCGACTACATGGTCTGCCTGCGCCGGGTGTATCCGCTGGCCGACTACGTGACGGTCAACATCTCCTCGCCCAATACCGCCGGCTTGCGTGAACTGCAGGAAGAGCAGGCCCTGCGCAAGCTGGTCGGCACCCTGCGCGACGAGCAGGAAAAGCTGGCCGCGCGCCATGGCAAGCGGGTGCCGCTGCTGGTGAAGATCGCCCCCGACCTGTCGGAGAACGACATCGACGCCGCCGCCCGCGTGCTGGGCGACCTGGCGGTGGACGGCGTGATCGCCACCAACACCACGATCTCGCGCGAAGGCGTCGAGGGCGCGCGTCACGCGCAGCAGGCCGGCGGCCTGTCCGGCGCCCCGCTGATGGGCCAGGCCACCACCGTGCTGCGCATGCTGCGCACGCGGCTGCCGGACAGCATCCCGCTGATCGGCGTGGGCGGCATCCTGCACGGCGCCGACGCGGCCACCAAGCAGGCGGCCGGCGCGTTGCTGGTGCAGACCTATACCGGCCTGGTCTACCGCGGCCCGGCGCTGATCGCGGAGTGCGTGGACGCACTGCGCCGGCGCAAGGAAGCCCCCAGCCGCGGCACCCTGCCGCCCGAATGAACGTCGCCCGCGGCAACGGCTATCGCATCGCCGAAAACGCCCGGCTCGACGCGCGCAATACCTTCGGCGTGCGCGCCACCGCGCCGATGCTGGTGGAAGCCACCGACGCCGCGGCGCTGCCGGAGCTGTTCGGCTACGCGATGCTGCGCGACGCATCCACGCTGGTACTGGGCGGCGGCAGCAACCTGCTGTTCGCCGGCGACCCGCCGGGTGCGGTGCTGGCGCTGGACACGCGTCGCATCGACATGGTCGAAGACGATGGCACGCGCGCCATCGTCCGCGCCGATGCAGGCGTGGGCTGGCACGACTTCGTGCTGTGGACGCTGGGCCACGGCCTGGCCGGGCTGGAAAACCTGGCCCTGATCCCCGGCACCGTCGGCGCCGCGCCCATCCAGAACATCGGCGCCTACGGCGTGGAGGCGTGCGAGCACGTGCACGCGGTGGAAGCCTTCGACCGCAACAGCGGCGGCTTCGTGCGGCTGGCCGCGGCCGACTGCGCCTTCGCCTACCGCGACTCGCTGTTCAAGCACTTGCCCGACCGTTACGTGGTGACCGCGGTGGAGTTCTCGCTGTCGCGCACGTTCCAGCCGCGGCTGGGCTATGCCGGGATCGAGGACGAATTGCGCGCGATGGGCATCGACGGCAGCCCGCGCGCCGCGCAGGTGGCCGAAGCGGTGATCCGCATCCGCCGCCGCAAGCTGCCGGACCCGGCCGTGGTCGGCAATGCCGGCAGCTTCTTCAAGAACCCGATCGTGCCCGCCGCGCAGGCCGAGGCGCTGCTCGCCGCAAACCCGGCGATGCCGGTGTTCCGCGCTGCCGACGCGGGCTCGCGCAAGCTTTCCGCGGCCTGGCTGATCGACCAGTGCGGCTGGAAGGGCCACCGCGACGGCGACGCCGGGGTGTCCGCCGACCACGCGCTGGTGCTGGTCAACCACGGCGCCGCCACCGGCCCGGAGCTGCTGGCGCTGGCGCGCAGGATCGCCGAGTCCGTGCAGGCCCGTTTCGGCGTGGCGATCGAGCCCGAGCCGCGGATCGTGGGCGCGCACTGGTGAACCCTCCGCGCAATGCCCATGCGCGTGCCGCCCTGCTGATGCTGGGCAGCACGCTGGGTTTCGGCCTGATGGCGATCTTCATCCGGCTGGCCTCGAAGACCATCCCAACCTGGGAAGTGGCGTTCTTCCGCAACAGCTTCGGCTTCCTCACCCTGCTGCCGATGCTGGTGCTGCCGGCGCTGCGCCAGCCGCGTCCGGCCACTGCGTTCGCGGCCAGCGTGCGCACCGACCAGCTGCCGCGCTACGTGGTGCGCACCGCGATCGGCATCGCCAGCATGTTCTGCGGGTTCTGGGCGATCGCCCACCTGCCGCTGGCACAGGCGGTCTCGCTGGCGTATTCCTCGCCGATCTTCGTCACCATCGCCGCCATCCTGATGCTCGGCGAGCGCGTGCGCGCACGGCGCTGGACGGCGGTGGCGCTGGGCTTCCTCGGCGTGCTGGTGATCGTGCGGCCGTGGTCGCATGCGTTCAGCACGGGCTCGCTGGTGGCGGTGGCGGCGGCGGTGCTGAGCGCGCTGGTGGCGATCCAGATCAAGCAGCTCTCGCAGGTGGACAAGGCCGACACCATCGTGTTCTGGACCTATGCGCTGTGGGTGCCAATGTCGCTGCTGCCGGCGCTGTTCGTCTGGGTCTGGCCCAGCGGCATCACCTGGCTGTGGCTGCTCGCCACCGGTCTGATGGGCACGGTGGGGCAGCTGCTATGGACGCGCGCGCTGAAGCTGGGCGACGTGTCCGCGCTGACCCCGATCAGCTTCATGCAGCTGCCGGTGGTCACCCTTGCCGGCTGGGTGCTGTTCGACGAATCGGTGGACGGCCCCACCCTGCTGGGCGCCGGCATCATCCTCGGCTCCACCTTCTACATCGCCCACCGCGAAGCCAAGCTGGCGCGCCAGCAGCGCAGCAACGCCCCCAGCGAAGCGGTGGAGCCCGGCAACTAGCCGACCATGCATTCCGGCACGGGTGACGGCCTGCGCAGGGTGCTATTCCTGCACGCTCTCCCTGCCGGATGAACCCCGATGCGCCTTGTCCTGCCGTTCCTGCTCGCCTCGCTGGCTGCCCCGGCCTTCGCCCAGAGTCCTGCGACCACCACCGCGCCGCCGCCGCAACCGGTGAATTTCACCGTGCCTGCCGCCGCGGCGCAGGACGTGGCCAGCATCGATGCGATCATCAAGGCGCTCTACGAGGTGATCTCTGGACCGGTGGGCCAGGCCCGCGACTGGAACCGGCTGCGCTCGCTGTTCGTGCCCGATGCCAAGATGATGCCGGTCGGCGTGCGCGCCGATGGCGGTGCCGGCATGCGCCTGCTGCGGGTCAATGACTACGTGGCGCTGTCCGGCCCGATGCTGGTCGAACGGGGCTTCCGCGAGACCGAGCTTGCGCGCCGCACCGAACAGTTCGGCCACATCGCCCACGTGTTCAGCACCTACGAGGGCAAGGTCGAGGGCGGCGCGGCGCCGATGCGCGGCATCAACAGCATCCAGCTGATGCATGACGGCCAGCGCTGGTGGATCGTCTCGCTGATGTGGGAAGCGGAGAACCCGAAGCTGGCGCTGCCCGCGCAGTACCTGCCCGCCGCCAGGTAGGCGCCGCTCAGCGAACCGCCTGCCGGGCCTCCTCGCGCTCGGTGTCGATGATGTCCTGGCGCTTGGCCAGCCGCGCCTCGTCCAGGGTCTTCGGATCCGCCCGCAGCAGCGGCTCGACGTAGCGCGCACGCAGTTCGTCCGCCGCGCCGGCCTGCCCGCGCTTGCGCAGCAGGCCTTCCAGTTGCCACGCGGCATCGATGGTGCGGGCATCCTCCGGCCCCAGCGCCACGTCGGCCAGGGCCAGGAACTCTCGATAGCTGGCGATGGCGAGTTCGGACTGCCCCACTTCGTCCGCGGCCTGGGCTCGGATGATGTAGCCCATCATCAACTCGCGATGGCGCTCCCCCAGCACCTGCCGGGCGGTGGGCAGGTAGCGGTCGAGTTGGGCCAGCGCGTCTTGCGCGCGCCCGGCCTGGTACAGGGTGGCGGCCCGGTTCAGCTGGATGACCATGGTGTCCGGGTGCGACGGGCCCAGCAGGCGCACCCGCGCGTCGGCGACCTGCTCCTGCAGCGGGATCGCCCGCGCAAAGTCGCCGGAGCGGGCGTAGACGCTGGACAGGTTGAGCAGGCCGCGCAGCGTCTGCGGGTGGTCGGCGCCCATCACCCGGGTGCGCGCGTCGACCACCGCCTGCGCGATCGGCAGTGCCTGCGCGTTGTCGCCGCTGTCGCTGAGCATGTTGGCGAGATTGCCCAGCTCGCCCAGCGTGGACGGATGCTCGGCCCCGAGGCGACGGGCCTGGATCGCCGCCAGTTCGCGTTGCATCGCCACCGCGCCGGCCTTGTCACCGGTCATGATGCGCATGATCGCGAGGTTGTGCTGGGCGCCGAGGGTATCGGCATGGTCCTTGCTCAGGGTGGCGGCGCGGATCGCCACCACCGTTTCCAGTAGCTTGCGCCCTGCATCCGGTTCGCCCATCCGCCCCAGCAGCGTTGCCAGGCTGTTGGTGACTTCGGTCGTGGCCGCGTCCCGTTCGCCCCGCAGGCGGATCGCATCGGCACGCAACGCCTCCAACAACGCGCGTGCGCGCGGGCGATCGCCCAGCGCGGCGATGGCATCGGCCTGGTCAAGCCGCAGCTTGATCCGCAGCGGATCCCCAGCAGGCAGCGACGCGGCATCGCGCAATGCGGTGTCCGCCAGCGCCAGCCCCTCCTTCGTGCGGGCAGCCTCCAGTAGCGCCCGGACCTGGGCCTGGCGTGCCTTGAGGGTTTGCGGCGCGGACGCGCCCAGCGCCGTGGTGCGGTAGTCGGCCACCTGCGCGAACCCTGCCGCGGCTTCCGCCGGCAGCCCCAGTGCCAGGCGCACCCGGGCCACCGATTCGCGCAGGTCGGCGGCCAGCGCCGGATCATTGGCGAAGTCGTGCTCGATGGCGCGCTCGGCATTGGCCAGGATGCTGCGGTCGATCACCGAGCGCGCAACATCCGGCGTGCTGGTGCGCGCCAAGCCCAGCTCGAACGCAGCGGTGTCGCCGCCCGCCTGCCGCGCCACCTGGGTCCGCAGGTCGCGGCCGATGTCGATGCCCATCGATTCGATGTCGATGCCTTCCAGCATCGACTGCTGGAACGCCGCCACCCTTTCCAGCTGCGCATTGCGCTGCTCGGCAATCGCGCGCTGGGCGCGGGCCTGCAGCAGGCCATAGACCGACAGGGCCAGCCCGCCGACCAGCGCCAGCACGACCGCCGTGGCGGCGACGAGGCCGGTGCGATGGCGCTGCGCGAACTTGCGCCAGGCATAGCCGCGGCCGTGCGGCGCGGCCAGCAGCGGTTGGCCGTCGAGGAAACGCTGCAGGTCCTCGGCCAGTGCGGCGGCGGACTGGTAGCGCTCGTTGCGTTCGAAGCGCATCGCCTTCGCCACCACCCAGTCCAGCTCGTTGCGCAGCACCCGCCGCATCCGCGGCAACGGTTCCCGCCGCGCCTGTGCGATCCGTCCGGCATCGACTGGCGACAGGGTCGACAGCTGCTCCGACGGCAGCCGCAGCGTATGCGCGCCGCTGGCCGCGGTTTCGCCGCTGGCATTCGGCCGCTGGCCCGTCAGCAACTCGCACAGCACCACTCCCAGCGCATACACGTCGCTGCGGGTATCCACCAGCGTCTGGTCGCCCGCGGCCTGCTCCGGACTCATGTAGTCGGGTGTACCGGCGACTTCGCCCCACGTGCCGGATGCAGTGGCGGTGGCAATGCCGAAATCGATGATCTTCGGCAGCGGCCGGCCGTCGACTTCGTCCACCAGCAGGTTGCCGGGCTTGAGGTCGCGGTGGATGACGCCCTTCTGGTGCGCGTGCTGCACGCCCTCGCAGACGCGCACGAACAGGGCGATGCGCTCGCGCAGCGACAGCGCGTGCTGGTCGCAATAGGTGGTGATGGGGCTGCCGGCGATGAACTCCATCGCGAAGTACGGATGGCCGTCGTCGGTGGCACCGGCGTCGTAGATCTGGGCGATGGCCGGGTGGCGCATGCGCGCCAGCAGCTGGCGCTCGACCTCGAAATACGCCACCCGGCGCGCGTCCATCCGCTGCGCGCGCAGCAGCTTGAGCGCCACCGTGCGCCGCACCGGCTGCAGCTGCTCGGCGCGGTAGACATCGCCCATGCCGCCGCGCCCCAGCAGCGATTCGATGCGGTAATGGCCCAGCTGCACCCCGGCGGCAAGCGTCTCGCCCGCGGGCATCGGTGCCCGCGGCCCGGCCTCGAGCAACTGGGTGCGTTCCGGATCGTCCGGCGTGTCCTGCGTCATCGGTAGTCTCCCCTGCCCCGCGATTCTAGCCGCGGGCGGCCAGTGTCTTGCGCTGGCGTTAGACTCGTGGGTCAGCCAGCTTCGCAATGCCATGACGACCACGGACACCGGGCCGCACGAAACCACCCAGCGCACGCTGTTCAGCGAGGGCCCACTGCGCCCGGCGCCGCGGCCGGCCTGCGTGGTGGTGATCCACGGCGAAGGGCTGGGGCGGCGCGCCGATATCCACGCCTCGCCGGTGTTGATCGGCCGCTCGCCCGAGGCCGACCTGTCGATCCAGCACAAGAGCGTCTCGCGCCAGCACTGCCGGATCTGGCGCGACGGCGACACCTGCCGCATCCAGGACCTGGGCGCCACCAACACCACCTGCGTGAACGACGCGGGCCTGCAGGGGGAAGCGGTGCTGGCCGATGGCGACCGCATCACCGTAGGCGAAAGCATCCTCAAGTTCATCGCCCAGGACAGCGTGGAGGCGCGCTACCACGAGGAGATCTACCAGCTGGCGGTGAACGACCCGCTGACCGACCTCTACAACCGCCGCCATTTCTGCGAGATGGTGGACAAGGAAATCGGCCGCGCCCTGCGCCACGAACGCCCGCTGGCCCTGTGCATCATCGATGTCGACCTGTTCAAGCCCGTCAACGACCGCTACGGCCACATCAGCGGCGACGAGGTCCTGCGGCGGATCGGCGCGCTGGTGCACGCGCATGCCCGCGGCGAGGACGTGGCCGCGCGCATCGGTGGCGAGGAATTCGCCCTGCTGCTGCCGGAATGCGACCTTGCCGATGCCGGCGCGCTGGCGGAACGGCTGCGCGCCGCGGTGGCCGCGGAGGTCTTCGCGCCCGGCGGCGAACCGCAGCGGATCACCATCAGCATCGGCATCGCCGGGCTCGCCGCGGGGCGCGACAGCCGCAGCACCCTGATGGGCGCTGCCGACACGGCCTTGTACCGGGCCAAGAGCGAAGGCCGCAACTGCGTCCGCATCGAGGCCTGACAAGGGCGCAGCCGGTTGCTCAGTCGGGCCGCGCGGCCCGGTAGCGCGTCTCCACGTAGCCGTCGATCAACGCGATGAACTCCTGCGCGATGTGTTCGCCGCGCAGGGTGACGGTCTTCTCGCCGTCCACGAACACCGGCGCCGACGGCGCCTCGCCCGTTCCCGGCAACGAGATGCCGATGTTGGCGTGGCGCGACTCGCCCGGCCCGTTGACCACGCAACCCATCACCGCCAGCGTCATGTTCTCCGCGCCGGGATGGCTGATCTTCCACTCCGGCATCTTCGCGCGCACGTGCTCCTGCACCACCTTCGCCAGTTCCTGGAAGAACTCCGAGGTGGTACGGCCGCAGCCGGGGCAAGCCGTCACCATCGGCGTGAACGCACGCAGGCCCATGGTCTGCAGCAGTTCCTGCGCGACCACCACTTCCTGCGTGCGCGAGGCGCCCGGCTCCGGGGTCAGCGAGATGCGGATAGTGTCGCCGATGCCTTCCTGCAGCAGCACGCCCAACGCCGCGCTCGAGGCCACGATGCCCTTGCTGCCGATGCCGGCCTCGGTCAGCCCGAGGTGCAGGGCGAAGTCGCTGCGCCGGGCCAGGTCGCGGTACACCGCGATCAGTTCCTGCACGCCGGACACCTTGGCACTGAGGATGATCTTCTCCGCCGGCAGGCCCAGCTCCACCGCGCGCTGCGCCGATTCCAGCGCCGACAGGATCAGCGCTTCGCGCATCACCCGGCCGGCGTCCCACGGCTCGGCGCGCTGCGCGTTCTCGTCCATCAGCCGCGCCGCCAGCGCCTGGTCCAGCGACCCCCAGTTGGCGCCGATCCGCACCGGCTTGCCGTGGCGGATGGCGAACTCGATCAGCTGGGCGAACTGGGTGTCCTTCTTCTTGCCGAAACCGACGTTGCCGGGGTTGATGCGGTATTTCGCCAGCGCTTCGGCACAGGCCGGCTCGTTGGCCAGCAGGGTGTGGCCGTTGTAGTGGAAGTCACCGATGATCGGCACGTTCACGCCCATCATCGCCAGCCGCTCGACGATCCGCGGGATCGCGGCGGCGGCCTCGGCGGTGTTCACCGTCACCCGCACCAGCTCCGAACCCGCGCGCCACAGCTCACCGATCTGCTTGCTGGTAGTCGCCACGTCGGCGGTGTCGGTATTGGTCATCGACTGCACCACGACCGGCGCGCCCCCACCCACCTGCACGCCGCCGATTTCGACGGGGCGGGTGATGCGGCGGGCAAGCGGGCCGAAGCGGTCTGGGGCGGGTGTGGTCATGCGGACATTTTAGCGACTGCGACGCACTTCCATGCACGGCTTGGCTGCGTGGCGGGCCTGCTTCGAGCGCGCCATGGATGGCGCACGGCCCCGCATCGTAGCTGGATGCGAAGCCCAAGCAGCGAAGCAGCCTTGCCACGCAGCCAAGCCGTGCAGCGACAAACCACGTCGTGCGCGCCGCGAAATACCACATTTCGCTACGATGCCCCCATGCAGCGCAACGCCAACATCCTCACCCCAAGCCAGCTGAACACGCTGGCGCGCGACCTGCTGGAAGGCAGCTTTCCCAGCGTCGTGGTGGAGGGCGAGATCGGCAACCTCGCGCGGCCGTCGTCTGGCCACCTGTATTTCACCCTCAAGGACGCGCGTGCGCAGGTGCGCTGCGCGCTGTTCAAGCCCAAGAGCCAGTGGCTGAACTTCATTCCGCGCGAGGGCCTCAAGGTGCTGGCGCGCGGCCGCCTGACCCTGTACGAGGCACGCGGCGACTACCAGCTGGTGCTCGACGGCATGGAGGACGCCGGCGAAGGCGCACTGCGGCGGGCCTATGAGGAACTGAAGGCGCGGCTGCAGGCGGAAGGGCTGTTCGACGCCGCCCGCAAGCGCGCCCTGCCCGCCTTCCCGCGCCGGATCGCGGTGCTGACTTCACCCTCCGGCGCGGTGATCCGCGACATCGCCAGCGTGCTGCGCCGCCGTTTTCCGCTGCTGGACGTCGAGCTGTTGCCGGTGCCGGTGCAGGGCGAAGGCGCCGCCGCGCGCATCCGCAGCATGCTCCTGCGCGCCGACGCCAGCGGCCGTTTCGATGCCATCGTGCTGGCACGCGGCGGTGGCTCGCTGGAAGACCTGTGGGCCTTTAACGACGAGGCGCTGGCGCGCGCGATCGCCGACTGCATGACGCCGGTGGTCTCGGCGATCGGCCACGAGACCGACTTTTCCCTGAGCGACTTCGCCGCCGACCTGCGCGCACCGACGCCCTCGGCCGCCGCGGAACTGCTGGTGCCCGACGCCGCCGGCCTGTCGGCGCGGCTGGCCGCCCTGCAGCGGCAGCTGCAGGCCCGGCAGGCCAATGCCCTGCGCCAGCGCATGCAGCGCCTGGATCGGTCGATGCTGCGGCTGCAGGCGCAGCGTCCGCAGGCGCGGCTGGAAGCGTTCGCGCGCCGCACCACGCAGGCACGGCAGCGCCTGCACAACGCCATGCAGCGGCGGCTGGAACGCCAACATGCCGTGCTGCGCCACGCCGACGCGACCCTGCGCGCGCAACATCCGCAGCGCCGGCTGGAGCGGCTGCGGCAACGGCTGGCGGAACTGCGGCCACGCCCGCGTGCGCTGCTCTCCCGCCAACTGCAGGCCCTGCAGCTACGGCTGCAATCGCTTGAGCACCGTCCGCGCGCGCTGCTGGTCCAGCGACTCCAGCACGACGCCGTGCACCTGCGCGGGCTGGCGCGCTCGCTGCATGCGATCAGTCCACTGGCCACGGTGGCGCGCGGCTACAGCATCCTGCAGCGCGATGACGGCCACGTGGTGCGCGGCATCGACGAGGTCGCTGTCGGCGACCAGCTGCACGCGCGCGTGCACGACGGCGAGCTGGTCGTGCGGGTGGAAGCGGCAATCCCCGCTGCGTAGCGCTGGCGTCAAGCCGCCGGCAGCGGCACCGGCGGGCTGAACAGGAAGCCCTGCGCGTAGATGCAGCCGAGTTCCAGCAGGCGGTCGCGCTGGTGGCGGGTTTCCACCCCCTCGGCGATCAGTTCGATGCCCAAGCTGGTGGCCAGCGCGACGATCGCGCGGATCACCGCCACGCTTTCGGCATAGCCGTCGCTTTCCAGCCCGGCCACGAAACTGCGGTCGATCTTCAGGCTGGCAATCGGGAACCGGTGCAGGTAGGACAGCGCGGAAAAACCGGTGCCGAAATCATCCAACTGCGCCAGCACGCCGTGGCTGCGCAACAGCGCCAGGCTTTCCAGCGTGCGCGGGGCGTCGTCCAGCAGCGCCACCTCGGTGATCTCGATCCGCAGCCGCTCCGGCGCCACGCCCGCCGCATCCAGCAGCGACAGCAACCGGGTGGCGAAGTCCGGCGCGCGGAAATGCCGCGGCGAAACATTGATCGCCGCATAGCCGGGCAGCGGATGGCGCGACAGATCCTCGATCACCCGCGCGTACAGCAGCCAGTCGATCTGCTCGATCAAGCCGCTGTCCTCGCCCACGTCGAGGAATTCGCCGGGCACCAGCAGGCCCTGCTGTTCGTGCCGCCAGCGCAGCAGCGCCTCCTGCCCCACCGGCTCGCCGGAATCCATCCGCACGATCGGCTGGTAGTACGGCACGAAGCGCTCGGACTGGATCGCGCGGCGCAGGTCGGTTTCCATGTCCAGGCTGCGGGTTGCCTCGCGGTGCATTTGTTCGTCGAACATCGCGCAGCGGTCGCGGCCGTCGCTCTTGGCCCGGTACATCGCGGCATCGGCGTCGCGCAGCATTTCCTCGCCGCTGCGGTAGCGCGGGTGCCACAACGCGATGCCAATGCTGGCGCTGGGGAACAGTTCGCGCCCAGCCACCCACAGCGGCGCATTGAGCGCCGACAGCACGCGCCGACCGAGTTCCTCGGCCATGCCCGGACCGTCCAGTCCTTCGGCGAGGATGGCGAATTCGTCGCCGCCAAGGCGCGACACCACGTCGTCTCCGCGCACGGTGCCGACGATGCGCCGACCGGCCTCGACCAGCAGTTCGTCGCCCACCGCGTGGCCCACGCTGTCGTTGACCAGCTTGAACCGGTCCAGGTCCATGAACAGCACGGCGAAGCAGGCCTGCGGATCGTCCGCCGCCGACGTAATCGCGCGCGCCAACCGCTCCAGCAGCTGTAGGCGGTTGGGCAGCCCGGTCAACGCATCGTGCCGGGTCTGGTGGATGAGCCTGCGCTCGGCGCGCATGCGCTCGCCGATCTGTTCCACCAACTCCGCATTGGTCTCGGCCAGTTCGCGGGTGCGTTCGCTGACGCGCTGCTCGAGGTTGGCATGGGCCTGCACCAGCCGGTCCTGCGCCTGCTTGCGCGCCAGGCTGCTGCCGATGTGGAAGGCCACGAAGGTCAGCAGGTCCTGGTCGCGGACGCTGAAACGGATGTCCGCGGAGTAGCTCTGCACCGCGATCACCCCAACCACCTTGTCCTCGTGCATCAGCGGCACGCCCAGCCAGCAATGGGCCAGGCTGCCGTGGCTGCGCACCCTGCCTTCCGCCTGCAACGCCTCGATGCGGGCGCGGTCGGCCAGCAGCGGCTTGCCGTTGCCCAGGACGTATTCGGTCAGCCCGGCGGCCAGCTTGCGCGGCACCCGGTCGACGTCGCGCTCGTCCACCGAGTAGGGGAACTCGAGCATGCTGCCGTCGTCGGACAGCATCGCGATGTAGAAATTCTGCGCGTACAGCAGCTCGCTGACGATGTCGTGGACCGCGGCGTAGAAGCTGTCGAGGCTGTCGCTGGTCATCGACAGTTCGGCGATGCGGAACAGCGCGCGCTGGATCTCCTGCACGCGCTTGCGTTCGAACACCTCCGCCTGCAGCTCCTCGTTGGCGCGGCGCAGCTCGGTGGTGCGTTCGGCGACCCGCGCTTCCAGCCGCTTGCGCGCCTCGCGCCGCTCCAGCGCAGTCAGCACGTGCTGGGCCACGTAGGCCAGCAGCACCCGGTCGTCATCGGTGTAGACATCGGCCTGGCGGTAGTTCTGCACCACCAGCGCGCCGGCAATGCGCTCGTCGCGGCTCATCGGCACGCCCAGCCAGTCGGCGCTGTCCGGGCCGCTGTCGTCACCGCGGGGGATACCGAACTGCGCGCGCAGTTCCGCCGACGGCCCACGCAGGGTTTCGCCGCTGCGCAGCAAGCACATGGTGAGCGTGTTCTCCTCGTCGGTGACCGGGATTTCCTGATCAGGATCGTTGACCCAGGGATCCAGCTGGTCGACGAAATACAGGAACCGCATCGCCTTGCGACTGTCGTCGTAGAGCACGATGTAGAAGTTCTCGGCGTACATCAGCTCGCCGACGATCGCATGCACCCGCCGCAGCATCACCGGCAGGTCGAGGTTGCTGCCGGCCAGGTCGGCGATCTCGTAGAGCGCCTGGCGCAGCTGCTCGGAGCGCTGCAACGACGCGATCCGCTGTTCCGCCAGCGCCTGCCGCACGGCTTGGTCCAACAGTTGCCGCGCACCGGACAGCCAATAGCTGCCGATCCCCTCCGGCCACGGCAACCGGTGGCTGGCGACCACCGCCAGCTCCGCGCCGTCCGGGCCGCGCCATTCCTGCCGCAGCATGCCAGCGCCCTGGGGTTCGCCGCCGGCCACGTCGCTGCCGGCGCCCAGCAGCGCCTGCCGCCACTCCACCCGCACGCATGCGCCCTCGGGCAGCGTTTGCGCCAAGGCCCCCGCCATCCCCATGAGCGCACCATCGCGCCGCCGCTGGGCGGCCTTGATCGCGGTGGGCGGAATGGTGGCCAAGGAACCGTTCATCTGCCAGGCATATTGCCTGCAACGGGAAAGCCGCGCCATGCCGGCAAACCCCACCCCGCCCGCCCAGGCGTTGGTGTCCACCATGGATTGCTTGAGACTGCCGACGCCCCCCTTCCCGGCGGCCACGCCTGCCCGTAGGCTGGCGCCCGTGAATGCGCCGGAAAGCAGCGATGAATTCCTGATGCTGGCCTGGATTGCCGGTGACGCCGGCGCGTTCGAACAGCTCTATGCCCGCCACCGGCTCAAGCTCTACCGCTACCTACTGCGCCAGCTGCGGGACAACGGGCTGGCCGACGAGCTGTTCCAGGACGTCTGGCAGCGGGTAATCGCCGCCCGCGCCGGCTGGTCGGTGCAGGAAAAAACCGCCGAAGCCGGTTTCGTCGCATGGCTCTACACCATCGCCCACCACCGCCTTGGCGACCACTGGCGCAGCCTGAAGCATCGCCCCGCCGCGCCAGTGGACGCGGACGAGCGGGGGCACGGCTTGCCGATGCCGACACACCCGAGCGCGTATTGTCGGAGTTCGAGCGCCGCCGCCAGCTGCAGCTCGCGCTAGACGACCTGCCCGACGAACAGCGCGAGGTGCTACTGCTGCGGCTGGAGCAGGAATTGACCCTGGAGGAGATCGGCGAGGTCACCGGCGTGGGCCGGGAGACGGTGAAATCCCGCCTTCGCTATGCCATGGACAAGCTGCGCGCGAGACTGCCGTCATGACCCGTTCGCCCCGCCAACCGTTGGATGCCGAGGAGCGCGCGCTGGCCGCACGCCTGCCGCGCCCGCACGGCCGCGATGAGCCCGGCGCCGGCATCGATGCACGCATCCTGGCCGCCGCGCACGCAGCCGCGGCATCGCCGCTGCCGGCCACGCCCCGCAGGCGGCGCTGGATCGTGCCTGCAGGACTGGCCGCCTCGCTGTGCCTGGCGGTGGGGCTGGCCTGGCGCGTCCAGCTTGCGCCGCCGGACGCCGCGCCTGCGGCCGCTCCCCCCATGGGGCAGGCGCCGACCGCGCCCGTCGACACTTATCCGGCATCGCCGCAAACCGCGATCACGGCACCGCAGGTGCAACCCCAGCCGGCACCCACGGTGGTCCCGGTGCCCACGCCCGCGCCCGCACCGATTCCGTCACGTAGCCTCCCCGCTGCGGACACCGCGTCGATGATCGACGGGATGCCCCCCGCGCCTGCCAGCGCGCCGCCAACGGGGGGGATCGCGCCAACGCCGGTGACTGCGTTCCCCGCCTTGCCTGCGCCGCCGGCACCGCCGCCCCCGGTCGAACCTGCCGTCGCGCCGCGCGCGCTGGCAACTGAATCGGTCGCGGCACCCGCCGCGCGCACCGCCCCTACGCCGGCCCCTACGCCGGCCCCGGCCCCGGCAATGGCCACCAAGGTGCGCGCCACCCCGACGGCCGTGCTGGCCCAGGATGCGGCTTCCGACGCGCCGGAGGCGGACGTCCCGCCGGCCACTGCGGATGCGCCGGAAGTGCGCGAGGCCTGGCTGCGCCGGATCGGTCAACTACAGCGCGAAGGCAGGACCGCCGAAGCCCGCGCCAGCCTCGCCGAATTCCGTCGCCGCTACCCGGACGTCGTGCTGCCGGCGGAACTGCGCGCGCTGGAAACACCCACGACGGAGCCGGCGTCGCAGTGAGCCAACGGTCGCTCCCAGGCATCCGCCCGACCTGGATCGCGGCAACAGCGGGACGCCGCCGGTAAACTGCGCGCATGAACTCCCCCGCCCCGGCGCCGGCGAAGGCGCCCATCGGTTCACTGCGTACGCTGTGGCCCTTCATCCGCCGCCATTCCGGCCTGTTCTCCGCGTGGCTAGTGGCGCTGGCCTGCTCCTCCACCGCCACCCTGAGCCTGCCGGTGGCGTTCCGGCAGATGATCGACCACGGGTTCAGCAGCGGCGCCAACATCGACCGTACCTTCGCCTTCGTGCTGGCGGTGATCGTGGCGCTGGCGCTGGCCACCGCGGCGCGCTACTTCTTCGTCACCCTGCTGGGCGAGCGCGTGGTCGCTGACCTGCGCAGCCGCCTGTACGCGCACCTGCTCGACCTCGACGCCGGCTTCTACGACCGCAGCCGCAGCGGCGAGCTGGTTTCACGCCTGACCGCCGATGCCGAACTGCTGCGCAGCGTGATCGCCTCCAGCATGTCGGTGGCCCTGCGCAGCAGCGTCACCGTGGTCGGCTCGATGGTGATGCTGTTCGTCACCAGTCCCAAGCTGGCGGCGTGGGCGCTGCTGGGCATCCCGCTGGCGGTGGCGCCGATCGTGATCGGCGCGCGCCGCATCCAGAAGGTCTCGCGCGCCAGCCAGGATCGCATCGCCGACGCCAACGCACTGGCCACCGAGGCGCTGGGCGCGGTGCGCACGGTGCAGGCGCATTCGCGCGAGGCGTACGAGCGCGGCCGCTACGCGCAGGCGATGGCGACCGCCGTGGCCACCGCGCGCAAGCGCATCGGCGCGCAGGCGCTGGTGACCGCGGTCGCCATCAGCCTGATCTTCGGCGCGGTGATCGTGGTGCTGTGGTCGGGCGCGCACGACGTCATCGCAGGGCGCCTCAGCGCCGGCGCGCTGGGCCAGTTCGTGATGTACGCGCTGATCGGCGGCGGTTCCGTGGGCGCGCTGGCCGAAGTCTGGAACGAACTGCAGAAGGCCGCCGGCGGCATGGGCCGCATCCACGAGCTGCTGCAGGA
>JAANMW010002519.1_pt1 | contig 16361 bp, 15 predicted proteins | sample 7279671 | NCBI WGS metagenome assembly JAANMW01 (sample SAMN14094541, study PRJNA606508) | bioreactor metagenome | isolation source: A lab-scale SPAN reactor treating ammonium-rich wastewater day 247 | place: Ireland: Galway | collected 2017-09-19
GCAAGAATTGGCTGCCGGCTACGATGCTTCGGCAGAGCACGTTCACCCGCATTATTTGGCCCTCCAAGCGTTCTTGATTGCGGCATTGCACAAGGCCCAGGCAGATCGCTATGTGGTCGACTTGGGCGGAGGGACCGGGCGGTTAGCAGAAAGAATACTAGCGACTTATCCGCACGCGCGCGTATTGGTTGTCGATCAATCCGAACCGGCGCTCGAAATCGCCCGATCGCGACTCGCGCCATTTGGCAATCGGGCAGCCACGGGGGTTGCCCAACTCCAAGTCGATTGGGAATCATTGCTGGCCGAATCGCCAAGTGCGGTGGTGAGCATGTCGGCCATTCATCATTTGGACGCCCTCGAAAAGCAGGATCTGTACCGACGCTGCTACCTCGCGCTTGCCCCGGGCGGCCTGTTTGCCAACGCCGACGAAATCCGAGACGAGAACAATGCGGTTTATCTTGCCCAAATGAAGGCCTGGGGGCAGCACATGGATCGTAAAATGGCGGCCGGCCACGTCCATCCGTCGTTTCACGATGCCCTGCACCAATGGAAATCGCGAAATATCGATCGGTTCTCCGAACCGCGTCGCAGCGGCGACGACTGCCACCAGACCATAGCCGAGCAACTCGACTACCTTCGGATCGCTGGCTTCGCTACGGCAGATTGTCCCTGGCGCCAGGATATGTGGGCGGTGCTTCGCGGCACAAAAGAGCGATAAACCGCGACGTGATGGAACGGGACGGGTATTTAAGGTGCGAGTCGCGGGTGCTGTCCTGCAAACCGCGCCGCTTATCCGTCAACCCTCAGCCGATAGCGCTACCCCGGTGAACCTGCCCTAACTTGCCCTCTCGGGGCGTGTTCCTCTTTTGCCCAATTGGCAAACCCGAACGATCGCCCGGCTTTGGAACCGATGCTAGCTCGCCCTGGCGCGTATAAAAGCTGACAAGACAGTTGCCTTCTTGGTGCACGAAGCCAATAATCAGCCTATGTTTTGCCTGGCGCAATGTAGCGGCAGGTGGCACGCCCCTTCGTTGATGGAGCAACGTCGATGCTTGATCTCGCTCCTGGTTGGCAGTTTGATCTGGACCGCGGACCGGACTGGCTATTCGTGCGGTTGCGCTGCACCGACGAAAGTCAGGGCTGCGATCCCCCCTTGGCAGAGCGGCTGTGGGAGTTGCTGCGTCAGCACTTTACCAGCCGAATGGTGCTCGAGTTGGACGATGTGAATCGGTTGCATAGCTGGACCTTGGGCCAGTTGGTGAATTTGAATCAACGGGTAAGCACCAACGGCGGTGTTTTGCGTCTGTGCGGACTCTCCGAGTCGAACAGCCAAGTGCTAAAGGCCAGCAACCTCGACCGTTTCCTGCCGGTATTTACCGATCGCCAAGAAGCCGTGGGATTTCGGCCGCGTCTGCCCCGATAACGAACCGTTTTTTCGCGAACCTTCGGTTTATCAAAGCAGTCGGTTGAACAAAACGGTTGGATGTGGCATAAATAGTAAGCCAAGTTAAGAAACCCATCGCATTCTTAAGCTTGTCCTGCCAATTTGGCAGCAGACCCGGGGATGCGATCGGGCATGTTGTTGCTTTTTCAAATATGGATTTCGGGGTGTGGCGCAGCCTGGATAGCGCGCTTGACTGGGGGTCAAGAGGTCGTAGGTTCAAATCCTATCACCCCGACTGCGAAAGCCATAAATCCGCAAGGGTTTATGGCTTTTTCTTTTCGTCCCGGTCACGCACGTTGCTGCCAGTGTCAACGAAAGTGTCAACTGCCGAGTCCCAGGCCGACCAGACAGCATCGGCCGTCGCGTGCGCGTTTTGGCCGACGTAATACCGCAGCGTGGTTTCGATAGACTCGTGCCGCATTAGCTGCTGCAAGACTGCCGGCATCACCTTGGGTGCCCACCTCGCCCCAAAAGCACGACGCAGATCGTGGGCGCTGGCGAACTTTACGTTCCCCTTCGGATCGCTGTTGACTTTCACGCCCGCAGCTTCGCCAATTGCGCAGATTCGCCGACTTGCGTAGTCTACACCGCGGCATTGCTGTCCCCGGAGTCCAAGGGGACGAAATACCGGGCCGTGGCGTTCGCCTTCGGGAGTTTCTAGCAGAAACGACGCGAAGTCTGGGGTCATGGGAAGGATTCGATCCTGCCCGCCCTTTTCAAGCTCTGCACGAATCCGCAGCATGGGTCGGCGACTCTCCAAATCAACGCTGATCTTGTCAGGGCGTTCGTCCCACCAAAGTTCCAAAGCTTCGCCGAGGCGCAATCCAGAAAGCCACAGCCCCCTCAACAGATGTTTCCATGACGCGGCTACTGCGGCGGCCTGCTGCTGGCGCATCGCAAGCAACTTCTCTTTGGCTTTCATCCCAATAGGTCGCTTCGAGACTTTGGTGATACGCACAGCCAATAAGCCCGCTTCGACCTTACCAAGCATCCGCTCGAATTCTTCGCCCGTGATGGGTCGCCCCTTCATCACCTTTTGTTGTTTAGCTCGCTTCGGCATCTTGATTTTGGGTACTTCCGGCAGCAGTTCCAAATCCACAGCCCACTTCAGCACCGCCCGCAAATGAGCGAGGTAAGTCCGAATTGTCGCCTCGGAACGTCCCGACGCTCGCAATGCGCTTTGGAAGCGGCTGAGCCAGTCCGCGTTGATATTACGTAGGCGTTGAGGTTTGCCCACGAGCTTTTCGACAGCGTTGAAGACGGTTGTGACGACTACGTTTGTGGACTTCGAGAGGCTGGAACCAACTTCAGACAAATACCTGTCGAAGAGGTCGTCCCAGGTGACATTACTCGCTGGTTTGTACTTCCCGCCTCGAAGCTCGGATTCCCACGCCCCAGCTACTCTCTGCGCCACTTGGTAATCGTCAGTCTTGGTGCTGCGCTGCTCGCGTTTCCCGGTGATGGGATCGTCGTAGTACATCTGCAAGTAACGTCGATTGCCGTGTGTGGTCAGCTTTACCTTGATCTCGCCCATTTCAGGTGCTCCTATCCTTCTTGTCGGCAGTCTTCCGAGAAACCTTCTTGCGCTGCTCATTCTCCACCAAATTCAGCCCCAGCACTTCCGCAATCTTGCTGGCCGTCTCCAGCCGCAGGTCGCGTTCACCACGCACGAAGCGATCGATCATCGGCGGTGTGATTCCCGCGTCCTGGGCGATGCGGTAGTGCGTCAAGCCCGAGCGCACGATGGCGCGCCGGAGCGATTCCACGAGGTTCATGCAAGCAGACTCCTGTGCGAGATGGGGTATTGCCCGTCATTTTACCGAACTGGGGCGCATGTGTCCACTGGGACATGTTCCTGTATCCCTAAAAACTCCCCGGCAGGTATATCACTACAAAACCAGACGCCATTGGGGCGCTACCCTCCGGGTTGGGTCTGGCGCGGCGCTGCGGCATGCCAGGCGGCATGGGCTGGCGCAAGGCAAGGCGCGATTGAACGCGTACAATCGGGTTGTGCCACAAGCGAAGATTCTGAAAAGATAGTTGCCAGGCCGTGAATGGTAGTCTGAAAGCGCTTGAATATTCAGAATGTGCTTTCTATCATCTTCCTGATTCGGCCATGGTTTCGGCCGCGCTCTTTGGCAAGTCGTTCTCTGGTGCTGTTCCATCTACGTTCAATCGTAGGTGGTCGGTGCGGATAGTCTGCGCTTGCGTCCGTGTTTAGCCTGCTGAGTGGTGGGCGATGGGCGCAAGAAAGCGGCCGCGCAAGTGGTAGCACACAAGCGCGGCCTAGGTCCCACGTTACAGAGGAACGTGAAACCATGGCAACTATCGTATCCGAAACCCAAACTGCTGTCGCCACGTCCACCCAAGCCGAGCCAGCCAAGCCGGAAAGCATGCTCTCCCCTGCGGAAGTCCGCAAGCTGGAAAGCTACGTGGAACTGCTGGCGGTGTTCCGTGAGTCGGAAAGCCGCGTTACGGAAGCCAAGGTCGATTTGGGCGCGGCTATCCTGGCGTTCCTGCAAGAGATGCTGGAAGGTCTGGAAGCCGACAAGCGCGACAATCGGCGCGCGGTGCTGGTCGCTACGCTGTCCGACGATACCGGGCTGGCCAAGCCGGATTTGGCCAGGCTGGCGCAAGCGGCCGCGCTGTGCGATTGGTTCGCCGAGCAGCTTCCGGCGGAATATGACTGCAATCCCCTGCTGGGCGTTTCCTGGCGGGTGGTGTCGTCCGTCTTGATTGCGGTTTGCAATCGGGATCGGGAGCAAGCTGGCGAATGCTACGCGGTGAACGTGCATGCCGACAGCGTGGCGCAGTTCATTGCCTGCGTGGCCAGGTTCGCCGAGAATCCCCTGGGAATCGACAAAGCGCGGCAAGCGCTGAGCGATGCCAGAATCCTCGGTCTGGATTCCAAGCCGGTCTGGGTGGTGATTACTCCGCAGGCGGCCGACAAAGCCGGCAAGGCCAATACGGGCGAAGTGAAAACCGCTCCGGCCGACAAGCCGGAAGCCGGCCAGGCGGAAGCCGCCAAGCCCCCCGTTGCCGATGTGGCGAGCCACGTATCCGATTGCCACAAGCCGGGCGATTTCGCCGGCAAGGCGTTCCAAGCCGTGCTGGCGTGTTCCGATCGCGATAAGGCATTCCGTAGCTTGGGCCAACAAAGCGCGGCCTACGCGGTGGCGCTGCTTTCCGGTCTGGCCGATTCCATCGTGAATTGTGAACGCGATGCCGATGGGCTGGAATTGGCCAAGCGGTGTTTCCTCGGCGCGGCCGCGCTGCAAGCGGCATGTGTCGGCGCGTTTCCCAAGCTGTCCGAATTGAAAAAATCGGCCAAGTAAAAGTTTTTTTCGCACCACGTTGCTATCCCCTCTGCCTGAGCGAATCGGGCAGGGGGGATTTTTTTTGCGCCGCGGGTGGGGCGCGTCGGTGCCAGGGGATCGGGCAGTTGGGCAAGGTCGGGGGAGCGAACATTTGGGAGCGAATCGAGTCCGATGCTACCCCAAGACGCCAGTGGACGCCTCTGACAACACGCCAGTGAACACGTTTCCTTCAGAATTGTGCGCGCACAATTCCATCAAAAACGTTCGGACATCATTCCGCTTCAATACGCCATTCCATATGCGACAATAGAGAGACGCTGAGGAAAGGTCTCTTCTGACAGACCGATTCTGAATAACCCCGGCGGCGACGTTTTGCTTCGGATTGTACGCGTACAACTCTGAGCATTTCTCGGGCTGCTCTGCCCACCTTGCTCTCCGCACCGAAGTTTCGGTCGGAATTGAACGCGCACAATTCCATCCTTTTCACCCCAACCAGGGAGAACGTGATGCGACTTGCGGCACAGATCAAAGGCGGATTTTACCCGGCCCACCCGGCGGCCATCGACATGGCGCTGCAGCGAATCGAGCAACCAGCGCACGACGTGGCCGTGCTCGACCCGTGTTGCGGCAAAGGGGCGGCCCTCAAGCAACTGCACGATGCCCTGGGCGGTTCGGCCTGGGGCGTGGAACTCGATGGGGGACGCATCGAGGATGCCCAGCAGTTGTTGCCCGAGGCGAGCATCCTGGGTCCGGCGTCGTTCCTGTCGAACCTGGGTTGCACATGGCGATCGTTCAGCCTGGTCTGGCTCAACCCGCCATTCGACGACGAACTGGGCGGGGGCCGGCGCGAAGAACTGTCGTTCCTGCGGCGGGCGACCGACCTGCTCAAGCCGGGGGGCGTGTTGGCGTTCGTGCTGCCCGAAAGCGTGGCCCGCCAGATGCCGATCCAGCACTTCCTGCTGGGCAATTACGAGCAGTTCACGCTCTGCCCGTTCCCCGAAGAGCAGCGGCCGTTCAACGAAGTGCTGATCCTGGCCAAGCGGCTCAAGAAGCCGGTGAACCATTGGGACAGCCAGGAACGGTTTGGCGATTACCGCTACGAACTGCCCGCCAGCGACGGCCCCAAGCGGTTCGAGAAGATCGGGCTCACCGAAGAGGAGATTGCCCGCGCCATGGCGGCCAGCCCCTTGCGGCGGCGTCTGGTCGAGCATCACAGCGCCAAGCTCACCAGTCCGCCCCTGAGTCTGGGCAAGGGGCATATCGCACTCTTGCTGGCCAGCGGGCACCTGGATGGCGTGGTGCGTCCCGACGACGAGCCGCCGCACGTGGTGCGTGGCACCGCTCGCAAGATGCAGTATCTCGATCGCACCGAAGAGAGCGAATCGGCCGATGGCATGCGGGTCCGCACCACGCAGGTGTTCGCCGAGAAGATCGTACTGTCGGTGCGGGCGGTTGGTCCCGACGGCATCGTGCGGACGTTCGAGTAGCCCGTTTCGGTTCCGATTGTGCGCGTTCAATTCCATCCAAAACTTCGGGAGACAGCCATGCTGCAAGAAATACTCCACGCGACCCGCCACTGGGGGCCGCAGGTCGAACGCTACGACGACGGCGACGTGCTGGTGACCTGGATGAAACCGGTGCGGCTCACGCAACTGGCCCGGGCGACCGGCATCTGCCGCGAACTGTTCTGCGTCGATCCGCGAACACACCGGGCGTGCATCCACATTCCGCGTGAGATCGCCGAATAACCTCCCCGTGAAAGAGTCCCCAATCCCATCCCGCCAGCTATCCGGTTGCCGGGCTGGGTTTCGTGACTGTTTCTGTTTTCTGTTTCTCGCAACGGAGGTTTTTCCCATGAACGAACCCCATCTGCGGGCCGTGTTCTATCCGGCCGTGCGGTGCGGCGGCTGCGGCCACGAAGGGATCGGCGTGAGTGCCGACGATTGGCACCGGGCACTGCGAACCGGCGATACCGGAGCCTGGTTCGACGCCGAGTGCCACCAGTGTGGTTGGACCGGCAGCCGCAAGCTGTGGGTCGAGTACGCCAAGCCATTCATCATCCACGTACCCAAGGAGACGCCAGAATGACCACGCCATCCCTCGCTCAATTGCGGATGGAAGCGAAAGACGCCAGCCACACGCTGTGGTGCGATGCGCTGACCAAACACCGCATCGACACCGATCAGGTGATCCTGGTGGCATCGGTGGCCGGGAGCGGCACCGCCATCAAGGCAGTCCGCGCTGCCCTGTCCACTGGCAAATGCACGTTCCGCATCCAGGGGACCGAAGCCATCGGCGGCCACGTCGAGATGGGCCGGTACGCGGGCGGCTATCGGTTCCACGTTCACAAGTTCGCCAGTGACGTGGCGCACCTGGTGGCCGTGGCCAAACTGCCCGGCTTGCTGCCGGTCTACACGGCCGATGCCTTGTTCCACGAACTCAAGACCGACCGGTTCACCACGCCGGTGTTGCGGGAGTGGATGCCCGATCTGGAAGCCGAACTGAAATCGCGACGCTTGCTGTCGGTGGCCACCATGCACGGCATCACCAGCGGTCTGCTCCAAGCAACCAGTGACGACCTCGACGCCTGCCTGGCGGCGATTGCCCCGTTGGCCATCGCCTAGTTCTCTCTCGTCGGTTCCGTCGTTCTGGCGGGCCGTTTCCTCCGTTCTGGTTCCCCTCGGCGCTCACGCTGCGCGCCGACCGTCCCTTTGGGAGTTTCACATGTTGCATCTCGATACGCTCGACCAGTACCTGGCGACCTACGGTTCGCTCCTGGGCCGCAATGCCCAGCAGTCGCTTACGCCGCTGCACAACCCGGATATCCAGCCCCCCAAGGTGGCGCGGCTGTTGCGGAAACCGTTCGTTCCCCAGGCCCACGTGATTACGGCGTCGGTCAAGGCGCTCCAACGCCAGAAGGCGATCATGCTGGTCGCCGAAATGGGGACCGGCAAGACCTTGATGGGTCAGGCCGCTTGCCATACGCATGCCAACGGCAAGCCCTACAACGCGGTGGTGATGTGTCCGGGCCAGCTCACCAAGAAGTGGGAGCGGGAACTGCGGCTCACGATCCCCGGCGTCGAGGTCCAGCAGATTGAATCTTGGAAGGACGTGTTCCGGATCCAGCGCCGTCCCGCCAGTCCCACCTGGTGGATCATCGGCCGCGACCGCTGCAAGCTGGGTAGCTTCTGGGAAATGGCCATCGTCAACCGCCAGGGGGCGGCGGCCTGCCCGCACTGCGCCCACGAACTCTTGGACAAGGACGGCAACCGGCTCCCCTTCGCGGGGCTCAAACCGGCCAAGCGGCGCTGCGATGCGTGCCACGCTCCGCTGTGGACGTTCGTCCGCAAGCGGGGAGCGCAGGACCGCTGGGCACCCGCCAGTGTGATCAAGAAGAAACGCCGCGGCTGCATCGACTACCTGGTGCTGGATGAAGTCCACGAACTCAAGGGGGCCGATTCTGCCCAGGCCAACGCGATGGGCGAGTTGGCATCGGTGTCCCGCAAGGTGGTGGCGCTGACCGGCACCTTAACCGGCGGCGCTGCCGAGCATCTGCGGCCGCTGCTGTTCCGGTTGCAGCCCGCCAGTCTGGTGGCCGAAGGGTTCCGGTTCAACGTCGGCATCACCGAGTTCAACGAGCGGTACGGCCGCATCGAACTGCGGGTGACCGAATCCGAAACGGTGGGCGAAGCCAACGCCATGAGCCGGGGTTCGTCCCGCTCGACCACCAAGATTCCCCGGCCGGGCATCATGCCCACGCTCTATGGTTCGCACCTGGTGGGCAACGCGGTGTTCCTGGCCTTGCAGGAAGTCAGCGATGAATTGCCGCAACTGGTCGAGGACACGATCAGCGTGCCGATGGACGACCATCTCGCCGAGGAGTACCACCGGATCGAGGATTGCATCCGCTCGGCGATCAAGGAACTGGGACCCAACGACAAGCGGCTGCTGGGACCGATGGTGACCACGCTGCTGGCGTATCCCGACCACCAGCAGAACTGGGACCCGATTGGCTATCGGGGCAAGGGGGACACCTTCACGGAGGTTGTCCAGCCCAAGAACCAGCACCCCGGCGGCATGCTGGCCAAGGAACGGGCGCTGGTCGATCTGGCGATGAAGGAATTCACGCTGGGCCGCAAGTTGTGGGTGTACGTGCAATACACCGACAAGCACGACGTAGCGGGCCGGTTGCAGGAAGCCCTCCGCCGCGAAGGATTGCGGGTCGAGGTGATGCGGGCCAGCGTGAAGCCCGAGCACCGCGAGCAATGGATTGCCGACCATGGTCCCCATGCCGACGTGGTGATCAGCCATCCCGACCTGGTGAAAACGGGCCTGGACTTCTTCGACCACGAAGGTCGCTACAACTTCCCCAGCCTGGCGTTCTACGAGACGGGCTACAACCTGTTCACGCTGCGCCAAGCGGCTCGGCGTTCGTGGCGGATCGGCCAGCAGCGGACCTGCAAGGTGTTCTATCTGTACTACGCCGGCACCATGCAGGAACGGGCCATGACCCTCATGGGCCGGAAGATGGCCGCGGCGCTCGCCGTGGAAGGCCAATTCTCCAGTGAGGGGCTGGCGGCCATGAGCGAGGACGAAGGCATGGAAATGGCGCTGGCCAAATCCCTCGTCGAGAACATGGAGATCCACGCCACGCGGGCTTGGAAGGAAGTGCAGGAAGCCACCCAGGCCCAGGTCGTGGGCGACACGGCCGCGAGTATCGACGTGGACGCCCTGTTCGCAGACCTGCTGGCAGGGTAGCCGATACCGCCATGGGAAACCCGCCCTGTGCCCCCGAGCGCAGGGTGGGCTTTCCCGCTGCGGCCGAGCCGGGGGTGTGACAAATAGGGTCGCCCCCGGCGAAGCCCCGAAAAAGGGCAGTTTCCCCTGCCCCAACTTCGCTTCCACGGTGTGCCAAATACGGTACACCCTTTCTGTCACCTCGGCCCCTGCGATTGGCGTGGGGGCCTTCTCTTGGGAGTTCAACCATGAAGTTCACGGCATGCTATATCCGCGTCAGCACCGTCGGGCAGAACGAAGCCGGTCAGCGTCGCGAGGTCCAGCGCTGGCTCACCGGCAACGGCATCGACCCCGCCCGTGTCCGGTGGTACGTCGATAAGGAATCGGGCGACAAGCTGGCCCGCCCTGCCTTCGAGCGATTGCAGGCCGACGTGTTCCGGGGCGAGATTGGCGCCATTGTCGTCTGGAAACTCGACCGGCTCTCCCGCAAGCTCCGCGACGGCATCAACGTGCTGTGCGACTGGTGCGAACGGGGGCTGCGCGTGGTGGCTGTGACGCAGTTGATCGACTTCAACGGCACCATCGGCAAGATGCTGGCGGCCGTGCTGCTGGGCGTGGCCGAGATGGAACAGGAAACCCGGCGGGAGCGCCAGAAGGTCGGCATCGAAGTGGCCAAGGAACGCGGTGTCTATCGGGGGCGACAGCCCGGCACCACCAAGGGCAAACCGCACCGGGCCAGGAAACTGGTCGAGCAGGGGCTTACGCACCAGGAGGTGGCGACGGCGCTGGGCATTTCACGAAGGACGGTGATTCGGTACTTGCAAGGGTAGGTCGCATCGACGTTGCTAAAAACCGCAAGCCCGCCAGTGCCATTGTGGCGCTGCGCGGGCTTTTTTCGTTTGCGTTTACACATCCAATGACCGACAAATCAAATGTCCCGAAAGCTAGGCAGCAGGTCGGCCAATTTGATGCCCCGATCACAGCGATCGCAACGAAACGCATAATTCCCCGAGAACGCCCTGGTGGCCTCCATTCGTGACTTGCATTGCGGGCACGCGATGCAGATGTTAAGGGCACGAAATTCCGAATCGGCAAGCTTCCTTGAATTGCCGCACTTCGCACAGTTCTTGGTTACGAATCCGCCCCTCATACTTTGGACCAGCACCATCGGTTCGTCGCAAAAAAAACACTCTTCGCCCGCCGGTATGCGAATGGGGGAAGATTTCCAGCTTTGTCGGGTTGATTCACTGACCAGAAGTTCTTGCATGTGCAACCTCGTTGACTGAATGAACTATCGCAACAAGCATGGACCATCAAACCTACTGCTAGCTCAGTTCCTCGCCTCCACGAAGCCCTTGAGCATTTTGCCTGCTTGGAAGATGCCGATTATTGGCACCATCACGTCGTCCCTGGAATCCGACTCACCACCTGTCCATCAGTTCCTTTCTGCACGCTCCTTGTCGATAATCACGCCCGCCGCCAAGAGGCCGAAAAGCGGGCATTGCGAGTCTTCGTCAACGTCGTCCCCCATGTACTTGTCCAGCAACTCCAAGTGGAGCCGCTTGGCCGCTGCTAACCCTTCGCTTTCCAGGGTGGTCTTGACCTGTTGGAACACGCTTTCATTCAGTCGGTCGAATTCTTCATCCATCGGTAAGGCTCCAGTGGGACACGGAACAAAACAAAAACCCCAGGCCGGGGCGCGACTCCCGGCGGTAACGCTGCTGGGGCAACCTGGAGAAAGCTCCCCGCCGGGACGCGAAGCCCGGTTGCGCCTGCCGTACCAGCACGAACGGCAGCGGGGAGTGGAGGGTTTAGAGGGGGGACGATCCAGCCTTCGCTGCCCCAATCGTCCGTCGAGAAATGCATAAAAATGCCGGCCGAAAATCGACCGGCCTCCAAACAGATATAACCCGCGCGGCCCGGTTTTGTCCCGGAAATTCTTGGAATTTTCCGAAGCGCAGGTATGTTTCGGACTTAGGACCGATGGCGTGGATCGTGGCCTAATACCCTAGGGTAGCCTGCTGGCGCTCTATGGTAGTGCCTATTGCTAGGGAGCAGTCGTACTAACCGCACACCCCGCCAGACCATGCAACCCTGGGCGAGCAACTCGCGTAATTCCCCGGCCCAAGGCTGCCTCCAAACTATGCATATCCATCGCCCGCCCCTATAATGGACATGTCCATCCACTTTAGGAGGCTCCCATGCTCCGCACCTGCAGCGTCTGTCGCCGGCAACTTGAGTTGGGAAAATTCCGGCTTGTTTCCAAGACCACCGGCAAGCGCGACTACCGCTGCAACCCCTGCTTCAACCGGCAGCGACGCCAGTTGACTTGGGCCAAACGCTCCAAGGCGCTGCGGACGTTCTTCACCGAGGTCAAAGAGGCCAAGTCGGAACGGCGGGTGACGGAACTGGTGGAATCGGTCTGTCGCACGTTCGGTGGGATGGAAAAGTTGGCCGCGGCGATTCACGAGGCGATCACGTCGGCACCGCTGGGCTCCCGGCAGCGGATGGCGGGCCTGACGGCCATGATGCGGTTGATGGAGGCCCCGCCCGCGCCCCCACCGCAATTGCCCAACCTGACGCCAGAGGACCTAAGGGGCCTGTCGGACGAGGAACTCCAGGTGGTGTGGGAATACGGCCACAAGGAGGTGTTCGGCGGCTGGGTGCCGCCAGCACACTGGACGCCGCCGGATTGTCGGTAACACGCCAGTGGGGAGACCAACCTGCTCCCATTCACGTTGACGAACCCTGCGCTCATTCGCGTCATACTTACGGGCGTTGCTTCAACTCTTCATACAATTCCAAGAGGACTCGCATGCCCGATACAAAAAATCTTACTTCGTTCCACGTGCAGCGAACGCTATCCAGGTCATGCTGTACAGGATTTCGATATGCCTTATATAGCATCAAGGCAATGCTTGCGAATCGTTGTTCACGTTCGGTTCCGCTGTGCTGCTTGCTGTTAAGTAGCACGACTAGTCCACGTCGCTCCGATCGGTCCGCTGGTAGCTCTTCCGCCCAAAGCCGTTTTGTCAGTGCTTCGATTCCGTTTACGATGCTGCCGAGCACGTTCACGGCATGGAACTCCTCCGGTTTCGAGAGCTGGGCTTCAGCTAACGCAATTGCGGCGTGAACTCTATCTTCCGACGAATCTCCTCGCAACTGAAACTGGCGTAATGATGGAGCCGTGAATGCAGGAGGCCCGGATGTTAAATCTGCCGACCGAAAAGTTGCAAGAACGTCTCCTAATGCGAAGGCTAGTGAGTTTGAAGTCCTGCGTGCGAAGTCGATAAAGATATCGCGATCCGAAGTATCAACGTCAAACGAACTTGGATCTTCCAAACGGTCAATTTCCCATTTTAGAATATCCGCTGCATATGTGCATGGACCCATTTCGGGGCGATCTCGTAGCTCTTTGAGCAAAGGGATTATGTCGCCGACGTAATCATCGACCATTATTTCCGGCGCTTCACTAGGCTCCCAACTCCACGCCCCTTCAGCTAGTTGAATCTCGTAGTGTTGGGCTGTGCGGCGTGCTACACCAAATCCCTCTCCCAAGCGAAATACTTGCTCGTGCTCGTTGAAGCGAACTAACTGAAGGAGCCTCCTTTCAATCTGATCCCGGTTCTCTAGGGCCGAATCTGCAGAAGTTAAATCCGGGGCATGGGAGTGTCTCGCAAGCTCGTTGAGCTTCCGCCCCATATCAGCAGCAGAGTCACCTGGCAGCATAGCACGCTCAAACCGCGATAATGCTACTGCATCGCCAAGAAATAGTAGTACAAGGTCAGACACTGACTTGCGCGTATGATCCCACTCGGTTCGAGAATACTCTTCACCCTCTTCGGAAAAAAAGCAACTGGGTGTACTACGTGCGTATCCGACTCGAATCCGACGTTCACCCGCCGAGAATGGCTCTCCCCACACTATATCGCTGGGAATTTGTTGCTTCACAACCTGAATGGTGCGTGCGCTTGGCTCAAATGTGGGGACAAAAGGGCTCAGGTTTCGTTGCAAAACTTCTTTGAATCGCCAATTGGGCCGGTTCTTGTACTCGGCGAACGTAGTTCCCAGCAATAACGATTCGGTCCGCGACAACTCGAACGGCTGCATTTATCCCCTCCTCACAACAGCAGTGCCGGTTTCCACGCTCTAAGATCGAGCCGAACCGAAATACAGAAATACGCTCCAGCCTGAGCCGAGCATCAATCCAAGACGCTATTCGTCGTCGAGCCCAAGCTCGCGTAGCCCAGCACGTGCTTCCCTCTCCTTGCTCTCTGCCTGTTCCCGCGGGACTGGCACCTCAAAGCTCACTTCCAGTTTCAGGCCTGGGGCCGTTGCAAATCGCGTCAGTACCTTCGTGTAAAAGTTCATCCACTTCTGCGGTGGCACCGTACCGCGCCACCGGATGATCTGTTCCCCTGGAGGCGGTGTGGGCGGCGCTGGCTCGTCCTTCGTGACGATGCGAACTTCGGCGATGGCTTCTTGCCCACCCGCTTCTGCCTTCACAGTAAACAACCCGCCGACCTCGCCGGCGGTGAAGAGCCCATCTGCTGTAAGCGTGCCGCCGCTGCCAGACCAGGAAACCGCAGATATGCTAAATGGCTGTCCATATTGGTCGATCGCTGCACAAGACAATGAAACTTGCTCGCCAACGTTCAGCACCACCGGATGCTCGGGACGCACAATGAGCTGCGCCAGCCGCGGCGGCTCTAACAGCTTCTGGGCATCGGCCGCCTTAAGGATATAAACATCATCGGAGATCTCGACCTCGTTGTCGAACAGGCTATCTTTGAGTTTTTCTAGCTTGATGTTCCCGCTCACATCCTTGCTGGCGTAGCCGAACGCACCTTGAGCAACGCCGTCGCAGATGGTTCGCTTTACGGCGTCGGTATTCAGCAGCCTGGGCAACTGGGGCGACGAGTAAAATGCATCGCGCACCGCTTGCGTAGACCATTCGGTCAGAGCGGGTGGCCAGAATTTGAGCAATTTGTTGGGGCTGACTCCCTCGGTAATCACATCGAGACGCCCAAGTTCTCTCAAAATGATCTCCACAAGCGTGCCGCCACTGGACGTGATCTGCCCCAGGTCGATGTGCTGGAGCTTGTTATCCTTCCCCAAGAGATAAACATGCCGGTATGTCCGAAAGATCGCTTCGTCTAAGTCCTTCTTGGCACTGGCGAGGTTTCGGGCGAGCAGCTTTAGCTGCGCCTCGTCGACTCGCTTCTTCGTATCGTCGTCATCGTCAATGTCTTCCCAAGCCAGCAGGTTGCGGGCAGCCTCATAAACGGTATCACTCGCATCCGGAACCGCGAAGAGAAGTGCCGATTTATAGGTTCTGCCCGATGATCCACAGTCACGGATCATCGACTCGACCAGGTTGGCGGTGCTCTTCGCGCCAAAGGAGTGTTCTAGGTCAAGCACACACAAAGTGAGCACTGGGCGACTGGGAATGTCGTTGCTTCGCTCGGGAAAGAAGTTTCTGTCGACCTGCTTATTCTTGTCGAACAGCGACTGCGTCTGCTTCTTGATGCGTTCCTCCATCGCCTTAGCAGCAACCGACCCCCGCCGAGTCACCAGAATTTGATTCAGGTTTGGAGCGAGCCCGAAGCGATAACGGTTGCGTTCCCAATTCAAATAAAAGCAAGTGCTGGCCAGGCCTTCCAAAGCATTGTCTACATCTACGAGATTTTGATCTGGGCAACCAATCGCCGCCTTGATCTCCGGCAGCGATGCATCGGCGCGGGCTTGGCTCATGCCGCCGTTGGACTCGAAGAAGATCGTCGTGGCCACCTTGCGGTGGAGCTGCGCCTTGCGAATTGTTTCGTTGGCTTCTTTATCCAGCCGCATCCCGTGTGCATCGTTCTTGCCAATGATGTCGGTCGTCACGGGCACTTCCAAATTATCGTTGCCGAGCTGCTCGAACATCGCTGTGCGGAAGGTCGGGTCCTGCAGTGGAGCCAGCCCCAGTGTGATCAGTGGCTCGTTTGTCGCCTTGCGGTGTTCTTCCTGGTAGTTATGGGCGACCCACAGGGCCAGCATTCGCAATACGCCGCGAGTTCGTTGGAAGCGTGGCAGGCTTTGCCATTTGCGTTCGAAGACTGAGAGCACTGAAGGATGAAATGGATATGACGCCGCAAATGTTTCGTAAGCCGAATCGGCATCGACTCCCGTGAGCTCCTTCGCGTGGTCTGCGGCCCATTCGGCGTACGCAGCCACCGTCTTCCGCCCGTCTTCAGGCAGTCCATGCCACTCAAAGAGCCGCCGCCGGATGATCTCGGCCATGTCTGTATCGGCCGACATCATGATTGCCTTACCAAGACGGTCCAGCATTTTCTTAAAGCGTGCTTCGTCGGCGCTATCTTCCGCCGTGTACTCCAGGTCCGACGCCGGAATGCTGGCGACCACCACAATGTTCTTCTCGCCGCGAGCCGTTTCCGCCAGGCAGTCGAGGAAGTTGTACAGCCGGTCGCCATAGCCCTTCTTGCGGTAGGTACTGACGTAGCTGATCACCTCGTCGAATAGAATCAAGCAAGGGCGATCCTTGGGCAGCATGGCCCGGATCGCGTCTTCCTTCGGCTCAATGAATTCGCGCTCATGTTGTTCAACCACGGAAAAAGACTTTGCGCCGCCGAGTTGCCAGCATCGACGACAATGTTTGCATTTAGCTGATAGTGCTCAACTGCCATCACGGGTTGCCAGCCGAGCCGCGCTGGGTCTGGAACGACGTGCAACTGCGGCGTACCCGCGCAGTTGAACACAGCGTACAAACGGCGCAATACCTGGGTATTTCGCGTGGTGCTCAGCCACAGCCGCAAGGGCTATAGCGAAGTCACGTTCCGGCAGACGACCGAAGACTTCATCCG
>JAANMW010002520.1_pt1 | contig 16360 bp, 9 predicted proteins | sample 7279671 | NCBI WGS metagenome assembly JAANMW01 (sample SAMN14094541, study PRJNA606508) | bioreactor metagenome | isolation source: A lab-scale SPAN reactor treating ammonium-rich wastewater day 247 | place: Ireland: Galway | collected 2017-09-19
CGGTTGGTATGCTGGGGGCATGATCCTTCGCGGCGACAACGCGGGAGGGCGAGGCAGCAGGCCGCCGAGCGACGGCGTGACGGCTGCGATGCCGACGGGTGATGCTGACTGCAATGGCGATTGGGATGCGACGGATTCGACCGACATCGGCTCGAACTACACGCCCGGGAGCGCGTACGCGGTGCGGCGCGACACGGACCTCGATGGGGATGTGGACGCCGCGGACGTGACGTACGCGAACAGCATCACGGGCGGGTACCAGACGCTGGGCCGCGATGTTCTAACATCGGCCGCGGTCAAGAACCGCATCGGCTACGCGGGGTACGAGTACGATCCGACGTTCACCGGCCTCGATCGGCACCTCTCCCACGTCCGATACCGCGTCTACGACGCCGAGCTCGGAAGGTGGACGCGACGCGATCCGATGGGGTATGTGGATGGGATGGGGTTGTATGAGTATGTAGAATCTCAACCGCTCGTCAAGACTGATGCGCTTGGGCTGCATGGATGCAGTGATTGCGGTGCTTGCACGGAAACTGTCGAGACATTCTTCACCGCGGCTCCTTGGGCAGGCTATCCAACGGTCAGATGCAGCACGCCTCAACGGCAAGCCGCATGTCGTAGATGGGCGAAGCATGAATGTACCTCTCGCGTCGGCTATCAATCGAAAGCATGCCATGACGCATGCGTGTCAGCAGCTGCCGACTGTTGCTCACGCAGCGGCTGCAATGCACCCAATAGTGCTCGCAGGTGTATGAGCGAAGCAGCCACGGCAATGCAATGGTGCAACCAGCGGCCGGTGAGACAGGCGTGCTTCCGAGCCTGCATGGCTGGCGTGATGGTACCTGGTGGCGCCTGCTACATTCCGTGTGCAGTATGCGACGCCGTCGTGGACTGGACGACCGTGGCCGCCTGTATCACCGGTTGTACAGCGGTCTGGCTTCCCGGAGTACCGTCGTGGCTTCAGATGCCCTATAAGGTATGCGTCAAGGGCTGCTTAGCAACTGCCGGAATGACTATTATTATTAGTTGTCCCATGTGCGCCGGTTGTCTTCTCAGCAGCGCCTACTTGTGCGCTGCCAACTGCGGATATTAAGGTTGCGAAACGTCATGCGAATACGTCTATCCAACGTTGTGGAGATTTCTTGGCTTCAAGCAATCGGCTATTGTCTGCCAATTACGATATCGTCGATGTTGTGCGCACTCTTGTTCCGTCCGCAACTGCTCCCAGTGGTCATGCCTCTATTATGTGTTGCCAATGGGTTGTGGTGGGGACGGGAGTGGACAAAAATGAATCGAGAGCACGGTGATCAGTGAACGCCAATTGCGGCGGGACTCGGTAGTCCACTTCCTTATGCACCGAAGCGAAGCGGGGGAGTTGGTCGAGCGCGTGCGCTACTCCGCCTACGGCGTGCCCACTGGGTTCCCCGCAGGCGATACCAACAGCGATGGCGACTGGGATGCGAGCGATTCGACGGACATCGGCTCGAACTACACGCCCGGGAGCAGCTACGCCGTGCTGCGCGATGCCGACCTCGACGGCGACGTGGACGCCGCGGACGTCACGCACGCGAACTCGATCACCGGCGGGTACCAGACCCTCGGCCGCGACATTCTTACATCCGCCGCGGTCGGGAACCGCATCGGCTACGCCGGCTACCAATACGACCCCACCTTCAACGGCCTCGACCGCCACCTCTCCCACGTCCGCCACCGCGTCTACGACGCCGAGGCGGGACGGTGGACCAGGAGGGATGGAGAGGTCGCGAGAGCCGCGAACCATCAGGCTCTGTACGCCGCCGCAGGCAACAGTCCTGTTACACTGCGGTCGCCGAACGGAAAGGCGAGTTGGATAGACGCATCGCCACTGCCTGACAGCGAGTGTAAGGACATACTCTACGCATCGCTCATGGTTGGCGCTGCGCATGCTATGGGCATATCACTTGTGCCCGACTTCTGGTGGCATGGTAACCACTGTGGGCCTGGCTTTGGTTCGGACTATGTGTGGGACTGCCCCGGGATGCCGCCGGACGATGGCAAGCAGACATGCGGCCCCTTCGACTGGGGCCGCAAGAAGGACGGCTCCTGCCCCATTACGGGCTGCACAGACAGATGTTGCCAACGACACGATGAATGCTTCTTCGAATCCTGCACGAATTTCAACTGGCCAGGATCCAAAACATGCCGGCAGAAGGTATGCGATGCCAGCATGTGCAAGTGTCTTGCTGACTGCCGCTACTTTGGCATGTGCCCGATCGTGTTCATCCGCAACATGGATATGGCTGCGCTGTTCTGCCCTGGTAATGATGGCGCACCAGACAACAAATTCGAGTGGGAGAAGTGCGATCCCCCCTCACCACCGTGGACGCCCCCGCCTCCGCCGCCACCACTTGATCCTTGGATACCACCGGACGGGTGCTACCCGGGCGAAGACTGCGAGCCCGGGTACGGCTGGTTTTGATCCGCCCTTGGAGCACAACGATGGGTCGCATTATGGCAGTTCTTGTCGTCGGTGTGGGGATTGCGTGCTCTCTCGGGTGCTCGCCGATATGGCTGGGTGGCGGCCCCGCCGGGCAACTCCTGCAATCCGAGCAGCCGCTTCGCCTCCTCGATTCTTCGACGATCGTTGTCGCTCCCGAGGTGCATTCGTTCGATGACATCGCTCCCCTCCCGGATGGCCGGCACTGGTGTGCGTCGGGAGCTCAGGCCGCGCTCATCTTTGATTCGACGGGGCGCATTACGAGGCGCATTGCGTACTCGGACGATGGTCGAGGACCATGGAACTACAAAATCCTCACGGTAAGCCCGAGCCTCAGTTTCCTTCGGTGGGACGACCTGGCGCCGCAGGAAGTCGCCCTCGTTGACGAATCTAGAGGCAAGCTGTGGGAGATTGCCGCGCCGGACGCACATGGAGCGAACATTGTTGTGCCATTTCGGCGCGGCTCCCTTCAGCTGTTCGCCCTGGGGCGGGGACGTCATGACCATGTAGCGCTCGTCCGGATGGATGGGACCGTAGAATCGAACGATCGCTGGCACTGGCTGAATGGCGATTACGCGTTTGCCGGAGTGGACCTCGATGGCGATGGGAACGACGAGCTTGTTTACGGATCGTGGGGAACCCTCATCGTTCGGGATTCTCGGGGAGCCTTGCTGCTACGGAAGGTGCTGTCGTCCGGCGGATGGGTCAACCAGGTCTCGGTAGTGCGCACCGAAGACGGGCAGGGACTCGCGGCATTTGTCGGCTGCCATCCATCGGAGGGCCTCGTTCGACGCCAAACTCGCTACTACATGGTCGAGAGCCATGCCCCGGGTGAAGTGCTTGTTCGGCGGATCGACAACTCCGAGGATGAACCATGGGGACGAAAGGTCGGCCCAGTGGTCGACTTCGCGGGACGCCGCTTTGGCGTTGTGACCACCGTGATTGATTATCAATCGAGGGGCGTTGGCCTCTCGGGGAGATCGCTCGCGGTGCGTCTGCACGATGAGGCGGGAGGCGTTGCCTTCGAGCAAGTCATCACGCCAGCGCGCCGTACGCGGCCCATCTGGGGGGATGGCGGGGCCACGGCATATCTCGAAGGCGAACACCTCGTTGTCTTGGCCGCGTTCGGCGAGGAGGTGTTCAAGTTCGTGCTCGCGGAGCCGAGACCGCCGGGTGCTGAAAGCTCTTCGCGCTGAACCTGACCGCAGCGCTACGGCAGCACCGACAAGCAGAGCCTCACCTACGAGTACCTCTCGACGGGGAACAGCCTCGATGATGCCGCCAGCCGCCTGACGCGGGTGAAGGTGAGCTCGACGGTCGTCGCCCTCTACAAGTACCTCGGCGATGGCACGGTGGTGAACACGGCCTATCCCGAGGCCGACGTCTACAAGCCCGTCAACACCGCGACGACCGGCGTCTACCGGATGGATAACTTCGGCCGCATCACCGACGACCGCTGGGTCAAGAACCTCGCCCCCCCATCCAGCGACCAGCAGTTCGTCGAGCTCGACATCGCCTACGACCGCAACTCCAACATCGTCGGCGTCACCGACAACATCCACAAGAGCGTCGGCGGGAACCGCAACTTCGACGCCAAGTACTCGATCGACGACCTCAACCGCCTGCTGCGGGCCGAGGAGGGGACGCTGACGGCGGGCACGATCTCGAACCGCTCGCGCGACGAACAATGGACGCTCTCGCAGACGGGCAACTGGGGCGTCTCCAAGCTCGACCTCGACTGGTCCGACGCGGGCGAGTTCCAGGGCACGCGCACGCACAACATCGTCAACGAGCTCACCAAGCGCGAGCTCGACACCAACGCCACGGTGGGGTTCGAGGAGACGTTCAAACTGGGCTACGACTCCCTCGGCAACCTCACCGACGACGGCGAGCACTACGAGTATGTTTATGATCCGTTCGCGAGACTGAGGTTTGTGAAGCGGACGGACAACCAGGCCGTGGTGGCGGAATACAGGTACAACGGGCTTGGCTTCCGGGTCGGGAGCCAAACGGACGTGACGAACGACGGGACCACCGGGGACCATGACGGCGTGGTTCCGCTTTCGCTTCACCCGTGGAAGGGTTCGTCCAACTGACCCAGCAGGATGCAGTAGGCATCGGGGTCGTGGATGCGGAACTCACCTGACGGCATGTAGGCGGGGTGGTGGATCGCGAAGAGAGTGTTCGCGGCGCGTGGCGAGCCCTTGGGGGTCTCCCAGTCGGTCGGGCCGCCTCCGTCGCGCACGCCGTGAGCGAGGAGGTGTTGGCGGAGCGCGAGCAGGTCGAGGGTATACATGTAGAAGAAGATGTCCTGATGGTCCGGGACGATGGGCCGCCAGGAGCGCGAGAACATCAGTTGGGCGAGAGAGCCACGCGAGCCTCCCTGGCGGGTCTCGGCCCACGCCCAGTTGGGTCGGCCGTCCGGGTCTCGCATGATCTCTCGGGCCTCGAACCCGAGCAGGGCGTAGAAGGCCAGCGAGGTCTCGATGTCCGCCACGTAGACGAACGGCACGCATCGATGGACGAGCGGTGAGGTGAGGTCGGCGGCTGGGGGGATCGGGGGCGGTGCCATGGGAAAGGTGAAGCGAGCGGGCGTTGGGGCGCGGGAGCGTCAGGCCGGCGGGCTGTTCTCGGCGGCGGCCTTGAGGTCGGCAAGGTCCTTCCGGATGGCTTTGAGGCAGGCACCCTTCGCCATCCAGCCCATGAGCCCGGTCATGAGTCTGGCCCCGAATGTGAGGGGTGTGCCGGTGAAGTCGAAGGTGACCTCGCTGCCTGAAGGCGAGGGGCGGACACTGACGACGGTTCGGTACTGGCAGCCGCAGTTGGTGGCGGCGAGTGTGTAGGAACGACCGGGTTGGAAGTCGATGACTTCCATGGTCTCGGTGGCCTGCCTTCCGAACATGATTCGAGTCTCGCGGAACTTCGTGCCGAGACCGACGGGGCCATCGGTGAGCATCTCCATGTTCTTGATGCCGCTGATGCGCTGCGGCGCGGAGGCGAAATCGGTTGCGATGGCGAAGACGTGTTCGGGCCTGGCGTTGACGTGTTCGTTGACCAGGCATTTCAGGGGCATGGCGAGGATTCCATTGGGGTGTCAGGGGACGGGGACTCTGGCCTTGAGTTCATCGAACCAGTTCAGGACGACGACGACCTGCTCGCCCCGGAAGCGGGCGGGAAGGTCGCGGCCTGTGACGAAGCGGTCACCGGTCGGGAGGATCGAAGGCGCGAAGCCGACATCGGGCGGCGTGGAAAACAGGACCTTCGGCATGCCGCCTTCGATTCGGGGCGAGGTCTGGAACGGGACCCGAACGACCTCGCGCGTTTCATGGTTGTAGCAGTAGATGGCGGAGGAGTCGGGGGCCCAGACGTGGGTCGGGCCGTGCTGGGTGTAGATCTGCCAGCGGCCCTCGCCGGAGGGGAACGGACGGACATAGACCGCGATCTTGCCGGATTCATTGGAGATGTAGCTCAGCCATCGACCATCGGGAGAGACCCGAGGCGAGGACTCTTCGAACTGCGTCGCGACGAGGGTCCGGCGCGAATCGCTGTGAAACTCCTGCAGGAAGATGTCTCCATTCTCTTCGAAGACATGGGCGAGTTGACCGTCGAGAGACACGAGTGAGCGGTGCTGCCGCACGGCCCTCTCGGAGAGCCTCTCGGGGGTGCCGGAGCCATCGGCGTTGATCGCGTAGGCCGCCGTCGGGCCATCGGCGTCGGAGGCGTAGGTGAGGCGTGTGCTGTCGGGCAACCACTGCGGGTCGCTGCAGTTGCCGCGGAACGTGAGGCGGGTGTTGGTGCGGCGGGCGGGGTCGTACACGAAGATGGAGTCGGAAGCGCCGTAGACGCTGGTGGCGAGGCGGGTGCCGTCGGGCGAAGGCGTGACGCGGAAGTAGGGCATGATCGGCGCGCCGACCGGCTCGATGTTGCCGGCCATGTCCAGCCAGAGGAGTTCGATGCGTCGTTCGTCGTTTCCGCCGGGCACATAGACCAGGGTGCCTGCATCGCGTGCAAAGGCGAACTTCGCGGCGCCGCTGCCGGGGGACATCATGACGCCGGTCAGGACGGTGACGGGCGAGCCGGTGACTTCGCCGGAAGCGTAGTCGAAGGGGACGGCCATGAGAGAGCCGTTCCGGGCATAGACGATGTGTCCGGTGGGGACATAACGTGCAAACGAACCGCCGCGGATGATGGTCTTCCAGGTTCCGGTGTCGAGGTCGAGGAGGGCGATTTCGGCATCATCAAAGGTGAGGATGTCGAACTTCTTGATGGTGATGAGGACGCGTCGGCCGTCGGGGAGGACATCGGGCCAGCGGTGGGAGACCTCGTTGCGTCCGGGATCGGGGACGGTCAACTGGCGCGGCTCGCCGCCCGACATCGGGACCAGGTGCAAGCCCGAGGTGGGGTTGCGGGCGATCAGGATTCCGCGTGGGCTCCAGGCGCATCCCTTGCTGGCGACGTAGCGTTCCCCCTGGAAGAGGGGGAGCGGATCTCTTCCGCCGGGGGGAACGAACATGACCCCCTCCTGGGCGCCCACGGTAAAGACCAGGCCCCCATCGGGAGTGAAGCACTGGTCCACCGAGTATTGATCGATCCGATCGATGCTGAAGTCGTCGGTGCGGCGGATGGCGATGCTGTGGTCGATGCCGTTGTTGGAGAGGTATGCGATGCGGGTTCCATCGGGAGAGATCGCGACCGTGGTCGTGTCGGGAACCGAGCAGAGCGGGGCATCGGCGCCATCGGCGCGCAGGCGGATGGCGCTCGCGGCGGATGTGGCGATCGACCTGGGAGAAGGCCGCATCACCGAGGCGGCGAGAGCGAGAGAACCGGCCATCACCGCCCAGGGAAGCAAGCGTACGAGGGGGTGGCGTCGGGTGCGGGCGCGAGCGGCGATGGGCACGGCCTCCCACTCGTGCGCGTGGAGGGATCGATCGATGGCGAGGCGTGCATCGCCGATGTCGTGGAGGCGATTGCGACGGTCCTTGGCCAGGAGGCTTTTAAGCAGGTCGCGGATGCGGGCGGGGGTCGCCGCGGGGAGCCGCGACCAGTCGGGCTCGAGATGGAGCAGGGCACCGAGGGCGGCGGGCTCGTTCTCGCCGGGGAAGACGCGGGAGCGTGCGAGCAGCTCGTAGAGCACGCAGCCGAAGGCGAAGATGTCGGAACGTTTGTCGATGGACTTGCCGAGGGCCTGCTCGGGGCTCATGTAGCCGGGGCTGCCGAGGATGGCGCCGGGAAGCGTCGGTGAGTGTCCCGGTGTGGGGGACGGAAGGGTCGCGGCGCCGGGCGAGAGCGGGGCGGAGGTGCGGAACTCTTGCGTGCGGGCGACGCCGAAGTCGAGGAGTTTGACGGCCCCATCGGCTGTCACCATGACGTTGCCGGGTTTGAGATCGCGGTGGATGACGGAGCGCTCGTGCGCGGCTTCGAGGGCTACGGCGATGTGTCGAGCGATGGTGAGCGCCTCGTCGGGAGGGATCGCGGCGCGGTCGAGGCGGTCGGCGAGGGTCTGCCCATCCACATATTCGAGGACGAGGTAGTGCTCGTTGACGCCTTCAGCGCCTGCGGCTTCTTCGATGCCGTAGATGGCGCTGATGCCAGGGTGGTTGAGCGAGGCCAGCACCCGGGCCTCTCTCTGGAAGCGGGCGAGGCGGTCGGGGTCGTTGACGAGGTGCTCTGGGAGGGACTTGATGGCGACGAGCCGATCGAGGCGGGTATCGCGCGCGAGGTAGACGACGCCCATGCCGCCTCGGCCGAGTTCGCGGATGACTTCAAATGGACCGATGGCTGCCGGCTGCATGAACGTGCAGTGTATCGGAAGGGCGCATGGTGCCGTGGGTTTCCGGCGTCCAGCCGGTGGTCACTTCGACCCTGTCGGGACCCTGGCCCTGAGTTCGTCGAACCAGTTGAGCACGAGGTTGACCTGGGTGAGGGTGATTCGGCTCTGGACCTCTCGGATGGAGAGGAGACGAGCGCCATCGGGTGTGGGCTGGAAGAGGCCGGAGAGTTCTTTCGCGAGTATGAACAAGGGCTCCGGGGCCTCGATCTGGAGCGAGGGGGCCGAGCGGATCGGAACGCGGAACACCGCGCGATCGGTGTCGCGGAAGTAGACCAGCGAGTTTCCGTCAGGCATCCAGCAACTGAACCAACCGCCGCCGACCGAGGCCTGCCACCGGCCTTCTCCGGCAGGGAAGGGACGGATGTAGACCTCGTACTGACCGCTCTCATTGGAGGCGTAACTCAGCCATCGTCCATCGGGTGAGACGCTGGGGAGGGTCTCATCGAACTGCGAACCGAAGAGTCTTCGGCGCGGCTCATCCGCGATGGGCGTGAACCAGATGTCGCCCTCGCTGCCGATCACCAGTCCCGGCTTGCCATCGAGCGTGACGACGCTTCCGGGCGCCAGGGCGGTGTGCCCGCCGATGGCCTCGGGTTTGCCCGACCCGTCCGAGTTGCAGAGGTAGTAGGTGAGCGGCCCATCGATATCGGATGTGTACACGATCCTGGAGCCGTCGGGGAGCCACATGGGAGAGCCGCTGTTGCCGCGATAGGTGATGCGTGTGTTGGTTTGCCGGGCGAGGTCGTAGACGAAGATGGCGTCGTTGGCGCCCCAGACACCGGAGGCGATGCGTGTGCCGTCGGGGGAAAGGGCGAACGTGGCGTATTGCATGATCGGCGCTCCGACCGGTTCGATCGTTCCATCGAGGGCGATCCAGACCAGGTCGGTCTTGATGTCATCGATGCCTCCGGGGAGGTAGATGAGCGTGCCGCGGTCGCGGGCCACGGCGAACCCGCCGGTCCCACCGCTCGGCGAGGTGACGACACCGGAGAGGACCGCGGAGGGCGAACCGGTCACCTGTCTCGAGTCGGCATCGAAGGGGACCGCCATGATGGATCCGTTTCGAATAAACACGATGTGACCGCTGGGCACGTAGCGGGCGAACGAGCCGCCCTTGAGGATCGTCTTCCACGTTCGTGTCTGAAGATCGAGGAGGGCGATCTCGGCGTCGTCGAAGGTCAGGATGCCGGCTTTCTTGACCGTCATGAGCACGTGTCGCCCATCGGGGAGCGGATCGGGGTATCGATGGGAGATCTCGTCTCGGGCGGGATCAGGGACGGTGATCGTCTGCGGGTCTCCGCCGCGCTCAGAGATCAGCAGCAGCCCGGTGTTGGCCGCGGGCGCGAAGAGGATGCCGTCCTTTGTCCACGCGGCGCCCTTGGGCGACACGTTGGATGTTCCCGAGTACAGGCGCACGGGTTCGCCCCCTGCGACGGAGACGACGAACAGGCTGCTCTGCTGGAAGCCGGCGATGAGCCTGCCGTCGGGGGAGAAGACGATGTCCATCGCGATGGGCACGACGAACGGGTCCACATCCGAGAACCGGAGACGCTGGATGCGCGAGTCATCGAGACGGCGGACGATGATGGAAGCATCCCGCCCCTTCTCGTAACTTACGTAGGCAATCTGGCGCCCATCCGCTGAGATCGCGACCGAGCACGTGCTGGTGATGGAGTTCGGCGTGGCCTCGGGGACATCGACTCGTAGGTGGATGGGAGCCGAAGGCATCGACGTTCGATCGGATCCGGGATTTGCCCAGGATGGCCAGGACACGCCGATCGCGGCTACCAGGAAGATCGCCGCGATGACCCACGGCAGGGCGTGCATCAGCGGACGACGCCTCTTGCCGCCGTCCGAGTCCGTGGTGATCCACTCCCGGCCTTGGATGGCCTGGTCCAGGGCGAGCCGGGCATCGCCAATGTCGTGCAGGCGCTGCTTTTTGTCCTTTGACAGCGCCGCCGCCAGCAGTTCACGAACCCGGACAGGCGTCTCGGCGGGAAGGCGTGACCAGTCGGGCTCGAGATGGAGCACGGCCGCGATCGAGGCGGTCGGGTTCTCTCCCGGGAAGACCTGTACGCCGGTCAGCATCTCGAAGAGCACGCAACCGAAGGCGAAGATGTCGGAGCGTTTGTCCACGTCCTTGCCGAGGGACTGCTCGGGGCTCATGTAGCCGGGGCTGCCCATGATGGCGCCGGGGATGGTCGGGGAATGGACCCTGGCGGGGGCCGGGCTGGTGGGCGCCTGGGGGGAGATCGGGGTGGGGAACGCCGCGGGTTCGGGCATCCTCGCGATCCCGAAGTCGAGCACCTTGACCGTGCCGTCGGGTGTGATCATCACGTTCCCGGGCTTGAGATCGCGGTGGATGACGCCTTTCTCGTGCGCCGCTTCGAGGGCGTCGGCGATCTGCGCGGCGATGGCAAGGGCTTCGGGCACGGGGACCGGGCCGTTCAGCCGATCGGCGAGCGTCTTGCCCTCGACGAACTCGAGGACGAGGTGCGGTCTCGCCGCCGATTCCTCGAGCCCGTAGATCGCCCCGATGTTGGGGTGGCTCAGCGAGGCGAGGACCATGGCCTCGCGCTGGAACCGTGCGAGCCGATCGGGATCGGTCGCCAGGTGGTCCGGGACGGCCTTGATCGCGACGAGCCGATCGAGTCGGGAATCGCGGGCGAGGTAGACCTCGCCCATGCCGCCGCGGCCGAGTTCGCGCTGGACTTCGTATGGCCCGATGAGATCCCCGGACGAGAAACCCATGCGACCATCCTACAGGACTGGCGAGCGGCCAACCACGATGCGGGTCGCCTGCATCGCGAGGCCGTCGCGCGAAGAACGAGGCCGCGGTGGTGCCGCTCGATCTCAGGGGATCCTTCGCCCGGCCCAAGGCTGCCTATTTTGAAGACGAGGAGCGAGTGGCAACGGCCAGGGGGGGAGAATTCGCTCTTCAATCTTGAAGTCGCCCTTGGCGCTGACGGGGTTGTCCCGCTACCTTGCGGCAACCCGCGGCGGGGTTGCGGCACAAGTGCTGGTGCCACTGGGGCCCTGCGGTCGGCTGGAAGGAACATCTCGATTCTTGACTTGAGAGGAGCACCCCATGGGCAGCGTGTCATCGGGCGGAGCGTGGCGGCGGGTGGTGCTCGGGGCGTCGTCCGTGGTGATGGTGGCGGTCTCGGCATGGGGGCAGGACTGCGGCGGGACATGGGCGACGGGGCTATGCCAGCCCGGCACGGGCGAAGGGCAGACGGCGAGCGGGATCTCCGTGATGGATACCTTCGACCCGGACGGGCCTGGGCCACTCGGGGAACGGCTCATCGTGGGTGGGAGTTACAGCAAGATGGGCGGGATCCCCATGAGCGGGGTCGCGGCGTGGGATGGCGAGCGGTGGCACCCGATGGCGGGAAGCGCAGGCGGGCAGGAAGTGTTCTCGTTCACGATCTTCAACGGCGACCTCATCGCCGGGGGGAGTTTCTCGACGTTGGGCGGCGTGAGCGCGAACGGCATCGCGCGCTGGAACGGGTCGGCATGGGAGCCGCTTGGCTCGGGTCTCGCCGGTGTCGTGAGCGCCTTGGCCGTCTACAACGGCGAACTCTACGCGGGCGGGAGTTTCCTCAAGTCTGGGACGAAGGACGTGCTTCGGATCGCGCGCTGGGATGGCGCGGAGTGGCAACCGCTGGGCGCAGGGATGACCTCGAGCGTCAACGCACTCATCGTCTACCAGGGGAAACTGATCGCCGGGGGGCTCTTTCCGGACGCAGGGGGGAAGCAGGTCAAGAAGATCGCCGCGTGGGATGGGAACGAGTGGTCGGGGCTCGGATCGGGGATCGGGATCAACGCGATCAGTTCGGACAAGGTCAATGACCTTCTCGTCCGCGATGGCGTCTTGTTGGTCGGCGGGGATTTCAACATCGCGGGTGGCATCATTGCAAGCCGCCTCGCTGTGTGGAACGGCTCTGCGTGGGCCGCCCACTCCCCCGCGGCATTTACTGGTGAGATCCGATCTCTCGCCACTGTCAATGAGGACTTGTTCGCCGTCGGGACGTTCCCCACCATCGACGGCGTCACGTTCGACGGCACCGCGCGATGGGATGGCGCCGCCTGGCATCCCATGGGTCCCGGCCTCAGGGGGCTCTCCCTCGTCAGCGTACGCGATGCCGTCGAGTTTCAAGGCTCGCTCTACGCCTGCGGGTCCATCTCGCCCCAGGTCGGCCCGTTCTGGCCTTGGCACCTCGCGCGGTGGGATGGCGAGGCGTGGCGGGGCGTCGGCCAAGGGTTCGCGTCGGTGTTCGGGCCGGTGGCGTTGGCGTCGTTCGAGGGCGATCTCTACGCGGGCCTTGGGATTGCCAGCGCGGGTGGGACCTATACGCATTCCCTCTCGCGATGGGATGGCATGCGCTGGTGGCACGAGGGACAGGAACTCCTCGGCGGAGGGGTCAGCGAGATGGCCATCCACGACGGCGAACTCATCGTCGGCGGCGATTTCACCGTCAGCGGCGGGGCGCCCGCCAACCGCATCGCCAGACGCTCCGCGGGACAGTGGATTCCCTTCGGCTCGGGCTCCTCCGTCGGCATCACCGCCGTTCGCTCCTGGGGCGGTGACCTCTACGCCGCGGGCACGTTCACCAGCGCCGGTGGATCCACCATCCCTCGCCTCGCACGGTGGGACGACTCGTCCTGGAACGCCCTCGCCGGGGGGCTCAGTTTCGGCACCGTCCACGACCTCGAAGAGTACGGTGGGCTTCTGATCGTCGCCGGGAACTTTCAGTCGGCCGATGGCATCATCGTCAACAACATCGCACGATGGAACGGCATCTCATGGAGCGCCCTGGGCAATGGGATCACCGGCGGCAGCGCCACGGTCCGCGCCCTCGCCGTCTACAAGGGCGACCTCATCGTCGCGGGCGCGTTCACGATGGCCGGCGGACAGCCCGCCTCCAACATCGCGCGGTGGGACGGCTTCTTCTGGCACCCTCTGGGGTCGGGCGTGGGAACGGGCGTCAACGCCCTCGCGGTCTACGACGAGAAGCTCTACGTCGGGGGCGGGCTCCAGACCGCGGGCGGGCAGAGCGTCGAGCGTATCGCGGCGTGGGACGGCGAGAACTGGTCGCCGCTCGATGGCGGCGGGCTCCAGGGCATCACGCTGACGCCGAGCGTGCAGGCGCTCGCCGTCCACGATGGTGAACTGATCGTCGCGGGGAACTTCGTGATCGCCGGCGGCATCCCCGCCGGGCACTGGTCGCGATATTCGACCGGCGGCGGCGCGACGATCGTCGAGCATCCCGGCGACGCGACGGTCTGCCCGGTGCAGGGCGCGGTCTTCGGCGTCGGCGCGACGGGACAGGGAACGATCACCTATGCCTGGGAGGTCGAGGAAGACTCGAACCCGGGCGTCTGGACGCCGCTCGCGGACGGGACGAACGGCGCGCTCGTGATCTCGGGAAGCGCCACGGCGGTGCTGGAGGTGACTCCGACGGGTGGCGCGTTCACGGGAGTGACGGGGTGGTCGTTCCGCGCGAAGGTCACGGATGGCTGCGGGAGCGTGGTGAGCAAGCCGGCGAGGCTCGACGTGTGCTACGGCGATTGCGAGTGCGACGGCGACCTCGACCTGTTCGACTTCCTGTGCTTCCAGGGCGCGTACTCGAACCAGCATCCCGAGGCGGATTGCGAGGGGGACGGCGACTTCGACATCTTTGATTTCCTCTGCTTCCAGGGCGCGTTCTCCGACGGGTGCCCGTAGGGGGCTGGTTGCTCGAGGGATCGGCGCAACGAGAAACACCCGGCGGGTTCGCCGGGTGCTCGGGAACGATCCGGAAGAGTCGGATCCCGGATCAGTCGTGGAGGGCGGTGGTGGCCTGGATTTCGACGTCGCGGAGCTGGATGGTGGTCTCGATGCGGAAGTTGGACTGGGTGCGGTGCCGCTCGGCGAAGAAGAAGCGGAGGTCGTAGGTCTTGCCGTTCTCGAGCCACGCGAGGCGGTCGAGGGCGACGGACTGGGTGACGGCGGAGTGGACGCCGCCGATGTCGATCACGCACTTGCCGTCGATGAAGACGAAGACATCGTCGTCGCCCTTGAAGGTGAAGACCTGGCCGGCACCCTGCTCGTAGACGAACTGGGTGGTGAGTTCGAAGGTGAAGTGGAAGTTGCGGTCGTTGCCGGCGGAGTTGCCGTAGAGCTGACCATTGATGGGGAAGAAGCCGCCGAGCCCGTTGTACAGGGCGCTGGACTTGTCGTCGAAGACGTAGACGTTGGAGCCCTGCGTGCGGCTCAGGGTGAGCGTGAGCGGGGCGGAGAGGTTGACGCCGGGGACGTCTCGGAACCACTGGGCGAAGGAGTCGGCGCTGACGACGGCGCCGGTCTTGGAGGTATTGAAGGTCCCTCGGACGTCGGTGGCGAGGGCGGGATAGTGGGCGCGGGGCGGCATGACCTGTCGGCCCTGAGCGTCCTTCCACTGGGTGGAGACGAGCTTGCCGGTGCTGGCGAAGACGGGCTTCTTGTCGGCGTCGAGGTCGTCGGCGCAGATCCCGAAATAGTGCCCGAAGCCGCCCGAGGGCTGGCGTTCGAAGTCGGTGTGGCCGCCCGAGACGCTGCGCTCCTGGAAGTCGCGGATCACGCCCTTGAGTTCGAGCGTCGAGGGCAGGTTGGAGTATCCGTCGTTCTGGGCCAGGGCGGTGCCGCCCAGGGCCAGGCCCGCGAAGAGCGCCATCCACCGGCTCGTGTTCGTCGTCGTCATGTTGAACTCCCTCCAGTTGGTCCGGCGAGGCCGGCGTGGGTTCCCGGGTCCCGACCCCGGGACCATCACCCTCGACTGTGCGAAACAGGGGCTCGCGTTGCCAGCGGGTGCAAGGGTGGAGGGGAAGATGGAGGCCAGAGGCTGCGGGTTGTGTCGGCGGTAAGGGTTGCGCGGGCGGGTCCGAGGAAACCCAAGCCGCGGCGGAGGTCGATCCGATGTACTCTCGCCGGGGGGCGGCACGCCACGGAGGGAGCATGGACAGTTTCGTGATCACGGGCGGGACGCGGCTGGAAGGGACGCTGCGGGTGAACGGGTCCAAGAACGCGGCGCTCCCGCTGATGGCGGCGGCGCTGCTGACGGACCAGCCGGTGACGCTGCGGGATGTCCCGGACCTGGCGGACCTTCGGAACATGGAGCGGCTGCTCGCGGAGTTGGGGTGCGTTCGGGACGACGCGAGGTCGGCGTCACCGGCGATGCGGCTTCGGGTGGGGGACGAGTCGGTCAGCCACGCGAGGTACGAGATCGTGCGGACGATGCGGGCGAGTATCTGCGTGCTGGGACCCCTGCTGGCGAGGAGGGGTCGGGCCCGGGTGTCGATGCCCGGGGGGTGCGCAATCGGGGATCGTCCGGTGGACCTGCACCTGCGCGGGCTGGCGGCGTTGGGGGCGGAGGTCTCGCTTCAGAACGGGGACATCGTGGCGCGGGCGCCGTCGGGGCGGCTTCGCGGGGCGCGAGTCTTCCTAGGCGGGGCGTTCGGGTCCACGGTGCTGGGGACGGCGAACGTCATGTCCGCCGCGACCCTGGCGGAGGGGGAGACGATCATCGAGTGCGCGGCGTGCGAGCCGGAGATCGTCGACCTGGCGCGGCTGCTCACGCAGATGGGCGCGCGGATCGCGGGGGCGGGCTCGCCCAGGATCCGGATCGAAGGCGTCAAGTCGCTCGCGGGGGCGGACCACCGGGTGATCCCGGATCGGATCGAGGCAGGGACGCTGATGTGCGCGGCGGGGGTGACGAACGGGGACGTGGTGCTTGAGAACTGCCCTCTCGACGCGCTGATGGGAGTCACGGACGCGCTGGAGACGATCGGGGTCATCGCCGAGCCCGTGCGCGGGAGCGGGTCGGACCCGATGCGAGCGAGCGTCCGAGTGACGGCGAGGCGGACGCTCAAGCCGGCGGAGGTGACGACGCAGCCCTACCCGGGCTTCCCGACGGATCTCCAGGCCCAACTCATGGCGCTGCTGTGCCTGTCGGACGGGATCTCGGTGCTCACGGAGAAGATCTTCCCGGATCGGTTCCTTCACGCGGCGGAGTTGTCGCGGATGGGCGCGG
>JAANMW010002522.1_pt1 | contig 16352 bp, 14 predicted proteins | sample 7279671 | NCBI WGS metagenome assembly JAANMW01 (sample SAMN14094541, study PRJNA606508) | bioreactor metagenome | isolation source: A lab-scale SPAN reactor treating ammonium-rich wastewater day 247 | place: Ireland: Galway | collected 2017-09-19
CTACTGCCGGTTTGACTTGCATGTTGGACTCCTTGTCATGTGGAATTCTACTCTAATTTCCTCCCGCAAGTTGTCTCATCTATTATAGGCACACAGGGTCCACCCGCGCACCCGGCAACGCATGGCAGCGTTGAACGTTCCAACGTTGGAACGTTCGAACGTTCGATCGCTCGAGCCACTTGGTTACCTGGACATGCTGGTGCTGGAGCAGCACGCCCGAATGATACTGACCGACTCCGGCGGGATGCAGAAAGAGGCCTATTTTTTCGGCGTTCCCTGCGTCACGTTACGGCCGGAGACGGAATGGGAAGAGACCGTGCAGTCGGGGTGGAACGTGCTGGTTGGCGCAGATCCTGAACGAATACGGGAGGCTGTCAAAGCGAGAGCCTGGCCTGGTGGGGATCCTTTGCCCATCTTTGGCGATGGCTCGGCAGCCCAAAGAATTGTCAACCTTCTGTCGGATCAGCCAAAGAGAGCCGATCGGTTGCCGCGGTCGCAGTAAGCTATGGCATCATCAAGTGAACCTATAGCCGCCGTATTGGCCCGAAAGGTAAGCATCCAGGCGGCTACGTTGCAGGCGATCATCCCGCTATTGCTGGCATTGCTCCTTCTGCTCGCCCTTGTTCTACGCATTTGGGGCATACAATTCGGATTGCCCTACGCGTATCACGTGGACGAAATCACCTATGTCAGCGCAGCGTTGAATCTCGGCGCGGGAGTGATTGGCAAACAACCGAATCCCACTGGCTTCTCCAATATTCTATTTGGTGAATACGCCCTGTTTTTTCTCCTGGGGCGTTTGACCGGCCTCTATTCGTCAACCGCCGATTTCGAGGCTGCCTATCGATCCGATCCAAGTCTGTTTCTGTTGCTTGGCCGGCTCACCAGCGCTTTCCTGGGCACCCTGACCGTGCTGACCGTGTACTGGACGGGAAAGGCGATGCGTGATCGATGGACCGGTTTGATCGGCGCTTTGTTTCTGGCAACAGCATTCTTGCACGTTCGCGATTCCCATTACGGCGTCCCAGACATAGCCGCCACCTTTCTATTAAGCTTGACTGTGCTCCTGGGCGTACTCTCGATTCAGCGCTCCAGTTGGCGTTTCCTTGCTCTGGCAGCGCTAAGTGCCGGGTTGACAATCACCACGAAATGGAGTCTTTGGCTGGTTGTGACGCCTTTTGCGTTAGCGTTTTTCTGGAGCGTTTTTCACAATGCCGAGGCTTCGCGACCGGCGCTCAAAGTTGGTATCGCCCTGGCAAGCCTGCTGGCTGGTCTGTTGCTGGGTGGCTTCCAACTCTTTCTGCAACCCTTCACTTATATCGAGTATGCGTTGCGTGAATGGCGATCCGGCGCTGCCGGTGGCTTCGGGATTTGGCAGATTGACACCGTTTCGGGCTGGATCTTCTACCTAAAGACATTAGGATACGGATTGGGGGTACTGCTGGCGGGACTCGCTTTCGTCGGCGCAGGACTCCAGATCATCAAAGTACCAAGAGGCTGGGATCATATCGGCCTATTATTGATCGTTTTTCCTTTGTTCTATTTCCTGGTGATGGGTGCAACCCGCCATTATTTTGCCCGTTACGCCCTACCCTTGATACCATTCGCCGCGCTGTTCGCCGCCGAGGCAATCATGGCGCTTGGAGCGTGGCTCAGCGCACGGTCGCCCGGAATGGGCCGAGTGATGGTGGCCGGCTTGGTGCTCGTGGCCCTTGTCCAGCCATTAGCCGCCAGCATGCGTCACGGCGTGCTGCTGACCCGGACAGACACGCGCACGTTGGCGAAGACCTGGATCGAGCAGAACATTCCTGAAGGTGCGAAAATCGCTGTGGACTGGCCCACCCACGGCCCACCGCTCTCGACGCCAGATCTCGCAGCCCCGTACTCACAGCGGGTGTATGACGTGACCATTGTGGGCGGAACAGGGCTTTCGGATCATCCCCTCGAGTGGTACCGGGAAAACGGCTTCGACTACCTGATCGCCAGCAGCTTCATCTACCAGATTCCACTGGTACTCATGGAGCAGGATCAGGGACGAGCTGCATTCTATGCATCTCTCGATCATGAGTTAGCCGGTGTCCAAGAATTCCATGCGACGAACGACGGCAGCGAACCAGACTTCATCTTTGACGAGATCTATGGACCGGCGATCAGTCTGTGGGAGCGTGAACGGCCGGGACCGACGATCAAGATCTTTCGCATCGCCTCACGACAAACATACTCGCCTCTGAAATGAGAAGAATCATTGCAAGGATCACGATAGCTGTAACTTGCCTGTCGATCCTGTTGCCCATTGCATTGGCGCAGGCAACCCCATCTGCATGGGCGCCCCCACAGCCGATCAACCAAGAGTGCTGCGCGGCATATCCTGTCCCGATCGTCGATCCCTGGGGGCAACTGCACCTGTTCTGGGCGGATGCGGATGGCTACATCTGGTACGCCAAACGCACGGGCGAGACCTGGTCGCAGCCGCTCGAAGTAATTGCCAATCCCGGCAATAGCTCTGCTGCCGGGCCCGATGTGGCAGTAGACCAAACTGGCAAATTCCACCTGATCTGGCGCGATGGCGGCGCCGGAGGGGCGCTGTATTATTCCAGCGCCGATGCACAGCAGGCGGGCAACGCGCGGGCCTGGCGCCCTCCCACAGAATTGGCGCCCCAGGCGTTGGGCGCCGCCATTGCGGTCGGGCCAGAGGGCGTTGTCGTTGTGGCCTATACGCCTTTCCAGGCAGGCGAAAGTTTTGCGATCATCACCACAGAAGATGGCAATAACTGGTCGGAGCCTGTATTGGCGCTAAGCCGGCTTTCGGCCGGCTTCACCGGTGGTTCTTACGTGAATCTGGCAATTGATGCGGCCGGCGGCCTGCATGTGGCCTGGAATTCCCAGGTCTATCCTGGCGGCTATCCGGAACATGCGGTCTTCTATCAGAAGTCCTTGGACGGCGGCCTCACCTGGAGCGACCCCTATGACCCAGATCCGCTGCCGGCTGAAGTGGCAGCAAATGCCAATAGCAATTTCAAGAACAAGATGCTCAATGTCGCTGTAGGACCTGATGGAGACGTGCACTTGACCTGGCATCAGTACACGGGTTCGCGCTTTCACCGCTGGTCGGGTGATGGCGGCGTCACCTGGAGTGAGCAGGAACCGGTGTTTCCCGATATGGGCGCGGCCTACAACGGCGTCGTCGACATGGCCTTCGACAGCGGCGGCCGAATGCATGTGGTGGCCTCACGGGGCGCGATCTGGTATCGCACCTGGAGCAGAGAGGGAGGATGGACACCGCCGGAACTGGTGGATGCCACATCGGCTGACTGGCATCATCACCGCGTGGCAGTGGTCGGCGGCAATCAGGTCTATCTCTTTTATCCGGATATCAACGAGACCGGTATCCTGTGGTACATCCATAAGACCGTGGATGCGCCGCCCACTGTCCCGCTGCCAACGCCCACGCTGGGCGTCATTTCTGCGGCCCCGCCATCTGTTGCCGCGGCGCCCGATCCTATCCCATCTTCAACACCGACTGTCAATGCCGTGCCTCTGGCCGATGCTGCGCGGCAGGCGCCACCCACTCGTGGCGATCAAGTCGTGTGGATTTGCGCGGTGGCGCCGGCGCTTCTGTTGGTGGGCGCTGTGGTGGTTGGTCATTTGATGGGCAACACGCGAAGGTAGCCCTCATCATGGACGTATTGGCAGACATCAAGACGCTCTGGCTGCACCGTGAACTGCTGTGGGTTTGGGCTGCCCGCGAAGTGCGCGTGCGTTACAAACAGTCGCTTCTCGGTGCAGGCTGGGCAATCCTGCAGCCACTGGCGCTCACGCTCATGTTCAGCCTGGTGTTCACGTTGGTCGTCCCCATTCCCACCGCCGATGTGCCGTATCCCATCTTCGCCTATACGGCCTTGCTGCCGTGGACTTTTCTGGCCAGTTCCATCAGCTTCGGCGTGCCCAGCCTGGTCAACAACATGAACCTGGTGACCAAGATCTACTTTCCTCGTGAGGTGTTGCCGCTAGCAACGATCGCCGCAGCCGGAGTCGACTTCCTGGTAGGCGGATTGGTGTTGGTTGGTATGATGTTGTGGTATCGCGTCCCTCTCTACCCCACCGCGCTGCTGCTGCCCGTACTCCTGCTGATCCAGATGATTTTGACCTTTGGCGTGACCCTGATCGGCGCGACCGCCCTGGTTTTCTACCGCGATGTGCGCTTTCTGGTGCCGTTGTTCCTGCAACTTTGGCTTTATGCCTCCCCTGTCATTTATCCGGTCAGTCTGATCCCTGCCCAGTGGCGTGGTTTGTACTTCCTCAACCCCATGGCCGGTCTCTTGGAAGGCTACCGGGCTGTGCTGCTCTACGGCCACTGGCCAGATAGGCAGGCGTTGGCCACAGCGGCGGTCGTCGCGCTGGCGCTGGCTGTTGTCGGCTACTCCTGGTTCAAGCGGCTTGAACCGCGTTTCGCCGACCTGATCTGATATGCTGATGGAACCGGTCATCCATTTCGAGTGTGTGAGCAAGCGCTATCAGTTGGGGGCAATGCCTTCACTGCGCGAACGATTGGGGACGCTGCCGGAGCGACTCCGCCGGCGCAGTCGCGATGCTGGCGCCGAGAAGGACGTGCTGTGGGCATTGCGTGAAGTAGATTTGGAAGTCTTCCCCGGCGAAACCCTGGGCATCATCGGCCCCAACGGCGCAGGCAAGACAACCAGCCTTAAGTTGATTGCCCAGATCACCAAACCTACTGCAGGACGCGTCACCGTGCGCGGCCGGGTTTCCTCGTTGATCGAGCTGGGCGCCGGTTTTCACCCTGACCTGACGGGGCGCGAGAATGTCTATCTCAACGGCGCCATCCTGGGCCTGCGCCGCCGCGAGTTGGATCGCCTGTTCGACCAGATCGTGGCTTTCGCCGAATTGGAGCGTTTCATTGATACGCCGGTCAAACGATATTCGTCGGGCATGTATGCCCGGCTGGGCTTCGCCGTCGCCGCCCATGTCAGCCCCGATATCCTCCTGGTGGATGAGGTCCTCTCCGTGGGCGACGCCGCATTCCAAAAACGGTGCTACGAGAAGGTATGGGAACTGGTCAATCACGAAGGTCGCTCGGTGATCATGGTCTCCCACGGCTTCGGCTACATCCGGGCGCTGTGCCGGCGGGTGTTGTGGGTGGCCAATGGCCAGGTGCAAATGGTAGGAACCCCGGACGATGTCATCCGTGCTTACGAAAGCAGCGTCTTTAGCAGAGCGACCGGCCTGCCTTTCAACCTGTCGCAAGGGGCCGAGGCGCAAGTGCAAATCGTGGGCGTCACCTTGCTCGACGCTCAGGGTCAACCTGCCGAGGAGTACGGCCCCCAGGATTCGATCATCGTGCGCATCGCCTATCAACGCAGCCAGGCCGTCACCGGCCTGACCTTTGCCGTGGGCGTGATGCGCGACGACACGCTCAACTGCTACACCAGCTACGCCGATGAATGCGGTTTTGCGTTGCCGGCAGACGATTTGGGCGGCGTCGTCGAGGCCCGCTACCACGCGCTGCAGTTGATGCCGGGCGCGTACCAGATGTATGTCACGGCGCTCAGCAGCGACGAGAAGCGCACCGTCTATACCTACCGCACGGTTGGCTTTCACGTTGCCGCCGAGGCGGGCCTCGACATCCGTCACGGCAGTTTCTACAACCTGCCGGCCTGGCGCTTGGCCGCCATACCCCACCACGAGGCCCTCTGAGATGTGTGGCATTGCCGGTTTGTGGCAGCTTGACGGCGCAGCGGCCGATTCGACCGTACTGGCGCAGATGACGGCACGACTGGCCCACCGCGGCCCGGACGGCCAGGGTCTGCACGTAGACGGCAGCCTGGGGCTGGGCCATCGCCGCCTGGCGATCCTGGATCTCAGCCCGGCCGGGCGCCAACCCATGAGCTACGGCGACGGCCGCTACTGGATCACCTATAACGGCGAAGTCTACAACTTCCTGGAACTGCAGCGCGAGTTGGCAGGGCTGGGCCACCGCTTCGGCAGCCACAGCGACACCGAAGTTATCCTGGCTGCCTACGCCCAATGGGGGCGCGACTGCCTGCTGCGCTTCAACGGCATGTGGGCCTTCGCCATCTGGGACGCGCAGGAGAAGAGGCTTTTCCTGGCGCGTGACCGCTTCGGCGTCAAGCCGCTCTTCTACCTGCTGGAGCGAGACCGCTTTGCCTTCGCTTCCGAGTGGAAGGCGTTCTTGACGTTGCCAGGTTTCGAACGCCGGGTCGACTGGAGCACCTACATCACGGCGTTGCTCGATCCCTACTGCCAGGAGGGCATCCAGGAATGTCTCCTGCAGGGGGTGCGGCGCCTGTTGCCCGGCCATTGCATGACCGTGACGCCTGGCGACGTCAAGATCTATCGCTGGTGGAACACGCTGGATCACCTGGTCGAACCGCCCGTTGGTCTGCAAAAGCAGGCCGAGCGTTTCCGGGAGCTGTTCGAGGATGCCTGCCGCCTGCGCATGCGCAGCGACGTGCCCATCGGCACCTCGCTCAGCGGCGGACTGGACTCCAGCTCCATCGTCTGCACGCTGGCCGAGATCGGGCGGCAGCCAGGAGGCGCCAGGGAGCGGCTGGCCGCGGACTGGCAGCGCGCTTTCGTAGTGACTTTTCCTGACACGCCCGTGGACGAGCGAGCCTATGCCGATCTGGTCGTGGGGCAGACCGGCGTCAAGGCCGAGTATGTGACCCCTACCGCTCAGGATTTCCTCGAGCATATCGAAGATGTAGTCTACCACCTGGAGGGCCTGGATGCGGGCGTGATGATCCAGCTCTGGGCGCTCTATCGGGCGCAGCGCCGCGCCGGCGTGGTGGTGACGCTGGATGGCCACGGTGGCGACGAGCTGCTGGGCGGCTATGTCAGCCACGTGCTGCACGCCCTTTACGACGCCGGCCGGCTGCGGCGCTGGCCCGGCCGCTACCTGGGTCTGCTGGACACCTATCGGGCCATGTTCCGCGACTCGACCGGCTCCATGCAGCCCGACCGGCCGCTGGGCCAACTGGTGGCCGAAACCAACGCCTGGGCGGGCATGGCGAACCGGCTCGGGGTGCCGTTCACGCGCCCCGCGCGGCCCGCTGGCGTCGCTTCTTTCCTGACGCCGGAGGCGCTGGCCCTGGCGCGCACGCCGGAACCGCCTTACATCTGGCCGGGAGACGGGCGCCTGGGCGCGGCGCTCTACCGCGAGTTTCACCAGACCATGCTGCCCACCATCCTGCGCAACTTCGACCGCATGGCCATGGCCCACGGCGTCGAGGTGCGCATGCCCTTCATGGACTGGCGGCTGGTGACCTATGCGTTCTCGCTGCCGCCGGGGAGCAAGATCGGCCAGGGGTACACCAAGCTGGTGCTGCGCCAGGCCATGTGCGGGCTGCTGCCGGAGCCGGTGCGCACCCGGCGGGACAAGCTAGGGTTCTTGCCACCCCTGGTCCAGTGGTTTCAGAACGATATGAAGAGTTGGCCAGTAACTGCAATTGATGCGGCGAGTCCGGAGATTTGGGAAAAACAAACCCTGCGAGAGGCACTAAGCCTAGCAGCAAAGCAACAAGGTTGCGGTTGGAACTTCTGGTCTCGACTCTGGCCAGTTCTTTTCAGCGGTGTTTGGCAGAAGGCGTTTGTGAACTAAAGTGACTTCAGTTTGATACCAATAACTTTTCGAATTCCGGATCAAGCTCGAATCTGGGCCATAACCGAGAGACTATCTCTTCTGGAAAGGCGTTGATGCGGTGGATAAAGGCTTTGCAGGCATCGAAAAGCTGGCGCATGGAGTCGTGACAGAAGTTCTTGGTGACCTCTTCCCGCATCCACTTCCAGAGCCCTTCGATGGGATTCAGGTCGGGACTGTAGGCCGGTAGCGGGATCAGCGTAAAGCCGAGTTCTGCGGCGGCAGCCCGCACGATCCCGGCTCGATGCCAAGGGGCGCCGTCCCAGATGATGACCACCGGAGCGGTCTCGTCTCCCAACCAGGCGGCCAGATGGTGCAAGAACTGGACCGTGTGCTCCTTGTTGCAACTGCCTTCGTTCCAGATGAAACACTGTCCCTGGGAGAAGTCGTAGGCGCCATACCAGTTGATGCGATCTGCCAGAGGCGGACAGGCGCTCAGACGCCAAGCCGGCTGGCCCTGGCGTGCCCAAGTGTAGCCCAGGTCCATATCCCGATGCAGGTGAGCCTCATCCACGTAGATTAGCCGGATGTCCTGGCGACACACCTGGTCAAACAACTCCTGGAATCGTTGCACAAAGGCCGCTCGTTGCTGGGCATTGGCCTTCTTGAGGACCTTCTGGCATTTCTTCCAACTGAGCTTCTGCTCTTCCAGCACCTTGTGTAAGGTGCTCAGACTGAGGGTACATCCCATGACCGTCTCGAGCCATCGTCGTATCTTCTTCAGCGTCCAGCCATGGCCAGGCAATCCGTGGTCAATTGGCTCGGTCTCGACCACTACCCTCTCGATCTGCTCGGCTTGCTCTGCCGAAAAAGGGGGGTACGTCCACCCGTATGGCGATACATCACCCCTTCAGGCCCAGCCTGATTGTACGCATGTACCCAGTTCAGGACCGTCTCTTTCATGCGTCCGCTTTCCGCCGCCCACGGGGTTGAACTGGTCTGTCCACTGGCGATCATGTACAGAGCCAGAAAGCGTTCCCGACTGCGCGCATGGTCAGCTTCCACCGACAGCCGCCGCAGGTCGGACAAGGTCTGGCCCCATTTCGTCAAATCCGGTCGTACCATCGTTCCCTCCTGTATCGAGCTATGACGGGCTTTCCGATGGTTATACCACAGAAGCGTATCTTTCGACCAAAATTCTTGGTATCATTCCGGATTCACTTTAAGACATCGTGTGGGTCAAGATCGAATGCGCGAGATTACATCAATGCACGAATTGGGTAGAACTAAACGTCTCTTGATCATTGCTCACCAGTTTCCACCTATTGCCGGTGGCGGTGTTTTTCGACCGTTGAAGTTCGCCCAATATCTTCCGAAATTCGGTTGGGAGCCGGTGATCTTAACGGTCAAACCCGCGCCGGAAGATACATTGGATACGACACTGCTTACTGAACTTTCGCCCTCTGTAATGGTGCACCGCGTCGATTATCTGCATCCCAAGCGAATAGAGCGTCTTGCGCTTAGAATCTGGTTGACCCTCTGGCGGGCTCGACTTCGATTTGTAGCCCGCAAACTAGAGCCGTTCAAGGTGATGCGCTGGTTGTTGCCAGATGCGTATTTCTCGTGGCTGCTGCCCGGATACCTCGCAGCTCGACGAGTTATCCGTGAACACCAGATAGATGTCGTAATGACGACAGCACCACCATTCTCATCTCATATGATTGGTCTCGGCCTAAGGAGAACTGTGGGTACACCGTGGATAGCCGATTACCGTGACCCCTGGAGTCAGAATCCATTTATTAAATTTCCAACCATCGTACACCGAATGTTGGTTCAAAGGTGGGATAAGGCAGTTATGCGCTCGGCCGACATCGTGTTATCCACAACCGAGCTAATGACAGCAAATCTGTTGAGGCTCTGCGACGACAGGAATGAAGACAAAGTCCGAACGATCTGGAATGGTTTCGACAGAACCGAGTTTTCTGCTGAGACAATTCGTGGTTCGCAAGCCGATAGATTTGTCATTTCTCATGTTGGATCCCTATATGAGCTGCGCCGAGCTGACGGTTTTCTAAACGTTGTGCAGACGTTGGTAGACGCAGGTGAAATTCCAAGCGATAGGCTAAACATTTGCTTTATGGGTAAGGACGGTACAGGAGTGGTGCAACGTTATCCAGATAAGCCTTGGTTTACCCACTACGATAGCGCTGCACACGGTGAGGCGATTGCTCAAATGAACGCCTCGGACGTACTGTTATTGCTGGTTAATGAGGGGTCTGAAGCTCAAGTACCTGGCAAGCTATATGAGTACTTAGCTTCTCAGAAGCCTATACTAGCTGTGGCGCCACCCAACTCTGAGGCAGCACGAATCATCCAACAAACAGGTATGGGTATTGTGGTGTCGCATGAGGAAATCAGCGCCCTGGGTACGGTGTTGGAACAAGGGTATCGCAAGTGGAAAAACGGTGAGCCTCCGTTTTCAATAAGGCCCAATGCGGAGATTATCAATACTTTCGACAGACGTTCCCAGGCTCAACAGCTGGCCAAATACCTGGATGAACTAAGCCCCCTATATCCGTGTGGCTCAACCACGAGATTGAGAAACGCTAGATGACCAGCAATCCCCTTGTCCTCCACGTGGTGGGTGCTCGTCCCAACATGATGAAGATCGCTCCAATAATGAAAGCAATGTCCGAACTCGGTAGATGCTCGCAACTACTTGTGCATACAGGACAGCATTACGATTTTGAGATGTCTGAGGTGTTCATTCAAGACTTGAGAATGCCCTACCCAGATATCAGGTTGGAAGTAGGATCCGCCAGTCATGCAGTACAGACCGCACAGATCATGATCGCGTTCGAACAGGTATTGATTCATCATCAGCCAACACTGGTGTGTGTCGTAGGCGATGTCAATTCCACACTCGCATGCACGCTAGTTGCCGCCAAGCTCCATATACCGGTTGCCCATGTTGAGGCAGGATTACGAAGTAATAACCGACGAATGCCCGAAGAGATCAACCGAATTGTAACCGATTCGATTAGCGATATTTTGTTCACGACTGAACGTCAAAGTGCCGAAAACCTGACTCGGGAGGGCATCTCCGTTTCGAAGATACATTTCGTCGGAAATGTCATGGTAGATAGCCTGCTATCGCATCGAGAACTGTCTCGAAAAAGCAAGGTGCTTGAAAGATTTCGCCTGCGATCTGGCCACTACGGTCTAGTAACATTGCATCGGCCAGATAACGTGGATAATAGGGACCGGTTTATGGATTGGATTAATAAACTCGGAAGGTTAAGTTATGATTTGCCGATCTTATTCCCCGTTCATCCACGAACACAAAAGCGCATAGATGAAGGAAATCTCAATACGGTCCTAGCAAGCTATCCTGGCATCAGCCTTTCCCGACCTTTAGGATACTTGGATTTTCTTCATGCCATGGCTAACGCTCAACTCGTTATGACCGATTCTGGTGGAATTCAAGAGGAGACGACTGCTCTTGGTATTCCATGCCTAACGTTAAGAGAGGAAACAGAGCGACCAATAACCGTCCTAGAGGGTACAAACGTGGTCATTGGAAACGATCCCTCAAGGCTCTTGGCAGAAGCCTACCAGATTCTTTGCGGGAATGGGAAAACTGGGCGCATTCCAGAGTTGTGGGATGGTCACGCAGCGACTCGTATCGCCCAGATTTTGGATCGCTTTGTAGGCTCGATTCACTGAAACGCAGCATCTTGGTTTACCATGCGCGTATGCTACCTCGCCGACCCCACCAGCACCCACACCGTCAAGTGGCTGGCCTATTTCGTGCGCTGCGGCCACGAGGTGCACCTGATGGGCTGGAACCCTCCCCGCGACGCGGCGCTGGCGGGCGTCCATTACCACCACCTGCCCGACGAGTTGGAGCAGCCCTTTCCTGCCCTGGTGCGCAGCGCCTTGTGGCATCTGCGCCTCTGGCCCATCGTTCACGGCCGTCAGATGGACATCCTGCTGCGCCGTATTCAGCCGGACATCTTCGATATCCTGATGCTTAACGCCGACCAGATCCCAGCTGCGCTGGTCTGGCCCGGCCCGCTGGTCGTCACGCCCTGGGGCAGCGACCTGCTAGTCTATCCCGAGCACTACCGCCCGCTAACCCGTTTCTTCTTGGGACGCGCCCTGCGCCGCGCCGACCTGGTGCTCTGCAACTCAGGGCAGTTGGTCCAGGCAGCTCTCTGTCTGGGCGCGCAGCCTGGCCGCATCCGCCGCGTGGGCCAAATCGTTGATCTCGCGCGCTTCCGCCCCGGACTAGATGGCTCGACCCTGGCGAACCGTCTGAGGCTGACCGGTTGGCCGCTGCTGCTCAGCCCCCGCCAGCTTCAACCCAACTACCGTATCGAGATGCTGATCCGAGCGCTGCCTGAGGTGTTGCCGGTCTTCCCGCAGGCGCAGTTGGTATTGTTGGGTAAGCGCGACCTGGACCCGGCGTACGTCGCCGATCTGGACGCGCTGATCGGGCGGTTGGGGGTACAGGAGCATGTGTTCTTCGCCGGCTGGTTCGACTACCGCGAGATGCCCCTGCTCTACGCCCTGGCCGATGTTGTGCTCTCCGTACCGATCTCCGACAGCCGGCCCTCGTCGGTTTTCGAGGCCATGGCCTGCGGTGTTCCGGCGGTGGTCAGCGACCTGGAGGCGCTGCGGGAGGTCGTGCAGGATGGCGATACCGGCCTGCTGACGCCGGGAGATGACCCGCAGGCCGTGGCTGCGGCCATTCTGCGCCTGCTGCGCGACGACCCGCTGCGCCAACGCATCGTGGCCCAGGCCCTTGACTTTGTGCACTGCGAGGGGGATTACGAAGTCCAGATGGCGCGGGTGGCCGGCTATTACGATGAGTTGCTGAGGAACTGACCGATGTGCGGCATCTGCGGCCTGTGGCACTTCGACGGTCAACCGGCCCAATCTGGCGTGGTCAAGGGTATGAGCGACCGCCTGGCCCACCGCGGGCCGGATGGGGAGGGCATGCATCTCGATGGCAGCCTGGGCCTGGGCCACCGCCGGCTCGCCATCCTGGACCTGACTCCGGCCGGCCATCAGCCCATGCACTACGCCAACGGCCGCTACTGGATCGTCTTCAACGGCGAAGTCTACAACTTTCTGGAGCTGCGTCACGAGCTAGAGGCTAAGGGCTACACCTTTCGCAGCGACAGCGATACCGAGGTCATCCTGGCCGCCTATAATGCCTGGGGGCCGGCCTGTTTGCTGCGTTTCAACGGCATGTGGGCCTTCGCCATCTGGGACAGCCGGGAACGCACGCTCTTTCTGGCGCGCGACCGCTTCGGCGTCAAGCCCCTCTTCATCCTGGATGGGCCGCAGTGCGTCGCCTTTGCCTCCGAGATGAAGGCGTTTCTAGCCCTGCCCTGGTTCACCCCACGGGTCGACTGGCCGGTCTTCAAGGCCGAGGTGCTGGATCAGTACAGCCAGGAAGGCGGGGAGCACTGCCTGTGGGAGGGTGTGCACCGCCTGCCGCCGGGGCACTACGCCCTGATCACGGCCGATAGCAGCCGTCGCAGCGTGCGCTGGTGGCAGACCCGCGACCACCTGGTGGCAGTGCCGCGCCGCCTGGAAGACCAGGCCGCTCGCTTCCGCGAGCTGTTCGAGGATGCCTGCCGGTTGCGTATGCGCAGCGATGTGCCCATCGGCACCAGTTTGAGCGGTGGACTGGACTCCAGTTCGGTGGTGTGCACGGTGGCGCACGTGACCCGGCAGGGCGGCCAACGCCTGGCCGCGGACTGGCAGCGGGCCTTCGTGGCCACCTTTCCCGGCACGCCGGTGGACGAGCGCCCCTACGCCGAGATGGCCGTGGCGCGCAGCGGCGTGCGGCCCCTCTACCTGGAGATCCGGCCTGACGCGGCGTTGGCAGCCGTCGAGCAGACCGTCTATCACCTGGAGCAGTTGGTGGGCGGGCCGCTCTCCATGCTGTGGCTGATCTACCAGGCTCAGCGCAAGGATCGCGTGGTCGTCACCCTGGACGGGCACGGCGGCGACGAGCTGCTGGCTGGCTATCCCCACTACACCCTGGCCGCGCTCTACGACGCCGGCTCCTGGCCCACCCGGCCGCGGCGCTATTTGGAGCTGCTGGACGTCTACCGCGGGCTGTTGGGCAGCCCGGCCGACGCCGGCCCGCGACGGGCGCTGGGTCAGGTGGCCTGGGAGACCCATGCCTGGCTGCGCAACCTGCGCCGGCTGGCCGGCCGGGCCCGAGTTAATTTGGAGCCGCAGCCATCTGCCAACAACACGACGGCCAACTGGCTGTCGCCGGACCTGCGGCAATTGGAGACCGCGGGGCCGGCGTCTCCACCTTTGCAAGGCAGCGACCTGTTCCGACGCACACTCTGTCGCGATTTCCACGAAACTGTGTTCCCGCTCATCCTGCGCAACTACGACCGCATGGCCATGGCGCACGGCGTCGAGGTGCGCATGCCCTTTGTGGATTGGCGGTTGGTGACCTATGTCTTCTCCTTGCCGCCGGAAAGCCTCGTCGGCCAGGGCTACACCAAGCTGGTGCTGCGCCGGGCACTCGCTGATCTTCTGCCGCAGCCGGTAGCGCGGCGTCGCGACAAGATCGGCTTCGCCGCGCCGGTGTCGCAGTGGCTGCAAACAAGCTGGCGGCCGTGGCTGGAAGGCGTGCTCAATGACCCTGGCTTTCGCGATGGCATAGCCTGGGATGGTCGGGCGATTGCCGCCTACGCCGCAGCCCGCACCCAACAAGGGGATTGGACATGGGAGAGTTGGAGCGCGGTTTGGGCCTATGTCCACGCTTTCCTTTGGTTGCGAGCCTTTCCACGCGCGCAGCCAGTGCAGGGTAGCCCGTCGTCAAGAACGTGAATGCCGTGTTTCTTCGCTCATGACCTGCTGGTGTCAATGGTTGTAGCGTGAAGCGTCCGACCAAATTCGTTATGTACCAAACTCTGTTCTGAAGGGAAACCATGATAGTGTCTATAAGATTTGGCTTGATCGGTTGCGGAAGAGTCGCTCCGAGACATGCGCAGTCATTGTACGAACTCGGCAATACGCGACTTGTCGCTGTGGCTGACATTAGGTATGACCGTGCACTTCAGTTTGCGGAACGATACGGGGCTGTCCCTTATGCCGATTATCGTGATCTTTTGGCACGCCCGGATATCGATGCTGTCAGCATCTGTGTACCAAGCGGCCTGCATTGCCCAATTGCAGTTGATGCCATGCAATCCGGAAGGCACGCTCTTGTCGAGAAGCCTATCGCTTTGACGCTGGCTGATGCCGACATTATGATTTCAGTAGCAGACCGCTACCGAACGCAACTTGGCATTGTTCTTCAAAATCGACATAATCCGCCGATGAAACAAGTGCGCAGATTGATTGAATCTGGCCAGTTGGGGCGATTGTATCTAGGAAGCGCATGTGTGCGCTGGTATCGACCTCAGTCTTACTATGAGGACGGTTGGCATGGAACTTGGACGATGGATGGTGGTGCGTTGATGAACCAGAGCATCCACCACATCGATGCCCTTCTATGGTTCATGGGACCAGTGAGCGAAGTCTATTCATATACTGCGACACTGGCGCATAGAATGGAAGCCGAGGATGTGGGCGTTGCAGTGCTCAAGTTTCAAAGCGGTGCACTAGGTTCTGTCGAGGGATCTACTTTAACATGGCCCGAAAACCTGGAGGGGTCAGTAACACTGTTTGGAGAGAACGGGTCGGTAAAAATCGGCGGAACTGCCCTTAACCGAATCACCCTTTGGAAAGTCAAGGGGCAAGAACAGGATGAATCTAGAGTACTGGCTGGTCAGACACCTGATCCCGACAGCGTGTATGGGCGAAGCCATCTTGAGGTTATCCGTGACTTTGCTGAGTCTGTAATACATAGCCGGGTGCCTACCACTTCCGGGAGAGAAGCGCGAAGGTCATTGGAGATCGTTTTGGCGTTCTACGAATCGGCTCGAACGGGGCACCCGACTGCCCTGTTGTCTTCAGGCAGCTAAGACCATAAGCATTGCCCGGTAGTCTCTCACGGCTCACGGCGGAACCACAGGCGATCAACATGAGAATCATCTGTATTGGTAGGTTCACCTCGTATGTCCTCCATAGTTCGGTGATAGTTCTCTGTAGAGCAGGTCATGAGGTGATAGCAGTAAACTCTGCACCAGACTACCGTTTGTGTAGGATCACCGGTCTGCCTGAAGACCTACAACCGCTCATGTACAATCTATCCAACGCCGGTGACTCTTCCGTGTCTAAATATGAGGAGTTCCGAAAACTCCGATCATTCATTGGGGATCGATCAATCGATCTTGTCTATGCTCTTTGGGGCAGAGCTATTGAATCCGAGATCACAGCCCTCCTAAAAAGTGGCTGGAAAGTGCCTATAGTATATGCCATCCTGTGTTTTCCCCAGGAGATCATGCACTTTGGCGGAACCAATTGGACGCAGTTCAATTCTTGGAGGAGTGTTCTCGGCACATATAGGTGGTATCTTTCAAGAGGTCTGCGTGCTTTCTATGAGGAGTGGGCTAGCTATCGTGCTGTTCTTTCCCATGTTCAAGGGCGAGTATTTGCGAGCAGGCAGATGCTCTCACTTGCTAGGATACTGAGACTCGCACCGCCTTCTGGAAACCTAGCAGTTTGTCGGAGAAGTCCGGGTTGTGATGAGACGGTCAGGATAACGTACACTTGAGACATGACAAGAAAATTCAAAACCGCAGACTACGAAAAA
>JAANMW010002532.1_pt1 | contig 16290 bp, 16 predicted proteins | sample 7279671 | NCBI WGS metagenome assembly JAANMW01 (sample SAMN14094541, study PRJNA606508) | bioreactor metagenome | isolation source: A lab-scale SPAN reactor treating ammonium-rich wastewater day 247 | place: Ireland: Galway | collected 2017-09-19
CGCAGCCGGGGCGACAATCCATGCGACTATCGTTTCAATAGCTACCCGCGCTTGCCCAGTAAGCGCCAGCAGCTGTTTTTACTTGAAGTTTCAAGCGTGACTCGCGTGCAGACGGTCTGCGGCCCACAGCACCTGCTCCACGACGCCGTGCACGCGCTGGCGGTGTGCCTCCTGCACCAATGCGCCGTGCTCATCGAAGGCGCTGGCGGCCTGGCCCAGGGCAAAGGCGCGCGGGGCCAGCCAGCATTCCAGGTTGATGAGCAGCGGCGCCAGATGGCTTTGCGAACGCAGACCACCCAGGGCGCCGTTGGACGCACTGAGCATGCCCACGACTTTGCCGCGAAAAGGTTTGACGCCATCCTGCCAAGCGGGGTCGCCCTTGACGGGACTCGACGCCCAGTCGATGGTGTTCTTGAGCAGCGCGGTGTAGCTGCCGTTGTATTCCGGCGAGCAGATAACCCAGGCCGGGTGCTCCCACAGTAGTTGTTTGAGGCGCAGCACATCGGGCGGTGTGCCACGTGCCTCCAGGTCTGCGTTGTACATCGGGATGTCAAAGTCCGACAGCTCCAGCAGGGTGGTGTCGGCGCCTGCATCGCGGGCCGCGTCGGCTGCTACCTGGGCCAGGCGGCGGTTGAAGGATTGCTGGCGGGTGCTGCCCGCGAAGACGAGAAGTTTCATGTCTGGCATTGGATCACAGGCCTGCCGCAGGAAAACTGCAGCCGGTACAAGCCCCTCGGTCGGGGGTGTGTTTCACGTGGAACACTGCGGCGCCATCTCCACGCAAAAACATCGGCACCACAGTGCATGCGCAAAGGTGGGAAAATTACGCCCCTGCGTCTGCTCCTGTGTGGGCGCGGTATCCGCCTTCGAGAAGTTCTCAGGCGGTTGTTTGTTGACTATCGGGCCCGTGGGCCCCGGAGCCTTGCATGTTGTACCCCCAGGAATTTGATGTCATCGTTGTCGGCGGAGGCCATGCAGGCACCGAAGCGGCGCTGGCTGCCGCGCGCATGGGCTGCCGCACGCTACTGCTCACGCACAACATCGAGACACTGGGGCAGATGAGTTGCAATCCGTCCATCGGGGGTATCGGCAAGGGCCATCTCGTGAAGGAAGTGGACGCGCTGGGTGGTGCCATGGCGCTGGCCACGGATGAGGCGGGGATCCAGTTTCGGATTTTGAACAGCAGCAAAGGCCCTGCAGTGCGCGCCACGCGGGCACAGGCCGATCGCATTCTGTACAAGGCTGCCATCCGGCGCATGCTGGAGAACCAGCCGAACCTGTGGTTGTTCCAACAGGCGGTGGACGATCTGATGGTGGAGGGTGACCGGGTGGTGGGCGCCGTCACGCAGGTGGGTATCCAGTTTCGCAGCCGCACGGTGGTGCTTACGGCAGGCACTTTTTTGGACGGCAAGATCCACGTAGGCCTGAACAACTATGCCGCAGGCCGCGCGGGCGACCCCCCTGCAGTGAGTCTTTCGAGCCGCCTCAAAGAGCTGCAGTTGCCGCAGGCGCGCCTGAAAACCGGCACGCCGCCGCGCATCGATGGGCGCAGCATCGATTTTTCGAAATGCGAGGAGCAGCCCGGTGACGGTATGCCCGGCGGCATCAACGAAGGGCATGTCCCCGTGTTCAGCTTCATGGGGAATGCAGCCATGCACCCCCGGCAGGTGCCGTGCTGGATTACGCACACCAATGCGCGCACGCACGACATCATCCGCAGCGGCTTTGACCGCAGCCCCATGTTTACCGGCAAGATCGAAGGCGTGGGACCGCGCTACTGCCCGAGCGTGGAAGACAAGATCAACCGTTTTGCCGACAAGGAGAGCCACCAGATTTTCCTGGAGCCCGAAGGTCTGACGACGCACGAGTTCTACCCCAACGGCATCAGCACCAGCCTGCCCTTCGATATCCAGTACGACTTGGTGCGCAGCATGCAAGGGCTGGAGAATGCGCACATCCTGCGGCCCGGTTATGCCATCGAATACGATTATTTCGACCCGCGCGCACTCAAGAGCAGTTTTGAGACGCGCCAGATCCAGGGGTTGTTCTTTGCCGGGCAGATCAATGGCACCACAGGCTATGAAGAGGCTGCGGCCCAGGGCTTGTTTGCCGGTACCAATGCTGCACTGCAATGCCGGGGCGAGGCGGCCTGGCTGCCGGGGCGTGATGAGGCCTATCTGGGCGTGTTGGTGGACGACCTCATTACCAAGGGCGTGACCGAGCCCTACCGCATGTTTACCAGTCGGGCAGAGTTCCGCCTGCAACTGCGTGAAGACAACGCCGACATGCGCCTCACCGAAGCAGGGCGGCGTATGGGGCTGGTGGACGATGCGCGCTGGGATGTTTTTAGCCGAAAGCGCGATGCTGTTTCACGTGAAACGGAGCGCCTCAAGGCAACCTGGGTGAATCCGCGCAACTTGCCTGCGGCAGAGTCTGAGCGGGTGCTGGGCAAAAGCATCGAGCATGAGTACAACCTGTTCGAGTTGCTGCGCAGGCCCGATGTGGACTACGCCAATCTGATGTCGCTGGATGACGGCAAGTATGTTTCGCCCGATGTTTCACGTGAAACACTGGGTGTACTCAGCGAGGCTGTAGTGGAGCAGGTGGAGATCGCTGCAAAGTATGCGGGCTATATCGACCGGCAGAAGGGGGAGGTGGAGCGTGCAACGCACTTTGAAAAACTGCGCCTCCCGCTCGATCTGGACTATATGCAGGTGACGGCCCTGAGCATCGAGGCGCGCCAGGTGCTCAGCCGTCACCGGCCTGAAACCCTGGGCATGGCTTCGCGCATTACGGGCATTACGCCAGCGGCCATCTCCTTGTTGATGGTGCATCTGAAGAAGGGTGGCTTTAAAGATTTTGCTCTGACGCGCTCTGGTCCGGTCGATGGCGAGGTTGCGGCATGAGTGCGGCATTGCAGGCGCGCCTGGAGGCGGGCGTCCAGTCCCTGGGGCTGAGGTTGGACGCTGCGCAAATTGCACACCTGATGGATTTTTGGGCCTTACTGCAAAAGTGGAACAAGGTTTACAACCTGACCGCCGTGCGCGACCCCGAGGAGATGTTGACGCACCACCTGCTCGATAGCCTGGCCGCTGTGCTGCCGTTGCAGCGGCATGTGGCGCAGGCGGGCCTGGCAGTGCCGGTGCGCCTGCTGGATGTGGGCTCTGGCGGCGGCTTGCCCGGTGTCGTTTTTGCGATCTGCTGCCCTGGGGTGGATGTGAGTTGTGTGGATACGGTGGGCAAGAAGGCTGCCTTCATCCAGCAAGTGGCGGTGCAGTTGCGCCTGTCCAACCTGCACGGTGTGCATGCCCGGGTGGAGTCGCTTGCCACACCTTTTGATGTGGTGAGTTGCCGGGCCTTTGCGGCATTGGCAGATTTCACCCATTGGTCCCGCGAGGCGCTGGCACCGCACGGCGTGTGGCTGGCGATGAAGGGCAAGCACCCGGAGGACGAACTGGCGGCGTTGCCCGCTGATGTGCAGGTGTTTCACGTGGAACAACTCGCAGTGCCGGGCTTGGGCGCCGAGCGCTGCATTGTCTGGATGCGCCCGGCAGCGCAAGATGGGCGGGGTGGGGCGGTCGCGTAAACTCGGGTGATTGGTGGTGCCCGTGTGTGCCAACCCCGTCATTGTCCGCGTGCGGGAAAAATTCGCAGGCGTGTTCTTCATCGGCTTTGGCATCACGCTGGCCTTTTCCAAGTAAAGCATCCTATGGCCAAGATTTTTTGCGTTGCAAATCAGAAGGGTGGTGTCGGCAAAACCACTACCACCGTCAATTTGGCGGCGGGGCTGGCCAAGATTGGCCAGCGCGTGCTGATGGTCGATCTGGACCCCCAGGGCAATGCCACCATGGGATCGGGCGTGGACAAACGCAGCCTGGAGCTCACGGTGTATGACGTGCTGCTCGAATCTTCCTCAGTGCAAGAGGCGGCTGTGTTGGCAGAAAAATGCGGTTACTGGGTGCTGGGCGCCAATCGTGAATTGGCCGGTGCCGAGGTGGAGCTGGTAGAACTGGAGCGCCGTGAAAAGCGACTCAAGACCGCACTGGCCCAGGTCGATGGTGACTACGATTTCGTGCTTATCGACTGTCCGCCGTCACTCTCGATGCTCACGCTCAATGGTCTGTGTTCGGCGCATGGCGTGGTCGTTCCCATGCAGTGCGAATATTTTGCGCTCGAAGGCCTGACCGATCTCGTCAACACCATCAAACAGGTGCATGCCAACCTCAATGCCGATCTGCAGATCATTGGCCTGCTGCGCGTCATGTTCGACCCGCGCATCACGCTGCAGCAGCAGGTGAGCGAACAGCTCAAGGACCATTTTGGCGACAAGGTGTTCCACACGGTGATCCCGCGCAACGTGCGCCTGGCCGAGGCACCCAGCTACGGCTTGCCTGGTGTCGTGTTCGACCCTGCGGCCAAGGGCAGCCAGGCCTTCGTGGAATTCGCCCAGGAAATGGTCGACCGCGTTCAGCGCATGCCCGCTCCCGCAAAAATTGAAGCGAAATTGGCTTCTGGCGCTTGATGGTCAAGCGTGAGTAGCTATCAAAACAATAGTGCACAATCGTACATGGCATCTTCCAACATCCTGCTGCTGCCCGGGTGGCAGAACTCCGGGCCGGGGCATTGGCAAAGCCACTGGGAAACGTTACACGGCTACCAGCGCGTCGAGCAGCACGACTGGATGCGCCCGCTGCGTGGCGACTGGACAGCGCGGCTTGACGAGGTGGTGGTCGATGCCGACGGCCCCGTGGTGCTGGTGGCACATAGCCTGGGCTGCATTCTGACCGCGTGGTGGGCGGCACACTCGCAGCACACCGCCAAGGTCCGTGGCGCCTTGCTGGTGGCGCCGGGCGATGTCGAGCAGCCCGACGTGGCCGGGTACCTGCCCGGCTGGGCGCCCATTGCCCGCCAGCGCCTGCCTTTCCCGTGCGTGCTGGTGGGGAGCCGCAATGATCCCTATTGCCGCTTCGAGCGGGCGCAGGCGTTTGCCAATGGTTGGGGTGCGCGCTTCATCGATCTGGGGGCGCGCGGCCACATTAATGCCGAATCGAACCTCGGTGTCTGGCCTGAAGGCCAGACACTGTTGCACTCCTTGTTGAAAGACTGAATCCACCATGGTGACCAAAAAACCCAAAGGCCTCGGCCGTGGACTCGAAGCATTGCTAGGCCCCAAGGTGGCCGAAGCGGTGGAGCAGGCGCAGGCCGCCGATGCAGGCCTGCCCAGCAGCCTGCGCCTGGACGATATGGTGCCTGGCATGTACCAGCCGCGCACACGCATGGACGAGGGCGCTCTGTACGAGCTGGCCGAATCCATCAAGGCCCAGGGCATCATGCAGCCGATTCTGGTGCGCCGCCTGGCCGAGGGCGAGAGCGCGGGCAAGTATGAAATCATCGCGGGCGAGCGGCGTTTCCGTGCGGCGCGGCTGGCGGGGCTGGCCAGCGTGCCCGTGCTGGTGCGCGACGTGCCCAACGAGGCTGCCGCCGCCATGGCGCTCATCGAGAACATCCAGCGCGAAGACCTCAATCCGCTCGAAGAAGCCCAGGGCCTGCAGCGGCTGGTGAAAGAGTTTGGCCTGACGCACGAACTGGCGGCCCAGGCCGTGGGCCGCTCGCGCAGCGCAGCCAGCAATCTGCTGCGCCTGCTCAACCTGGCCGAACCGGTGCAGACCATGCTGATGGCCGGCGACATCGACATGGGCCATGCGCGTGCGCTGCTGTCGCTCGACCGTGCGGCGCAGATCACGGCGGGCAGCCAGATCGCGGCCAAGAAGCTCTCGGTGCGCGAGGCCGAGGCCCTGGTCAAGCGCATTGGCGCCGATTTCAGCCTGGTGCCGCAAAAGCCCAAAAAGGAAAAATCCCGCGACCTCAAGCGTGTGGAAGAAGAGTTGTCTGACCTGCTCATGGCCGACGTGGAAGTGCGCGTGAAAAAGCGCGTGAAGCGGGCAGGGCGCATGGAAGACATGGGTGAGCTGGCGATCCAGTTCGGTTCGCTCGAGGCTCTCAACGGCCTGATCGACAGGCTGCGCGGTCATTGAATTCCCGTGGTGTGACATAGCGCACGCCACGCTGCGCTGCGGGCGTGCGCGTGGTATGAAAAGCACCGCGGTCGGCCTACACTGATACGTGGACACGGGAGAGGCGGCGCATGCAGCGCCCGCTGCCCGGGTTGCTTGTATCGGAGCCGGCATGACCCCTTTTTACCGCCCCTTCTCTTGTTTGTTGCTGGCACTGTGCCAGCACACCATCGCTGGGCGTTGAATCCATGGCCTGGCTGCGGCGTCCTCCCTGGCCTTTGCCCGCGCTGCTGGCCTGGGGCAGTGCCTGGTTGCTGTTTCTGGGGCTGCAGCGTATTACGACGCCTGTACTGGCTTTGTTGCTGGCCTGCACTCTGGCTACAGCAGCGAGCGTGCTGGGTAGCAACTGGTGGCGGCGCGGGTTGATCGCCGCCGGGTTTCCGCTGGCACTGGCCCTGGCGGGCGGCGCGGCGGTGCCCGCCTGGGCCTGGCTGGTGCCGCTCGTATTGTTGGCGTTGGTTTATCCGCTCAATACCTGGCGCGATGCGCCCCTGTTTCCCACGCCACCCAACGCCTTGCAAAGTCTGGCCGCCCAGGTGCCGCTGGCACCGGGCGCGCGCGTGCTCGATGCTGGTTGCGGCCTGGGCGATGGACTGCGTGCTTTGCGCAGCGCCTACCCCCAAGCCCGGCTGGAAGGAGTGGAATGGAGCTGGCCGCTGCGCTTTCTGTGCGCCTTGCGTTGCCCCTGGGCCCAGGTGCGCCGGGGCGACATGTGGCGTACCGACTGGAGTGCCTACCAACTGGTGTATCTTTTCCAACGCCCGGAAAGCATGGCCCGTGCCGCCGCCAAGGCACAGGCCGAAATGGCGCCAGGCACCTGGCTGGTGAGCCTGGAATTTGCCGTGCCCGGCGTACTGCCGCAAGCGCAGCTGCGCTTGCCGGGCAACCGGGTGGTCTGGATTTACCGCATGCCTTTGTGCGCGAGTACGCGACGAACGGCGGAGGTGGCGCATGGCTGATCAAGTGCGTTCTTGTCCTGGTCGTGGCGCCTGCTTTTGGAGAAGCTGCAGACAGCTTCTTACACAAAATGGTCTGGATACAGGCAGAAATAAAGGGTTGCATTTGCTACATTCCCTGCTGGCTGCTGAAACACCAAGAACCAGATACCAGCAGCCGGGGGCTATGCCGTTTGCGCAGTCAAGGCGCGCCAGAGGGGGCGCGAGCGTCGATGGGGCCGCCCTTGCCTGTGCATCCTCGGCGCTGCGGCCTGACCGCAGTGGTGGTGGGGTGGCCGGGCCTTTCCTGGTCGACCCATTCAATTCACTGCAAGGACATCCATGAAATTCTGGCCATTGCCGCACGCCCGACTGTGGGGCGCACTCGTTCTGGGCATCGCCCTGACCGGCTGCGCCAACATGCAAAGCCACGACAAGTTGGCTTCCGAGATGCAAACCGCAGGCCAGACCAATGGCATCCCCGCCGCGCTGGCGCGGCTGGAGGCCTCGGCCACTACAGCCGACGAGAAGGCGGCGCTGCTTTACAACATGGAACGCGGCGAGCTGCTGCGCATGGACCGCCGCTACGAAGACAGCACGGGCGCCTTCATGCTGGCCGATACCAAAGTCAAAGAGTGGGAAGAAACCGCCCAGACCAATCCCAGCAAGCTCATGGGCACCGTGGGCGCTGCGCTGATCAGCGAGCGCCTGAAGGCGTATGAAGGCCAGGATTATGAAAAAGTCTGGCTGACCACGCGCCTGGCGCTCAACCGCCTGGCGGTGGGCGATTTTGAAAACGCCCGCGTGGACATCAAGCGCACCCACGAGCGCGAAGCCATCATTGCCGAGTTCCGTGCCAAGGAAACCCTGGCAGCCGAAGAAGAAGCCAAGTCCAAGGGAGCCGCTTCCGGCAGCAAGGAGATCAACGGCTATCCCGTCGAGACGCTGAACGACCCCGAGGTGCTGGCGCTCAAGAACGGCTACTCCAACGCCCTGTCGCACTACCTGGCGGGTTTCCTGTACGAAGTGCTGGGTGAATCGGGCCTGGCCGCACCCGGCTACCGCAAGGCGATTGAACTCAAGCCCGAAACCGGCGTGCTCGAAGAAGGCCTGCGCGGCCTGGACAGCCGCACCAGCTTCACTTGGAAGCGCCGCCAGCGCATGACCGATGTGCTCTTCCTGGTTGAAGCGGGCGATGCCCCGGCGCGCAAACCCAAGGCCTTTACGCTGCCTGTGCCCACGGGCAGTGGTCTGGTAACTGCCAGCCTGTCCTACCCGGTGATCGAGCCCTCGAATGACCCCTTGCTGAGCCAGCTCTCGGTGGCCGGTTACGACTTCAAGCTGGAAAAAGTCGTGGACGTGAACGTCATGGCACGCCGCGCCCTGAAGGATGAAATGCCGGGTATGGTGTTTCGTGGCGTCACCCGCGCCATTGCCAAGGGCGTGCTGCAGAACGAACTGCAAAAACGCGGCGGCCTGATCGGTGGCCTCATCGGCGCTGCCGCCTCCGTGGCGACCGAACAGGCGGACGACCGCATGTGGCGCATGCTGCCCGGCCGCGTGTACGTGGCCCGCGGCTACCTGCCGCCCGGTGAGCACCGCATCAGCATCAATGGCCGTCTGATCGACCAGCCCATCCAGATCGATGGCCAGTACGCCTTGGTGCCATTGCGTATTTACCACAACAGCGTGCTGACCGGCCAGGTGGCCAGCATCGGCCAACTGGCCGCGCAGGCCGCAGCGCCCGCACCGCAAAAACCTGCCGTGGTGGAAGCCGCAAAGCCGGAAAAACCGGTGCGTGCACGCCGTCCAGCCCGTACCCCACGCCCGGTCGCCGCTCCTGCGGCCCAGTAAGGCATTGAATTGACAGCAACTCCTCGAAAGGAACACCGCATGACCCCCCGCATGACCCTGGCCGCTCTGTGTACGGCCATTCTGACGCTGGCCGGTGGCGCACAGGCCCAGCAGCACGACCCGGCCACACCGGTTGCGGTGGCCTCCAAGGTTGCGCTGCGTGGCGAAGCCAACAACATCGCTGTGCGCGAGATCCGCATCGTGCGCAAGAACGACGTGCTGGTGGTTCAGGCCGACCTGGCCAACATGGGCCGCAGCGACCGCACCGTGTTCTACCGCTTCAAGTGGCTGGACAACGTGGGCAACCAGGTGGGCGACGGTGAGTCGTGGAAGCAGCTGGGCGTGCTGGGTCTGGGCCAGCAGACCATCAAGAGCGTGGCGCCCGGCGGCGCAGCCACCGATTTCCGGATTGAGATGAACGTAGAAACGCGCTGAGCGCAGCGCCTTGCAGGAGAAAACCATGAAAAAGACTTTCCAACGCCCCCTCGCCTGGGGTCTGGCGGCAGCCACGCTGCTGCTGGCTGGTTGCCAGAATCTCTCGTCTCCCGTCATCCGCTTTGACCGCCAGGTCAACTACGGCGACGCCAAGGGCGTGGAGCTGGTGACCAACGAGTTCGGCTCGTCCGATCTGCAGATGATTGCCGAGAAGATGACCGGCAGCCTGCTGGAGACCGGCATCTTCCAGGGCCGTCCCACGGTCACCATCTCCACGGTGAAGAACAAGACCAGCGAGTACATCGACACGACCAATGTGATGAACTCCATCCAGACCGCGCTGGTCAAGTCAGGCAAGGTGCGTTTTGTGCGCTCCATCAAGGAAATGCAATCGGGCGTGGACGAGCTGCAGCGCCAGAACCAGAGCGGTCTGTACAAGCAGAACAGCACCGCAAAAATCGGCAACATGACGGCCGCCAAATACAGCATGGAAGGGGAGCTGACCAGCATCGTCAAGCAAAGTGCCTCGACCAAGGATGTGTACTACAAGTTCACGCTCAAGCTGTTTGACGTGGAAGAAGGCACCATCGAATGGCAGGACGAAAAAGAAATCCGCAAAACCAGCACCCGCTGAGCCAGGAGCCCACCATGCAACGCAAAACCACTTTGAACGCGGCCCTGGCCGTCCTGGCCGCTACGGCCCTGGCCTGGGGCAGCGCGGCCCAGGCCCAGAACGCGGCCCCCCGCATTGCGGTCACCGATCTGGCTTACGCCCAGCGCGTGTCCGAGTATTTCATGGCGGGCCAGTATCAGCGCAGCAGCCAGATGAGCGCGCAGGGCAGCAGCGGCGGTGGCTACAGCAATGGGCCTTACAGCGGCTCGGGCTCGCACCACAGCCAGGGTTCCATGCAGGCCTACGAGCAGGCCAGCGGCACCTACGTGGCCGGGCGCTACAGCTACATCGAGATGCGCGAACTGGGGGGCTACACCAACGACATCAAGGGCGCCATCCTGCAAGGCACCTACTTCAAGCTGGTGCAGGGCAAGGGTTTTGACGCGGGTGCGCCGCAAAACTCCAAGGCAGAGCAGGTCCTCAACCAGGTGCAGGGTGGCAAGATGGCCAAGCCGGTGCGCCAGAACGATGTGACCGACGTGATTGCCCGTATCAAGAAGGGCGAGTTCAAGGGCGCAGACTACGTGCTGTTCGGCGTGGTCTCCAGCATCGAGTTCACCGATGCGCTCTCGCCCTTGCAGGGCACGACCAGCGCGACGCGCCAGTACGGCCTGCAACTGCTGGCCGACTTTTCGCTGATCAACACCAAAACGTATGAAATCAAGGCGGCGTTCTCGGCACAGGGCGCGGGCAATGACACCAAGATCCTGTCGAACCGGGGCGACATTGCGCCGCCCAATCGCTCCAAGGTCATGAAGGAAACCTCGATCAGCCTGGCGAACGACGTGTACCAGCAGTTGGCCGGGCAACTGGGCTACACCGACGCCAACCTCGCGCGCGGCGTGCGCTCGGCGCCGCCGCCCCTGCCGGGCGGTGGCCAGCCGTATCCGGGGCAGCCCATGCCCGCGCCCCAGCCGCAAGAGCAGGTCATCATCCTGCGCTGATGGCGGGCTGGCGTGGCCTGTCCTAAGGCAGCTTCCCAGGCCAGCCCGGTGCTGGCCTTTTTCTTGGGCGCGGCGCTGGCGTTGGGGGGCTGCGCCCGCCCGCCAGCGGTTTCAACGCTGGAGAGCGTCCAGGCGGTCGAGGGATCGGCATCCGCATTCCAGGTGCACCCGCTTCCCGCAGCGCAGGGCGCCACCTTGCTGGCCCTGGAACGCGCACCCCGGGTGCTGCCCTTGCGCTACCGCGTCATCGTGGTGCCGGGCTCAGGCTGTGCGGGTATGGGGGCCTGGGCCGACCGTTACTTTGCCGGGCTGCTGCACGCCCAGGTGCTGGTGTTGCACAAGCGTGGCGTGCACCCCCATGCGCGCACCGCGCCGGGTGATTGTCCGGCGTCCTTTGTGCAGTCCGATGCCCTGTCCACATGGCAGGCAGATGCACAGACCGCCGTGCGGGCCTGGCAGGCCTCTTTGCCGGGCGGCGATGTGTTGCCCACGGTCTTGGTGGGTATTTCTGAAGGGGCCGAGTTGTTGCCCGCCCTGGCGCCCGAGGTGCCGCGGCTGGCCGGTCTGGTGCTGCTCTCGGCCAGTGGCCTGGACCCGCACGAAGCGGCCGCGCTGCAGGCAAAGCGCCTGGGCGCCCTGGCCGAATGGGAAGCCCTGGACCGCTTGCAGGCTAGCCCTGCGTGGGGCAGCACCGTGGCCCAGGGCCGCAGCCTGCGCTACTGGCGCGACCTGTGGCATTGGCGCCTGGCCGAGCCTCTGCGCAACGGCCCCTGGCCGCTGCTGCAGGTATGGGGCGAGGCCGATGCCTTGGTGCCCCAAGAGGCCTACCAGGCCTTTGCCCGGCGCGCCCAAGGGCGGGCGGCGCCGTACTGCGCCCGCAGCCTGCCTGGCACAGACCACGGCCTGCAGACCGCCACGCGGGATGGCGTGCAGCAGGTATGGGCCTGGCTGGAGCAATGGGCGCGGCAACCGGCTCTGGGGTTGTGCGCCCCGTTGCAGCGCTGAACGGAAGGGCTCATGGCCTGTAATGTAGGGTTGTCCGCGTCAGCGCGGGCGCTGCATGCGAAAGCGCTGCTGTGGCCCCACCGTGAAGTAGTCCGCAGGCCCACCGGCCCGCAAAATGGGCGCCGCCTGTGCCGTGTCGTAAATGCCGTCCTTCAGCAGAGCCTTGTCGATATACACCGCCACCACCTCGCCCAGCACCAGCCAGGTGGGTACAGTCTGGCCGTCGGCGCGCTGCAACTGCACGATTTGGGTGCAGCGGCATTCGAAGCTGACGGGGCTCTCCTGCACCCGTGGCGCGCCGATCAGACGCGAGGGCGCAGGGGTCAGCCCGGCCAGTGCAAATTCATCCGTTTCTGGGGGCACGCTGGCGCTGGTCTGGTTCATGGCCTCGGCCAGGGGGTGCGTCGCCAGGCTCCAGCCAAATTCACCCGTCGCTTCGATGTTGCGCAGTGTGTCCTTGGCCCCGATGCTGGCAAAGCCGATGATGGGAGGCACGTAGTTGAACGCACTGAAAAAACTGTAGGGCGCCAGGTTCAGGCTGCCGTCGGGTGCGCGGGTGGAAATCCAGCCGATAGGGCGCGGCCCCACGATGGCGTTGAAAGGATCGTGCGGCAGGCCGTGGCCCAGGCGCGGTTCATAGAAATGGGTGTCGGTGTTCATGGTAGGGTCTGGATTTTTTTGCTACTCAAAATATAGCTGTTGGCGCTTGATGGATAAGCGCTAGAAGCCAAAAACACTGAAACCCTGCAGAGCCTCGGCTCAACGCAGCGCCAGCGGTGCGGCGTCTGCGCCGAGCTGAAAAACGCCCACGGCCGCCACCAGCTGGCGTGCGTGCTGGTCCAGGCTGTCGGCGGTGGCGGACGATTCTTCCACCAGCGCGGCATTTTGCTGCGTGACCTGGTCGAGCTGCTCCAGGTTGCTCGCCTGTTCTTCGGTGCGCTGAGACAGGTCGAGGCTGCCCGTCGCCACCTCGCTCGCGCCAGTGGCAATGCTGTTGCTGCTCTTGCGCACCCGCTGCTCGGTGGGCGCATTACCAAACGTTTGTGTCGCACTGAACTGGGCCTGCATGGCCTCGGTGGAGCGCGCCTGCAGCGCTTCGCGTGGGGCGCGGGCGTCTTCATTGCCCGAGAGCAGGTTGGCCGACTGGGCGCGCTGCAGCTGCATCAGTTGAATTTCCTGTGCAGCCGCGATGGCCGGGGCCACGCCGGAGAGCGCGGTCGCCGATCGGGCCAAAGACGCCAGGCCGGTCGAAAGCACCAGTTCCAAGGGCACGGCCAGCATGGCCAGGATCAGCCGACCCACCAAGAGGAATTTACGCGACAGACGCAGGTCGTCGATCAGCTGTTGCATGGCATGCCTTTCAAAAACGGGTTTGCGTTTTTTCGGAGGCTGCATTGGGCCGGTATCGATGCGCGTGTCTCCATTCCAGGTCTTGGATAGGAGCACCCACGGGCAGGCAGCGGGCCAAGGAAGCGCACCCCATTTTGCGCCAGACCATGCCGTTTGCTTTCGGCAAAACCCGTAGTTTTCAGGCGGTGCCGGACGCAAAGGATGCTTGCTGCGCCGGGCCCAGCCAACGCCTCAGGGAGTCACAGGGGGCGCCGCAGGTGCCGCCCCGTGCCCATGGCCGATCGCCCTGCGGGTGTCTCTGCAGAGAGGACTTTTCAGCCGCGCTGGTCCTGGGGTGGCTCATTCATCTTGCGGCGGATCACTACGGCAAACGCCAGAATGCCCACCAGCATCATGGCGATGCCGATGATGCTCATCAACCCGTAGTCGGTCGAGAAAAGGTCGGTCAAGGCTTTCATGGCAGTCGCTCCCGGTTAAATACACAAATTATTTAAGGTTATTGTGCGGGCCGGAAGGCCTTTTTACGTTGACGCAAGTCAACGTATGCCCTGCTTGGAGTGGGGCTATTGGCGCATAGGCGTGGCCTGGCCCCGAGAAAACGCCCGCGCGCCAGTCGGCTGCGGGTCTGCCAGCATGCTGCGCCCCACAACCCCCACCAGGAAAAGCTTGCGGACAAGTTCTAAGATCCGTCCCATGACCACGACTACTGCGGGCACGCTCGGCCCTGTCCCCCTGCGCAAAGATGCACACACCATCGGCCTCATTGGTCTGGCGCATGGCACCTCGCATTTTTTCCACCTGCTACTGCCGCCGCTGTTTCCCTGGCTGATTGATGAGTTTGGCCTGAGCTACTCGGAGCTGGGCCTGCTGGTGTCGGTGTTTTTCGTGGTCTCGGGCGTCGGGCAGGCGCTGGCCGGTTTTGTGGTGGACCGTGTGGGCGCGCGCCCCGTGCTGTTTTTGGCGCTGTGCAGCTTTGTCCTGGCGGCTGTATCGGCCGGGCTGGCGCAGGGCTATGGCGGCCTGATGCTGGCCTCGGCCCTGGCCGGGCTGGGCAATGCGCCGTTTCATCCGGTGGATTTCACCATTTTGAACAAGCGCGTATCGCCCCAGCGCCTGGGTCATGGCTTCTCCGTGCACGGCATCAGCGGCAACCTGGGCTGGGCGGCTGCACCTGTTTTCATGGCGGGTATTGCCGCAGCCACCGGCTCCTGGCGCACGGCCTGCTTTGCGGCGGCGGTGCTGGCCGCCTGCGTGCTGGCGCTGCTGCTGTGGCAGCGCGCGGCCATTGACGACCGCCAGGGCAGCTGGGCGCACCAGGCCAAGGGCGGCAGCGCGGCGCCCGCCGAGCACCCTATGGCATTTCTGCGCCTGCCCTCGGTGTGGATGTGCTTCTCGTTCTTCTTCTGGAGCACCTGTGCCCTGAGCGCCATCCAGAGCTTTGCCAGCCCTGCATTGCAAAAGATGTACGGCCTGCCGCTGAGCGTCACGGCCATGGTGGTGACGGGCTACATGCTGTGTGGTGCCGCCGGCATGGTGGTGGGCGGCTTTCTGGTGGGCCGCGTGGAGCGGCTGGAGAGGGTGATCGGCATCTGTCTGATGGCCTCGGCCGCGCTGCTGGTGCTGGCAGGCAGTGGCGTGCTGCCCGGCATGGCGGTGCTGGCCGTGACATCGCTGGCGGGCCTGGGTACCGGGCTGGCCGGCCCCTCGCGCGACATGCTCATCAAGCAAGCCGCCCCGCCGGGCGCCACTGGCCGCGTGTATGGCACGGTGTATTCGGGCCTGGACCTGGGCTTTGCACTGGCCGCCCCGGTGTTTGGCGCGCTGCTCGACCGAGGCTGGATCAGCGGCATCTTCTACGGCTCAGCGCTGGCGCTGGCGCTGGGCGTGGCGTCGGCGGCACTGGTGGGTGGGGGCGTGGCGGCGCGCAGGCTGCGGGCCGTGTGACGCCGCACAAAATTTTGCCAAAAATGCCTGTAACGCAATAAATACAAGCGCTTGAAGCTATATAAAAAATAGCATTAAGCGCATGCCTACAGGGTAAAAATCTTGCCCGGGTTCAGGATGTTCTTCGGGTCCAGGGCTTGCTTGATGGCGCGCATCATGTTCACCGCGCCACTGCCCGCCTCGTCCCGCAGGAAACCCATTTTGTGGATGCCCACGCCGTGCTCGCCCGTGCAGGTACCGCCCATGGACAGTGCGCGGGCGACCAGGGTGTGGTTCAGGGCCTCGGCGCGCTCGCGCTCTTCGGGCCGGTTCGGGTCGATGAGGTAGCCGAAGTGGAAGTTGCCGTCGCCTACATGGCCGACCAGAAAGTAGGGCAGGCCACTGGCATCGGCCTCTGCAATGGAGTCGAGCAGGCAGTCGGCCAGGCGCGAGATGGGCACGCAGGTGTCGGTGGAAATGGCGCGGCAACCCGGACGGCTTTGCACGGCCGCAAAGTAGGCGTTGTGCCGCGCAGCCCACAGGCGTGTGCGCTCTTCGGGCGTGCTGGCCCACTCAAAGGCGTTGCCGCCGTGTTCCTTGGCGAGCTCTTGCACGGTTTCGGCCTGCTCTTGCACGCTGGCGGGGGAGCCGTGAAACTCCATCAGCAGCATGGGCTCTTCGCGCAAGCCCAGTTTGCTGTGCTGGTTGACCATGCGCACCGAGTGGGCGTCGATGAGCTCACAGCGCGCAATGGGCACGCCCAGCTGGATGGTCTGGATGACGGTGTGCACCGCCGCTTCGATGCTCGGGAACGAGCACACCGCCGCCGACACCGCCTCGGGCAGCGGATACAGGCGCACGGTCACTTCCGTGATGACGCCCAGCGTGCCTTCGCTGCCCACGATCAGGCGCGTGAGGTCATAACCAGCGCTGCTCTTCTTGGCGCGCGTACCGGTGCGCAGCACCTCGCCCAGGGCGGTCACCACTTCCAGCGCCAGCACGTTCTCGCGCATGGTGCCGTAGCGCACGGCGTTGGTGCCGCTGGCGCGCGTGGCGGCCATGCCGCCAATGCTGGCGTCGGCGCCGGGGTCGATGGG
>JAANMW010002533.1_pt1 | contig 16288 bp, 14 predicted proteins | sample 7279671 | NCBI WGS metagenome assembly JAANMW01 (sample SAMN14094541, study PRJNA606508) | bioreactor metagenome | isolation source: A lab-scale SPAN reactor treating ammonium-rich wastewater day 247 | place: Ireland: Galway | collected 2017-09-19
GGGTTCGACGTGCGCTTCAATCCGCAGGTGTTCAACCGTCCGGCAGCCGCCTGTGTAACCGCCGGTACGTCTTCGCCCCTACAACACGTCGACCCCGACGTGGAGGGCGCGAAGACCTACTGTTGCACCTGCTTTCGCGGAGCGGCGTCGGCCACGGCATCACCCCTTGCGCTTCGCCTTGGGCTGGATCGAGTCGTGCAGCGGCCCGACCCAGCTCTCGCCGGCGGCGAGCTTCTGGCGCAGCAGCACGAAGTCGACCTCGCGGTCCTCCTTGGTGCCCTCGTTGAACGCGGTAAAACCCGACCTCGCCTCGGTCACCATGTTCAGCGCGAGCCAGGCGCGCGAGTTCTCCTTGTTGCGGTTCCACGCGTCGAGCTTGGGCTTGCGCAGTTCCTCGAGCGTCTTGGTCGTGCAGTCGGGGAAGGTGAGCAGCATCTTCGCGCAAAGCTCCTCGATCTTGGCGTCGAGCAGCGACAGGTCGACCGTGCCACGCGCCATCAACGCCTTGGCTTCCTTCGCCGCATCGCCGGTCTTCGGCTCGCCGTAGACGTTGCGGCCGTACTCGTCGACCATCCGCTGCGTCTCGACCAGCGGATTGGCGACGAACTTGCCGTCGACCTTCAGCGCCGGCACGACGTCGGTCAGCACGCCCATCTGGTAGGCCTTGTGCGCCGAGAACGGCTCGCACAGCACGCACGCCGCCATCGCGCGCTCGGCGCCGATGACGACCGGCAGGAAATCGGTCGCGCCACCGATCGGCGCCGACCCGTGCTTCGGGCCGGCCTGCCCGAAGCGGGCGAGGTCCTGCGCGACCGAGAAGTCGCAGGCCATGCCGATCTCCTGGCCGCCGCCGATGCGCATGCCGTTCACGCGACAGATCACCGGCTTGTCGCAGGCCAGGATCGCCGACACCATGTCGTTGAACAGGCGCATGTACTGCCGGTACTCCTGCGGGTGGCCCGCGTAGTACTCAGCGTACTCCTTGGTGTTGCCGCCGGTGCAGAAGGCCTTGTCTCCGGCCCCCGTGAACACGACGCAGTTGACGTCGCGGGCGTTCGACGCGGCGCGGAACGCCAGGATCGTCCCCTTGACCATGTCGGTCGTGTAGGAATTGAACTGGCTCGGGTTGTCGAGCGTGATCCACGCGTTGTACAGGCCCGGGACCACCGACCCGTCGGGAAACCTGGCCGGGCGCTTCTCGTATCGCACGCCCGGTTTCGAGATGTCGTCGACCAGGTCGTGGTTCTTGAACTCGCGCATGGAAGCAGGGACGCCTGGGGCATTCATCGTTTCGACTCCTGATTCAGGGAACGAGCACCGCGCGCTTGCGGATCTCGCGGTGGTGGACCGCCTCGAAGACGCGGTTGATGTCGTCGAGCGGGTGCGGCTCGACGAACGGCTTGATCGCGACCGCCTTTCTTAGGCAGACGACCTCATTAGTCACATTGTCGCGATCAACACAGATTCCATCAAATGATGTTTTCTGATCTGTTTAAATCAGTTTGCTGAATGGATCTATCGAACCACCATCGAACGTCTGATTAGCGTGTGCTAGCGCGACCGAAAAACGACGATTCGATTGCGGGGTCAATGAGCACGTTGCAGGTCGTCCTATCCACCGATCATGGCAACGCGTGACCGCCCGCGAAGCGCACAGTTCAACCCGCGAGGCTTGGCCCGGCGACCTGCTGCGCGAGAGCCTGCGCCGGTTTTAGATCTAGTTTTTTGATTCATCGACATAAAAAATAATCGTTTGCCCTTATTCGTTCGGTCTTTGCATACTCAGCAGGCACAGGGGCGTAGACACGCCGCGCCGCCAGTCTGTCGGAGGAACGATGCCGTTGCCTGATGAGTCAAAGTCTGCCGAGGTAGCGTGGCGTCGGGAACACGCAGCCGAGTTGGCCGCTGCCGAACAGAAGCTCGCGCAATGCGAGGATGGGCTGCCGCTGAAAGTAGTCTACACGTCGCTTGACACCGCACAGACCTCCTCAGATGGCGCTGAGTTCCCTGGTGAGTTCCCGTACACACGCGGCAACGACGCCACCGGCTACCGAAACAAACTCTGGACGATCAGCCACTACGCGGGCTTCGGCAGCCCGCGCGAGACCAACGTCCTGTTCCGCAAGATGATCGACCACGGAGGCGTGCCGCCGTACATGGCGCTCGACCTTCCGACGCAGCTGGGCCTGGACCCCGACGACCCGATGGCCGCGGGCGAGGTCGGGCTCACCGGTACGTCGATCGCCTCGCTGCGCGACTGGGAAACGATCTTCGACGGCATCAGCCTCGAGAACACGTTCGTCGGAACGGTCATCAATGCACCCGCGGCCGTCATCCTCGCGATGCACATCGTGCTGGCGCAGAAGCAGGGCGCGGACCTCGCCAAGGTGCGCGGCAACCTGCAGAACGACATCCTGAAGGAATTCACCGCGCGCGGGAACTTCATCTTCCCGGTCGGACCGTCGCTGCGCCTGGTCACTGACACCGTCGAATACTGTGCTCGTCACCTGCCGTCGTTCTGGCCGCTGAACGTCACCGGTGGCCACTTCGCCGAGGCGGGTTCGAACCGCATCCACGAGGTGGCGTTCGCCTTCGCCGACGCGTTCACCTACATCGAGCGCTTCGTGGCGCGCGGCGTCCCGATCGACGCGTTCGCGAAGAACATGTTCTTCCTCATGAAGACCAACCATTTCGATCTGTTCGAGGAGGCAGCGAAGTTCCGCGCGATGCGCAGGATCTGGGCGACACGCCTGCGCGACCGCTACGGCGCGCGCGATCCCGAGAGCCTCAAGTGCAAGGTGCTCGGCCACAGCGGCGGCTCCCAGATGACGCGCGAGCGCCCCGAGCTGAACATCGCACGCACGACGCTCGCCTGCCTGGCCGGTGCGATGGGCGGGATACAGCTCATCGGCCTGCGCACGATGGACGAGGTTTTCGGCATTCCGACCGAGAAGTCCGAGCTCATCGCGATCGGCACGCAGCACGTCCTCGCCTACGAGACGGGCGTGCCCGACGTCGCCGACCCGCTCGGCGGCTCGTACTACGTCGAGTCGCTCACGAACGAGTTCGAGGCGCGCGTTCTCGCCGAGCTCGAGCGCATCGAGAGCGAAGGCGGCATGGTTCGCGCCGTCGAGACCGGGTCGATCCGGCGTGCGATCGCGCAGGACGCCTATGACGCGCAGCTCGCGCTCGAGCGCGGCGAGAAGGTCAAGGTCGGCGTGAACAAGTTCCGCATCGACGAGGACGAACCCCCACGCAGGCCGTACCAGCTCGACCCCGCCGAGGAGGGCCGGCGCGCCGAAGAGGTGCGCACCGTGCGCCGCGAGCGCGACAACGCGGCCGCCATGGCCGCACTCGAGGAAGTGCGGCGCGTCGCGCGGCTTCCCGAAAGCAGTGACAACAACCTGATGGTGCCGATCATCGAAGCCGTTCGCGCCTACGCGACGATGGGCGAGATCTGCGGCGCCTTGAAGGACGTGTTCGGCGAGTACGCCGAGCGCGGCCGCGTATGAGGGAGATGGCGATGGACAAACGCGTGCCCCGGATCCTGATGGGCAAGCCCGGCCTGTGCGGCCACGATCGCGGAATCATGCTGGTCATCATGGCGCTGCGCGACGCAGGCATGGAGGTCATCTATTCGGGCCGTCACGTCGCGCCCGAGAAGCTCGCTGAAATCGCGGTGCAGGAGGATGTCGATGTGCTCGGCGTGTCGATCCTGTCCGGTGCGCACCTGGCACTGTGCGGGCGCATCGCGGAGAAGCTCAGGGAGCAGGGCGCCGACGACATCGCGCTGCTCGCCGGCGGTTTCATCCCACCCGAAGACGTGCCGCGGCTCGAGGCGCTGGGCGTGCGCGGCGTCTTCAACGAGGGCGCGAAGCTCGACGAGATCGTCGCATTCGTACGTCGAGTCACCGAGGAACGGCAGGCGGCATGAACATATCCCGATGGCTGGTCCGCAACGCCGAGACCAAACCCGAAGACCCCGCAATTCATTTCGAGGGACGCACCATCACCCACCGCGAGCTCCTGCAGCGCGTGGAAGCCTTCGCTGCCGCGCTGGCCGACATGGGCGTGCGCCCCGGCGACCGCGTGGGTTCCTTGCTGTCGAACTCGCCCGAGTTCCTGATCACGCGCTGGGCTGCCATCCGCCTCGGCGCCACCGCCGCGCCGATGAACGTGATGTTCCAGGCGCGTGAGGCGCAGTACGTGCTCAACAACGCGACGCCGCGCGTGCTCGTCACCGAGCGCTCGCAGCTCGCGCTGGTCGAGGAGATCTGGCCCGAGTGTCCGCACCTGCAGCACCTCGTGGTCACAGACGCCGAGATTCACGGCGGAAAATCCTTCGCCGCGCTCGAGCGCGCGTACGCCGGGCGCAACATGCCGATCCACGACTGCGAGCCGGACGACGTCTGCGACCTTTACTACACCTCGGGGACGACCGGACGCCCGAAGGGCGTCATGTGCTCCCACGCGAACTTCGACGCCCTGCTGCGCTACGAACAGCTGATCTGGGACATCCAGCCGACCGACCACACGATCGTCGCGCTGCCGCTGTTCCACGCGAAGGGTCTCATCATCCCCTGCATGCTCGCGACCTACGTCGGCTGCCCGCAGACACTGCTCCGACGCTGGGACACGCGATCGGTACTCGAGCTCATCGAGCGCAACCGCATCACGTTCTTCGCCGGCGTGCCGACGATGTACGCGTATCTGAATCAGTTCGACGACTTCGAGCGCTACGACATCAGCTCGATCCGCCTGTGCCGCGTCGGCGGCGCGCCCATGCCCATCGAGCTGCAGCGCGTGTTCGAGAAGCGGACCGGCGCCGCGATTATCGAGGGCTGGGGTTGCACCGGATGGACCGGCACTTCGAACCCCCTGCACGGCGAGCGCGTCATCGGCTCCATCGGCAAGGCGCTGGGCGAGCTTCATCCCTCCATCCAGTGCGAGGTGCGCATCGTCGACGACGCAGGCAAGGAGCTGCCCCATGGCCAGGAAGGCGAGATCATCGTGCGCGGGGAGCAGATCCCCAAGGGCTTCTGGCGCATGCCGAACAAGACGGCGAGCGACTACCGCGACGGCTGGTTCCACACGGGCGACATCGGCCGTCGTGACGAGCGCGGCTTCATTTTCCTGTCCGGACGCAAGGACGACCTGATCATCACGTCGGGCTTCAACGTCTACCCGCGCGAAGTCGAGGAGGTGCTGTTCACGCATCCGGCCGTCGAGGACGTGGCCGTCGTGGGCATCCCCGACGAAGACAAGGGCCAGGCAATCAAGGCCTTCATCGTGCGCAAGGCGGGCGCCGAAGCCGACGCTGCGGCCCTGATCGAGTATTGCCGTTCGCGCCTGTCCAAGTACAAGGCCCCGCGCACTGTCGAGTTCATCGACACGCTGCCGAAGAACGCCTCGGGCAAGGTCCAGCGCTTCCTGCTTACCGGCAACGAGGCCACGGGACGCGACTGATATGTACGCACGCAATCCCCGCTGGTTCCTCGATGAGGAGCAGGATGCGCTGCGCGAGAGCGTGGCGCGCGTCGCGCGCGAGCGCATCGCGCCGCGCGCGTCCGAGGTCGACGCCACGGCCAGCTATCCGCAGGACATCTTCGAGCTGCTGCGCGACAACGGCCTGCTCGGCATCACGATTCCCGAGACCTACGGCGGCGCCGGTGCCGGGCTCATGGAGTTGTGCATCGTCGTCGAGGAGCTCGCGAAAGTCTGCACGACGACGGCGCTCATGCCGGTCATGAGCAACATCGCCGGAGTCATGCTGCTGCGCTACGGCAGCGAGGACCAGAAATCCTCGCTTGTGCCGCGCCTGGCCAGGGGCGAAGTCCGCTTCTCGAACGCGCTCACCGAGGCCGATGCCGGTTCCGACGCCGCCTCGATCCGCAGCCGCGTCGTCGCGACGCCCGAGGGCTACGAAATCACCGGCACGAAGTCGTACATCACCGGCACGACGATCTCCGACATCTTCATCGTCTTCGCGCGGCACGCCGACGGCGACGCCGCCGGCCGCATCTCGGCCTTTCTCGTACCGCGCGACCGTTCCGGCATCGAAATCGGGCCGCTCGAGAAGAAGCTGGGCATCCGCGGCATGCCGACCGGCGGCCTTTTCTTCGACCGCGTCACGGTGCCGCGCGACGCGCTGCTCGGCAAGGAGGGCCAGGGCCTGTCCGTGCTCCTGAGCTCGATGACGGGCAATCGCCCGGCGATCGGTGCGCGCGGGGTCGGCCTGGCACAGGGCGCGTTCGAGATCGCGGTCGATCACTGCATGAACCGCAAGATGCTCGGTGGCACGCTCATCGACCTGCAGGGCTTGCAGTTCCGGCTCGCGGACCTTGCCATCGCGATCGAGGCGTCTCGCCAGCTCGTGCACGCGGGCGCGCGCCTGGTTGACAAGGGCGTGGCCACGAAGGACCTGATGGGCATGCTGGCGATGGGCAAGTGCCTCGCCACCGATACGGCCATGAAGGTCGCGCTCGAGGCCGTGCAGTTCCTCGGCGCCATGGGCTATTCGACCGACGCTCCCGTCGAACGGCTGATGCGCGATGCCAAGCACCTGCAGCTCGTCGACGGGTCCAACGAAATCCAGCGCGTGCTGATCGCACGGGCATTGAGAGAGTGGCGCGAGCATGGATAAGCACATCCCGGCGACGCTTTCGGCGACGATGTGGCACCGCGTCGCCGCACTGCGCTTCGAAGACCTTCCGGCGGCCGTCGTCGAGAAGATCGAGGAACTGGCCCTCGACACCCTCGGCGTCGCGCTGGGCGCATCCTCGCTCGATTTCGGCCGGGCCACGCGCGAGCTGGTGCGTTCGTGGGGGTGCAGCGGCGGCGCCAGCGCGATCGGCGAAGGCGCGCGCGTGCCGCCGCATGCCGCGGCGCTCGTCAACGGCGTGCTCGCGCACGGACAGGACTTCGACGACACGCACACGGAATCGGTCACACATCCGAGCGCCTGCATCGTGCCGGCCGCTCTGGCCTTGGCCGAAGCGCGCGGCGCGAGCGGCCGCGAGACCATCCTCGCGATGGCCGCCGGTTTCGAGACTATGATCCGCATCGCGCTGCCGGCACGCAACCAGTTTCACCTGCACGGCTTCCACACGACGTCGATAACGGGCACGTTCGCGGCTTCCGTCATTGCTGCGGTCGTCGACCGGCTCGACGACGAGAGGGCGACCAACGCGCTTGGCGTGGCCGGCAGCTTCACGAGCGGATTGCTCGAGTGCGTTCCGGCCGGCGCGGGATCCAAGCGGCTGCACGCGGGCTGGGCCGCGATGAGCGGGATCATCGCCGCGGACCTCGCGCAGCGCGGGGTCACGGGACCGTCGACCGTGCTCGAAGGACGGCTCGGCCTGTTCCACTCCTTTGTGCGTGGCGAGACGATCGACGTCGGTGAGATCCTCGACGGATTCGGCGAGGACTGGCTGCTGCTCGACACGCGGCCCAAGCTCTATCCCTGCTGCCATTACTTGCAGGCGTTCATCGACTGCGCTCTGCGGCTGCGCGGCGAGCTAGGCGTGCGGGCCGCCGACATCGCCTCCGTGCATTGCCGCGTCGCGCAAGGGTCGGTGAACATGATCTGCACCCCGTGGCCGGCGAAGCAGGCGCCGCGGGATGCCTACGAGGCCAAGTTCAGCCTGCCGTTCGCGGTGTCGATCGCGCTCGCCGACGGCCGCGCCGGTACCGCGGAGTTCACGCTGGAGAATGTGCGGCGCCCCGAAATCGCCGACTTGATGGGGCGCGTGAGCTTCGAAGTGGCGCCGGAGTTCAGCGTCAAGGACATGCCCGGCGACGTGCGCGTCGTGCTGAACGACGGCCGCAGCGAGCACTTCGTGCTGCCTCGCGTGCGCGGCGACCGCAGCGCGCCGTTGTCGCGCGACGAGCTTTTGCGCAAGTTCCACGACAACCTTCGCGGCACGTCCTACGCGCAGCGCGCGGACGCGATAACCGCGGCTGTGCTCGACCTGGATCACCTGCCCGATCTCGAAGCGCTCGGGGCGCTGCTGCGCGAAGACCGATGACGTCTGCACGGCGTGTAGCGGCCGGCACGCCGGCACCGGCGGTGCGCACCGCGCAGAGTGTGCTGATCGCCACCTTCGCGGTGCATGCTCTGCAGGCAAGCGCGCCCTACGGGCTGCCCGCGTTGCTGCCTTTCGTGCGCGCGGACCTGGGCGGCAGCTACTTCGATGCGGCACTGGTCGCCTCGGCCTTCCTCGTCGGCATCGTCGCCGGATCGCCGATCGCCGGCGGCGCCGTCGATGCGTTCGGCGTGCGCCGCTCGATCCTCGCCGGCTCGGCGCTCGCGACGATCATGCTCGCCTTCGTGCCGAGCGCGCACCATCTCTGGCTCGTCTGCCTGCTGCTTGCCGTCGCCGGAATCGGCTACAGCGTCGTGACACCCGGCACGAACACCGCGATGCTCGCGTGGTTCACACAGAGAAAGCGGGCCACCGCCGTCGGCATCAAGCAGACCGGCGTCAGCGCCGGCGGCGCCGCGGCCGGCGCATTCATTCCTGCCATCGCACTCGCGTCGGGTTGGGAGAGCTCGTTCCACGCTATCGCCTTGCTTTATGGCGCCTCGTTCGCGTTGGCCTGGGTCACACAGCTCGACGGTCCGTACGGCCCTGCCGTGCACGCCATGCGCCCCTCGCTGCGGCATTCGGTGGCGGCCATGCTGGCGCACCGCCCGACGATGCTTCTGGCCGCCGATGGCTTCCTGCGCCTTGCAATCCAGTACGCGTTCTTCACCTACCTGATCGTGTACGCGATCGACGGGCTGCGTGCACCGGTGTCGTGGAGCGCGCTGCTCTACGCACTCGCCCACGTCTTCGGCGCGCTCGGCCGCGTCGGCTGGGGTTGGGTGAGTGATCGCGTCTTCGGCGGACAACGCCGCCTGCCGTACGCCCTAATCGCCCTCACGTCGGCGCTCGGCTTCGGGCTGTTCGTGCTGGCTGCGCCATTGCACTGGGGGTTCCTTCTGGGCTCCGTGGCGATACTCGGATGCTCGGCTGCGGGCTTCCAGGGCGTGGGGCTGTCGCTGCTGGCCGAAACCGGCGGCGCGCGCGCGGGCACCGCGTCGGGGTTCGTCAACGCACTGTCGTTCCTCGGCGCCGCGATCATGGTTCCCCTGTGCGGGCAGTTGCTCGATGCGGGCGCCTCGTTCGGTCTGCTCTTCGGAGTGCTGGCCGCGATGTCGCTGGTCACCGCGGGCATCACGCTCGCGCTGCCCCGCCCGTCACAGGAGCCCCGGCATGCATGTTGAGCAAACCGCGGCAACAAGATCGGATTCGACAGTGACTGCGTCGGCGCCTTCCACATCGGATGCCACGACGCTCGTCGACGGCATCCGCGCGGGTCGCGTACGTGCGATCGCCCGCGCGATCAGCGAAGTTGAGCGCGACTCGCAGGCGGGACGGCAGGTCGTCGCCGCGCTGGCCGATTCGACGCGGTGTGCACACCGCATCGGGATCACGGGTCCCCCTGGGGCCGGCAAGTCGTCGCTCGTCGGTGAACTGATCCAGCGGTTCCAGGGGCGGGGCCATCGTGTCGGCGTGATCGCGGTGGATCCGTCGAGCCGTACTAGTGGCGGCGCGGTGCTCGGCGACCGCATCCGGATGGACAGGAACAGCTCGAGCGGCGACATCTTCATCCGCTCACTCGGCTCGCGCGGCGAGACCGGCGGCTTGTCGCTCGCTGCGTCGCGCGCGGCGGATGTGCTCGATGCGGCCGGCTACGATCCAATCCTCATCGAGACCGTCGGAGCCGGCCAGTCGGAAATCGAAGTCAGCGCAATCGCGCACACGTGTGTCGTGGTTCTGCCGCCCGGGCTGGGCGACGATGTGCAGGCCGTCAAGTCCGGAATGATGGAAATCGCCGACATCTTCGTCGTGAGCAAGAGCGACCTACCTGGTGCGGATCATACGTGCAGTGATCTGCGAGCCATGCTGCGCCTACGCGGGGACGAGGCGCGACAAGTGCAGGTCATCGGCACTTCCATTGTCGACGAACGCGGAATCGATTTCCTGCTGGACGCGCTTTCGGAGCATTCTACACGGCGTGCTCCCGGGTTGTCCGACGTCTCACTGGCACGCGCAATCGTACGGCGCGCGTTACGCGCGACCGAAGACGACCTGGCGCGCTTGCCCAAATCGGTCCTGATCGAACTCAGCGAGCGCGTAGGTCGCGGCGACCTTACGCTGCTCGCGGCCGCGCATGCCGCTCTGGATGCTATCCACGCCGCGATTGCGTCCCCACCAGCCGAAGATTCGCCAACTACTTTACAAAAACCGATATGAGACGCGGAGACCTCGTTTCGCCCGCGGGACGCTTCGATATCGTGTCTCCCCTTGACGTGCCTAAGACCGCTGCCGAGGGCGCAGCATTGTGCGCGCGTCGACCCCAATCGCTCATCGTTGCCCGGTGTATTGATAGCAGTCCTCCGTCGGCATTCACGTCGACCGAGTCGCTAGCTCGCCGCTTCCAACTGGAACCAGCGCGGTTACTCCTGCAACGTCCGGCGATCCTCTCGGCACGTTTCATCTTCGCTCTTCTTCTCCATGTTCTCCCCACGTGTTCGAAGCGCGAGAAGGATATGAATAAAGCCGAATGTCACACGCCACTCACCGAGGCTCGTTCTAAATGCGGCGCTGACAATAACAGCAAGGAGGAATGCGATTAAATAAAGAAAAGATTGAAGTGTAATCGGCGGCGCCAACGGTATTGGTGCTGCATGCTCGCGTCTCATGACGGAGCGCAGCTGGCGCGCAGTAATCGGAGATATAGATTACGAGACCGCGCAGCAATTAGCATCAGAGATTGACGGATATGCCTTTGCTGCGGAGGTTGGCAGCATGGCTGAATAACTTTGGCCCAGAACCTAAGTCGGGTCGCGGTGCGTATCGAGAGTCCTGATCATGAATGTTTGAGACGATTTTGCATTAGAGACATTATGGAGGCAACCGCCATGTTTATACCCTACCGCTCTCTGAAAAGGTTACTTTGCGCAACCGCTCTGTTGATATTCGGCATAGGCACCGCTATAGCGCAGCCGTATCCAAACAAACCAATCAGGTTTCTTGTTGGCTTTACCGCCGGCAGTTCAATCGACACAGTGGCCCGTGTCGTAGCTGCCCACGTTTCGAGAAAACTGGGAGAACCTGTGGTTGTTGAAAACCGCACTGGGGCCAACGGCATGCTGGCGGCTGCCGAACTGGCGCGCGCCCAAGCCGATGGATACACCGTCCTCATCTCGAACTCGAGCACGATCACGGTCAATCCAACTCTATATCGGAAGAACGTGCAATACGACGTCGAGAAGGACTTTGCGCCCGTTTCACTTATGGTGTCGGCGCCGCTGATCTTGACCATCAATCCCGACAACGAGCGAACCGCATCGGTCTCAACGCTAGGTGATCTGATTACACTGGCCCGGAACAAGCCTGATCAGCTTTCTTTCGGTTCAGCCGGGCTGGGCAACCTGCAGCAATTGATCTTCGAGAAGATCAATAGAATGGCAGGTGTGCGTATGGTGCATGTGCCATACCGTGGAACCCCACTGGCGCAGATGGGTTTGCTGGCGAAGGAGATCGATGCCAACTTCGAGGTTCCAGCTGCAGTAGTGCAAATCAAGGCGGGCAAGCTCAAGGCTCTTGCAGTGTCTTCTGCGCAGCGCTGGCGCGATCTCCCCGATGTACCTAGCATTGCCGAACTCGGCTACCCCGATTTTGACATCTCATACTGGCTCGGGGCCATCGTTCACGCGCAGACACCCAGGGCCGTTGTGAAGATTCTCTATGACGCGATCAAGTCGGCTGGGGAAGATCCGGCGACCAGGGCGCTGCTCGTTCCGCACGGCAATATTGTAATGCTCGAACCGGAGCAGTTTTCCGCAAGGATTAAGGCGGAAACCGAGCAGTTCGCGAATATTATCAAGCAGGCGAATATCCAGGTTGAATGATGTCACTAGCTCCTGGATGCGGATCGACAGAAGGATATGAAAAGCGCACGTTCACTGCCGTCGCGTGAATATGAGTGACATAAATAAGACAAAGGACTATTGCTGAATATTATGCGTTATGCGCCCTAATAATATGAGAACGTTGCGTTCAGTATGAAGCTATTGGCAGCATGCCATAACAGGAGGCCCAGTCATCCCGCTCGCGCCCAGAGCGGTCACGGACCGGGACATCGAGTTCAGAAAGGGAATAACCAAGATGGATCTCAGTTTTACGCCAGAGCAGGAGATGTTTCGCAACAGCGTGCGCTCCTTTGTGCAGCGCGAGTGCACACCCGATCTCGTCCGGAAGCTCGATCTCGCAGGCGAGTTTCCGGAGGACATCATGCGCAAGATAGCGAAGCTTGGCTGGTTTACGGCGTTCACGCCGGTCGAGCAGGAGGGGCAGGGTTTGACGCCAGTCTATCTCGCCATCATTGCGGAGGAGTTAGCGCGCTATGCGCCGTCGGTCGCCGCGTCTTACTACATCACCATTTGGGGCGTGTTGAACATCAATCTCCACGGGACAGCCGAGCAGAAGGGGTACTACTTACCTCGGGTTAATGCGGGAGAGCAGAACTTCTCGTTCAGCATCACCGAGCCGGACTCCGGCTCGGATGCGGCCGCGCTTCGCTGCCGTGCCGTGCTGGAGGGCGACCACTGGGTCATCAACGGGCAAAAGATGTTTTGCTCGCAGGCCGGCGCTCCGAACAACACGATCATCCTGTGTGCGCGCACCGACACGACGGTGGCGAAACAGAAGGGCATCTCCATGATCTTCGTTCCAACCGACGCGCCCGGATTCAAGATGCACAAGATGTCGACCATTTCGCGGCGCATACTCGGTACGTACGAGTTGTACTTCGACAACGTGCGGGTACCGCGGAGCAACCTCCTCGGTGAGGTCAACAAGGGCTGGGACTACATCATTGGGCACTTCGAGCGCGAGCGGATGTGCGTCGCGGCAAATAGCGTTGGCCACGCCAAGCAGGTACTTAGCGACATTGTTGCTTATCTCAAGCAGCGAAAGCAGTTCGGCCACGCGCTAGCTGACTTCCAGGCGATCCGTCACACACTCGCGGACTTGAAGGTTCAGATCGATTGCGCCGAGCTGCTCGTCTACAAGCTCGCTTGGATGCTGGAAAAGGGGTTGCCCTGCAACACCGAGGCAGCGGAAGCGAAGCTCTTTTGCACCGAGACGCTGGTCAATACGGGCATGCAGGGCATGAGGCTGCTCGGCGGTTATGGGCTTACCGAGGAGTTCGGGATGGCGCGCGCATTCCGGGCGGGCATGGGCGCAGTGACCGGCGGCGGTACATCGAACATCCAGCGCAACATCATCTCCCGAAACATGCTGAGGGACTGATGCGCACGCGCGAGGCCCGCTTCGGGCCTAAGGAGAGTACATGACGCCAGTCGTCGATACCTGCAGCTTCGTCCCCACGAGCGAGATGCTTCGGCAATGGTTCACCGTCATCAGCCGGAGCAAATCGTATCTTCGCGTTTTCTGGCAGGGGTTCGCTCATTGGTCCGCGCTTTCGAAGCGCGAATACTTCGACGTCCTCGAAAGTCGCAGCCACGACCAAGCGGTCGCGTACTTCGCCGATCGCATCAGCCAGGCACGCGCGATTTCGCCGCAGGAGTTCGTCAACCGGATGGATGAAGCGAACGTACGCACCGCCGTGATTCACAACGGCGACTACCAGACGTATCTCGGCGTCGATCCGCTTCCCTTCGAGTATCACGCGGAACTTGCGCACCGCTTTCCGGGCCGATTTTGCCTGCTCGCTGGAGTCGACCCGCTGAAGGGACGGCAAGCCGTAGAAATGTTCGACCGCTGCGTAAAGGAGTTGGGGTACAAGGGCCTCCTCGTCATCCCGTTTCGGCACGGTGTCAGTGCGCTCGATGAGGCGTTCAAGCCTCTGTACCGGCGCTGCCAGGAGCTCGGCGCTCCCGTGTGGATCCATTCGACAACGAACTGGGATCCCAAATTCCCGATTGACTTGTCATCTCCGCGGGTCATAGACCGACTGGCGATTGAGTTTCCCGAGATGACTATTCTCGCTGGGCATGCAGGGTGGCCATGGGTCCTCGAGATGGTGACCGTCGCGTGGCGCCACCCGAACGTCTACCTCGAGGTTTCCGCGTTCCGTCCCCAGAACATGGCCGAGGCGGGGTATGGATTCGAGTCGCTGCTCTACTTCGGCAATGGCCCTATCCAAAACAAGGTGACGTTCGGAAGCACGTGGAACCTCTTGAATCTTCCCATGCAGCAGATCTTTCAGGAGGTGCGCGATCTGCCGATAACGCCGCAAATCGCCGACAAGTGGCTGCATCACAACGCAGCCAAGGCTTTCAAGCTCGCCTAATCGGGGAGGCATCAAGAGATGGGCTTGTATTACGAGGATCTGCACGTGGGCCAAGCTTGGACGACGGCCGGCCGTACTGTGACCGAGCACGATATTTTGACATTCGCCGGTTTGACCGGTGACATGCATCCACTTCACACGGACGCGGAGTATTGTCGCGTCACGACAGCTTTCGGGGAGCGTATCGCGCACGGTTTTCTCGTCGCCTCGTTGGCTGCGGGCCTGGGCTTTAGGCTTCAGCTCACCGAAGGGACGATCGTCGCTAACCTGGGGACAAGCTGGCGGTTCCAGCACCCGGTGAAAATCGGCGACACCATCCACGTGGTGATCACCGTTTCTGAAATGCGCCCGTCGAACAGCAATCCCTCACAAGCAGTCGTAGTACGGAAATACGACGTCCGCAACCAGCGCGGCGAGGCGTGCGCGATGGGTGAAGTGACGGTTATGTTCAAGCGCAAGCCGCAGGTTCTTGGCTGACAGGTACACCGTGAGTTCCCGTTCGTCGAGGGGAACAGAATGTACAGAGGAACGAGCAGGCTCGCCGCCGTGCAGGCGCCCGGCTCCGCTTAGAGCTGATCTGGCTTACCGGCAACCGCGGTGGCGACACGTCACATCGGCGGGAACATCGATGAGAGCAGACAATTGACTGAACGATCACTTCGTGGCAAGGCGGCAATCGTCGGAATCGGTGAGACGGCCTACTACAAGCGAGGCAAGTCTCCGGATGCGGAGTTCAAACTGGCGCTGAAGGCGATACTGGCGGCGTGCGACGACGCGGGCGTTGACCCCCGAAATATCGACGGGTTCGCCTCCTACCACAACGAGCGGAGCGACTCCATCCGAATCGCGGCCGCGCTGGGAATTCGCGAGCTAAGGTTCTCTAACCTCCAATGGGGTGGCGGCGGAGGCGGCGGCTCGGCCGCCGTGGGCAACGCTGCGGCGGCGGTCGCGGCGGGCGTCGCGGACTGTGTCGTCGTCTTTCGCTCACTCGCACAGGGAGAATTTCCGCGCTATGGTACGGCGGCACCGGTGGCGACCGTATCCGGCGAAATGGCCTATGCGGCGCCATATGGATCGTTGACCCCGGCACACAGATTCGCCTTGCCGGCAATGCGCTTCATGCACGATCACCGCATCGAGCGCAAAGCACTGCGCGCCATTGCGATGGCGTCGTACCACCACGCACAATCGAACCCCCGGGCGGTGATGTACGGCAGGCCCCTTACTGAGGCGGTATACGACGACTCGCGGTGGATCATCGAGCCCTACCGGCTATACGACTGCTGTATGGAGAACGACGGCGCGGCGGCCGTTGTCGTTATGTCGGCCGCTGCTGCGCGCGATCGGCCGAAACCTGCCGCCTACCTGCTTGGTGTCGCGCAGGGCTGCGCATACCGCGCAGGGGCACGTTTGCTGAATTCTCCAACATACGCCACCGCCGGTTTCACCACCGTGGCGCCGCGCCTGTATCAGATGGCGGGTGTCGGCCCTGATGATATCGACGTCGTGCAGTGCTACGAAAACTTTACCACCGCAGTGCTAATGGCACTTGTCGAGCATGGTTTTTTCAGCGCGGAGGAAGCAAACGAATTCGTCACGCTCGAGAACCTCACCGCGGTGACCTCTCACCTGAAGCATCTGCTGCTCGTGCGCGATCTCAGGCGTCTCGTCGGCCCGCGTCGCTAGCGCCGCCGCAGAGCGGGACTTGAGCGGATCAGCCCGGGATCTTTCCGCTGAGCACGAGCTTGCCCTCCTCGGAGAGGCCTGAACCGATCAGTCGCAGTTCTATGCGATCGAAGGCGTGCAGCTCGTCGGCCTCGATTCGCTTTTCGCCGAGGAACACTCCGCCCTTTTCGACGGGCTGGCCGCCCAGCGCCTGCGAGTCTCCGCGCCGTGCGAGTTGCGCCTGGTAAATCTGATC
>JAANMW010002538.1_pt1 | contig 16253 bp, 13 predicted proteins | sample 7279671 | NCBI WGS metagenome assembly JAANMW01 (sample SAMN14094541, study PRJNA606508) | bioreactor metagenome | isolation source: A lab-scale SPAN reactor treating ammonium-rich wastewater day 247 | place: Ireland: Galway | collected 2017-09-19
AGCCGGTGTTGCGCGTGGCCGATGGCGATACGATCGTTACCACCACGGTCGATGCCCGTGGCTTCGATCACCGCCGCGAACAGGTAACGCCGCGAGGCAACCCGCAAACCGGGCCGTTTTACATGGAAGAGGCCGAGCCGGGCGACATGCTGCACGTGGTGCTGGAATCGATTGTGCCCAACCGCAGTTATGGCTGGTGCGGATCGTCGGTTGCCCCCAATGTGGTCGATCCAGCGTATGTGCGTGAATTGCCCGTGGCGCCGCTGGCTGAATGGCACGTCGATGTGGAAGCCTGGACCGCCACGCTCGTCGGTCCGACCTCGCAGTTGGGGCAACTCACCATTGGGTTGGAGCCCATGCTCGGTTGTTTTGGCGTGGCGCCGCCGCGTGGTCAGGCGATTTCGACGGCAACGAGTGGCGAGCATGGCGGAAACATGGATTACCGCGGGTTCCGCGCGGGTGCGCAGGTGTATTTTCCCGTGTTCGAACCCGGGGCGTTGTTCTTCCTCGGCGATGGCCACGCCGCGCAGGGAGATGGCGAGATCGTGGGGTCGGGCATCGAAATATCGATGGATGTGCGAGTGCGGCTGCACCTGATCAAAGGCAAGACCAGCAATTGGCCTCGCGGGGAAAACGATGATTTCATCTTCACCGTGGGAAATGCTCGCCCGCTCGATCAGGCCGTGCAGCACGCCACGACAGAGATGCTTCGCTGGCTGCAGCAAGATTTTGGTCTGGATGCGTTAGGCGCCAACCTGCTGCTGGCACAGTGCGTTCGGTACGACTTGGGCAATATTTTTGACCCCGCCTATACCATGGTTTGCAAGGTGGCCAAAAAGTGGCTGAGAGACCAAGTGCTGCATGCTCGCTCGTAAACTTACAGAGGGCGTCGAGCTTGATCCGGTTGCTCGCCGGTTGAAATGGATCTGAAGTTTGAGTGGCCGTCGAAGACCGATTCGCTTGGCAACACCTAGAAAAAGAGCGAGGACGACGCTTGGGAAGGGCGCCGTCCTCGCTTTTGCATCACTAGCTGTATGGACTTGTCCGAATGGCTTGCTACAGCTTGACGTTCGGACGTTTGGGTTTAGCCATCATGCCATTGGGATTGTTATTGTTGTTATTATTGTTGCCATTGCCCATGGCGGGGCGGGGATCGTTCACGCCAGTGCGGGTTTCTTTCCAATCCCATCCCAGGGGAGTCTGTAATTCGCGCTCGGCGATCAAGGCCCAGGGAGTCCCTGGATGTTCTTCGACGACGCGTTGCAGATAAACCTTGGCCTTTTCAGCCAGTTTTTCCAGAGCGCTGCCGGAGTAATTGTCGGCTGGCTCGAGCACCCAGGTATCGTTGTCCTTATTCTGGAATGCGCGGCCACCCTTCATGACGGCGAGCATGTTGTTGTAGCTTTCCGTGCGCACCTTGACGGCACAAACCCGACCCATTGCCAAGTCGAAACCAGCTTGCCAGCGAGGTTCGGAAACTTTGGGACGGTCCTTCTCGCCTTGAGAGAGGATCAAATAGAGTTCTTCGATTTTGGGCTCAAGTTTTGCGGCCGATTTTTGAGCTTCATCGAGCAGGGCTTTCAGAGCGCCCTCATTTTGCTTCGGGAATTGCAAGGTCGGGTTTTCCATGGGAGAAACCCAGGACACCTGCGCGGCTTGAATCAGTGCCCGGCGGGCCCCGTTCTGGCTCACCAATTTCTGATATTCTTCGATGGGCTTGTAGTCGGGACGATACCTCCGCATGATGCCGGGGTCGAAGAAGTGCTGGATCCGAGCGGCCATGACGGGAGTTTCGTTGCGTCCCACCGCGCGCCCTGCCGCTGTGTTGTTCCCATGCACGGCAAAGTAGATTCCGCCCGTTTCATAGCACAATCGGGTCAGGGCAAATGGGCCAAAACCGGAATCGAGTTCATCCAAATCGTCGTTGCGGCCCCCAGCAAATGCCAGCTTAAGGCGTTCGGGATAAACCGTCTCTGGCCCTTGGCGAACGGGAATCCACTGGACCGACTGGTCGTAATTGGGATCGAGATCAACGTACTTGATCTTCAACTCGGTCCGCCCAAAGGGTGCCGGCACGCCAATCACATACACGGGGATCTCCGCGCGGCGGCACTTGGCCACGCACATATCGAGGGCTTGCTCGTCATCGCCAACCTCGTCGGTGACAACCACGAACATGACGTTTCGCCGCGGAACCTGCGTGCGATACTTCTGAAAGGTATCGACCGAAAGCATGACCGATTGAAACGTGTTCTCGATCCCCGTGGGGTCGTCTTCGATGGAGTCAATCGCCTTTTTCATCTCGGCCAGATCGTCCGTCGGCTCCTTGGTCAGGAAGTTGCACTTCTGTCCGAACGACGCGATCGCAGTCAACAGGGGTTTGTCATCGTGCTTGGCAAACGCCTCGTGGCCGCTTTTCTTGACCACTCCCAATTCTTCGTAAATGCGGTCGAATCGATCGTTGATTTCCTTGCGAGTGCGGTTGAGGCTGCCGGACTGGTCGAACAGCCAAACCACCAACGTTTTGCGGGTTTGCAGCGACTGCAGGATCTCTTGGGTAATGCGGTCGATGGCGCCCGAGGCACCGGTCGTGCCCACACCCACGGCGCCTTTGACCATTTGCGTATCGCTGAAGTTCAAACCCGTGGGAATATCGGCATTGAACTGCACGTTGACGGTGGGATTGACGTCATCGGCAACTTCCATGGGTACGTCGGAAATGTCGCTGATGGTAGGCGCCAGCGAGGCGGCCACCGACAAACCTTGAACGCTGTTGGCGCCGATGTCGGTTTGCGCGTCTTTCGCGGCAAAGAAATCCTGCACCATCGGCTCCACCAATTCCTCGTCTTCCGAGGGGAGCGTGAGCTGTAAATCGGCGTCGGGACGGTAAATGAAAAACAGCGCCAAAGTGACAATCAGGCCCAGGTGGACGAGCAAGCTCACTGCCCAAGCCGGCGCATCGCCATCGAAGGGAGTTTCCTCTTCGCCAGTACGAACTTGCCACCATCGCCGGAGAGCATTGAGCATTGTCTGTTTCTCCTTTGATCCGCGAGATGTTCGGGCGGGTTTACTCTGCTCCCACCAACTTCATTCGGCGGAATATTGAAATGCTCGGAAACTGAACCCAGAAAATGCGACCGATCGGCCCATTCAATCGCGTATTGTGGCCCCTAACAGCGGGGAATGCAAGCTGATTTTAGATGCTGCTAGCATTCGCGCAAACTATTGAAATGCTTGGCTTTGACGCGGAATGCCAGACATGCGGCGGCTTGTCGGGCCTTTTACGGCAAAAAGAATCCAAGTACCACCTTGGCCCCTCGGTTGCCGCGACCGCCGAAAAGCACCAATAAAGGGGGGAGAGAGGTCCCTGCCCCTGGAGAGGGACCTCCACTCCGCCCACTAATCCTCGGTTCCGGCTGCTAACAGCAGTTCGCCGCGGGTCGGGTGGATTATTCCCCAAAACAGGATGGGTAAATTCTGCCAACCAAGAATGGCCAACGCGGGTCAGAAAGGCGCCCGAATAACGAGGCTTACCGTGGTTGCTGATATAGGGATCACCCCCTTAGCGCGGACGGCAAAGCCCGATATTCTGGCACTTACCAGCCCACTGGCTTTTACCTCCTGCGAGCAATGCACTTTCGAAGTTTTCGCAACGCCGATCCGCCTCATTTGGCGGCGCTTTGGCAAAGCTGCGAGCCACAAACGGGACTGCGTCAGGGCGTGGATTGCTCCATGCTCGAAGACGTGGTCTTTTCCAAGCGGTATTTCAACCCAGACGGGCTGATTGTCGCCGAAAACGAAGGAAGGATTGTCGGCTTTGTGCATGCCGGATTGGGGTTGAACAAAGCCCGTACCGCTCTGTCCAGGCAGCGGGGAGTGATCAGCATGCTGATCGTTGCCCCGAAATTTCGCCGACAAGGTATTGGCACGGCGTTGCTGCACCGAGGAGAACGTTTCCTAGCAGAGCAGGGGGTTCGCACCGTACAAATCGGTGAATGGGGGCGGCTCGCGCCTTTTTACACTGGGATATACGGGCAAAGCCTTTGTCCTGGCATTTTGGCCAACTCACCAGCCGTGGCGTTCTGCCGTGCCACGGGATTCGAGGCTCGCTTCGAAACGCGCTTGCTGGAACTCGACTTGGGGCGGTTCCGTTCCCCAGTCGACCGAAAACTGCTGCAGGTCCGCCGCACGGTCGACGTGCAATGTACCTACGATCCCATCCCGGCCGACTGGTGGGAAGCCTGCAAATTTGGCGTGCTCGAGCGGGTGTTGTTCGAGTTGTCGCCTCGAACGGGCGGGCCCGCGAAGGTCCGCTCCCTTTTTTGGTACCACACGTCCGACGATCTCGGGCAAGTAAGCCTGGTTTCGATCACCTCAGACCCGGAATCACGAAGGTTGGGTTGGGGAACATTTCTGCTTTCCGAGGCCCTCAAGCACCTGCAAGGGAGCGGTTTCGAATCGGTGGCGGCGCTATGCCGCGCGACCAATCAACCCGTCCAGGGATTGCTGAAGAAATTGGGTTTCCGCGAAGTCAATCGCGGGATTGTATTTCGCAAACCCATGCCCGCAAACGCTCTTCCAATCACCGTCGCAAAACAAGAACGCCCGCCAAGCCGGAGATCGACTGGGCGGGCGTAACTTCGGTACAAAAACCGCTTGGGACAGTATCTCCGCGGGATCGGGGGCTCAATTCATCAACCCGGTCGACTGCGACACCGCCGGAGGTATCGAACTATTCAGGCAGTTGGGGCGGCTTGACCATCGGGTAGTCGTCGCTCGAAAGCCCTTCTTCCAGGAATTTCACCAAGTCGTTGACTTCTTCCTTGGTGAGGCTTAGGGGAAAGATTTCTTCGTCGAGGTGGTCGTTCTTCGTGCCGCCGCGATTGTAGTACTCAATGACGTCGTGCAGCGTCTTCTCACTGCCATCGTGCATGTAAGGGGCCGTGCGGGCGATTTCCCGCAGGGTGGGCGTTTTGAATGCGCCCCGATCGCCTGCCAGCTTGCTATGGACCTCGCGGCCTAGGTCCGCATCGTCGGCCGTGATGCCGACTCCAATATTGTGGAAGGCGCCGTCGCTGAAATGCGGTCCGCTATGGCAGGCGCTGCAATGTGCTTTGCCGAAGAATAACGCCATTCCTCGTTTGGCCTCGGGCGACAGGGCGTTTTCATCTCCGGCTTTGTAGCGGTCGTAGGGCGCGTTGCCGGAAATGATGGTCCGCTCGAAAGCCGCGATGGCTTTAGCAATGGCGTCGGGAGTGGCATCGGTGCCGAACACGTCCTGAAACTGTTTCTTGTAGCCGGGAATCTTGTTCAGCTTTTCGGTAACTTCTTCCAGCGTCAGATCCATCTCAATGGGATTTTGAATGGGACCCAGCGCTTGCCCTTCCACGTGATTGGCTCGGCCGTCCCAAAACTGGAAGTAAAAATAGCCCGAGTTGATGATCGTGGGTGCACTGCGTCCGCCGACCTGGTCTCGCACGCCCGTCGCAAATCGCTCGGCATTGGACCAGCCCTTTTCCGGATTGTGGCAGGTGGCGCAACTCACGGTGTTGTCGCGACTCAAACGAGGATCGAAAAACAACTGCTTACCCAACTCGACTTTTTCTTTGGTCAGCGGGTTGTCCGCGGGAATCCGCATCTTGGGCATGCCCAGCGGATACTGGATTTCATACGGCTCCCCCGCGAACGCCAGGTTGGCAAATCCGCAGTAAAGCAAGGCGCAACCGACAATCAGGCGTGGCATGGAGTTCTCCGTCGAAGAGCAACAATGGTTGGAGGCATCGACAACCGGCCGAACTTGGCCCGCCATCTGGTGAATTGGCGGAACAATGCCCAGGCGAAGTTGGACCGTTCGATGCGCGGAAGGTAGGTCAGGTTAAAACTGCGGTGGGGTGCGAAATATCCCCATGACCATTGTGGACCAATCCTGGCTGAGTGGCAAGGAATACGCGAGGGGTAATTGGAATCGGTTGTCCCCGTTGGAAGGGCTGATTCCCCCCTGCCGGCCGGGAGGACGGACAAAATCGCCGGTGACATCATGCTTGACGCCATATAGTGACCGACTGGAGGATGTCGGCGATGGCAACCCAGGCCTGCCAATCGGATCTGCAACCCAAATCTAGCCAGACCGATCCAGCAGGCCGCATCCACTTGTATTCACGTCCGCCTGACGAATCGCCTTCGTTCTGTTGGCTCAATTTTCAGAATCAACAACCATGTCAAACGTCGAAAAATATCAACCCGGAGAGCCTCCGCGTGCCAGTGAAATGGAGCCCGGCGCCATCATCAGCGCCGATACCCATCGTGCGGAACGCATTCCGCCAGGGCAAACTCGTACGCGCAAGTGGCCCGTCTTGCAATATGGCAGGGTTCCACAGATCGCTCCCGAAGCCTGGCATTTGGAAATCACGGGGCTGGTCGCACGACCTTACCGGCTCAATTGGGAGGAATTTCGCGAGCTTCCCCGCGTGAAGGTGTTTGCCGACTTTCATTGCGTCACCCGTTGGAGTCGGTTGGGCAATGTTTGGGAAGGTGTATCTACCCGAATCTTGCTAGAGCGGGCAGGCGCTCAACCGACCGCTCAATACGTCATTCTCCATGGCTACGATGATGGCTGGACGACCAACCTGCCGTTGGCCGATTTCTTTTCGGAAGACGCGCTGGTTGCCGACACCCACGACGGCGAGCTATTGAGCGCCGATCACGGCGGTCCGGTGAGGGCGATCGTGCCACTGCTGTACGCCTGGAAAAGCGCCAAGTGGCTCAAAGAAATCGAACTGGTGGAACGCGACCGGCCCGGTACCTGGGAACAGTTGGGCTACCACAACCATGGCGATCCATGGGTTGTCAGCGATATCAACCCCGATGGCGAACGGTTTCAGCCAGGTGTGGAGCCCCGCGTTTAACCATCCTGGAGTGAGCCGCGAAACCGCAGCTTCATGGCAACTCGCTGGTCGGCGGCATTTTGGCGCCGGTTTCGGTTCGCCAGCGGGCGAGTTTGTTGCGCAATTGTTTCACCAACTCTGGCTTTTTGGCGGCCAGGTTGGTGCGTTCGCCCAGGTCTTGGCTCAGGTCGTAAAGTTCCACCGTGCCTTCATCAAAAAACTCGATCAATTTGAGGTCTCCCTCGCGAATGGCGCCGCCGGGCGCCCAGGTGGAACCGTGGTAATGCGGATAATGCCAGTACAGGGTTCGCTCGCCTGATGCAGCCTTTCCCCGTAAAAGAGACACAATGCTTTGGCCGTCGAGATGCAGTTGCGGCCGTAGTCGCGGCCCGCCAATTCGAGCAGAGTCGGAAAAAAGTCGGTGCTGATTACAGGCATGTCGCATACGGCGCCCGCGGACGTGACACCCGGGGCACGCACGATGAGAGGTACTCGAATGCCGCCTTCGTAAAGCCAACCCTTGCCGGCGCGTAGCGGGATATTGCTGGTGGGACCGGGCTCGGCTTTGATCGACAAGCCGCCATTGTCCGAGAAAAAGACCACGATCGTATTTTTGGCAAGGCCCGATTGCTCGAGGTATTCAAGTACCAGTCCCACCCAGGAATCGAGCCCGGCAACCTCGGAGCCATAAGCGGGGTCGTCTTGAACGATGCGCAACTGCCCTTCGCGTTCGGGAATGATGCGAGGACCGCTGGGCCGCGGCAGTAGGGCCGCCTTGCGGCGAAATCGTTCGATATGGTCGGAATACTCCAAAATGGGAATGTGCGGTTCGTGGTACGAAAGGTAGGCCAGAAAAGGCCGCTTGGGGTCGCGGTCTCTCATAAAGCCAATGGCTGCCTCGCTGATGCGTTTTCCCACCATTGGATCGCGACCATGCCTGCCAAGTTGGGCGTCGCCCACATACCCGTCGAACCCTTGCTGCGTTGGCTCGAAGCCAGCCCCTCCCAGGTGCCACTTTCCTCCATAAAAAGTCTGATAGCCCGCCTTGCGGAATACTTCGCCCAGGGTGACCTCTTCCAGCGCCAACTGCGTCGCGGTGCGCGGCGGGTTGAGTCGGCGACCGGTGGGATTCAGGCCGGGAATGTAGTCGGTGACGCCCGTTCGAACCGGGTAGCGACCGGTCATTAAACTGGCCCTGGTTGGAGAACAAACAGAGCCAGCCGTGTACGCCTGCGTAAACCGCATTCCCTGGCGCGCCAGGCCGTCGAGGTGCGGCGTTTCGTTGAATGGACTGCCGTAGCACCCCAGATCAGACCAACCCAAGTCGTCGGCAAGCAGGATCACAACATTGGGCGGGCTGCCTTTTTCAGTTTCCGAGGCGAATGCCCACGATTGTGGCAACGCAAACACGCTCAACGCCAATATGCCGAACAGGACCAGGCCGCGGAGCCGATGCCGGTTTAGCCAAACGAGCCTTTTCGGGGTCGTTGTCATGAGGGCAGTTTCCGGAGGGGAATGGGAACGCCGGGAACTGGAGTTCGAGGAATCCCGACAACATCTCGACCCAGCGGTGGTTTCAAGTATTGGCGGGGATACGGCGAGGGTCAACGATTGGATGTCACTAGCGAGTCGCAATTCGTGCCACGTGACAGACGAAATGGCAATGTAGCCCAGGTTGATCTCAATTCTTGCCATCCCGTTTGGCGCGGGAATCTCCCCTTTGCGATACCAGTTTCGATCACGGCCTTTGACGATGCTGTCCGTGCATGGCATCGATCGCCCGGTGCGTAGACGTTGGTGCCCAGCATGCGACCCCTTGGTTTGTGTTCGAGCTCCGAGGCTTCGACAGGGCACCTCATGAACGCGGTAGAAATTCGTAAGCTCGGCAATTACAATTACTTTGAAAAAAGAAATCTAAAACCAGCGGGGAATTCGAGCATGCCAGCGAGATGACCTTACGTATTCTGCGGCGCTGGGCGTCAACTGCTTGGAAGCCAAGACGTTCCCCGCCAATTGGGTGCCGGCTAGGGACGAAGGGCTAGCCGGGGGGAAATTTTCGGCCACAGCCCGTCTTGCAGCAGACGCGGCATGTGAATAAAGTACATTTTTCTCCCTGATCCCCTGTAGCTCAGTTGGTAGAGCGAGCGGCTGTTAACCGCTAAGTCGTAGGTTCGAGTCCTACCGGGGGAGCTTTTTCGGTTTGCGGAACTACCGCCGACCATTGGGTTTACAGAGAACGCCGAGAGCGAGAGCCCTCGGTGTTCGCCGTTTTCCACCGTTCCGGCAACGACTTGCGGCGATCTCTCCCGTCGCGAGAGTTCTCTACCGATCGCACGCAGGCGACGTTGATCGCGTCTCTGGCTGCCACTCTCGCCAGAACTCTCGCGCTCTCCGTTTAACAGAGGCCGTTGGGTTAGCAACCTGGTTGGGTTTGGCCCTGCGTTTAGACCGCATCTCGTTCAGCCTCTTTCCTCGCAATGGCTTTTGAAAGCAATGCGTTGTACGCAACCCGATCGGTCCCATAGTGGCATCGCCTGTGGCAATTGGCGCAAACCGCGGCGACTCGGTCTGGGTGGTCCGGCCCGCCGTCCGCCAGGCGTGATAGATGGTGGACTTCGAGGTACGGGCCCCAATTAGCCTGAAATGCTGCCGGATCGTTGCATGCCTCGCACAAACCGTTAGCTCTCTGCAGTGCGTACTGTCGGATAGCTTCGGAACGCAGAAAGAAAGTCGCCATCGACATTCTCCTCCCTGCACTGCCAGCCGCAGGTTTAGTCCCAATCGCCATGTCGCGAAGCGATCCAAGAGAAAGGCTTGTCGCCTCAAAAGAGGTCCTGTCTTTGTCGTGACCGAGACTACCTGCGTCGACGATCCTCGCAAGTGCGAAGACGAATGCACGACGAGCTTGGCCGTTCTCGTCTGACTGCGTTACCTCTTTGTGGCCAAGACAGAACATCTCGCCGTAGAACGACCATAAGCCGCCGGCTCGGCGGTAGCGTTCAAACAGCAGGAGTGAACGAGGAGTCTCGGCTGCATCCCTCAGCTGCGTATTCTCCGAGTTCCACTGCATGTCGCCGATTCGCCCTTCGCCACTAAACCAATAAATCCCATCCTCGTCCACGCCGTCGGAATAAAACTGTCGAGACGGCTCTCGCGTATGAAACAGCAGGATTACGGATTCTCTGGTTGAAACGGAGATTCCCTTCTGCCGATTTCCCGCGAATCGATCGTGAAGATCTGATCTAGCAAAAACACTGCCCACACAGAGGGAGCCAAGTGGCGGGACCGGGCTAACCGGTTCGCTTTCTTGCTTGGCCATGCAGTCCCTCCGCGTTCCAAATGAAATGTTATGCGAGCAGACTCAGCTGACACTACCTAACTCGAAAGAGATCCTGGCGGCCACGGCATATTCGTCCTTGAGGTTCGATTCCCAAAGACGGAGGACCCTCCAACCAAGCCTGACCAGCTCGGCTGTGACTTCCTCGTCGCGTTCAATGTTACGCTGGATCTTCCGCTCCCAGTACTCTGCATTGGTCTTTGGAATCCGGTAATATGCGGGATTGCCATGCCAAAAGTCGCCATCAACGAAAACGGCGACCTTGCACTTCGGGAATACGAAGTCAGGCTTACCAAACAGGCGGCTGCCTCGTCGCCACCCCTTGATGCCAAAGCGTCGCATGATTTGGGCAAGGCGAACTTCGGTGCTCTTGTTGCCCGAGCTCTTAATGCGGGCCATGAGCCGTGATCGTTCCCGTCTTGAAAGCATATCCACCTGCCAAGCCCCTACGCAAATTCCTGTTCAATGCGCGGCAACACTTGGTCGAAATATCGCTTCAAGCCGTCGCCACCCATCGCGTCGAGCAAGCAAGCGCCGCCGTGAAGGTTTAACGACTTTGCCAAGTATCGAACGGCAGATCTTGCCTTGTCGCCACTCCGAAGAAAGAGCTCTTGGTGTTCAAGCAAGTAAGCCAGAAACGCGAGTCGAACCGTGCGGTTCCTTCCCAGGCTCCGTTCGAGAATCGTTTGAGTAATGTCGAGCGTCTTAAGTAGAACATTGGTAAGTTCGTACGGATTCTGCCGACTCTCATCGAAGGTTAAGTGGCCGTGCCACCATAATCGAGCAATGCCGTGGCGCGAGAGCGCACGGCTGGCTTGCTGGGCAACGAAATAGTGCGTCTTAATATATGTAATCGAGTTCTCATTCGCGCGCACAGTCTCGACCGCCCATCGATTTCGCATGTACTCCCAGAATGTGTCGTGGGCAAGAAACGCCCACAGGCGCGGATCCCGAGCTTGCACTGGCGTCATGTTCGGAAGCGATTGATGCAGTCTTATGGAGTTTTCAAGGTCGTAATGACCCTTCTGTTTTGGCGGATCCGCGAGCAACTCAATTTTCTTCGCAGGCTTCAGACGCGTAGCGATCACTCCATGCTGCATGGATTTCATGGCAGCAGCAGCCCAGGGCTTTTCCTGCTTGTATCGCTCGAAGTTGTCCTCGACTTGCTGGAGGAGTTCCGAGGTAGCTGAATGGGAAAACGCTTTAATCTCAATCATGTTGTCAACCAAAGTCTTTAGTCGCCGAAATCCATCTCATCGAAGCATTGCTGGAGCGAACGCGAAACAGGATTAGCCAGAATCTTCTGCGCAATTACAAGCGGCTCTTCATTGGCGGCAATCTCAAGCTCTTCGATTCGTCGCTTAATGCAGCGGTGCCATCGCATATCAGAGAATTCAGACTCATCGGTCGTCACTTGTCGCACGGCCTCGGTAAGCACGGGAAGTGCCACAAGCATACCTGCAAGCGATTGGGAAAGCGGGCTCTGCCGCACCATCTTGTACCGCGCGAAGTCTTCCTTCGGCAAAATGATCTTAATTCGAGGCTCATGCCAATGAACTACCATTTCGCCCTGCTCCCGGTCGTGGTCGGGGCAGATGACCATGATTGAGCTAATCTTCTGAAGGTCTTCAGCTTCGACGTCGACGTCGAAACGAAACGGTTCAGCGACGGCGAGGACGTCGCCAGGCTCAACCTCAAATTGTCGCGAGCCATAGTCAGGATGAGACGCATCGACTTTGTAATTCGCGATGCGGGTCTTCGCCACAGCCATGACGACGCCGTCGACGCGACCATGGAGTGAAGTTCTGGGAATCTCTATGGCGAGGCTCACGTCGTGCGTCTCGTAAGACTGTCGGAAGAAAGTGCTGCTGCATTCAAGGTGCACTGCATATGCGACCTTCTTCTTCTTGATCAGCGACTCTAAGGTGCTGCTGCCATTCTGAAAAAGGACCGAAACATCGATTACCTGCCCTTGCGTAGCAACTTCGATTGGCGACTGAAATCCCGCATTCACATCGTCGCCATTGCCGACGACCGGTCGCGGGTAGGATCTAGCTGTTAGCTTCATGGGCAATCACCTCCATCGCTACCGCCATGGGGTCGGCGAGTTCCACGGATAATGTCAACGGCTTGTTCTTTCCTATGTTCACCGGGCCGAATCTGAGCCCCCCTCCCGCAATAGGAACTGACTTGCCACCCAAACGAGCCTTCGTTACGCGGACGGGCGCCAAGATGTCGTCGCCACTCGCACGCAGTGAGAGGTAAACCTTGCGAGCGGACCCTGAATCGTCGCGGATGTGGAGCTCATACTCTTTGCCGCCTGCATCTGAAGGAAACGCTCGATACCGAACTGGTACGGAAGGTCCTCCACTGGAGCCGCCACCACCCTGGTCGCTGTCGCCACCGCCTGCCCCTTCGCCTCCAGTCTTTCCAGAGTCGCCTTCACCATAGCTTCCCTCGTCGTCGCCACTGCCCGACGGTGGCGACGGCTTCGGCTTCACGTTGTCGACTGGCAAAGTCTTGCGGGGCTCCTTCTTGTCGAATTCTCCTGGAAACGCTTCTTGCGGGTCAGCGCCTTCCTGGGACTCATTTTCATAGTCGGGCAAGTACTCATCCAACTCGTCGATTTCAATCTCGTCATCGTCGACTTCGGGCTGCAGCTCCTGCATGCATTCTCGAATGAAGTCACGTATTATTCTGTCGACTTTTGTGTGGCTGCCTTTCTCCGGCAGGTCCTTGTCCCACTTATCATGCGCGGGTGGCTCCATCCGCCTTAGGATCTCATTTCCATCCTCATCATCACAATGAAAGACGCCGCAGTAGGGTATCCCGAACCGGAAGTCCCGCCGATAAATGACCATTCCAGACTGGCGAATCATGGCCACCTTTCGGGGACTCAGCTCATCGCCAACTCTCGCGCAGTAATGGCACTTGCCAATCTCATCCAGATTCTCTTCATACCAGGCGTCTGGCTCGGTGTACGCGCGGTAATAGGCATAAGCATCGGATTCATTCTCAGGATCCAATGATTCGAGCAGTTTTTCGAGATTCCGAGCCGTTATCTTCTTGGTGCCGATCTTGACCACCAGGTCCTTCTGCATGATGGCAGGCCAAAAATTGTCGAGCACCGACACCTCGAGGTCGCGCTCCCAGTGTTCTTCCTCCTTGAACCCCATGACAAACAGATCCGTTCCCTTCGTTGTCCTGAGGAACCTAGAGGGAATCTTTGTTTTGGCTGTTACCGACTCACCAGAATTCTGGCCAAGCGAGCCCTCGTCATGTCTCCATTCGCCATCACGCTTGTGAGTCACTAGCCTTGCAACTCCGAGGAATCGCTGTTGCCCCCGGCCTGTGCAAGTCGAATAAAACACGGTCCGGAGGTCGCTGGCGGCGAACGGAGCGTTCTGCCCGATTCCATACGAACCGCCGGACCCGGGTCCCTTGCCCGATAGACCGTTGGCACCTGTGAGGCCAACCCATTGAGAAGTGATGTCCTCGTCGTCCCCAACGAGGCCAGTCGTGCCGCTGTCCCCAATTCGAAGCACAGGGATTTTGCTTTTGGTGACGATCTCGACAGCGCGCTCAAAGAACCTGACTGTCTGCTCGTTGTCCGCGAAGAACTCCGCGCAGTCGTCGAAGGTTCGCTTCAATTCTGCAAGGTCGGGAAACTGAGAAGACGGAAGATCGAATCGCTCAAACTCAACCGTTACGGGTCGAGAAGACTGGAGGTCTTTCGCATCCAAACTGTTCTGGATTGCTTCCCTCGCCATCGAGCGATAGTAGTCGCCACGAAATGTGGTAATGCCAGCGTCGTTCAATCCCTCAATTCGTCGCGGTCGATTAGCATATGTTAAAAAATGCCAAGTTAGTGATTTTGACATAGCACAGCGCCGGTGGTGAAACTTAGATGCAAGACCGATTATATCGCTTTGAGCAAGGAGATGCCTGCGGCTAGCCGGAGCTGAGGTTCCGAACGCAGGTGTCAGCGATTCTGGCGACCAGAGGAACGGTCACCGTGTTTCCGATTTGTTTATACGCCTCACGGCGGGTTACTTCGGGAGGAAACTCAAACCAGTCGTCGCTATAGCCTTGAAGCCTCGCGCACTCAATGGGAGTGAGTTTTCGTATTCCCCATCTATCTTTAATCACGGGCTCGTTGTGGCCGCCGATGCCCATGTTCGCCATTAGCGTAAAGCACAGTCCAGATTTGTTGTCGCGCACATAATTCCGGCGTAGTTGATATATGCGCTTAGACCCATGCTTTTCGATGGCGCGACGGAAAGGCTCATAATATTGCGAGCTTTCGTCAAAGTAATACCACGACTCCTGCTTGTGATTCAGGTCAAGGAAATCCCAGACCTTTCTCAGCGATCCGTCGGGCAATGGTGCCGGGAATTGAAACGTGTTTGACGAAAAATGGTCTGTCGAGAATGCAACCATAAAGACCCTAGATCGATTCTGCGGTATATCCGTGTGAGTTGCGGTGTTGAGTACCTGAGCGTCTTTCTCGCCGAACCAGTAGCCCGCTTTTTGTATCTCGTGTTGCACGCGCCGAAATGTCCTTCCCTCGTCATGCGTCTTAAAGCTGCCGACATTCTCAAGGACCAACACTTTCGGGCGTTTGCGACCAAATTCGCTTATCAGTCGAATGATCTCAAGGAAGAGCAGTCCGCGTTCGTCGTTGAACCCGCGTTTTTCACCTGCAACCGAGAACGGTTGGCAAGGAAATCCGCCAGTCAAAATGTCGACAGGTTGAAGCCGATCCTCGACCACAGAGAGTTCTTCGACTGGCTTTTCAAAGTGTCGCACGTCCGGAAAATTTGCACGGAAGGTCATGCTGGCGAAAGGATCTTTCTCATTCGCCCAAAGCACTCGCGCTCCTACCATTTGGAATGCCTTGGCAAACCCCCCCATCGCGGAAAACAGGCAACCGACGGATGGTGCCTTGCTGGCATCAGCACGCTTCTTTTGGTCTGAATTGGACGTAACGCTACGATGTGATTTGGCTTGCTTGGATCTCGACTGCGAGACTCGGGATCGCCTCTTTGTTTGTGTCTTCATTGTCGTCCGTGCCGATCAATCCTTCGTTGTCTTAAATGCTGTCAAAATGACAGGTTATCCTACGTGAAAGCTCGTCGCAACCGACTTGACAGCGGCTGCAAGTTACCCCTTCTAAACGACTTGCGAGCCTTTTGTGTGCGGCATTGTCAACCTGGGTCGCGAGTGGCTAAAATGAAGCACTTTTCGTCAACGATGGGGTTCCACCCGATTGAGCCTTTGTGGAAATTCCTTTCTGAGCTAAACCAAAGGACAGGAAAACGGGACTGTACCTCCGGTCTCCGGAGAACGGAAGGCCTTTCGCCACAATGACTTATGTGTGCTTGCTACCACGTTGGCTACACTTCCGAAACTTCCCAAGATCATACTGGAGATTCACCTCTTTCGGTAGGCGATCCTCAGAGAGCCTGGCCTGCATTGAGCCTGGACCATTCTGTGCGTTGCTTGGCCCATGACGGAATGGCGACGAGGTAGCGCAATGATCTCTCAGTGATTACATCGCGACCTCCGTAGGTCTTAGGCAAGAACAGGATCTGTTCCTGGATATCCGGCGCAAGGCAAAGCAGATTCATCACTTGCGTCAATCGGGCACGTGAAACGTGCCCCAGCCGCGCGAGTTCCGCCTGGTCCGCCACGACGCCGTCGCGGATCAGGCCGTCGAGCCGGATGGCCAGGGCCATGAGCCGAGAGACGCGGGGCACCCGCCCGTCGGGGGCGACGGGCGCGGCGTCCCCCTGGCGAAGCTCTTTCCGCGAGCGCCGGCCGTTGCTGAAGTGAATCTTTCGCTGGATGGTGATCATGCCGCTTCCTCCTTTTGATTGGCCAGTTCGCCGGCCAGCGTTTTGATTCCCGCAGGCCGGAAGGTGATCGTGATGTTGCCGGCGTGGCCGTCGTACTCGACCTGCTCGACCAGGAGTTCCACGACGCGGGCCTGCTCGCGGGGTGCCAAGTTCTCCCATACGACGTCGAAGTCG
>JAANMW010002540.1_pt1 | contig 16228 bp, 13 predicted proteins | sample 7279671 | NCBI WGS metagenome assembly JAANMW01 (sample SAMN14094541, study PRJNA606508) | bioreactor metagenome | isolation source: A lab-scale SPAN reactor treating ammonium-rich wastewater day 247 | place: Ireland: Galway | collected 2017-09-19
AACGGTGATGACGTTGCGTTCCATAACGTGGCTCCTTCTGATTGTGAGTTTCCTATATTCTACCCTTTCAGGAGTCCATTTTCAACTGAAGCGGAACAAACTTTTTGACAGGACAAATGAAAATTATCCTGAACCACGAAACACATTTCTGATTTATAACAACAAAAAATATCCTGCAAAACACATTCGGGGACTTGCTTACTACGTAGCCAACAAAAAAGAAATTTCAAAAAGTGAATATAGTGGCGGACAAGAGACTGCTAACTTTTTTAAGAAATTGGGATTTACAGTTCAATACAAAAAGGAAACACTTAAACCAATAGAAAACAAAAAAGCAATCACCAAACAAACAGACAAAGTTGAACCTCAAAAAACTATCATCAAAAAATTAAATGTTGTAAGTCAAAAAAATTCAATACAAAGACTATTACAAAAACATTACGGACACATTGAAACTGAGAAAAAATTTAATTGGCTAAAGACCCCGAACCATGACAATTTACCTAAAGAGTATTCACAAATTGTAAAAGCATTATCAGAATACCGAAATCAAATCGGTTTTCAGAAATCAAACTACCAACTTCTTTGCGACATTGTCTTAGAAGACCAAAAATTGATTATTGAGTATGACGAAAACCAACATTTCAGCAAAGCAAGACAAATCACTTTAGAAAACTATCCATCAACAATCAAACTGCATTTTCCAAAAGAAGCTTGGATAAATGCTTGCAAGAAAATTAACGCAAAAGATAACAGCCCAATTGACAGAGATGAAAAAAGGGCGTTTTATGATACAGTAAGAGATATTGAAGCATTCAGACACGGTTATAAACTTGTCAGAATTAAACACGGTGATATTGATTGGGAAGCAGACGGGGCTGAAAAACATTTGAAACAAATTGTTTCGGTTGCAGACGAGCAAAATGAAGCCAAGACGAAACACAAAATTGCACGGCTCATTGTTACTGGAAAGCAGTATGACAAAAACGGCAATCCAAACTTTTCCAAACTGGAAAAACTAATTGAAAAATTTCTTGCAACAGAATATCAGAAAAGAACTTACGAGTTTATTTTAACTCCTGGTGGCTTCTTGACTTTTGAGTTTCCAGGAAGTCTCCAATATGACCTTGACATTGTTAAGGCAGAAAGCCAAAGCGTTTCAATGCTACAAAAGGAAGCAAATTCTGTTATATTTTCATTTTTTGAGAGTTTAAACCCTGCAACTTTCAAAAAACTTAAAGAAACTGCTGACTATTTTACAATAGGTATTGATGGTTTCAATTCTGTAAATTATCAGCATATTGAACTGGTTGCTGTTTATGATTTGAGAAATCAAAAAGTTGTTAGTTGGACAGGAAAATTTTATCCAACTGAAGGACAAAAAAAGAACTTGATAAAAATAAACGACCTTGAAACGCATTTCGTTGAATTGAATAATCAAAAGGTTGTTATTCTGGGCTGTCACGACCTAAATGTATTTAGTCCTCGTGGACAGGCAACTGCAAATCCCAACGGATGGAAAAAGCAATTGGCTGACAGGTTTAAAGCTCAATGCAAGAAATTCAAACCTGAAATTATTTTACAACACCCACACACGACAGACACACCGAATATTTGGAACTTAGCTTGGCGGACAGTTGAAAAGGAACTACCCTATGTAAAACATTTTGCAAGTGGGATTAAGTATTACAACAGGAATGGTGTTCGTGGCGACATAGATAAAGTTTTAGAAAAAACAAAAAAAGGTGACGTAATAGACTTTTATTATGACTGAAACAAGAAATACGGCTGGTAACAGGCGTTTGGCTCAATGGCGGGTGACGTGGTTAATTGAACATTCTACCTCGCATCAACTTTTGTGGTGTATGGACAGTTTTGTGCTCCGAAATCCGCCACTGCGCCAAGCGCCAAACCGTTAGTGGCAAGCAAACCGAGACAGCGAAAATGAACGAAAAAGCGACAAAAGAAACTTGGAAAAACAATCCAATTGACAATCCCAAACGGATTGACATAGACTTGCTGTTTACAGATAAGCAGTTTTCTAAATTGAAAAATGGACTTATTCCTCAACAAATGGAGGACAAATGGTTCATTTATTACGAAAATGAATGGCTTTACTTTCACCGTTCTTGGACAGGCAATGGAATATATAAAAGCAAAAATGAACAAAGTAACTGACGGTTATTCTATTACAGAATTTTGGGCAGAAAGAAACCAAGAAATATATAAAAATGAAGACGACAATACCGACATTGAAACCTTTTCATTTTTAATTGTAAGAGGACTTTTAGGAATTGACGTACGTAACATTTATTCAAGCAGAAACATCAAATCAAAAACAGATGCCTTAAAAGGTTGGAGTAACTTCGGAAACATGCTTTTTACAAATCAGGGAGTTGATTATTCCAAAGAAATCAAATCTGCACTTTTTGGTGTTGCAGTTGGCGATGCTTTGGGCGTTCCTGTTGAGTTCAACAGCAGACAAACGATTAGCAAAAAACCCGTAACAGATATGATTGGTTACGGAACATATAATTTACCAGCAGGAACTTGGTCAGATGACAGTTCGCTTACATTTTGCCTTGCCGAAGCATTGACAAAAGATTTTAATCTAAATGTAATCGGACAAAACTTTGTGAAATGGAAACACGAAAATTATTGGACACCACACGGACACGTTTTTGATATTGGCATTGCTACAAGTCAAGCAATATCACGTCTTGCAAAAGGCGAAAAACCAGAGTTAGCAGGAGGTTTTGACGAAACCGACAATGGTAATGGTTCGCTTATGCGAATTTTACCTTTACTTTTTTACTTGCTTGACAAACCAATTCAAGAACGTTACGACATTACAAAAAAAGTTTCGTCAATTACACATGGACATATTCGTTCAGTAATAGCTTGCTTCTACTATCTTGAATTTGCAAGGCAAATTTTATTAGGCAAAGACAAATTTGAAATTTACAAAAACTTAAAAATAGAATTTTCAAATCACTTGACAAGTCTTGCAATCAATCCGACAGAAATTGAAAAGTTTGAAAGATTGCTAAAAGGCGACATTGCAAAACTTGATGAAGACGAAATCCAAAGTAGCGGTTACGTTTTACATACACTTGAAGCAAGTATCTGGTGTTTATTGACAACCGATAATTACAGTGAGGCAGTTTTGAAAGCAGTAAATTTAGGAAGCGACACAGACACAACAGGTGCAGTAACAGGCGGGCTTGCAGGACTACTTTACGGACTTGACGACATACCTAATAAATGGTTGCTACAAATTGCAAAATATGACGACATTGAAAACTTGGCAAAACGACTTAACGAAAGAATTGCCAGCCACTAACATCGGTTTGGCGTAATGGCGGTTGCAGTGCTTCGTATGACAGTTTTGTGGTAGGTTCAAGTGCAGTTCTTCGATTGAACTTTTGTGCTAAAAATCCGCCACTACGCCAAGCAGCAAAACGCTAGACGCCTATTCGAAGAAAACCCAACGCCCCATTCATCCGGCCACGAAAAATCTTGATAACAGTTGCAAGGTGAAATCCCATGAAGTACATAAGTGTTACTCTCTGCCTCCTTCTCTTTGCGGCGTCCGTCTTGGCGCAAAGCCACTCAATCCAATCTCCCAACAACAAACTCACACTCACGTTCTCTCTCTCTGCCGAAGACGAACCGACGTATAGTCTAAATTTTGGGAAGAAACCGGTAGTTCTTCCGGGCAAGTTGGGGATCGAGATCAAAGAGCAAACCTCGTTTCTGAAGGGCTTCAAGATAGAAAAGATGGAGACGTCTCTGATCGACGTGTCGTGGGATCCTGTGTGGGGTGAAGTGAAGACCATCCGCAACAATTATCGCGAGATGAAGGTGACGCTGGCCCAAACGTCGGCAAGAAACCGGACGATGATACTCGTCTTTCGCTTGTTCGATGAAGGGTTTGGTTTCCGGTATGAGTTCCCTGAACAGGACTTTCTCGATCATTTCGTTGTAACGGATGAGAAGACGGAATTTCATCTGACGGGCGACCACAAGGCATTCTGGATTCCGGGAGATTTCGACACGAACGAATACGCATACTCCGAAACGAAGCTGAGCGAAGTTGATGCGGAAATCGGAAGAAGAGTCGGCGAAATCTTTACTCGCTCCGTAATCAGCAAGGATTTTATCCAAACTCCCGTGATGATGAAGTCGGCCGATGGATTGTACATCAACATTTTCGAAGCCGCCGTTGTGAACTATCCGGCGATGTGCCTGCATATCAACAAGGAGAACTTCCTGCTGACGTCAACAATTGCGCCTGACCCGGTTGGCAACAAGGCATATTTGCAAACGCCTGCCCGAACTCCGTGGCGTGTTGTGTTTGTCAGCGACAAAGCTGCCGACATTCTCGGCTCGAAACTCATTCTCAATCTCAATGAACCGTCGAAGATAGAAGATGTCAGTTGGATCAAACCCGTCAAGTACATCGGCATCTGGTGGGAGCTGCATGTCGGCAGGTCGTCGTGGAATTACGCCGACGTGAACAACGTCCGCCTTGGCGAAACGGATTGGAAGAGCCTGAAACCGAACGGCCGCCACGGCGCAACTACCGAGCGGGCGAAGTATTACATCGATTTTGCGGCGAAGCACGGATTCGATCAGGTTCTTGTTGAAGGATGGAATGTCGGGTGGGAAGATTGGTTCGGCAAATGGAAGGAAGAGGTGTTCGATTTCGTGACGCCGTATCCCGATTTTGATGTTGCCGAACTGCAGAAGTACGCCGCCTCAAAAGGCGTGAAGCTGATGATGCATCACGAAACATCTGCATCGGTAACGAATTACGAACGAAGAATGGATGAAGCCTTTTCCTTCATGAACACGTACGGCTACAACGCGGTGAAAACCGGCTATGTCGGCAAAATCATTCCCCGCGGCGAGTATCACGACGGGCAATGGATGACGAATCACTACGTTCGTGTTGTGGAGAAAGCTGCGAAGTACAAAATCATGGTCAACGCGCACGAACCCGTCCGGCCGACGGGCCTGCACAGAACCTGGCCTAATTGGCTTGCATGTGAAGCGGCCCGCGGCAACGAGTTCAACGCGTGGAGTCAGGGCAATCCGCCCTTCCACGAAACCATTCTTCCCTTCACACGATTGTTGGGCGGCCCGATGGATTACACGCCGGGCATCTTTCAGATCAAGATGAGCTTCTACAATCCCGACAAGAAAGAACAAGTACACACAACCCTCGCAAAGCAACTCGCCCTCTACGTCACGCTCTACAGTCCGCTCCAAATGGCTGCCGACCTGCCTGAGAACTACGAAGCGAAACTCGACGCATTTCAATTTATCAAAGATGTTGCGGTGGATTGGGATGACACAAAGATTCTCGAAGCCGAACCCGGCGATTACATCACAATGGCGCGGAAGGCAAAAGGAAAAGAGGACTGGTACCTCGGCGCCATTACCGACGAGAATGCGCGGACGGCAACAGCTTTGCTTTCGTTCCTCGATCCGAAACAAACCTATATAGCCACCATCTACACCGACGCCTCCGATGCCCATTGGGAGAAAAATCCGATGGCATATAGGATTGACAAGTATGTTGTAACGGGTAAAACCGTACTGAAACTGAAGCTCGCAGCAGGCGGAGGCGCAGCCGTGAGAATTCACCCCGCGTCAACCGATCAGATGAAGGGATTGAAGAGGTATTGAACCCGGCAGGTCCGGCCGCGTGGCGGTCGGGCCCCCTCGGACTGTGGCACACCGGAAACGAGGCAACCATTCCCCACCCCAGATTGTTGTACCGATTAAGCAAGAAACGCTTTCCTGCAGCCGGCTCAGGCGAAACGGAAGCACGAATCCTATCAACAAAACCTTTTCTGGAGGAAGTTATGAGTTCACGAGTCACCCCCGCCGTGGCGCGCATTGTCTTTCCGCTATTGTTCATAATTCTTGCGGCTTCTGTCGCGCCCTCCCAAACACAGGTAGTAACACTGGACGCGAGCAAGGATAACACGTTGTACGAAGACGCGACGGGATCGTTGAGCAACGGTGCCGGGCCGGGATTTTTTACGGGGAAAACCGTTACGGGCGCAATCAGGCGCGGACTGCTTGCGTTTGATGTTGCGGGCGGAGTGCCGGCCAATGCAACTATTACGAACGTGACACTGACACTGACTGTAACGCAAGCCCAGGCAACAGCGCAAACAATCGGGTTGCATCGTGCATCGGCGGATTGGGGCGAGGGGACGTCCGTCGGCGGAGGAACGGGCGGCGGAGCCGGCGGCCCCGCAACAACAGGCGATGCGACATGGCTGCACAGGTTCTTCAACACCACGTTGTGGTCAACACCCGGGGGGGATTTCGCCGGAACGCCGAGCGCGACATCGTCCGTTGGCGGACTCGGAACGTACACATGGGCTTCAACCCCGGCCCTTGTTGCCGACGTGCAGCAGTGGCTCGATACACCTTCCTCCAACTTCGGATGGGTGATTGTAGGGGGAGAGGGCGCATCCGGCACGGCGAAGCGGTTCGATTCGCGGGAACACCCGACCCCTTCGTCCCGCCCAAAGCTCACCATTACCTACACCGGGCCGACAAGCGTTCCGCAGGAAACGCCCCGTGCCTTTGCGCTGCATCAGAACTTTCCCAACCCGTTCAATCCATCTACAACAATCCGGTTTGAACTTGCGCAGACGGGGAGGGCTTCGCTGAAGATCTTTAACTTGTTGGGACAGGAAGTTGCAACGCTTCTTGACGGCAACCTCTCCGCAGGTACGCATACAATGCAATGGGAAGCATCGGAGTTCAGTACGGGAGTGTATGTGTACCGTCTTGAGGCGGGAGGCAATGTTGCAACACGCAAGCTCGTGCTCGCGCGGTAGAATAGTGTTCTTAGGATTATCGAAAGGGCATCTTCACGGATGCCCTTTTTGTTTTCTGCGGTTGAGATTGGATGAGGGAGTTGGTATCTTGACGGGAGAATATAAAAGAAGTAACCCCTATCGCTAATTCCGGGTTTTCCAAGGAGTAAGCCATAGGAATATCTCATCTAAGACCATCAACGAAAGGTATCGGGAGAAAGCCGATCTCTCACGTGATGCAGTAAACTTCTATAGGAAATCACCGTATACCACCCAAGTACAAACCACACACTTCACCCACTCTTTTTTGACAACATTTTGATGAAAGCAATTGTCTGCACCCAATACGGACCACCCGATGTTCTTACCCTGAAAGAGGTTGAAAAGCCGGTCCCCAAGAGCAATGAAATCCTGATAAAAGTACACACAACAACAGTTACGTCGGGAGATTGCAGGGTTCGAAGCCTCAATGTGCCTGCGGGCTTCGGACTCATTTCACGCTTGGCTCTTGGAGTCTCGAAACCGAGGCAACCAATTTTAGGAATGGAGCTTGCCGGGGAGATTTGTGCTGTCGGGAATGACGTTCGCAAATTCAAAATCGGTGACCACGTGATCGCCTTCAGCGGTACGACCATGGGCTGTTATGCAGAGTACAAGTGTATGCCGGAAGACGGGCGGGTGGCACTAAAGCCGTCGAATCTTACGTATGAAGAAGCTGCTGCGCTATCGTTTGGAGGAACAACGGCGTTGGATTTTTTTCGTAGGGGAGAACTTCAGAGCGGCGAACGGGTACTTGTCAACGGCGCTTCGGGAGGAGTAGGCACCGCCGCGCTTCAGCTTGCGAAATACTTTGGTGCGGAAACAACTGCCGTGTGCAGTGCCGCCAATGCTGAACTGGCAAAATCTCTCGGTGCAACCCGTGTCATCGACTATACCAAAGAGGACTTTTCACGCAACGGCGAATCTTATGACGTTATTGTCGATACAGTCGGCACGGCTCCATTCTCGCGTTGCAAAGGTTCGCTCAAAGAGGGAGGACGCCTTCTGCTTGTTCTAGCCACCCTGCCGCAGATGCTTCAAGCCCCGTGGGTGTCGGTAACAGGCAACAAGAAAATCATCGCGGGTCCGGTAGCCGAGCGGGCGGAAGATGTACGCTTCCTTGCTGAGCTGGCGGAAGCGGGAAGGTTCAAGCCTGTCATTGACCGGAGCTATCCGTTCGAGCAGATCGTCAAGGCACACCGCTATGTCGAGACAGGGCGCAAGCGGGGTAACGTGGTTGTCTCTGTGGCAACATGACGCATCTTCTGGTTTACAGAACCACAATGATTGAAGAAGGGCATCTTTGCGGATGCCCTTTTTGTTTTCTCCGGTTGAGATTGGATGAGGGAGTTGGTATCTTGACAACGATAAACGAAATAGACGCAATGCTTCGTCTATCATGCCGGTTTTGGGCGGATAGACGCAATGCGCTAATGCAGTAGTTAAGTGCAATTGGCACGAACAATCACATGGAAGGATAATCAAATGGCTACCATAGTCAGTCTCATCAACTTCAAAGGTGGTGTTGGCAAGACCACTATCACCGTCGAAATGGCGGCATCATTGGTCAGCAAGTTCAATGAGAAGGTTCTAATTGTTGACCTCGACCCTCAGACCAATGCAAGTTTCTCGTTGCTTCAGGAAACCGATTGGCAGGCTCACGTGAACAAGAATGGCTCATTGCTGAATTTTTTCCAGAATAGTCTGGACGGCAAACCATTTGACCTTTCAACTGCAATTGTGAAGTCTCCCGTTAAGTCTAACGGGAAGCTCGACAAGTTGGATTTGCTTCCATCGCACATTGACCTCTTCGGAATTGACCTCAAACTTGCTACACGTTTCGGTCCGAACGCTTTGGATGCCAGGACGCTGTTGAAGCAAGCATTGAAGAAGATTGAGAACAACTACACTTACATTCTGATTGACTGTCCGCCCAACCTTTACCTCTGCACGCAGAACGCTCTTTTTGCGAGCGAATACTATCTTATTGTTGCCTTACCAGAGTTTCTTTCAACGCTTGGAATCGCAACCATTCAAGGCGCAATCAGCAACATCTTCGCCGAAGCAAACAAGACGCTCGCCAGTGCTGGTGTTTCGACTACGCTTCCAACGCCAAAACTCCTAGGCATACTATTCAACCGTCTGCGTTATCTGACGGGCGGAACGAACAATGAAGAAGATATTATTCGTGTCATCACGAACAAGTATGGCGACCTTGTCTTCAAAACCAAAATACCGCAATCAACGAGTTTGGCGGACAGACCAGCACTCAAGATTCCAATCTCCATCTCGGGCTACGCAGCCGACCGCAAATATGAGGAGCGCCTGAAAGAATGCGCAGAAGAATTCTATGAACGATTAACAAGACCTTGACCGACTTATGTCGAAGACATCGAAAACCAAATCGCTTCTGAAGGTTGCCGAGGAATTGCATCGAATTGCGGAACGGCTTCGGGAGATAGCTGAGATGGAAGCACAGCAGGAGAAGGCTTCTGCGCCAGCAATCAAACAAAGGCAGCGTTCCTTTGAAACTCCGAATGCGTCTGAAGCCATTCAGCGATTGCGAACATTGTCGAGAGAAGATGCCGCCAAGGAACTGGAAGCAATGAGCCATTCACAGTTGGAGCCAATATTCTCTTCACTTGCTCAGATGTCGGGCAAGAAGAAACCAAGAGAGATGATGCTAAACAAAATCCTTTGGCATCTATTTGATTTCAATGCTGGGCACGAGATTGCAAAGAATAAGCCCAACGAAGATAACCAGTGACGTGCCAACTGCACTTAACAAATGCAACCACGACATTCGATTCGTTTGGTAAGGCTAACGCTCATGCTGGCGCTCGTTCAATTTAGTAGAACTCATTCAACGGCACGCTCATTTATGCCATGAAGAGCAAGAGCATTGAGCGTGCCGTTGCGTGGTTGCTAAACGTTAGGTGGCGCGGAAAGGAAGTGGACAAACCATGACATACGTAGGACGCATTGCGATCGTGGTGACAGTTCTAATATTGTGGTCATGTAAAGACGATGGCGGTCCCGTTGCGATAGACGCAACCCTCAAACATTCGACTCTTCCAATATCCGATTCTGTTGCTGTACCGACCATTAGCAGGGCTATCAACATCAACACAAATGAAGTTTCTCTGTTAATCAATCTGCCACACAATGCGCAATTCTATGAGATTGACAGGACAACCGACACGACTACATCGTCTTGGCAACTCGTATTTGTAGGTGATACTATTTGGTATCACATTGGTGTAGTTCCACCTACGCCATCAGTGTTCTACCGAGGTCGTGCAGTCTATTCAGAAGTTACGAGCCGTTGGACTGGAGCAATGCGTGTCAATCCATGAGTTGCAGCGCCACCTAACCAGGCGCTCAAGCTGACCGAATTATCGTCGGTGAAATGTAATGCCCGCGCACGAGAATAAGTCGTTCATAGCCCCGCTCGGGGCGGTACAAACTAAAACCATTACGGTCGGCAGCTTAGCGCCAGTCCGTTATGCAACACGCACGGCGGCGCAAGTGAACAAATGAAAATACGCGCATTAGGGGTCGTAATAACCAAGGAGAGGTGTTTATGTCACGCCCTTTGACAATGATGTCGCTGACTTCTGCGCTAACGACTGCACTTTCCCTATGTTCGAATCAAGTTGCTCTTTCTCAGCAGCCACAAGTGGTAGCCGTGTCCCCGGGCCAAAACCAAATTGCATCAACAGCGCAGCCCCAAATCACAGCTACATTTTCTGTTTCGATTGAACCGGCTACAATCACTTCTACATCGTTTTCAGTCTTCGGAGAGCGGTCTGGCTACAAGAACGGGTCGCTCACCTATGACTCAACAGACAGAAGGGTATCATTCGCATCACCTACTCCCTTTGTTGCAGGTGAGCGAGTAATAGCTTCTCTCTCCCGATCCATCACAAGCCAAAACGGAGATTCGCTAGGCGGCTTCATTTGGGTATTCCGCATCCCATCAGCGAGGCGAAGCGAGTTGCGATTTGAAAACGCTGTTGTCTATGGTGGCGGTGGTTGGAGCATTCAGTGTGTGGACATGAACAACGATGGTTACGCTGACATTGTTTCAAGCGGCGGCGTCATCAGACTGAACAATGGTTCCGGCACATTCAATGCGTTCTGGACCTTACCGGGTGCAGATCCATTCTCCAAGGTGGCGGTGGATGATTTCAACCGTGACGGAATCATGGATGTTCTCCACAACGCAAATGGATTGAGAATTGCTTTGAGCCAAGGGAATGGCAACTTCAACATTCAAAGCAAGCCTTGGTGGTTTGACCATTACGTCACCGCTGATTTCAACTCCGATGGCTTTCCAGATATCGCAGGCGTTACAACATCAGGTGATGCGTGGGGTATCTCGTTCAATGACGGCTCGGGATCATTCTTTGATACGGTTATCACGGGGCGAGTGCAAGGTGTACTAACGTCAATGGAAGCCTTTGATGTTGACAACGACGGCCATCTAGACATACTTTGTTCCGGGTTCCCAATCAATGCGACCAACGGAGATGGGATTGCAGTATGGAAAGGGAACGGTCGCGGTGGGTTTGACGGTCCGCATATTTACATCTCTCCCGTATTCTCTTTTCCAGAGCAGCTATACTGTTCTGACTTCTCCAACGATGGCTCAGCGGACATTGCGGTAATGGGATACGCTGGAAATGTCTCTCTCAACCTCGGTGGAACGTTCGGCACTGACACGTCCTCAACTCGGAACTTTTGGGGTCCCGAGGCTCCCGGAGCCGTAACAGGTGGTGATTTCAATGGAGATGGCTATATCGATCTCATAGTGAGTGGTTACAGGGACATCCTAGATACATCCCGCACAACATATTATTTCATAAGGCTAAATTGTCAAGGCGTTTTCCGCGGCTGTTCTCCATTCGGCCTAGGCGATACTCTGGGATATAATTACCTCGCGAGATCAGCTCAGGCGGTTGACGTTGATCGTGATGGAGATTTGGATATGGTTCATTCTTACAGCGCAATATACGTCAACATCAACACGAGTCCGTCAATGTCTGTCAGGACACAGCTTGGTCTACCTCAAGAATTCGGAGTTGATCAGAATTTCCCAAACCCCTTCAACAGCGAAACAAGTATCAGGTTTCGAGTTCCCAACGCGCAGAGAATGCGCGTGCAAGTCCATGACATCTTTGGAAAGGAGGTAAAGCAACTTTACGATGCTCATGTCAGTCCGGGCGAGCATGCGGTTCGTTGGGAAGGAACGAATGAGAATCTTTATCAAGTTGCATCGGGTGTCTACTTCGTCCGTTTCATTTCTTCCCACTCGACGAGGGTTCTCAAGGTTCTGCTGCTCAAATGATCCATTCAAGCACAAACAAGAAGGATACCATCATGAAAACGATCTTTTTTCTCTTGTGGCTCTTGCGCTTGTCTTCAACAATGAGAGCCGCTCACAAGTCGAGGAGTTTGTTTGCGCTACTGACTCGACAATCATTGACGACGTCGGAGAACTAGTTGCAACGACGTATACTCTGAAGATTCTCCTCGTGGAATTCTCCAACGTCAAGCATAACACCGAGCCGTATTACACCTATACGGATTTCGAGAACTTGTTCTTTTCTGAGAACGTCTACGTGTCACCGAACATGTATTCCCCAGACGGTGAACCAGTCTACGGCAGTATGCGCGATTATTTTTCCATCATGTCCGATGGCGACTTCAACCTAAATGGTTACGTGGTAAATCAGGACGAGAAGGGCGATGGGACGCCAGACTGGCTTGAATTGCCACTCCGCAAAGGGCAATATGATTCAACATGCTTTGCGTGTTGGGATCTGTTCCTGAACCACACGCTCGCAGCAGCGATTAATGCTGGCTTGGACATTTCGACCGGACCCACTACTAAGCTGGCAATAATTTATGCTGGCCATACATACCGAGGACTGCCATCGGGAGGTGACCTCGGCAGTGGCCTGAATCCCCAAGCTGGTACTTTCTTATACAATGAAACGCCGTACCATTTGTATATTCATGGCGAGAAATTCGCCTGTTGCTCGCCAGGTCGGGCCGAGCGCCCAGATGCGAGGTTCGCTGAGATAGGGATCAACGCTCACGAGTTCGCTCACCTCCTTGGCATCCCGGATTTGTATGACAACGGGGGCTGGGACATGATGAATGGTGGGCCGACATTGGGACCAAATTTCCGCGGCGCTTGCCCGGCTCCACTTAACCCTGAAACAAGGAAGAAAAAAGGGTGGCTCGCATTTCAAGACATCACGGAAAACCATACGTTTCAAGCTGACTACAACCTGCGTGACCCGGAAGTTTTTCAGATTCGGAGTAGCACGAACTCTGGATATTATTGGCTGATCGAAACCCGCCGCTTTGATGCGAATATGACAATCGGAAACACTTCTACAACCGATTACAACTACTACTTGCTAAGGTCGTATTTCGGCAACGCCCCCGACCAAGGCGTGCTTGTTTGGCGAGTGCCGTTCTCAAGCTCGTGGGGTTCGATCTTGCACGCAAACGGCAGACCTTGGGTAGTAGGGCTCATCATTTATGCACATACGCCAAAGGGTGAATGGTGGATTTCGTATATAAAGTTAAAAATTCCTTTTGTAGGTTCTATTATTCAACGTTCAATTTATGCAAGATTTTGTCGAGCTTTTTCTATGGCAATGAGTGCCAATGTGCCATTGATGCATGCTTTTAGGGTGGTCGCTAATGTGGCAGACAACCCTTATCTTGCTCACAAGATATTAACAATGCGTCTACATATTGAACGGGGTGAGTCGTTATATCATGCGGCGAAAGCCAGCAAGATATTCTCTCCTATTGCTATGCAAATGATGGCTATTGGTGAAGAAACTGGAGAAGTTGATAAAATTCTATTAGATATCGCCTACTACTATGAGAAAGATGTTGATTATGATTTAAAGCGATTAGGAGACTTAATTGAGCCAGCTCTTATTATCATCATTGCATTAATGGTGTTGCTGTTGGCTTTGGGAGTATTTTTACCCATGTGGGATATTTCTACAGTGGCGTTGAGAAAAATGGATGGTGTTTGAGTGAAGCAAAAAAAATTGCCAACTATAATTTCAATTATCAGAACCTCTGGAAATTTTCATATGCGCAAGATAAGAGGATTTACTCTCATCGAACTTGTCATCGTCGTGGTGTTGTTAGGATTACTGGCAGCAATTGCTCTACCGCGTTATTTAAATATAAGTGATAAGGCTCGTTCTGCTATTGTTGCTTCTACTGGAGGTGCTTTCAGTGCTGGCTTGAATGTTGCTAAAGCGCAATGGGAATTAAATGAACGAACCGATCGCTTTGTTGATATAGACGGCACAGGGTTAGCTCGGATCCGATTTAATCAACAGGGGTATCCAGTGGGCATTAGTGGCGATGGAGTGCACGGGCTCTCAGAAATAAAAGATGGCGGTGTTTCTGGTAATGATACCTGTGGTCAGATTTTTTATAAAGTAGTCAAAACTTCTGGGGTCACCATTATTCCAGCGGATGAGTCTGGCAAATGTAACAGTGGTGATTTCTGTGCCAAAGCAGTCAATGAAAATAGTTGTGTTTATACCTATCGCCGCACGAATGAAAAAATAACCTATGACGCCAAAACCGGCGAAGTCACTTACCCATAAGGGCAATACATGATTTTACGACATCGTTATAAAGGTTTTACATTGATCGAATTAGTGATAGTCATTGTATTGCTTGGCATATTGGCGTCAGTTGCTTTGCCACGTTTTTTGAATATTACCAACGATGCTCATAATGCTAGTGTTAGTGGTACAGCGGGCGCGATTGCTTCAGCTGTAAATATTGCACATGCGAAGTGGTTAGCAAGCGGACAGCCTGTGTCCGTTCCTCCTATCGCAGGCATTGATTTTACCAATAGTGGTCATGCTGATCTTGGCTTTAACGTGCAAGGATGGCCCGATGCTGCTAATCAGAAAGACGATATTACAGCAGAAAATGTCTTAGGAAATGGTGGTAATGATAATGAGATTTGTGCATTGATCATGAAAAATTTATTGTCATCCTCAAGTGTTACATTTGGTAGCGGTGATAATTGTAGTGAGCAGTATTGTGCCACCTATCGATCACCTGAATGTATTTATACTTACCAACAGAATAAAGAATCATCTAGAACCATTATTTACTCAACAGCAAGTGGTTTAGTTGTTAAAAAATTACCTATCCGCTAGATGGGTGCGAAATGCTACCACGAAAACAACTTGGCTTCACATTGATCGAAAGTGTTTTAGTTATTGTATTGTTGATGATATTAAGTGCGAGTGCAATGACTATATTTAATGGTCAGAAAATATTTAATGAGCGGTTTTTAACAGATGAAGTCAAACAAATGCTTTATTATGCGAGAAAAATTGCGATGACGACAGAGTGTGATGTTGAGATTGTTCACTATGACAGAACCATCAAATTATTACAAAGAGAAAATTGTCACACGGGAGATTTTACCCATCCATTGCCTGGTAATAGTTTATTAGATAATGCAGTGCAATATAGCATTCAGATTCCAAAAGATATTGAACTTCGAGGTGAGTTTCCAGTTTATGTCAATAAAACAGGTACTTTTTATATACAGACAAATAAGAAGCCTGAAAAAATGGCTTGGATGATTAATCGGAGAGTTTTGCATATTGATCCCATCAGTGGTTTTGCTTATGAATCGAAATAGCATCGTTAAGCAAAAAGGTATGACGTTTATCGAGCTCATTATATTTATGGTGGTATTATCTGTCGGTTTAACAGGTGTGTTAACTGTTATTATGACTGTTACAAATAGTAAGTTAGAACCACTATCACAATGGCAAGCAATACAGGCGGGCAGTAACATTCTTGATGCATTACTGACCAAACAATACCACTCTTCTGCTGACTGCTCTCATTTACAGAACGCAAAACAAGAATATTTATGTGAGTTTCAGGGGACCCATAAGCAAAAGCTACAAACGCTTTTTCCAGAAATTGCTGCTCAAATGACAGGCGCAGCAAAATATGATGTTTCAATTGAGTTATCACCATTTTATGAAGAAAAATTAACCAAAGATGTTTTAGCAATTAATGTGACTATCAGCGATCCTACATTTGGTGAAGTGCATCTATCCGCTTTAAAAGCACCGAGAAAGGAAAATGAAAAACAAGCAAAACGGATTTACGTTTATTGAACTGATTCTTAGTATGGTTTTATCAGCTATTTTGGCAGGAGTGGTCGTTGAGATTATTGCAGGCCCTATTCGTAGCTATTTTTGGTATGCTGAGCGAAGTGCTTGGGTTGATATGGCACAAATGAGTCTTGAAAGTAT
>JAANMW010002542.1_pt1 | contig 16219 bp, 12 predicted proteins | sample 7279671 | NCBI WGS metagenome assembly JAANMW01 (sample SAMN14094541, study PRJNA606508) | bioreactor metagenome | isolation source: A lab-scale SPAN reactor treating ammonium-rich wastewater day 247 | place: Ireland: Galway | collected 2017-09-19
CGCAAGCACTCGTCCTGGTACACGAAGGGCTTCCCCAACAGCGCCCCGCTGCGCGAGCGGCTGATGCACGTGAAGACGCTCGAGGAGATGGAGGCGGCGCTGCAGGGCGTCGACCGCTCGCTGCCGTTCCCGCCGGAGTCGATGCGGGTCCCGCGCGGCAAGACGGCGGGCACCCAGAAGGTCGCGCTGCCCGAGGGCTACCTCGACGACCTCGACTCCGACCGCCCCCCGGGCGCGGAAGCGGAAGCGGCGGACTCGGGCGGGTAGGCTCGAAGCTCCGCTAGCGCAGGTCGTCGGGCATCTGCAGGAGTTCACGGTTCGGGAGACCGCGCAGCAGGCGCGCCTGCAGGGCTCGTGGCTGGTCTTCTCTACCGAGCGACAGCGACGGCCAGGTCGACGCTGCGGAGAGCGAGGGATGGTAGTACGGGTCCGCCGCCTCGATGCGGCCATACCTCTGCAGGTCGTCAGCCATCCTGACGAAGTCGGCTCGATGCACGCGGCGAGCGTGGGTCTGGCTCTCGAGGTGGACGAGGCGGGCGTCCGGCGTGTAGACGATGCGACGCCCCGCGGCTCGCAACCGGAGGCAGTACTCGACATCCCCGTAGGCGAGCTGATACCCCTCGTCGAACCCGCCCAGGGCGAAGAAGAGGTCGCGCGGCGTGAGCAGGCACGCCGCGGTGACCGCGCTGACGTTGCGAACCCAGTCGTCAGACCCGAAGAGTGAATGTGACCCCTCCGGTGCGCTCTGGAACAGATGACTGGCGAGGCCCGCCATGCCGACCACCACGCCCGCGTGCTGAAGCCGACCGTCGGGGTAGAGGAGACGGGCGCCAATTGCGCCGACGCCAGGCACGTCGAGCCAGCGCACCATTCGCTCGAGCCACGAGGGATCGATGATCCGGGTGTCGTTGTTGAGGAAGAGCAGCGCATCGCCGCGCGCCAGACGGGCGCCACGGTTGCATGCGGCCCCGAAGTTGAAGGGCTTGCCCCCGGGGACGACGCGGAACGACGGCTGGCCGAGGTAGCGGTCGTACAGCGACCGGGTGGCCGGTTCGCGGCTGCCATCGTCGACCACCACGACCTCGAGCCGCCGGTACGACGTCCCGCCGTAAAGCCCGCCGAGGCACTCGGCGAGCAGGTCGGCGTTGTCGCGGGACGGGATCACCACCGAAACCAGAGGCTCGGCGGCGGGCTGCCAGCGAGGCACAGGCCAGCCCGCGGCGGTCCACTCGACGTCGACCTGGCGGTGCCCGCGTCGCACGAGGTGCTGGCCGATCGCCCTCTGCAGGCGGTCCCGTTCTTCCGGACGCGCTGGCGCCGACGGCGGCGCGGCGAGATGAGTGAGCACCTCGGGCACTCGCCGCCCCTCGCGCGCCGTTTCCGACACGCGGAGGGAGAAGGCATGGCGTGGCTCCACGTCGCCGCCGTTCAGCCGATTCAGGCGTGGCCACAGCTCCGGCCGGACGACGACGGTTCCCGCCAGCAGGTCGACGCTGAGCAACATCTCGGGTGACCAGTCCGGCTTGAACCACGGGGAACCGCGGCGGCCGGCGCTGTCCATGAAGTCGGCGTCGGCGAACGCGACGTCGACACCGGGCTCTTCGCGGAGGACTGCGGCGAGTCGCGCCAGGGCGTTCGGCGCCAGTCGCGCCGACGGCTCGACGAACGCTACGGCGTCCGCATCACCTTCGCGAGCGACTGGCGAGGCCGGTCCGTGCCGGGAGGCGAGTCGCAACTCCCAGGTCGCGCGCTGCTGTGCGTGGAGACTGTCCAGGAGTGGCCGCGTGTCGGCCTGGCTCTCGGGGGCGGGCACGACGCAGACCACGTGGGGGGCGGCCCCGGCGCCCGCCTCGACTCGCACGCGCGCCCGCAACCAGGCCCTGTAGGCGGCGTCGGTGGACAGCCCCTTCTCGGGGGACGCTCCGGCGCGGGCGCGGGAGCGCCAGGGCCCCGGGGCGCCCGCGGCCAGTCGCCGGCCCCACCGGCGGCGACGGGAGTGGGGCGGAAGCAGGCGGAGCCCGTGGCGGCGAAAGGCCAGGCCCAACCTCGCCTGCCACTCTGCTGTGGCCACATCCCACTCCACCCGGGCCTCGGCGGTGACGGCTCGCAGTGCGGACCACTCGTGCCGCGCCAGGGCTGCCTGTTCGGTCTGCGGCGCGAGGGATCGCAGCGCCACCCGCAGACCCAGGCCGCCGACCAGGCCGCTCGCCGCCAGGGCACGGCGCCAGCCGCGCTCGTGCTTGGCGATCAACTGCCATTTCGCCCGGTGAAGGTCGACCTGGAAGCGCTCCGGGTCGAGCCGGGAACTGGCTGCCACGTCGTGCACGGCACGTGCATCTGGGACGAGCCACAGGCTCCGGCCCGCCATGAGCGCTCGCCGGCAGAAGTCGACGTCCTCCCCGTAGAGGAAGAACCGCTCGTCGAACCAGCCAAGCGACTCGAACGCCTCGCGGGCGACCAACATGCAAGCACCGGACAGGCAGGGGACGGCGACCGGGTGCGGGCTGCGCGGCACCCGAACGACCCAGCGGCTCGCCGGGAAGAGCCGATCCAGGAGGAGCGACTCGAACAGGATCGCTCTCAGCGAGTGCCCGGGCCGCGCGGAGACCGCGGGCCGCCCGTCGGGCCAGAGCAGGCTCGGCCCCGCCGCGGCGGCGTGCGGCTCAACGGTGAGCACGGACAGGAGAGCCCGCAGGCTTCCGGGGTGAAGCTGGGCGTCGGGATTGACGAAGAGCACGAACCGTGCGCGGGCACGCCCGAACCCCAGGTTGGCACCCCGGGCGAACCCGAGGTTCCCCCCGCCGCTCAGGAGTCGCGCGGAGGGAAACGCCTTGCGAACGGCGCACGCCGTCTGGTCGTCCGGCGAGTTGTCGACGACGATCACTTCGATGCACAGCCCGTCGGCCGCAGCCGGCAGCGAGAGCAGGCAGGCCCCGATATGGCCTTCGGACCGGTAGCCGACGACGACGACCGAGACGTCCGGTACCGGTTCGGCGGGCGACGGGGGGGCTTGCACAAGTCAGATCGTACGTTTCGGGCGCTCGACAAGAGAAGGCGTCCGTTGCCCGGAATGACCGAGTAGAATCCCGCGCCCCCATGTTCGTCCTCGTGTCCACGCCGCGCCGCGTGCTCGCGCTCGACCTCGAGAGCGGTGAATGGCGTTCGGTCCACGAGGCTGCGATCGGGTACTACGGCCTGAGTTGGTCCGGCGATTCGCTGTTCGTCGCCCACAGCGAGGAATCGGGCATCGGGCACGTCACGCGGCTTGGTCCCGGCGTCCCGGCACCCTGCTTTGGTGACGGCCTGGAGTCGCCCCACCAGATCGAGTGCGTCGACGAAGCGCTGGTCGTCGCGAACACCGCCAACGAGTGCCTGTCCGTGTTCGATCACGAGGGACGCCTGCAGCGGACCGTGCACCCCGACCCTGGCTCACGGCGCGATCGCCCGGAGAAAGGCCCGCGGGGCCATCACTTCAACTCGGTGCACCACCACGAAGGCCGGCTGTACGTGGTCGCGCACAACAACGACCGGAGGTCGCAGGTCTGGGTGCTCGAGTGGCCCAGCCTGGCCACGGCGGACGTGATCGACACCAGCGCGGTCTGGGCCCACAACACGCTTCCCTGCGAGCACGGCCTCCTCGTCTGCGACTCGAAGGATGCCAGCCTGGCCGAGGCGCGCAGCGGCCAGACGGTGTGGCGAGCGCACGACGACTCGCTGATCACGCGTGGCCTCGCCGCGACCCCCGACCGCTTCATCGTGGGCCTCTCCGAGCGGGCGAACCGGGCTCGGCGCGGCCAGACACGAGGTGCCGTGGCCGTGCTCGACCGGACGACGCTCCGCACGATCGAAGTCTTCGAGTTCGAAGCGGGCGGAGAAGTGCGCGACCTGCGAGTGCTCGACGCTCCCGACTCGGCCCACCGGGGCGCGGACCTGGCCCCGTCTTGGCTCCTCCGCCGCCTGAGCGAGGGAGGTTCGCCCGCGCAGCCCGTGATGGTGGCCCATCGACGTCGACGGGCAGGGCCTCGCGCACCGCGAGTCCCGCTGCCACGACATGGCCACGGCGGCCTGAGGGTCTGCGTGTGGTCACCGCTCGTCAACCTCGGGGGCGGCACGAAGCTGACGAGCGCCCTGGTCCGAGCCCTCGCCCGCGCCCCGGGCATCGACTCCGTGCGGCTCGCCGCTCCACGAAGCCAGTTGTCGGAGGCACTCGCCGGCGAACCTGGCGTCCGCTGGCACGGCCTGGACGTGCCGCGGCTCACCGATCGCTGGGCGATGCCACTCGAGGAGGAGTCGAGGTTCCTCGGCCTGCCGGGGACCGGCCGCCTCCAGGCGATGTGGCGGCGCCGCTGGACGGACTGGGACCGTCGGGCCCTCGCACGGGCCTCGGACGGCTGCGACGTCGTGTGGTGTCCGTGGCCTCACATGCAGCCCTTTCCCGAGCCTGGGGTCCCGATGGTGATCACGATCCAGGACCTGATCTTCTTCGATCACGTCGCCATGGCGCCCGCCCAGACCGCGAACGAATGGAAGCGCCTCCGGGCCTGGCTCGAGGGCAGCGCGGCGATAGTGGTCTCTTCAGACGCCTCCCGGCTCTCACTGGGGCGCCACTTCGGCGGTCAGTACGAGACCACCGTGATCCGACATGCCGTGGCGCCGGAGCCGCCCCCCGGCACGGCAACGAGGCGCACGCCGACAGGTCGCCCGTACTTCCTGTGCCTGGCGAACACCGCGCCACACAAGAACCACGCGAACCTGCTGCTGGCCTGGGGCCGGAGCCGGCTCCGTCGCACCCACTGCCTGGTCCTGGTGGGAGCCGGTACCGCCGACATCAATGCCGCGGGAGCGCCCTGGCGTACCGTGACGCTGCGCGGCGCGCAACTGGCGTCGCTGGCTCGACGACTCGACCTGCGCATCGGAGACGACGTCCTGGCGCTCGGCTACGTGTCCGACGAAGAGGCGCACGCTCTCCTCCGCGATGCCCGCGCTCTGGTGATGCCGTCCCTCTCCGAGGGCGGAGGCTCATTCCCCGCGGAAGAGGCGGCGAGCCTGGGCGTCCCCATCGCCTGTTCGGACATCCCGGTCATGCGCGAGCACCTCGGGGCACGCACCGCGAAGGTTGCGTGGTTCGACCCCGACTGCGTCGGGTCGATGGCGAACGCCCTCGACTCGCTCGCGGAGAATTACGACGACTACAAGCGGGCAGCGATCGCCGGTCGCGCCGATGTCCGCCCGGGCTGGGACGAGGTGGCCGGCCGGTACGCAGCTCTCTTCCGGCAGTGCGTGGAGAACCCCTCTTGAGCCTGGAGGCTCGCGAGTTGACGCCGGCCGACGTCGAGGCGCTCGGCGACCTGTTCCAGGCCAACGACACCCGCGAGACCCGACGCCAGTTCTCGCCTTTCGCGCTTGATCGGGCCGTGGCCCGCCGACTGCTGGAGTCGCCACATCTGGACCGCTTCTTCGGTGGATGGAACGAGGGTCGGCTGATGGCCTTCGGCATGCTCCGGGGTTGGGACGAGGGATACGCCGTGCCGAGTTTCGGCCTCTTGCTGGACGCCGCGGCCCGCGGTCGCGGCCTGTCGCAGGCGATGGTCGCTTTCGGTCTCGGGCTGGCGCGGAGGCTCGGCTGCAACGAAGTGCGCGCCACCGTCAACGCGAGCAACCTGCCGTCACTCCGAATGCTCGAGCGTGCGGGCTACAGGGAGCGCAGTCGTGTCCCGGTGGTCGTCGACGGCGAGCCGGACGAGAAGCTGGTCATGGTGTGCCTTCTGAGCGACCACGCTTGAGCTTGCGCTACCCCGTGGCTCGTCCGGTCTGGGCCGGAAACGAAGAGCAGTACGTCCTCGACTGCCTGCGCTCGACCCGCATCTCGTCGAGCGGTCCCTACCTCGAACGGTTCGAGGCGGCCTTCGCCGGGCACTGTGGCGCGCGCCACGCCCTGGCCTGCAGCAGCGGGACAGCGGCGCTCCACCTGGCCCTGCTCGCCCTCGGGGTCGGCCCGGGCGACGAGATCCTGGTCCCCAGCCTCACCTTCGTCGCGGTTGCGAACGCCGTGGCCTACTGCGGAGCCCGCCCGGTCTTCGTCGATTCCGAGCCGTTGACCTGGACGCTCGACGCCGCGCGACTCGCGGAGGCCGTCACGCCCCGGACGCGGGGAGTGATTGCCGTGCACCTGTACGGCCATCCTGCAGACATGGACGCGGTCACCGCGGTTGCGCAACGCCACGGGATCTTCGTCGTCGAGGACGCTGCCGAGGCCCATGGCGCCGTCTACAGGGGTCGAACGGCCGGCAGCCTGGGCGACGTCGCCACCTTCAGCTTCTACGGAAACAAGGTCGTCACGACCGGAGAGGGCGGGATGGTCGTGACCTCGGACTCGCGGATCGCCGATCGCGTCGCTCGCCTGCGAGGGCAGGGCATGGAGCCTGCCCGCAGGTACTGGTTCCCCGAGCGCGGCTACAACTACCGCATGCCCAACCTGCTCGCGGCGGTCGGACTCGCGCAGCTCGAGCGAATCGAGTGGCACGTCGAACGGCGCCGGCAGGTGGCCGCGTGGTACGCCGAGAGCCTGGCCGGGCAGCCCGGACTCCGCCTGCAGCCGGAACTCGACGGATGCCTGAACTCGCGATGGATGAACTGCGTCGAGTTGCTGGACCCGGCGGCATCGCGCGATGGCGTGATGGCCAGGCTCGCGACGGCGGGCATCGAGACGCGCCCCTTCTTCCCTCCGATGCACACGCTGCCGATGTACTCCGACGGTGTGGACCGCAGGGCGCTCCGGGTAGCAGAGCAGGCCGCCACCCGCGGCCTCAACCTCCCCTCGCACGCGGCGCTCGAGCAGGACGACGTCCGGCACATCGCCCGTGAATTCCTCGCGGCGGTGGCGCCCGGTCAGGCCTAGCAGCGCCCGGCAGTGAGGTCGGCGCGGGTCCCTGCACTCGCCGCGAAACGGGCGAAGACCTCGGCGGACGGCCCCTCTGCCAGCACGCGCCCGTCGTCGAGCCACAGACATCTGGGACAGAAGGCCCCGATCGTGGCCGCATGGTGGGCCACGAGCAGCAGCGCGCTTCCTTCGCGGCGGAGTTCGTCGATCCGCTGCCGGCAGCGAGCCAGAAATCCGGCATCCCCGACGGCCAGCGCCTCGTCCACGAGGATCAGGTCGGCGGGCCAGGCGACGGCGATGGCGAAACCCAGCCGCACCAGCATCCCCGTCGAGTAGGTCCGCATCGGGCACCGCAGGAACTCCTGGAGGCCGGAGAACCCCGCGATCCACTCGGTTCGGTCGCGGATTTCCCTGAGGCTCCTCCCCTGGAGCAACCCGGAGAGCATGATGTTCTCGTACCCGTCGAGCTCGAGGTCGAAGCCACCGCCGATTCCGAGCAGCGGGGCGATCCGCCCGCGCCGCCGGACGCTGCCCCGGGTGGGCGGGAGCAGCCCGGCCACGACCCGCACCAGCGACGTCTTGCCGGCGCCGTTGGCACCGATCACACCCACGGCCTCGCCGCGAGCGACGCTCAGAGACACGTTGCGCAACGCCCACATCGACCTGGGGCCATTGGTCGGGCGCAGCCAGCTCAGGGCCGCTTCCTTGAGCGGCGGCCGGTCGGTACGCCGCACCCGGTACTCGAGGCTCACGTCTTCCAGGCGCAGCAGCGCTTCTTCAGACATGGCTTCGAATGCCCGGCTCCTGGGACCGGAACAACAGGAACCCCACCACCAGCATCGCGGCGCTCCAGCCCGCCGCCTCGCCCCACTGGGAGATGCTGGGCAGGGCACCGGCGTGGACCGGCTGCCGGAAGCAACTCAGCAACGTCGTCAGAGGGTTGAGGTCGACGATCGTCGCGAGTCGCGGCGGCAGGATCGAGGGGTGATAGAAGATCGGCGTCGCGTAGGCGATGACGCCGAGCGTCAGTTGGGTGGCCTCGCCCACGTCGGCGTAGCGCAGCGCGAACGGCGCCAGTCCCATGCCCAGCCCGAGCGCGAACGTCGCGGTCAGGAGCATCGCCACGGGCAGCGCGAGCAGGGCCGGCGAAGCGGCGCCCCCCAGGGCAGGCAGGAAGACCACGAGCGTGATCGACGACAGCGTGAGGTGAAACAGCCCGGCCAGCACGGCTGCGACGGGAAACGCGGCCGCTGGCGCCGGTGCGTTGCGAAGGGCCCCGCGGTTCCGCTGCAGGCTGTTGAGCGTCGCCAGCACGGAGTGGCTCACGAACGACCAGAACACCACGCCGGTGAGCACGTAGGTGACGTAGCCCTCGACGCGGCTGCCGAGGCTGGACGAGAAGACGGCAAGGAGCACGAGAGCGAGCGGCAACGGCTGCGCAAGGCTCCACATCAGGCCCAACGCCGACGATCTGTAGCGTACGATCACCTCGCGGCGCGCCAGGAACCAGAGCAGGCCGGGCGATCCGAAGATCGAGAGCAGGCGCGCGCCCGGTGGCACAGCCGATTCGGGCGTGTGGTCCTGCAAGGCGCCGAGGCTAGCACGTGGAGGAGCGTCGATGACGCCCGAACGAGTTCTGTTGACGGGCGGCTGCCAGGCGCCGGGGCTGGCTGCCGCCCTGAGGCTGCTGCTCCCTCGAAGCCGCGTCGAGGTGATCACGTGGGCCGAGGCGGCACGCGAACAATGGCGAGGACGGGTCGCGGCCCTGGCCGGCACCGAGGTGTGGTTGTCGGAGTTCGACGAGGCGGCGACCGCCGCTCGCCTCCCGCTCCAGTTGCCGGGCGCTCGCCGTCGGCGCTTGCCCGTCATCCACTTCCGCGCCTTCCAGCCCGACACCACCTGGATCGAACGTGACGGTGCGGCTGAGCCACGGCTGATCGGGCCGACCGGTTCTCCCTATCACTCTGCGCTCGTGCGCTGGGCGTGGCAGCGCGGCTTGCCGTGCGAGCAGGCGCTGGCACTGTTCACACCCGAGACGTTCGCGGCACTCGGCTACCTCGATGGGTGGCAGGGGAGCATCGACTTTCTGGCCAGGCGATTCGCGCAGTGCGGGCTTCCATTCGAGCGATTCGCGCTGCGCCTTCAACGTGCCGGCAGCTTCATGCACACCCTGAACCACCCGCGCATCGGAGTCCTCGTCGCCCTCGCTCGCGAACTCGCGCTCGAACTCGGGGCGCCCGCGACCTGCCTGTCGGACCCGGTCGAGGACTTTCTGGAAGACACGCTCGCGAGCATCGAGTGGCCCGTGTACCCAGGCATCGCCGACCGATACGGGCTGGCGGGCAGCTACCGATGGAAGGGGCCCCGTGGCTTCGTGCACGACCTGCCGCAGTTCGTCGCGGAGAGCTACCGGATCTACGATGATGCCAGGGACGGCCGCTTCCGCTGCCCGGCCGCCGAGGCACCCGAGTTCGCGGCCACCCTGGAGAAGCTGGCGGCGTGACGGGCCACCCCTACTCGGGACAGCCCGACCGCGCCTTCTGGAGGCGGGCCGTCAGCTCGGCTGGTCCGGGAGGACTCGACCCGGTCACTCGCGTCGGGTTCCGGATCGGACCGTCGACTCGGGTGGCCTCCCTCGGCAGTTGCTTCTCGCAGCACCTGACCCGCCATCTTGCCGCCCAGGGCGTTGCCTTGTTCGACACGGAGCCGGCGCCCGCCGACCTCGCCCCGGACGAGGCCCTGCGCAGGAACTACGGCGTCTTCAGCGTTCGCGCAGGCAACGTCTACACCGTGCGTCAGGCCCTGCAACTCGTCGATCGCGCCTTCGGCCGGTTCCAGCCTCGCGAGCCCGCGTGGCGTCGCGAGGGGCGCGTCGTCGACCCGTTTCGCCCGACGATCGAGCCCGACGGCTTCGACGACGTCGCCGCCATGGAGCACGACCGTGAACAGCACCTGGCCCGCGTTCGGGAACTGTTCGAGCGCGCCGAGGTCCTCGTCTTCACCCTGGGCATCACGGAGGCCTGGTGCTCGGCTGAAGACGGGGCCGTCTTCCCCCTGGCGCCCGGGGTCGCCGGCGGCAGCCTCTCCGCGGAACGCCATCGCTTCGTCCGGTTCGGCTTCGCGGAAACCGCGAGCGACCTGGCGAGCTTTCGGGACCGTCTGCTCGCGGTCAACCCGGGCCTGCGGCTCGTTCTCACGGTCTCGCCGGTACCACTCGCTGCGACCTTCACGGACGAGCACGTTTGCGTGGCGTCGATGCAATCGAAATCGGTCCTGCGCGCGGCCGTCGGAGAACTGAGCGCCACGGACGAACGCGTGAGCTACTTCCCGTCCTACGAGGTGGTCGCGGGCTTCGGCACGCCGCGCTCGTATTATGCCGACGACCTGCGCCACGTCACCGAAGCCGGAGTCCGGCACGTGATGCGGCTGTTCGTCGGGAACTACATGCAGGATGCGCGGCCGGCCTCGGCTCCCCTGGAGCCCGGGCTCCACGCCGAGGCCGTCTGCGACGAGGACCTCCTCGATGCGCGGCCTGCCGGCGCCACGGCTCCCCGAGGCTCCTGGCTCGCACGCTTGCGGCACTCACTCGGGTGGCGCTGGCACCGTCTTCCTCTCCCGGAGCGAAACCCGCGGGTAGACTGAGGCCCGTTCTCGCTGCAAGGGGGGCCGATGCGTTTCACCGGGATCGTGGCCGCGGGGCTGCTCAGCGCCGCGGCGGCCGCAGGGGCTGCGCCGGAGACCGAGTCGCGCCGGCTGCACGCGCTCTTCGACGAAGCGTGGCAGTTTCGCCTCGCCGAAGACCCGCTGCTCGCCACAGCGCTCGGCGACCGTCTCGGGATCGATCGCCTGCCCTCCGTCGGGCCCGAGGACCTCGAGCGCCAGCGCCAGGGCGCGCGCACCTTCCTCGCGCGGCTGGCCGCGATCGACCTGGCGACGCTCTCGCCCGTCGAGCGCACCCACGCCCTCGTGTTCGAGCGGCAGTGGAAGGACGCGCTGGCCGAGCTCGAGCTCGGGATGTACCGGCTGCCGATCAACGCCGACAGCGGCTTCCACACCGGCATCGCCTTCCTGCCCTCCTCGGTCCCGCTGCGGAGCACGGAGGACTACGAGGCCTACGTCGCGCGGCTGCGCGCGATCCCCCGCTACTTCGCCCAGCAGACGGAGCACCTGAAGGCTGGCCTGCGCGACGGCTTCACGCAGCCGAAGGTCGTGATGAAGGGCTACGAGGGCACGATCGCCGCCCACGTCGTCCAGAACGCCGAAGAGAGCCGGTTCTGGAAGCCGTTCGCGAACTTCCCGCCCGGCGTGCCGGAGGCCGACCGCGAGCGGCTGCGCGAGGCGGGACGGGCCGCGATCCGCGAGGCGGTGGTGCCGGCCTACCGCGACCTGCTCGCGTTCTTCACCGCGGAGTACCTGCCCGGCGGGCGCGACACGCTGGGCGCCTCGGAGTGGCCGCGCGGCCGCGAGCTCTACGCCCACCTCGTGAAGTCGTTCACGACGATGGACGTCACGCCCGACCAGGTCCACGAGACCGGCCTCGCCGAGGTGAAGCGGATCCGCGCCGAGATGGAGCAGGTCAAGGCGAAGGCCGGCTTCGAGGGCGACTTCGCCGCGTTCCTGAAGTTCCTGCGCGAGGACGAGCGCTTCTACCCGAAGACCGCTCAGCAGCTCCTGGAGCGCGCCTCGTTCCTCGCCAAGAAGATGGACGCGCAGTTGCCGAAGCTGTTCCGCACGCTGCCGCGGCTGCCGTACGGCGTCGAGCCGGTGCCCGACGAGATCGCGCCGAAGTACACGGGCGGCCGCTACGTCGAAGGCGCCGCGGACGGCACCCGCGCGGGCCTGTACTGGGTCAACACCTACGCGCTGAACACGCGCACCCTCTACACGCTCGAAGCGCTGACGCTGCACGAGGCGGTGCCCGGCCACCACCTGCAGATCGCGCTGCACCAGGAGCTCGCCGACCTGCCGCCGTTCCTGCGCTACGGCGGCAGCACGGCCTACGTCGAAGGCTGGGCGCTGTACGCGGAGCGGCTCGGCCTCGAGGCCGGCTTCTACCAGGACCCGTACGCCGACTTCGGCCGCCTGACGTACGAGATGTGGCGCGCCTGCCGCCTGGTGGTCGACACCGGGCTGCACTGGAAGGGCTGGACCCGCGAGCAGGTGCTCGAGTTCCTGGCCTCGAACACCGCGCTCTCGCTGCACGAGGTGACGACCGAGACCGACCGCTACATCTCCTGGCCGGGCCAGGCCCTCGCCTACAAGATGGGCGAGTTGCAGATCCGCGCGCTGCGCGCGCGCGCAGAGGAGCGGCTGGGCCCGCGCTTCGACGTGCGCGCGTTCCACGACGCGGTGCTGCTCGGCGGCCCGCTGCCGATGGACGCGCTGGCGGCAAGGGTGGAGGCGTGGATCGCGGACGCGGAGCGCGCGCGATGAGCGGCCCGTTCACGGCACGCGACCCGCGCACGGGCCAGGCACTCGCGCCGCACTACGCGGACGCGACGCCCGCCGAGATCGACGCCGCCTGCCGGGCGGCGGCCGCGGCCTTCCCCGCCTTCGCGGCGCTGCCAGCCGAGCGGCGGGCCGCGCTGCTCGACGCCGCGGCCGAGGCGCTGCTCGGGCTGGGCGACGCGCTGCTCGTCCGTGCCGAGCAGGAGACGGGGCTGCCGCGCCCGCGGCTCGAGGCCGAGCGCGGCCGCACCGTCAACCAGCTCCGGATGTTCGCGGCGCTGGTGCGCGAGGGCTCGTGGGTCGATGCCCGCATCGATCGCGCCGACCCACGGCGCACGCCGCCGAAGCCCGACCTGCGGCGGATGCTGGTCCCGCTGGGGCCGGTCGCGGTGTTCGGCGCCTCCAACTTCCCGCTCGCCTTCTCGGTGGCAGGCGGTGACACGGCCTCCGCACTGGCCGCCGGCTGCCCGGTCGTGGTCAAGGCCCACCCCGCGCACCCCGGCACCTCCGCGCTGGCCGCCGCCGCGCTGCGCGACGCCTGCGCCGCGACCGGGATGCCCGCCGGCACGTTCGGCCTGGTCCAGGGCGCGAGCCCCGACGTCGGCCGCGCCCTGGTGCTGCACGAGGCGATCCGCGCGGTCGCCTTCACCGGCTCCTACCGAGGCGGTCGGGCGCTGTTCGACGCCGCGGCGACCCGTCCGGACCCGATCCCGGTGTTCGCCGAGATGGGCTCGTCCAACCCGGTGCTGCTACTGCCCGCCGCGCTCGCGGCCCGCGGCGCGGCGCTGGCCACGGCCTTCGCGAGCTCGATCACCCAGGGCACCGGCCAGTTCTGCACCTGCCCCGGCCTGCTGTTCGTCCCGGCCGGCGCCGCCGGGGACGCGTTCGTCGCGGCCCTCGGTGCGGCGCTGGCGGCCACCGTCCCCGGCGTCACGGTGCACGACGGCATCGCCGCCGCCTACGCGAGCGAAACCGCGGCGCGCGGCGCACTGCCGGGCGTGCGGCAGGTCGGCACCGCGCTCCGCCCCGAGGGCGCGCCCGCGGCCGCCGCGCCCGCCGCGCTCTTCGAGGCCGACGCCGACGCGTTCCGTGCGCAGCCGCGGCTCGCCGAAGAGCTGTACGGCCCCGCCGCCCTGGTCGTGCGCTGGCGCGACGCGGCCGAACTGGCCGCGCTCGTCGCCGGGCTCCCGGGTCAGCTCACGGGCACGGTCCACGCCGAGGCCGCCGAGCTCGAGGCGCACGGCCCCGCGATCCACGCCCTGCGCGACCGCGTCGGGCGCCTGCTGTTCGGCGGCGTGCCCACCGGCGTCGAGGTCGCCCCCGCGATGCATCACGGCGGCCCCTGGCCTGCCTCCACGGACGCCCGCTTCACGTCGGTCGGCACCGCGGCGATCCTGCGCTTCGCGCGCCCCGTGTGCTTCCAGGACGCGCCGGCCGCGGCGCTGCCGGAGGAGTTGCGCAACGAGAACCCGCGCGGCCTCTGGCGCCGAGTCGACGGCGCACTGACCCGCGACCCGCTGGGGGTTGCGGGATGACAGACTTCCCCGCCGCCATCGAGGTCGTCGACTCGCACACCGAGGGCGAGCCGACCCGGGTCGTCGTCGACGGCTGGCCGCAGCCCGAGGGCGCGACGATGGCGGAGCGCCGGGAGTTCCTGCGCGCGCGCCAGGACCACCTGCGGCGCGCGGTGGTGCTCGAGCCGCGCGGCCACGAGGCGATCGTCGGCGCGCTGCTGACCCCGCCCGTGACGCCGGGCTCGGTCGCCGGCGTGATCTTCTTCAACGACGTCGGCACCCTCGGCATGTGCGGCCACGGCCTGATCGGCGTGGTGCGCACTCTGTGCGAGTTCGGCCGCTTCGGCGAAGGGTGGCTGCAGCTCGACACCCCCGTGGGCCCGGTCCGCGCCGCGGCCGAGGGCCCGCTCGTGACCATCGAGAACGTGCCCGCGCGCTGCGCCCGCCGCGACGTCGCGGTCGAAGTGCCCGACCTCGGCTGCGTCGTGGGCGACGTCGCCTGGGGCGGCAACTGGTTCTTCCTCGCCTCGCTGCCCGGCGAACGGCTCGCGGTCGAGCGCGCCCGCGAGCTGGTCGCGCTGGCGACGCGGCTCCGCGACGCGCTGGCCGCGGCCGGCGTCACCGGCGACGACGGCGCTCCGATCGACCACGTCGAGCTGTTCGCGCCACCGCGCCGGCCCGACGCCGACTCGCTCAACTTCGTGCTGTGCCCGGGCGCGGCGTGGGACCGCTCGCCGTGCGGCACCGGCACCTCGGCCAAGATGGCGGTGCTGCACGCCCGCGGCCAGTTGGCGCCGGGCCAGCGCTGGCGCCAGGAGGGCCTGGCGGGCGGCGTGTTCGAGGGCTGGCTCGAGGAGCGCGGCGGCCTGCTCGTGCCGCACCTGCGCGGCCGCGCGTTCCTCACCGCGCGCGCGAGCCTGCGCTTCGACCCCGCCGACCCCTTCCGCGCCGGCTGCACCACCGCGTGAGCGCGGCGCCCGACGCCGTCGTCGTCGGCGCCGGCATCGTCGGCGCGGCCTGCGCCGAGGCCCTCGCCGAAGCGGGGCTGCGGGTCCACGTGATCGAGTCGGCGTTCCCCGGCGGCGGCACGACCGCTGCGGCGATGGGCCACCTGGTCGCGATGGACGACTCACCCGCCCAGCTCGCCCTGACCCGCGAGTCACTGCGCCTGTGGCGCGAGCGCTGGGACGCGCTGCCCGCCGACGTCGAGCGCGACGCCTGCGGCACGCTGTGGGTGGCGGCCGACGACGAGGAGCAGGCCCACGTGCGAGCGAAGGCGACGACTTGCGCCGCGGCGGGCCTTGCGGCCGAGGTGCTCGACGCGACCGCGCTGCGCGAGGCCGAGCCCGCGCTGCGCCCGGGCCTCGCGGGCGCGCTGCGGGTGCCGGGCGACGCGGTGCTCTACCCGCCCAACGCGGCGCGCGCGCTGCTCGCCGCGGCCCGCGCGCGCGGCGCGATCGTCTCCGCGGAGGTCACGGCGACCGCGCTGGGAGCGGGCTTCGTCGAGACCACCCGCGGCCCGATCGCCTGCGGCCTCGCCGTCAACGCCGCCGGCGTGCGCGCGCCGGAGTTGACCCCCGGCCTCCCCGTGATCCCGCGCAAGGGTCACCTGGCGATCACCGACCGCGCCCCGGGGCTCGTCCGCCACCAGTTGGTCGAGCTCGGCTACCTCAAGAGCGCCCACACGATGAGCGCCGAGTCGGTCGCGATGAACGTCCAGCCGCGCGCGACCGGCCAGCTCCTGCTCGGCTCGTCGCGCGAACTGGTCGGGTTCGCGCCTGCCCTGAACCGGCCGCTGCTCGGCCGCATGCTCGCCCGCGCGACGGACTACGTGCCGGCCCTGCGGACGCTCCCCGTGATCCGCGTGTGGACCGGCTTCCGCCCGGCGACCGCGGACAAGCTGCCGCTGATCGGCCAGTGGGACGATCGGGTGTGGGTCGCCGCGGGCCACGAGGGCCTGGGCATCACGACAGCCCCCGCGACGGGCCGCCTGCTGGCCGACCTCGCCCTCGGCCGCCCGACGGCGCTCGATCCCGCTCCTTTCGACCCACGCCGACGCGCCCCTGCCAGCGCGCAGTCGTAATTTGCCGCCGGTCCTCGCCGCGATCCAGCGTCCCGGTTCCGCTCCCGGACCCCTCCGGGCGCGCTGCTGGAACACACTTGCCCCATGCCGCTTCCAGTCCCGCGACCCCGCCGATGAAGTCCTCCGATCTCGACATTCTGCTGCGGGAGGGCGAGGGCACCCTTCTCGAGTACAAGGAGGACCTCTCTGCGTCGTTCGCCCGCGAACTCGTCGCCTTTGCCAATACGCTCGGGGGACGGATCCTGTTGGGGGTCCGAGACGACGGCTCAGTCAGGGGCGTGACCGATTCCAACG
>JAANMW010002544.1_pt1 | contig 16210 bp, 13 predicted proteins | sample 7279671 | NCBI WGS metagenome assembly JAANMW01 (sample SAMN14094541, study PRJNA606508) | bioreactor metagenome | isolation source: A lab-scale SPAN reactor treating ammonium-rich wastewater day 247 | place: Ireland: Galway | collected 2017-09-19
GCCCCTGCGCCATCTAATGGACATTTTGGTCGACCCTAAGGTCAAGTTGCCCGAAGAGGAGCTCTCGTGGAAGTCTGAGAGCAGCGTGCTAGACGGGGTTCGGTGCGCGATCACCCAAGCGCTTCGACGCCTTCCTCGCGATGACGAGGCCTGGGCAGTGACGCTACGCCGGTACCTGCCGGCGGAACCGCCCCGGCAGTTCCATGATTTCGATGCTGAACGCGCGACATTCGTCCGAGCCTACGCGTTGGAAGCTGCGCTTCGCGGCAGACAGATCGAGCTGATAGATCTCGCGCACAAGGACGTCAGACCTGAGCTCGAATCGCAAAAATCTCCAGTCAAGGGGCAGCAAGCCTCCCAGCTGGAACATGTCACGGGGGGCGTCCTCGCCTGGTTCATCCTGGCCGCTGAGATTGCCTGCGGCCGTGTGCCGCTGAATCTGGATCACGAGATCGAGCTTGCGCTCGGGCAGACGCAATCGGCATCGTCACGAGACTATCAGCGGATCTTCAATCTAGAGAAGGTGGCTGTCATCGAGTGGGTGCATATCCTGCGCGATGCGGGCGCCATTCAGCCGCCTCAGATCGTTGCGCTGCTGAAGTGGGTGGATAAGAGCGACCGCCTCTACTCGAGCACTCTCACGAGGATGTGCCGCGTGACCGCACGAACAGCAGGCCTAGGCGACCTCTCTTTGCAACTGAGCTCCAGCGCGTTTGCTCAGCTCGCTACATCGCGGGACGATGCGGAGACGCGCGTCGAGAACCTCAAGGAGTTGGCCCGCGCCATCTTCTTCGTGAGCAGGTCGGAAGCGGCGGCATACTTCGACAAAGCGATCGACATTGCCAGCAAGATCGGAGAAGAGCATCTTTCTCGATGGACAACGTTCCTCGATCTCACGGACGCGGCGCATCGGCAGGGAGTGTCAAGACCCCAGACCGCGTACCGGCTGGCACGCATCGCGGAGCTGAGCTACGAGCACATGGCCCGGGACAAGTACATGGACTGGGACCGATTGGTTCATGGCTTGGTTGGCCTCTGCCCTTCATCCAGTCTTGCAATCTTGAGTCGCTGGCGGGATCGAAAGTTTGGCTTCGCTGGTGAGCTGTTTCCGATCGCTGTCTACGGCCTGATCGACCGCAGGCTGCTGCCCGCGATGGCCGCAGTCGCCCTTAGCGGCACCGTAAGTGGGTGGAAACGCATCAGCGATGCCAGATCGGCCATCAACGCAGAGTCGGACATCAACCAAAAACGATTGATCCTAAAGATCGCCTACCGATTCCTCCGCATCCAAAACAGCGAAGCATCCGCCTGGCGCGAACTCAAGGCGCTGGCCGACTCGCTGGCGATGTCATTGCCAGATTTGGACAGATTGCTTCGAGCTTCCGAAGCCAAGGCCGCCACCCCACAGGTATCGACGGCTCCTGCGCCGTGGACACCCCCATACAGAGAGATCCAGGAACCTGATTGGGATGCCGTCTTCAGCGGAGTCGATCTCCGCGACACAGCTGAGGTACTCGCGGCAAGACGGTCGCTGAAGAAGGTTGGCCATCGATCGTACATCCGCGAGTTCTACGAGCAAGGCTGTAGGCGTGCGGCTCTGTCCGAGATCGATGGATACCTCCGTGCTATCCAGGCTGATGACGAGTTCAGCGTATACAGCTTCATGGACGTGATCCGGCACCTCCCCGAGCCGAGCAAGCGACTCCAGTCCGTTCGCGGCGAACTCAGAAAAGCAGCCCTTTCGGTGGCCACGGAACACCCCAGCCGCGTCGGGCGCCGCGGCTGGGGTAGTGAGGGCCCTTTTGATGGGCTCTATGCAGAAGGCATTGTCTTAGAGAAGGACGTCGCATCCGCCAGGATCAAAGGATATCTATCTCAGCTCGACACGCTTAATGCCGAAGACCTGTTCCATCTAGTGGATCCACTCGCGCGCCGCCTGACCAGCGACGAAGCCGATGACGTGCTCAACTTCGGCTTCGACTTGCTGGAAGATATTCTTGAGGGAGAAGATGGCGATGACCAGTGGAACGACTCGCTCGCGCCACCTTCGTCTTGTGTGGCGGCCTTGGCTGGCTACCTGTGGGCCGGTCTAGCGCGTCCGTCCACCACTGAACGCTGGGAGCATGCCCACTGCGTCCGCATTTGCCTTGAACTCGATTGGCAGCCGTTGTTGTCCGCGCTAGCGGCTCGCGCGCTCAACGCCGACCCGCAGCCATTCGTCGACCGCAGACTGATGTTCTACGAGTGGCATGCTCGCCAATGGCTATGCCTTGCGTTAGCACGAGGCGCGATGGACGCACCTTGTGCCGTCGTGCCCTTCCTTGCCTTTCTAGACGCCGCCGCGAGGGAGCAGCATGTCGTCATTCGACATTTCGCTACAGACACATTGAGGAGGCTAAACGAAGTCAACGCGTTGCCCAAAGACCTGCTTGATGTCGCGAACAGAGCCAACCAGCCTGGGTTGCCAACGCAGATCGTTGACAAAGGCGAGTACGGAGTCTTTGATGACCAGCCCTCGAGCAGCGAGACTATGGACGACGATGACAGGTACTTCTTCGGCATCGATATCGGCCGGTATTGGTTCGCACCATTGGGCCGCGTCTTTGGGCTGAGCGAACACTCCATCGAACGACGAGCGATGGCAGTCTTGCGCGGGCGCCTGTCGCTTGGGCACCGTCGCCATGATGATCAGCGTTACAAGCGGGGCCTCTTTCGAGGAAATGAGACAACGCACAGTCAAGGTAGCATGCCGGAGGTGGAGGACAGCGTGGTCTATCAGTCCTATCACGCCATGATGCTTGTCGCTGGAAACCTCTTGGAGACCAAACCTATTTGCCGGCGCGTGGACGAGGACGAAGATCCGTTTGATGACTGGTTGAGCGAACAGTTGCTCACTCGCACAGACAACCGCTGGCTTGCGGAACGGCGTGATCCTGAAATCCTAAAGGACGTCCCCACGAGCAGCGAACGATCTGACGCCTCGTGGTCCTGGCAAGTCAGCAGGCAGTACCTAGATGACCAACTAACAACCGACGATGGCATGACGGCCTTGTGGGGTCATTGGACGACCACAGAGTCAGCCGACGGCGAAACGGTGTCGGTGGGGTCAGTGCTGGTTCCCTCGCAGCACGCGGCGACGCTCTTGGCTGCCCTCCAGACCAGCCCTGACCCCGGAGAAATCTACCTTCCAGATGCAGATCACGTTGACTACGGAGAGAAAGTCGATGCCCCTGAGTTGAGGATGTCCGGTTGGGTCACGACGGGCAGTGATTCTTTGAGGCTGGACGAATTTGACCCTTGGGCCGGCATGATTAGCAGCCCGGGTCCGCGACCTTGCCCGGAGGTTCTTGACCTCCTGACTCTGACGACTGATCCCGATGCGAGATCCTGGACGGTGCCAGAAGGAGGCACCTTGAGGAGCGAGACCTGGTCGCGCAGCACGGGTTATGGTCAGGAACGCGGCATCCTGACCGGCACACGCCTCAGCGCTGACAAGAAGTTCATCAGCGCGTTGTTGCAAGTGCGCCCGGATTCCGCCCTCATCGTTCGCGTCATAGTCCGACGCAAGCCGCCCAAGGACGAGACCGGCAAAGACGACTACAGCTTCTACAACTACCCCTACAACCGGTATTACCTGATCGGACATGATGGAATCACTCGATCGCTCTAAGGCAGTTATCGAACTTGGAAAGAGGATCGTTGCCGGGCTGGAACTGAGCAACGATGTCACTGCGCAGTGGATGTCTCACATGGTCGCTGAGAAAATCTTGGCTGCCGAGCAAGCGCCTGAGACGACGAGGGATGCCGCCACGGCAGAGTGCGTTGATGTGATCTTGAAGCTTTGGGCGCACCGCTACACGTTGCCCCCTTATATGCGGCCACTGCGGGAACTGGACCCTCTGCTGCGCACGCTTAATTCGTTGGGGGTGGACGATGCAGATGAGCTGAGGTTCTTCTCCCGTCGGCCGAACAGCGATGAGCTTGAAGGCGCGACGGACGAGGAGATGCAGCTCTTCGAGTTCGCGGTGGGCATCGATCATGCGGCCAGAGAGTTGATTCGTTACACGCTCGGTGTTGCCGCTGTACGGTCCGTCGGGTTGGCCAACCCCTGGCTGGAAGAAGTCGTCAAAGGCAACCTAGACGCAACTCTCGAGCTGCGGATCGCCAAGTTCGCCGCCGACGGCCTATTGCAGCGCCAAGAGGCGGCCAACCAGCAGGCCATGCTCGACAGAATCGATAAATTGGAGAGCTTTGCCAAAATGGCCTTTTCTCTGGCTGGTGAGATGAGGAAAACGCTCCCGCCGGGTTCGGAGATATCTGATGATTAAAGATGCACGCTGTGAGTTCCAGCGCCGCACCACACATCGAGGCGCCTATCGAGAGCTGCGGATGAGGTAGACGAGTCCAGCGACCAACACCACACCGATCGCCGTATTGATAACCTGGGTGCTAGTGGACTGGCCGTGCATCGCACGGTTGACGAAGCACTCGCAGTTGTTGGCAACGAGATCGTACTGGGCCTGACCTTGCTTGAGCTCAGTCAGCGCCCTCTTAGCCACCTCGACATTGCTGTGTGGTCCTACGTTGGGTTCCACCCTAATATCGCCGTTCGCGACGTAGCGTCGCCGGAAGTCTTCGTACGTCGCGATCTGGTAGCCATCCTTCATCAGCTCTGCCACGTAGACCACACCGTCGAACATCCCTCGACCAAGTACCACGGCATGGTGCTTTGGGCCATCAAAACCTAGTTCCTTGGTGATGGCGCCCACGAGACGCGCGCCTGTGACATCGATCTGCTGCAGCTGCATGCAACCCTCCTTACAATTTCTTTCTGTAGACAGAAGACGCGCCGAGCAGTCGTTCAGTTATCGGTAGTTTCCCGGCGGGGCATCTGATGAAAATTGTTGGCGTCCAGATTACAGGTCGCTCGCGCTTTCAGCCTGCCGCCGATGCTGACCGCTACGTACAGGCCAGGAACAGCGTCGAGCTCTAACAACCTGCGTTCGCCAACTTCGGATTCACAAAGCAGTCCCTGACGAACGACTGCTTCCAGCCTCTTGCAGTCTCTCGACATCTAACGCCTGCTTAGAACGCAAGACTCCTCGCAAAATCCCCAAAAAAAGAGCGCTCATCTTGAGCGCTCTTTTTTGTATAGCAACAAGTCCAGTTCAGCTCTAGTCCAAGTTCACATTTATAGGTCTTCTTTACCCGTTGAATTCGAGTTTACGACTTTACAGTTACAAATAACCGCCCCGCAAACCCGCATGAATGCTAGAAGTCTGTTTACGACTTTATTTTCGAGTTTACGACTTTAATTACCCGGATTAGTTGCATCCGCCGAGCGCAACGGTCATTCGACCGTCACGCTCTTGGCCAGATTGCGCGGTTTGTCCACATCCGTCCCCCGTGCGCAGGCCGTGTGGTAGGCCAGCAGCTGCAGCGGCACCACATGCAATATGGGGCTGAGCAGGCCGTAATGTTCGGGCATGCGGATGACGTGCAGGCTCTCTCCGCTCTCGATACGGGTGCCAGCGTCGGCTACCACGTACAGCTTGCCGCCACGCGCGTGCACTTCCTGCATGTTGCTTTTGAGCTTTTCCAGCAGCGCATCGTTGGGGGCCACCGTCACCACCGGCATGCTGCTGGTGACCAGGGCCAGGGGGCCGTGCTTGAGTTCGCCTGCAGGGAATGCCTCAGCGTGGATATAGCTGGTTTCCTTGAGTTTGAGCGCGCCTTCGAGCGCAATGGGGTAGTGCAGGCCCCGGCCCAGGAACAGGGCGTTTTCCATGCGGGTAAAGTCGTCGGCCCAGTTGATGATCTGGGGCTCGAGCGCCAGCACCGCTTGCAGGGCCACTGGCAGGTGCCGCATGGCTTTGAGGTGGGCAGCTTCTTGCTCGGTACTCAAGCGTCCTTTGGACTGTGCCAGCGTCAGTGTCAGCAAAAACAGGCCTGCCAGTTGCGTGGTGAAAGCCTTGGTGCTGGCTACGCCAATCTCGATCCCGGCGCGCGTAATGTAGGCCAGCTTGCATTCGCGCACCATGGCGCTGGTGGCCACGTTGCAGATGGTGAGTGTGTGCTCCATGCCCAGGCTTTGTGCGTGGCGCAAGGCGGCCAGGGTGTCGGCGGTTTCGCCCGACTGGCTGATGGTGACGACCAAGGTGCGCGGGTCGGGCACGCTGGTGCGGTAGCGGTATTCGCTGGCCACCTCCACCTGGGTGGGAATGCCCGCCAACTCTTCGAGCCAGTACTTGGCAGCGCAGCCGCTGTAGTAGCTGGTGCCGCAGGCCAGGATAAGCACGCGGTCGATTTCCTTGAACACGCGCCAGGCAGCCGCGCCTGGCACACCCTGCTGCGCGATGCCGTCAAACAGCTCGGGCACGATGCCTTCCACACCTTCCAGGGTGTCGGCGATGGCGCGTGGCTGCTCAAAAATTTCCTTTTGCATGTAGTGCCGGTAGGGGCCTAGTTCTACCGCGCCGCTGTGCGCCTGTACGGTGCGCACCGGGCGCTGCGCAGGCGTCAGGGCTTGGCGGTCTTTGCCGACGATCCAGTAGCGGCCGGGCTGCAGGTCGACCAGGTCGCCTTCTTCCAGATAGACGATCTGGTCCGTCACGCCGGCCAGGGCCATGGCGTCGCTGGCCAGGAAATGCTCTGTGGGCACCGTAGCTTCTGGGGTAGCGCCCTGCCCCACGCCCAGGATCAGTGGCGAACCGGCGCGTGCGCCCACCACGCGCTGCGGTTCGTCCTTGTGCATGACGGCGATGGCGTAGGCGCCATGCAGTTCGGCCACCGCCGCCTGCACCGCCTCGAACAGGTCGCCGCTGTAGTGGCTGTCCACCAGGTGGGCGATGACCTCGGTGTCCGTCTGGCTGGCAAACACATAGCCCCGGCCCTGCAACACTGCGCGCAGCTCTTCGTAGTTTTCGATGATGCCGTTGTGCACCAGGGCGACGCGGGCGCTGCCTTCAGCGTTGGTGTCTGTGCCGTGGCTGAAATGCGGATGGGCGTTGTGCACGGCCGGCGCGCCATGCGTGGCCCAGCGGGTGTGGGCAATGCCGGTCGTACCTTCGATGCGCTCGGTCTGCACCTGCGCGAGCAGTTCAGCCACGCGGGATGTGCTGCGGGCACGCTGCAAGCCAGCCGACAGCCCCGCCCCGCTGGCCGCGTGCACGGCCACGCCGCAGGAGTCATAACCCCGGTACTCCAGCCGCTGCAGGCCTTGCACCAGGATAGGAACGATGTTGCGCGTAGAAACCGCGCCGACGATGCCGCACATAGGGATGGTCTCTTTTTGAATAGATGCGGCATCCTATGCCTCTGATCCAAAAATTATGGATTGAATTTTTAGTTTTTATGATCAAATATTTCATCAAATGAATCGCGTGAATTTTGATTTCATTTATATTGAAATTATGGAATCAATCACACTCGACAAAGTAGACCTGCAACTGCTGGACCTGCTCCAGCACGATGCGGGCCAAAGCAATCAGCAGTTAGCTGCACTGGTGCATGTGTCGCCCCCGACCTGCTTGCGACGCATCAAGCGCCTGCACGATTCGGGCCTGATCGAGCGCCAGGTGGCCATCGTGCAGCCCGACCAGCTTGCCGCCCTGCAGGGCCACGGGCTGGCGTGCATTGTGGAAGTGACGCTGGATCGCCAAGGTGCCGAGCACCTCAACGCCTTCGAGACCGTGGCCGTGGCAGACGACTGCGTGCAGCAATGCTGGCGCGTCTCGCCCGGGCCTGATTTTGTGCTGGTGGTGCATACGCGCGACATGCCAGGCTACTTGGCGCTGTCGCAGCGCCTGTTCACGGGCGTGGCCAATGTGCGCAATGTGCGTGCCTTCTTTGCCACCCACCGGGCAAAATTTACGACAAAAGTGCCTGTAACGCATGACTGACAAGCGCTAATAGCTTTTATTTTTATAGCAAAATCACCTGCACACCTTGCCATCCCAGGCCATGCGCGTAGAGTGGCTATCAGGAGGCTCCTACATGGAATTCAAGGACTACTACCAGGTGCTCGGCGTGGACCCGGGCGCCACGGCCGACGAGATCAAAAAAGCCTTTCGCAAGCTGGCGCGCCAATACCACCCCGATGTGAGCAAGGCGCCCGATGCAGAGCAGCGCATGGCGCAGCTCAACGAGGCCCATACCGTGCTGTCCGACCCTGAAAAGCGCGCAGCCTACGATGCCTTGAGTGCGCAGGCAGCCGCCCAGGGCGCACGCAGCGGCGGCGACTTTCACCCGCCGCCCCACTGGGATGCCGGTTTCGCCTTCTCCGACGCCAGCGACCCCTACGATGGCGCAGGCAGTGGGCAGCACAGCGATTTCTTCGAGCAACTCTTTGGCCAGGCCGCACGGGCGTACCGCAGGCAGGGCTCACCGGCAGGCGGCGCGCAGCGCGGGGCCGACCAGCACGCCCGCATCGAGCTCGACATCCCTGACGCCTACCAGGGCGGCACGCGCACCATCCATCTGCGCACAGCGCACCTGGACGCTGGCGGACATGTGGTACCCGAGCAGCGCAGCCTGGAAGTGAAGATTCCCAAAGGTATGCGCGAAGGCCAGTTGATCCGCCTGGCAGGCCAGGGCAACCCGGGGCTGGGCGGCGCCCCAGCGGGTGACCTTTTTCTGGAGGTGCTGTTCCGCCCCGACCCGCGCTGGCGCGCCGAGGGCCGCGACATCTACCAGCCCCTGCTGCTCGCCCCCTGGGAGGCCGCGCTGGGCGCCAGCGTCGAAGTACAGACACCGGCGGGCAACCTGGAAGTGACCGTGCCCGCGGGCTCCCACGCGGGGCGCAAGCTGCGCCTCAAAGGCCGGGGCATCCCCAGCAGCACGCCGGGCGATCTGTACCTGGAACTGGGCGTAGCCCTGCCGCCCGCCGACACCGACACCGCACGCGCCGCCTGGGCTGCTCTGGGCAAGGCCTTTCCCCATTTCAATCCGCGCCAGGCGAAAGCCGCGCAAGGAGCCTGACCATGCCGCATGCATTCCACACCCCGGCGCAACTGGGCGAATTGCTGGACGAAGCCTCCCTCACACTGGAAGACCTGGCCCGCGCCTGCTGCCGCGCCCCGGAATGGGTGAGCGAGCGTGTCGAGGCGGGGGTGCTCGAAACCACCCCGCCCAGCAGCCCCGCCGCCGGGTTCGTCACCTGGCGTTTCAGCAGCGCCACCCTGGTGCGCGCACGGCGCGTGGCCCAACTGGAGGCTACCTTCGACGCCGACCCCTACCTGGCGGCCATGACCACCGATCTGATGGAAGAAGTGGCCCACCTGCGCCGCCGTCTGCGCCATCTGGAAGAAGGCACAGGCACGGCACGTGGTGTGCGGTAAGCCCTTGTTGGGCAGCGTCTGTTAGCCTTGACCATTGCCAGGAACCACCCCGCCCAGCACGCCATGTCCGCAGCAACCGACACCCAGCATCCGCCGCCCCACCGTGGTGACAGCGGCCCCGCTTCGCGCCGCCGCGTCTTCCACCGCATTTACCCGCTGCGTATTCTGGGCATGGGACTGGGCGGCTTGCTGATAGGCAGCGTGCTGCACCAGCACGGCATGCTGGGGCACTATGGGTGGCTGGCGGTGGTGTCCTTTTTTCTCTGGCCGCACATCGCCTATCTGTTGGCCCGCTACAGTGCCGACCCGTTTCGCGCTGAAATCCGCAATCTGCTGATCGACTCGGCCCTGGTGGGCCTGTGGGTGCCGCTGATGCAGTTCAACCTGCTGCCCAGCGTGGTGCTGGTCGCCGTGACCACCTACGACAAGTTCAGCAGCGGCATCAAGCGCCTGTGGCTGTATTCGCTACCGGGCATGCTCGGCGCCGGGCTGCTGACCACCCTGCTGGTGCGGCCCGAACCGAGCCTGGAAAGCGGCCTTTGGGTGGTGATTTTCACGCTGCCCATCATTGTTGTGCACACCATGGCCGTCAGCATCGCCAGCTACCGGCTCATTCGCACCGTAGCGCGGCAAAACCGCCAGCTCGATGAACTGCGCCGCACCGACGCCCAGACCGGACTGGCCGCACGCAGCCACTGGCAGGAAGTGGCCAGCGCCAGCCTGGAGCGCTTTCATACCCATGCCGAACCGGCCTGCCTGCTGATGATCGACATCGACCATTTCAAACACATCAACGATCTGCACGGCCACACGGTAGGCGATGAAGCGATCCGGGTCGTGGGCCGCGTGATCCGCGACTGCGTGCGCGCCCAGGACCACGCCGGCCGCTACGGCGGCGATGAATTCGTGGTGGTCTGCAGCAATGCCAGCACCGCCACGGCGCAGGCCATGGCCGAGCGCATCCGCGAACAGATTGCCACCGTGCGCCTGCGTGAGCTGCCCGGCCTGCGTCTGACCAGCAGTATTGGCCTGGCCGAGGCCACAGACCGGCAACTCCAGTTGCGTGACTGGATCAACGATGCCGATGCTGCCCTCTACCGCGCCAAGCACCTGGGGCGCAACCAGGTCAGCGCCTTCCCGGCGCCTGCGGTGGCCGCAAACGCACCTCTCTCTGTGGCGCCTGCACCAGGCCTCTGAAATTTGAAAGAAAAGTGACTCCAGCGCTTACCAGTCAAGCGCTGGTAGCTCTCATTTTTGCATCACTCGAAGAACGGCGTGGCCCCAGAGCCCGGCCAAGACACGCGCACCGTGCAGCCTTCACCCGGCACGGCCGTAGCCTGCACCTGGCCGCCGTGGCGCCTGGCCACGGCGCGCACCAGGGCCAAGCCGGTGCCCACGCCCTCAAACTCACTCTCGCGGTGCAGGCGCTGGAAGATACCGAACAGCCCTTTCGCCTGCGCAGGGTTGAAGCCCACGCCGTTGTCCTGCACCCAAAGCATGCACCCCCCATCGACAGCGCGCTCGGCCCCTACGGCGATGCAGGCCGGTGCCCGCCCCTGCGTGAACTTGAGCGCGTTGGACAACAGGGCATCGAGCAGAGCGCGCAGCAGTGCCGCATCGCCCTGCACGGTGGCTGGCGCCACCTGCCACTGCACGGCGCGTCCTTGCAGCGCTGCGGCCAGCGGCGCGCGGGCCTGCTCTAGCAGCGCCGCCAAATCCACGGGTTCCAGGCGCAGCGGCGCTCGGTCAATGCGGGCCAGGGCCAACAGGCCATCGAGCATGCGGCCCATGCGCCGGGCCGATTGGTCCATGGTGCCCAGAAAGGCCAGCGCCTCCTGCCGCGCTTCGGGCTCCAGGCCCTGCGCCTCCTCCAGCAACTCGCGCACCAGCGGCCCGTACGAGGTGATGTGGCGCAGCGGCGCACGCAGGTCGTGCGATACGGCGTGCACCCATTCGTCCTGTGCAGCCACCTGCTGCGCCCACTGCTGGTCGCGCTGTGCCAGCAGGGCACGCAGCGCAGGGGCATCGAGCGCGGCGTAGGCGTCCGCCCCCGGCACGCCGGGAGGGGCTGCGTCCAGGGGGGGCGTGCTCATGGCTTGGGCTGCTTGGCAGGACGCTGCCAGTCGGCAATGCTGACCTGCCGTCCGCGCGCCACGCCCAGCGCGCCGGGGGGTACGTTCTTGGTGATGGTGGAGCCCCCCCCCACCGTGGCTCCGGCGCCAATGCGCACTGGGGCCACCAGCACGCAGTTGCTGCCAATGTGCACATCGGCACCCAGCACGGTGCGGTGCTTGTTGGCACCGTCGTAGTTGGCGGTGATGCTGCCCGCGCCGAAATTCACGCGCTCGCCCACGGTAGCGTCGCCCAGGTAGGCCAGGTGGTTGGCCTTGGCGCCGTCGGCCAGGGTGGCGTTCTTCACCTCTACAAAATTACCGATGTGCACCCCGCGGCCCAGTTGCGCACCGGGGCGCAGGCGGGCAAAGGGGCCCACCAGTGCGCCCTCGCCTACGGTGGCGCTCATCTGTTCGCCGTCAATGTGGGTGTAGGGGTGGATGACGGCCCCCGCGTCAATGCGGGCGTTGGCAATGCAGCAGTGCGCGCCAATCTGCACGCCCTCGCCCAGCACCACGCGGCCGGTAAAGATACAGCCGACGTCGATTTCCACATCCTGCGCGCACAGCAGCGCGCCGCGCACGCCGGTGCGCGTGTCGTCGCGCAGGTCAAAGCGCGCCGGGTCGGCCAGGCGCACGCCCTGCTCCATCAGCGCAGTGGCCTGGCGCAGTTGGTGGGCGCGCTCCAGTTCGGCCAGTTGCAACGGGCTGTTGACGCCCGCCACCTGCAGCACATCCACGATGCGGTGCGCCACCACAGAAGCGCCGTCCTGCACGGCCATGGCGACGATGTCGGTCAGGTAGTACTCGCCCTGGGCGTTGTCATTGGTCAGGCGTGCCAGCCAGCCGCGCAGCAGACGTGCGGGCACGGCCATGATGCCGCTGTAGATCTCGGTAATCGCGCGCTGGGCCTCGCTGGCGTCCTTGTGCTCGACGATGCCCTGCACCGCGCCGTCGGCATTGCGCACGATGCGGCCATAGCCCGTGGGATCGTCCATGGTCACCGTCAGCAGCGCCAGCTGCCCGCCGGGCACCGCCTGCGACGCGGCCACCAGCGCACGCAGTGTGTCGGCCTGGGTCAGCGGTACATCGCCCGAGAGCACGACCACGGTGCCGTCGTCCTGCAGCTGCGGCACGGCCTGCTGCACGGCGTGGCCGGTGCCCAGTTGCGGCTCCTGGCGCACAAATTTCAGGTCAAAACCGCTTCCAACGCTTGCTGCACCTGCGGTAGCAGCTTCTACTTCTGTAGCGCAGTGGCCGGTGATGACGATGGCGCTGCGCGCCTGCAGATGGGCGGCCTGGTCCAGCACATGGTGCAGCAGAGCCCGTCCGCCCAGGCGCTGCAGCACCTTGGGAATGCGGCTTTTCATGCGCGTGCCCTTGCCGGCCGCCATGATGAGGATGTCGATGGGTGTCATGGCAATCTGTGGTCGTCCGGCGCAGGACCGTCCCCGCCGGGAAAAGCAGCCGATTATCCTGAATCCGGCACGTGGTGGGTGCGCTACGCTATCGATTCATCCAGCGCATCAATACAGCTCTTCACATGCCTACCCCCTACGCACCCACCTCCCTGCTGCGCACCCGTCCTGTGGCGGCGGGCCACTGGCGCGCGTTCCTGGCCGTGGCGCGGCATCTCAGCTTTCGTGCGGCCGCAGAAGAACTGTCACTCACGCAATCCGCCGTGAGCCGCCAGATCCAGGCGCTGGAGGACGAAGTGGGCGTGCCGCTGTTCCTGCGCCACACCCGTGCCGTGGAGTTGACAAGCGCCGGCGCACAACTGCAGCGCGCCGTGGCGCCCGCACTGGAACGCATAGACGCCGCCGTGCGCATGGTGCGCCAGACAGCAGGGCGCCAGAACGTGGCCATCGCCACCTGGGCCAGTTTTGCCTCGACCTGGATCATCCCGCGCATGGAAGCCTTCCAGCGCGACCACCCCGACATTGACCTGCGTATCGACGCCAGCGATGTCCCGGTCGACCTGGACACCGCCGACATTGACCTGGCGCTGCGCTACAGCCTTCCCAACGTACGCCTGGCGAGCGCTGAGCGCTTGTTTGGCGAGCAACTGGCCGTGGTGGCCAGCCCCTGGCTGCTCAAAAGCATGCCGCCCGTGCGCGCACCCGTCGATGTAGCCCGCTTCACCCTGATCGAAGCAGGCGATGCGCACCGCAGCCTGCACCTGGAATGGCTGTCCTGGCGCCGCTGGTTCGACACCCAGGGCTGCCCCCAACTGCAGCCCCAGCGCTGGCTGTCCTTCAACCACGCGCACCAGATCGTGCAGGCCGCGCTCAGCGGCCAAGGCCTGGCGCTGGCGCGCCTGCCCTTGGTGGCAGACGCGCTGGCCCGGGGCGACTTGGTGGAGGTGCTGCCCGGCCACCGGCTCGATTCGCCGCTGGCCTACTGGCTGCTCGTCGGCCCACGCAGCCAGCAGCGCCCCGAGGTGCAGGCCTTTTGCACCTGGCTGCGCGCCGAGGCTACGGCCACGCGCACTGCTCTGGGGGAGGCGGCAGAACCCAGAGCGCCAAGCCCCTGAGTATTAAATCAATAGCTACAACCGCTTGATGGATAAGCGGTTGAGGCATTTTTCATCCAATTATTCACCCAGCAACACGCGCGCAAACTTGCGCTTGCCCACCTGCACGACGTAGCTTCCCGCCGTGAGCTTGAGGCCCTTGTCGGAAACCACCGCTCCCTCGACGCGCACGCCGCCACCGTCGATCAGGCGGTTGGCCTCGCTGGTAGACGGCGCCAGGTTGGCCTGCTTGAGCAAGGCACCGATGCCCAGCGGCGCACCCGACAGGTTCACCTCGGGAATCTCGTCCGGCACGCCGCCCTTGCTGCGGTTGGTGAAATCCTGCTCGGCTGCATCGGCGGCTGCCGCACTGTGAAAGCGCGCGGCAATCTCTTTGGCGAGCATCACCTTGGCGTCCTTGGGGTTGCGGCCACCCGCCACCTCGGCCTTGAGCGCGGCAATCTCGGCCAGGCTCTTGAACGACAGCAGCGTGTACCAATCCCACATCAGCGTGTCCGAAATACTCAGCACCTTGGCGAACATGGTGTTGGCGTCTTCGGTGATGCCGATGTAGTTGTTCTTGGACTTGGACATCTTGTCCACGCCGTCCAGACCGACGAGCAGCGGCATGGTGAGCACACACTGCGGCTCTTGCCCGTATTCTTGCTGCAGGTGGCGCCCCATCAGCAGGTTGAATTTTTGATCGGTGCCGCCCAGCTCCAGATCGCTCTTGAGTGCCACCGAGTCGTAGCCCTGCAGCAGCGGGTACAAAAACTCATGCAGGCTGATCGAGCTGCCGGCGGTAAAGCGTTGGTGAAAGTCGTTGCGCTCCATCATGCGTGCCACGGTGTACTTGGCCGCCAGCTGGATCATGCCGGCCGCGCCCAGCGGCTCGCTCCACTCGCTGTTGTAGCGGATCTCGGTGCGCGCAGGGTCGAGCACCTTGGCCGCCTGGGTGTAGTAGGTTTCGGCGTTGGCCTTGATCTGCTCGGGCGTGAGCGGCGGGCGCGTGGTGTTGCGTCCAGACGGATCGCCGATCAGCGTGGTGAAGTCGCCAATCAGGAAGATCACCTGGTGCCCCAGGTCTTGCAACTGGCGCATCTTGTTGAGCACCACGGTGTGGCCGATGTGGATGTCGGGTGCCGTCGGGTCCAGCCCGAGCTTGATGCGCAGCGGCTGACCCTTGGCCTGCGAGCGCGCCAGCTTTTGCACCCACTCGTCCCGGGGCAGCAGTTCCTCAACGCCGCGCAGCGACACTTCGAGCGCCTGTGCCACGCCATCGGTGACCGGGAAAGTTGTAACAGCGGAATGATTCATAAGGGTTTTCCAGGGTGTCGCACCAAAAGTGTTCGCTATACTTGCGGCCACATCGCAGTGGCGGATTCTAATTGGCCCGCCATTCCAGACGACTTCTGGAGCACTGCGGCACTGACAGTTCGTGTGTCGTGCAGCCCCTGGCCTCCGCGCCCAGAGCCTGCAGCAGGCCCACACTTACCCTGGGGATTGCATCTTGAATCATGGCTTGACCACCACCGGCGCCGCATTGCTCGATCGGATTTCCCAAGGCATTCAGAAACACCCCAAACGTATCACCGCCCTTTTGGCCGCGCTCCTGCTGACCGGCGGCGGCGGTGCTTTTGCCGTTGCCTCCCTGGCGCCCGATCCGGCCGACCTGCCGGTGCGCATGATCGAGCAACCCATTGATTCGCTGGTCAGCGGCACTTCGCTGGCCGCTTTGACCGAGCAACCGGGTTTCTCGCTGTTTCGCTCCGAGCAGGTGCGCAGCAGCGATACGGCAGAATCCCTGCTGCAGCGCATGGGCGTGGCAGACCCTGCCGCAGCCGCCTTCCTGCGGCGCGACAGCGCCGCGCAGCGCAACCTGCTGGGCCGCACCGGCCGCCTGGTATCAGCGGAAACCACCGACGACCACCGCCTGCTGCGCTTGACTGCCCGCTGGGCCCACGATGACAGCGGTGATTTCAAGCGCCTGGTGATCGAAAAATCCGATACAGGGTTCACCTCACGCATCGAAACAGCCCCACTCACCACCTCCAGCCGACTGGCCGGTGGCGTGATCCAGAGCTCGCTCTTTGCTGCAACCGACGAAGCGCGCATTCCCGACGCCGTGGCCGTACAAGTGGCCGAGCTGTAGGGCGTGAGGAGCAGGCCTTAGGGGGATTCGACAAGAAACACCGTGTCACCCGCTTGCAGCTTCAGGCGCGCCAGTACCTCATCGGGCCGAACGAAGC
>JAANMW010002547.1_pt1 | contig 16186 bp, 12 predicted proteins | sample 7279671 | NCBI WGS metagenome assembly JAANMW01 (sample SAMN14094541, study PRJNA606508) | bioreactor metagenome | isolation source: A lab-scale SPAN reactor treating ammonium-rich wastewater day 247 | place: Ireland: Galway | collected 2017-09-19
AGCACGTTCTACAACTTTTTTGCTCAGGATGATTGGAAGATCACGCGAAAGCTGAAGCTCAACTACGGAGTTCGTTACGACCTTTACAATATTCCGAAGGCGGACTCCATGGCGGTCTATGAACCGTCGCGGCACTTCAAGGTCGATAAGAATAACTTTGCGCCGAGACTTGGCTTGGTTTACGGGGTCAGAGACGGCAACCGTCCGACCGTTATCCGTGCGAGCGTAGGTATCTACTACGATACGGTCTACCTGGATATGTATCAGCGAGCGCTTCAGGCTAATGGCAGTCCAAAGTCGTTTACCGTGTCGTTCACGAACCCTGCATTGCCGGGAGCTCCCGGATTCCCGAACAATGTTTCGACCGGTACGCCACCACGGCAGAATATCACTGGTATCGCATCTGATTTTGAGAATATGTACGCGATACACGGTAACGTCCAGCTCGAGCAGGCATTGACCGAAGACCTCTCGTTCACGGTTGGCTACATCCATTCGAGCGGGCGGCATATCCCGATCTACCGGAGCGTCAACCGTATTAACCCGGTTGGAACTCTCGCAGATGGCCGTCCGATCTATAGCGACACGGTCAGCGCCGCTACAAGAATGGACCCCCGTTTCAACGACATCCTTCTTGCGGAGGCTTCGGGCAACTCTAACTACAATGCGTTCACAGCTCAGCTGAATAAGCGATTCTCGAAGGGCTATCAGTTCAGCGCGAACTATACGCTCTCGAAATCGATGGATGACGCACCGGAGCAGAACCTGGTTGCAACACAGGCAGGCGGACTCGTCCAGCAGGATCCGACAAACCGTCACCGTGACTACGGCCCGTCTCTTGCTGACCAGCGTCACACGTTCGTGTTGAGCTTTGTCGGCCGTCCGGACTTCCACTTCGAGAACAAGGTATGGAATTACATTCTGAACAATAATCAGTTCGGAATCATTGCCACGGCCAACAGCGGCGAACGGTACAACATCGTTGCCGCTACGGACATAAACCACGATGGATTCAATGGAACCGACAACCCGGTCGGGATCACCCGCAATTCGGGCGTGACGCCGAAGCAGTTCAACGTTGATTTCCGTTACTCGCGGTTCATCCCGTTCACCGAGCGGTTTCGCCTCGAGGTTTTCGGTGAATTCGTGAACGTGTTCAACATTAACAGCATCTATCAGATCAACAGCCTTACGGTTACGACAGATGCACTTGGAAATCCGACAGGTCCGCTACCCAGCACGACCACTCGTCCGGTAACCTCGCTTGACGCCCGTCAGTTCCAGATCGGCCTCAAGTTCCGCTTCTAACGAAGTATATGATTCGCCGGAGTTTTATGAATGTAGAACTCCGGCGAATTTGTTTTGATCCTTTTCCACACTAGCGATGAAGCATACAACTAAGCCTGAAGAACCACCGGTCGAGATGCCCGACGCTTGGTGGTACAAGGTCTATTTCGCTGTAATTGTGACGACTGTCGTCGTGATCGGGCTTCTGCAGGCCTTTACGTACTATTTTTCCAGCTAAAAAATAATGAGATCTTTGGATTGGGCAGTCGTTGTTGCATATCTCGCCTATGTCATCTGGGATGGCATTCGTATGACAAAGCACAGCGGGAACGTAGAAGGCTATTTTCTCGCAAATCGGAGCCTGCCGTGGTGGGCGGTCGGGCTTTCGGTAATGGCGACGCAACTTTCCGCGATAACGCTTGTCGGCACGACCGGCCAGGCGTATTCGGACGGAATGCGCTTTATCCAGTTCTATTACGGGCTGCCGCTTGCAATGATCATTCTTTGCATAACGGCTGTACCATTCTTTTACCGGGCGAACGTTTACACCGCATACGAATACCTTGAGCGGCGTTTTGACGCAAAGGTGCGCAGCCTGACCAGCTTCTTTTTCCTTATCTCGCGTGGGCTTGGTGTTGGCGTCATTATTGCGGCACCGTCCGTCATTCTCTCGATCGTACTCGGTTGGCATGAAGTGACAACCATCTTCGTCATCGGGCTCTCGACTACGATCTATACTATGGTCGGCGGCGTGCAGGCCGTAACCTGGACGGACGTTAAGCAGATGTTCGTCATCTTCTTCGGCCTTTCCGTTTGCATGTTCGTCATCATTTCGCAGTTCCCGTCGGGGGTTTCGTTTGCCGATGGACTCACACTTGCGGGTGCGACAGGAAAGCTGACGACTGTAAGCCTAAGCTTCGATCTAAAGGAAAAATACACGCTATGGTCAGGGATGATCGGCGGCCTGTTCCTCTTCCTTTCCTACTTCGGTTGCGATCAAAGCCAGGTGCAGCGTTTCTTGACAGCAAAATCGGTGTCTGAAGGCAGAACATCTCTGCTGATGAGTGCGTTCCTCAAGATCCCGATGCAGTTCATGATACTGCTCGTTGGTGTCCTGGTGTTCGTGTTCTATCAGTTCACGGCTCCACCGATGATCTTTAACCAGGTCGAGGTGGGCAAGGTAGCCCAAACAGCTCAATATCAAACGCTCAAGGGCGAATTCGACACGGCTCATCATCAGCGCGAACAGGCTGCGGAGCATTTTCTAAAGGATCGCACCGACGCAACACGACAGGAATACCTTGCGGCGGACAAAGCCTTCAACGCCTCGCGAAAGAACGCGGTCGACTATGTGAAAAGCGCAACGAAGAACGAGAGCTTCAATGACGTCAACTACGTCTTCCCGACCTTCGTTGTTCAGAATATGCCGATGGGTGTCGTCGGCTTGATCATTGCTGCAATTTTTGCCGCGGCGATGTCATCGATCTCTGCCGAGCTCAACGCCCTTGCGACCGCAACGACGATCGACTTCTATCGACGGCATTTCAAGAAGGACGGGACCGATCGCCAATACGTATTCTTTGGCAGGATCGCGACGTTCGTTTGGGGCATCTTCGCCTGCTTCGTCGCCACGTACGCGACGAATATCGGTTCGCTCATTGAGGTTGTTAATAAGTTCGGCTCGTTTTTCTACGGCTCTCTTCTAGGAGTCTTCGTTCTCGCATTTGCTGTGAAAAGAGCTCGTGCCCGCGGTGCTTTCTTCGGCCTGCTATTTGGTATCTCGTCCGTATGGGTTGCGAGTCATTTCACGGATATTGAGTTTTTGTGGTTTAACGTCATTGGTTGCTTGGTCACGGTGGTCTCCGGTTACCTGATCAGCCTTACTGATAGAGGAGGAATTGATGTTGTCGACGTTTAGGAAAATTACTGTTCTCTCATTGCTGTTCGTTTTGGCTTTCTTGAATGTGCCAACTGCACGCGCGCAGGTTCGGCCCGTTTACGATATGGGAGCGATCGGTCTTGGACAGCAGCTCAAGCGTTTGCAGACGACCGCAAGCGCGATGCACACAGGCGCACATCCTGACGATGAAGATTCAAACCTGATCGCGTTTTTGGCGCGAGGTGAGAATGCCCGTACCGTCTATCTGGCATTGAATCGCGGCGAAGGCGGCCAGAACGTCATCGGCCCAGAACTTTTTGAACCCCTCGGTGTCATTCGCACGGAAGAACTCTTGCAGGCTCGAAGGCTTGACGGCGGCCAGCAGATGTTCACGAACGTGATGGACTATGGCTTCTCGAAGACACGTGCGGAGGCAACGCGAATTTGGGGCGAACAACCGACTCTCGGGGAGATGGTCCGTGCCATCCGCACATTCCGCCCGCTCATCATCATTTCGCGTTTTTCGGGCACACCGGCGGACGGCCACGGCCAGCACCAGCTTGCCGGCTACCTGACACCGCTTGCCTATAAGGCTGCCGCGGACCCAAACCAGTTCCCGGAACAGATAAAGGAGGGCTTGCTGCCGTGGCAGGCGAAGAAGCTCTATATGGGCCAGGGCTTTACGGCCCCGGCCGGTGAGAAAGTTTCCGTAACGGTCGATACCGGGCATTTTGATCCGCTGATCGGACGTTCTTATGCTGAGATCGCAAGCGAAGGGCGCAGCCAGCATAAGACACAGGAAATGGGGACGATCGAGCGTCGCGGCGATCAGTTCTCGGGAGAGAAGCTGCTCGATTCGAAGGTGAAGACGAGCACTCCGGAGAACGATATCTTCGAAGGTATCGACACATCGATCACGGGAATCGCGAAAATAGCGGACGACAATGAACCCGGACTAGCTGAGAAGCTTGCCGCCCTTCAAGCGACAGCAAAGAAGGCTCTTGATGAATACAATGCATACAGCCCGGAGAAGATAGTTCCGGTTCTCGCGGCTGGTGTTACTCAGGCGCGTGCAGCAAAGGACGCCACCCAGAATCCATATGCAAAGGCTTTGATCGCGGAGAAGGAACAAGAATTCGCGCATGCTCTCCAACTCGCTGCGGGCGTGGTCGTGGACGCCCTTAGCGACACTGACACGATCGTTGCCGGTGACTCGACCGGTGTATCCGTGAAAATTTTCGGAAAGGCAGCGGCAGTCAAGAATGTAACACTAAACACGCCGTCGGGCTGGAAGGTTGAAGCTGCTTCGGAACCAAAGCCGGCAGGGAATTCATTCTTCTTCAGGCCGGAAAAGGCGGATGCCGCGTCATATTTCAAGATGACCGCCGCATCTAACGCAACGCCGACGCAGCCTTACTGGCTCGAGAAGCCACGGCATAATTTCACCTTCGATTGGAGTGCTGCCGACGCCGTCAAGAACGCGCCCTTTCAACACAGGCTCGTGACCGCATCAGTTACGATGACGATCGGCGGTGTCGATATCACTGCGGTTCAGCCCGTCGAATATCGCTTTGCTGATGACATCCGCGGCGAACTCCGGCGTGATCTTAACGTCGTGCCGCTTGTTACGGTCGCACCTGACACGAACCTTCTGATAATTCCAGCGGCCGCGAAAGAGCAGAAGCAACACATCGTTGTCTCGGTCACGAATCAGGCTCCGCGAGAAACGAAGGGCACCGTAAGCCTGGTACTTCCTGCAGGTTGGACGGCTACACCGGCGTCGGCGGACTTTGACCTTGCGGCAAAGAATGAAAAGACCGCGGTCGCGTTTGATGTAACGGTGCCTGCCGGTGCAAAGGTCGGTAAATATGACGTTACCGTCAATGCAAAGGTTGGCGGCCAGACCTTTGATCAATCGATGCAGGAGATCGCCTATCCGCACATCCAAACGCATCGACGCTATACGACCGCAACGGTTGCAACAGAGGTGCTGGATCTGAAAGTTGCATCAGTCCGCGTTGGCTACATTATGGGAAGCGGCGACGCTGTTCCGGCCGCGATCAAACGTCTTGGAGTGCCGGTCACAATGCTGGAAGAGAAAGACCTCGCAACGGGCGACCTCTCGCGGTTTGACACTATCGTGGTCGGGATCCGAGCTTCGCAGGTGCGGCCGGACTTTGTCGCAAACAATGGCCGCCTCCTCGATTTCGTAAAGAAGGGCGGCACGCTTATTGTTCAGTATCAGCAGAATCAGATCATTCAGAACAATATGCTGCCTTTCGCGGCAAAGATGGAAGGTGTGGTAAACGGCAAGCAGCGCATTTCGAATGTACGCGTTGTCGATGAGACCGCACCGGTCAAGATGCTGCGGCCGAACGACCCGATTTTCAGTTACCCGAACAAGATCGTTCAGAGCGATTGGGATAACTGGGTACAAGAGAGGAATCTCTACACGCTCACGCAGCTTGGACCAGAGTGGGTCACGTTGACCGAAACTGCCGACGAGGGTGAGGATCCCGTCACCGGTGGACTTATCTATGCGAAGCTTGGTAAAGGGACGTATGTGTACAATGCGTTCTCGTTCTTCCGGCAGCTGCCGGTCGGAACGCCCGGTGCATACCGCATGCTCGCAAATATGCTGAGTTTGCCGAAAGCACCTGCAAAATAGCGTCTGAACCGTCGGTGTAAAGCGGCGGGCAGTCTTGTAATGGCGCCCGGGGACGTTTGCCCCGGGCAGCCTTCAGCTACGAACGAGATCATGAATATTTTGGGCATCGCTCGGCGGATTTTCTCAAGTTGAACGATGCCATTGTTTTATCAAAACGGAGAATTTAATAACTGTGTCAGTTGAGTTGCAAAAAGAAAAATTTCCAGCCCCAAGTTATACAGAGAATGTACTTGCAGATTGTTTTGAGGATGCCAAGAGCTTTTTCCTCGAAGCTCTTCTGGACATCGATCACGCGCACGCCATTATGCTTGCCGAGCAAGGGATCATCTCGGATGCTGAGTTGAAAATGCTACTAACGGCGCTCAGCAAACTCGATCTTGATGAGATCCGGGCGACGCAATACGACGGTACGTTCGAGGATCTCTTCTTCCTGCTACAGCGGGAGATCAAAAAGAATTGCGACGATAAAGAGGTCGCCGGCAAACTCCACACAGCGCGCAGCCGCAACGATATCGACGTTACGATCTATCGCCTGCATCTTCGGCGAGTTGCGTTAAAGCTCCTCAATGAAACGATGGCGCTTCGCGGCGTTATGCTCGACCTTGCATCTAAGCATCACGAAACGCTTATCGCGGCGTACACTCATACACAGCCCGCACAGCCTTCGACACTCGCTCATTTTCTCCTTGCGATCGCCGAGAATCTCGGCCGCGACATACGCCGGCTGCAGAGTGCATACGAGAATATGAATTACAGTCCTTTGGGTGCGTGTGCGATCACGACGACCGGCTTTCCGATCAGTCGCGAACGCACGTCAGACCTTTTGGGCTTCAGCGCTCCGACGGTGAATTCGTACGCGTCGATCGCCTCGATCGATTACTTTACGGAACTCCTAGGTGCAATAAGCGCTCTATTGGTAAATGTCGGTAAATTCGCACAGGAATTTCTCCTGATGGCAATGCAGGAATTCGACGTTATCATCCTTTCCGATGGCTACGTGCAGGGTTCTTCGATCATGCCGCAAAAGCGGAATCCCGTTGCGATCGAACACGTTCGTGCGATCGCGAGCAAGGGCCTCGGTCAAGCTCTCGGTGTGCTTACGGCCGTGCACAACACGCCGTTTGGCGACATCAACGATTCTGAAGATGATATACAACCGCTCGTCGCGAGTGCGGTTCGTGACGCAACACGTGCAGTTTCGCTCCTTGCGAACAGCCTAAAGGCTGCGACTTTTAAAACCGATACGCTGCGACAGCGTGCGGAGGCAAACTTCATCACCGTTACGGAATTGGCAGACACGATCGTCCGGCGCGAAGAGCTTTCGTTCCACCTTTCACACAGGATAGTTGGTACTGCGGTAAAGGCTGCTCTTGCTGTGGACAAGCACGAGCTTTCGCCTGAGATCGTTCAGGCTGCTGCGCGAGAGGTCTTGGGCCGAGAGTTGTCAATGTCTGCTGACGAGATAACGGCCGCGCTATCGGCGGAAAATTTTGTTGCGATCCGAACGATCTACGGCGGTACGGCTCCGGAAGAAACTCGGCGTGCATGGTCCGTTGAGAAAGAAAAAGAATCGGCCGATCAGACGTGGTATGACGGCAAGCAGGCTCACCTTGCGGCAGCCGCCAAAACGTTGAAAGCAAAGGTTGATGAGGTGATCGCGAGTTAGGTTATTTACGCTTCCAGCGTACCCCGAAAGGCGTATCCTCGAGGACGAATCCGCGGTCGCACAGTTGGTCGCGGATCTCGTCTGACCGTCCAAAATCACGAGATCTTCGAGCGTCGTTTCGCTGCTTGATGAGTGCGGCGATGTCTGCAGGCAGCCATTCCTTCTCCGCACGGCAAAAGATTCCCAACACAGCATCAAACCCCTCGAGTGCCTTAAAGACCTCGCGACGATCTTCGCTTCGCAAGGTGTTATTCGACAGCGAGATATTAACCTCGCGAATGAGCGAATGGAGTGTGGCGAGGGCAGCGGCAGTATTGAGATTATTGTCCATCGCCGCTTCGAAGTCTGACGTAAATGTATCGACCGTCTTGTGGAAATCCGGGGTACTACCTTCCGGCAAATGCTCGTCACGGAGACGTCGAAAGAAATCGTGCAGTTTCTTGACGGTCGCCTGAGCTCCTTGCAGGTTTTCAGGGGTGAAGTTCAGCGGCTTATCGAATGGGACCGAGAGCAAAAGATAGCGAACGGCTAGCGGGCTAACATCGAGCTTTGTGATATCACGAAGAGTTAGGACGTTGTTCGATGTCTTTGACATTCTTTCGTCCTCGACGTTCAGGACCTCGCCGTGAAGCCAATATCGCACGAACTGCTTACCGGTCGCGCCTTCGGATTGGGCGATCTCATTCTCGTGATGCGGAAATTTGAGGTCAACGCCACCGACGTGTATGTCGAATGTCTCGCCCAGGAATTCCATCGCCATCGCTGAACATTCGATATGCCAGCCCGGACGACCGCGTCCGAACGGTGCGTCCCATCCGACCGGTTCATCCTTACCAACGGCTTTCCAAAGCACGAAATCACACGCATTGACCTTTTTATAGCGGTCGGCATCCATCCTTTCACACTCAAATGGCGAATCGACGGTGAGCCGCGAAAGCTTGCCATAATCGGGGAAGGAAGCGATCCGATAATAGACAGAGCCGCCGGATTCATAGGCGTGTCCGTTCGCGATCAATTTTTCTATCAGCCGGATGATCTGCGGGATATGCTCGGTCGCTCGAGGCGTATATTCGGGGCGTTCGCAATTCAGCGAATCAATATCTTCCCAAAACACTTCGACGAAATGCCGCGTTAATTCATCGAGCGAGATCCCTTGCCGCTCAGCCTCGGCGATCGTCCGGTCGTTGACATCCGTCAGGTTCATAACCTGCCGGACCTCGTAGCCTTTATGTTTTAGATACCGGCGAAGAACATCGCCAAAAATGAAAGTGCGAAAGTTGCCGATATGGGCAAAGTTCCAAACCGTCGGCCCGCACGTGTACATCTTCACTTCGCCGCCAAGAGGCTTAAATTCCTCGATCTCATTCGTCAAAGAATTGCGAAATTTCAGCATAGGTACTACGACGCGACGAATACGCTTATGTTTGGATTATACGCTCTATGAGCAAGAAGCGGAAAACAGATGAGCCGAAGCCAGTTCCCGATTCGCCAAAATGCGGCTAAAACGGGACTTGCTAGCAACGCATCAAATACCTGTTGCTAGGTTCGCCCTGTAAAAATGGTGGTCCCGGCTGGATTCGAACCAGCGGCCTTCCGCTTAGGAGGCGGACGCTCTATCCAACTGAGCTACGGGACCGTTTTAAACGAGGCGTTTCGAGGCAGATTGCTGTCCGTTAGCTATCGTAGCGGACGAGCGACTGAACATTATAACCTTCAAACTTGTCTCGTCCTCTCAGAAAATCAAGCTCGACGACGAAGAGGAGCCCCGCTACATTGCCGCCAACGCTCTCAACCAGATCGACGACGGCTCGTGCGGTGCCACCGGTTGCGAGAAGGTCGTCAACGATCAGGACGTTGTGGCCTTCGCCGACCGCGTCTTTGTGCATTTCCAGCGTGTCGGTGCCGTATTCCAGATCGTAAGAGATAGAAACCTTTTCGGCGGGGAGTTTCTTCGGCTTACGCACGGGAATGAAGCCGGCATCGAGTTTATATGCAACAGGTGCTCCGAAGATGAAGCCGCGCGATTCTACGCCGATAACTGTGTCCACCTTCTGCCCGTTCGCAAGCTCGGCTAGAGCGTTGACCGAAGACCGGAAGCCTTCGGGGTCAAGCAGAAGCGTTGTAATGTCATAAAAATTGATGCCGGGTTTCGGGAAATCAGGCACTTCGCGAATAAGTTTCTTAAGATTGTCCATTCTCTATTTTCAGTTATCTTCGATCCGAAACGTCGAATAACGTCCTGTCGGTTCCTCGACGATCTCTTCGAGCATTGCGACCGCAGAAAAAGGTGGCCCGGCGGCCAGATCGTCCTTGAAGGCAAGGATCGCACGCTCAGCACCTTCCACAAAGGCCTCGACCCGTCCGTCATCCAAGTTCATAACATAACCGCGGATCTGGTGCTTTGCGGCCGAACGAAGTGCGAAATAGCGAAAACCAACGCCCTGCACCTTACCGCTTACAAAGTATCGCCTTGCGACCGTCCGATCCTGTTGCATCGCCGGATTAAATTGTGCCAAGCTTCGCCGAAGTTGTCCAAGAGAGTTCGACGTTCCTCAGAGCCCCCTGCGGCCGCCTGCGTCAGTCCCGGGCGACCACCGGCGGCGTCGGGCACTTTTTTTCTTTACCTTTTTTCTAAAAAAAGACTAAAATGTGGGCAGTAGAAGCAACCATTGACGCGAGGTCGAACATCATAGCCAACGAAGAAGTACTACAATCAGGCAGCGATCTTATAGGTTCGACTATGGATATTGCAACATTGGCGATCGACACGAGTGTCGCCCATGGGCTTGAGGAACCCCGAGTTGGTGTTCTTCGATCTCCCGTACAAGCTGAAATCGAAATAAACCCGGATGCTCCGGACCTTGAGCTTTGTGCCATGGCCGCAGAGGGAAGCCTTGCAGCATTTGAGGTGATCTATTCACGGTATCATCGGCGGACATACAGCCTCGCTCTCAGAATGACGAGCAGCCAGACGGACGCCGAAGACCTCACGCAGGAAGTTTTTGTTCAGCTTTTCAAAAAGATCGGCAGTTTTCGAGGCGACTCTGCATTCTCGACCTGGCTGCACAGAATGACCGTCAATCAGGTGCTTATGCACTTCAGACGGCGGACTGTCAAGAACGAACGCACGAGCGACGATGGTGAAATGCCGGAACAGACCGTACTCGGAACGGCGAATCCAGGCAAAATGCAGATCATCGACCGGATCGCGCTAAAGAATGCGATCGCAGAGTTGCCGGAGGGTTATAGAAACGTGTTTATCCTCCATGATGTGAATGGATTTGAGCACGAAGAGGTCGCAAAACGTCTTGGAATCTCGGTTGGCACGTCGAAATCGCAGCTTCACAAGGCAAGGTTGAAGCTTCGCGGACTTCTCGTGCAGTTGAAGGCTTAGAAACGTAAGATTATCGAGAAAAACACGAACGCCAAGTAGAAGGCTTTGGTTCGTGTTTTTTATTGCGTTCAAACGCCTCTCACAAGGCAACCAAAAGCGTAGCGCACTAATCTATTTAGAGTTAGAGCATTCGCGGAGCGAGATCCTCCGCAAACTGGGCAGCAAACGACAATGAATTGCGAAGAGTGCAGATCAGCTATCAGCCCGTTCCTGGATAACGAGCTTGAGCCGGCCCTTGCGGACACGGTTCGCGGGCATCTCGCGCTTTGTCAGGAATGTGCGGCGGTTTGCGAGGATATTGCATCGATATTCGAGGTGTGCCGTACGGATGGTGAAGACCTGCTCACACCGCCGAATTCGCCTGCCCTTTGGCGTCGGATAAGCAATGTCATTGAGAGCGAGATCAAGCCTCCACCACCTGTCGAACCGGAGCAGCCGACCAAAAGATTTTGGAGATTCTCCCTGCCGCAGCTTGCAACAGGTTTTGCATTGATCGCCGTAGTAAGCTCTCTCTTCACTGTCATTGGAATTCGTGTTTATTCGCGGCCGGAAGCAAGCACCGCCGGACTTCGCTCTTCTTCTGAAGAGACGACGATGGAGAAGGTCCTTGGCAAGCTTGGCCTAATCTCGACACCGCAACAGGCCCGCGATCGGCATTTTGCAGAACAGCAGAAGGCGATCGATTATTGGAATGCCCGTGTTGCGTTGCGGCGCGCCGAATGGGATCAGAAGACTCGCGAGGCTTTTGACCGCAATATGCGTGTCATTGACCAGTCTGTCGCTCAATATACGAATATTCTTAAGCAGGATCCGGAGGACGACCTCTCTGCAGAGATGCTTGATTCCGTATTAACGGATAAAATGAATCTTTTGCGCGACTTCTCGGATCTTTAGCAACAATGTCTTTCTGCCCGACGTTCTCCAGTCAGCTTCGTTCAGCCCTAAAACTCACGGCCGCAGCCGCGTTGGTTGCGATGTTCTCGATCTCAGCCTTTTCACAAAAGAAATTTTCAAGGACATATCCGGCGCCGAATAACGTTCGACTTCAGCTGATGAATAAGAGCGGTACCGTAACGGTCGAGGGCTGGAACCGGGCCGAGGTGCAGATCGTCGCGACACTCGAACCTCCGGCGGCAAACGTCGCACCGCAGAACCTCTCGGGCACGATCGTCATAAATCTCGTAAAGGACAACCAGTCCCGCTCAGATATTGGTAACGTGAATTTTTTAGTTCGCGTACCGTACACAACAATGGTCGATATTGAGACGCGTATGGGAAACCTCAATGTCTCGAACGTGCGCGGCGGCCTGGTTCGCGCAAGGATCTCGACCGAAGGCGATATCACCCTGACCAATATCGGCGCTAGTGCCGTCTCGGCTGAGAATGTTACGGGCGATATCTTTTATGACGGAGATATCGTGGCCGGCGGCACCTACAGATTCGCCTCGACTCGCGGGGCAATAAACTTGCGGATCCCATTCAACTCCTCCTTCCGCGTTGTTGCGACCGCACCCTCGACGCGTAACATCTCGCTGGGGGTCTTTGGCGGCGGTGCGATCAACTATATCGGCGATGGACGCCGCGTTGTCGGGAAATTCGGCGATGGGAGCGCAACGCTCTCGGTCACGAACCAGCAGGGCAGCATTTCATTCTTCCGCAGATAGTTTCGGCCGTTCGAACTTCCAAAATCGCGAGCTTTCCTGCTAGAATTCGCATATCAAGCGAGTCGCAATATTCGGGCTCAACTCAGCAAAATATGATCAGACAAACCTTCAAGATACTGAGCGCCGCCGTGATCATATGTGTTGCGGCGTTGCTTTCAATGGGCCAGACCGACGGCCTTAAGCGCTCGACGACAAAGAGCGATCGGTTCGATTTCGGGGCTGGCGGCACGGTCGTTATCCAGGGAGCGCCGAACGGTTCGGTCAAAGTCGTCGGCTCTCGGAGTAATGAGATCTCGATCTCCGCCGTGGTCGAGGTTTCAGGCGGAACAGCAGAAGAGCTCGAACAGGTTTCGAACCTCACGGGGTTTGTTCTGCAGGAAAGCACGAGCCGGATCAGTCTCTTTAGTGTCGGTCCGGATAACCGAAAGGCAGCGAAAAAGGCAGATCGCAAGCTGCTTAAAAAGCTTGGAGGGATCCCTTACAGGATCAATTACACGATAAGCGTGCCTCAGTATTGCGACCTCGAGATCAATGCGGGCAAGGGTGATATTTCTGTCTCGGGGATCGACGGCGACATCCGCATCAACGGGGTTGAATCGAACGTCGATCTTTCGCTGGTCAGCGGTACGCTCTCTGCGACGATCGGCAAAGGCGATGTTCAATTCACCATGCCGAATCAGGCGTGGCGGGGCAGCCTTATCGATGTGCAGGTCGCGAACGGGTCGCTGACAGCACATCTGCCGCGTGCATTGAGCGCCGACCTTACGGCGGTCATTCTCCGCACCGGATCGATAAAGAACGAGCTAACTACATTGAAGCCGCGTGTTCGCAATATCCCTTTCACGGATAGAGGAATTGCCGCACGCGCGGGCAACGGAGGCACGGCCGTGAAGTTGACGGTCGGCGACGGAACACTCACGCTGCTGCCGCTTTAGGCAAAGACTTTTTTATGGCCATCAAATCAGACCTTTGGCTCAGGAAAATGGCGATGGACCACGGTATGATCACGCCGTTTCTTCCGGAGCTTGTCCGAGAAACGAACGGGAGCAAGATCATCTCAGCCGGTGCGTCGAGTTACGGTTACGATATGCGTCTGGCGGACGACGGGTTCCGGATCTTTTCATCAGTGCATGGAAAGGAGATCGATCCGAAGCGTTTTGACGAACAGTATTCGCTGATCGAACCGGAGCTGCACGATGCCGGGGACGGCTCGCGATATTACCTTCTCCCGCCGCATCATTACGGGCTCGGCGTAACGGTGGAGACTTTCAAAATGCCGCGGAATGTGACCGGAGTCGCTCTTGGAAAATCTACATACGCTCGCGCAGGCCTCCTCGTGAACACGACGCCGCTCGAGGCAGGTTGGACCGGACGGCTCGTCGTCGAGATCGCAAATCTTGCGAATCTTCCGTTGCGTGTTTACGTCAACGAAGGTATCGGCCAGATCCTTTTCTTTGAATCGGACGAGGACTGCGCCGTTTCTTATGAAGACCGCGGTGGAAAATATCAAGGCCAGACCGGATTGACTTTTGCAAAGGTATAGCGACTCACACGATGCTCAAAAAAACAGGCCGCCCGGAGCTATCCGGACGGCCTTCGCATTTCTTGCTTTCCGCAACTACACGTCAGAAGACGGATCGTAACCCGATGATGTGTCGATCGGCATCGAAGTATCCACCCCAGTATCAACGGCGTCATAACCACCTGCATCGTATGCGGTTCCGGCATCGTAGCCTGCATCGGAACTCCCTGCATCGAATGAGCCGACATCCGGTGCATCATAACTGCCGCCTGTTTCTACCAGAGACGATGGGTCATCGTCGTAGTTATAGCTTTCCTCATCGGCGCGTGAGGCAAAATCATCGGCCGATGCCTCGTACGCTTCTGCTAGGTCAAGGTTACGTTCAACACCGTCGGCGTCGCCTTGAGCGGCATACCATTCGGCGTTCTGCTCCGCTTCGTCCGCATTCTTTTCCTGATAGACCGCATTGTCGAGGTTATATACGTCGTTGTCGGATTGTCCGGTGTGATCACTTCCACCAGCGAGATAATCGGCATCGCCGGTAGCGTAGCCCGCATTCTGAGCGTCCTCTTTAGCGGCTTCGTAATCGCCCTCAGCAATATGCTCTTGCTGTTGCTGCTGATAATCCTCGGCGACCTCCTGCTTGTATGCCGCACCCTCAAGGTCTGATGAATCGTAGGCGCCGAGCATAGACGAATCGCCGGCCTGATACGCCTCGTTCTCGGCAGTTTCGCGTGCGTCGGCAGCAGCGGCATAATCACCCTGAGCAACGAACTCGTCGGCCGCATCCTGTGCGTCTTTTGCTGCATCGGCATGAGCCTGTTGGCTAGCGGCAGCAGCGTCCTCTTCAGCCGTTGTCGATGAGAATGCGTTGTCATCCGAAGCAGCAGAGTAACCCGTATCAATGGGCGTCTCGCTGACGAATGGAGCCGCATCGAGATCTGGTGACATCGGATCGGAATACGCCGTGTCCGAGCCAGTGTCTTCACTGAACTCAACTTCCTGATCTTCGATCGGGAAGCCATCCTCACCGACGGTGAATTCCACAGAATTCGTCGATATCTCTTCTTCGGTCGGGAGGCCTTCGGCGTCAAGCGTGTAATCCGTCACACCATCTCCGTCGATATCGACCTCGTCCATCTGGCCGTCGCCATCAGTGTCCGTCATCGTCGCATCGACAACTCCGTCACCGTCCGTATCGAACGCAGCCGCGTCAAGATTGCCGTCACCGTCTGTATCAACTCCGGCAGCGTCAACCTTGCCGTCTCCGTCAGTATCTGCGACGACCGTATCCGAGACTCCGTCGCCATCGGTGTCCGCGGCGGCAGTGTCAAGCTTGCCATCGCCGTCGTAGTCCATATAGGCGGCTTCGTGATCGGTGGAACCGTCGTCGAACATTGCTTCGACGGCTTCGCCTGCAAACGCCTGATCGCCCTCAGCGAGGTCATCAACCGTCCCGGTCGTGATCTCAAATTCCTGTTCGGTGCCATCGGCTCCCGTTTCGGTGATCGTGATGTTATCGCTAGTCGCCATAGTTCAAATTCTCCTCTTTCTTCGGTAACCGGGGTGCTTTATTGCTACCGGCTTTAGCATTTTTCTTGAGACGGGTGATCGCGTTACATTTTGCGTCAGGACACTTTACGGGAAGTTCGCTTTTGCCCGCAAGGGCCTTCTTCGGGATCCGCATCGCAGTGCCGCAGGTCGCGCATTTGAACCTAAGAACATCCGGGTCGTCGTTTTGCTTTGCAGGTGGTTTCGGGGCACCTGCCTTTATCGTTTGAGAGATTATCGAGAGCGAGTGCTTGTACTCCTGGCTCGCTGCAAACTGGGTCAAGAGCTTCAGGCGTGGGCCGATGTACGGTGTCGAGGTTGTGGTCAGTTCCGACAGCTTCCCGTAAGAATCGTCGTCCACCGATTGCTGTTCAAGCCAGGCGTTGATGTTGATCTGTTTGAAAATGAATGAGGATTTGAGTGTCCAGGACAGAAGGACGCGCCGAGCAACCTCTTCGCTCCCGACGGCAAGCAGGCCCGCTCGATCCGCTGTGATCTCGGCCTGACGTGCCCACGCTAGCAACGGCATTTCCATCGCGCCACCGAGCAGGGCCG
>JAANMW010002549.1_pt1 | contig 16182 bp, 14 predicted proteins | sample 7279671 | NCBI WGS metagenome assembly JAANMW01 (sample SAMN14094541, study PRJNA606508) | bioreactor metagenome | isolation source: A lab-scale SPAN reactor treating ammonium-rich wastewater day 247 | place: Ireland: Galway | collected 2017-09-19
GCCAAACCTCCTGTTTACTGAGCACTACAGGAAGTTTTTTCTCTTTTTTAATTTCCGGAAGACTTAGAAAATCGTAGCTCAATCCTTCCGATTTCAACAAAAACCGAAGTCCGTCAACCGTGTGTTTAAAGTACGATTGCGAGGGTGATTTTGATTTTTTCTGAAGGTAAAAAAGGTAATCGTGGATTTGCTCAGCTTAATAAAACAAGCCTTGTAATCGCAGCCCATTATCATCAAACTATATTGGAATTGACCAGAAAAATATCCTTTGGTCAACGGATCAACAGGGCAAACTGTGCAGCAGAGCTCTATGGTCATTGGACCAATATCAATCACCCACCTGTTTTGTCCAGAGAATTTGAAATTTGGCAGCAGCTCTGTTACACCTGAATTACCCCCATATTGAAAGGTTCGCGGATGGGAGCGTGGTTGGCGGCTTCAATTCCCATGGAAATCCACTTTCTGGTGTCTTCGGGATTGATGATAGCATCGGTCCACAGCCGGGCTGCAGCGTAGGTAGCATCGGTTTGGTTTTGGTATCTTTTTGAAATGGTATCCAGAATTTCCTGATGTTCCTCTTCGGTAATTTCTTTGCCCTGTTTTTTCAGAGTGGATTCCTGGATTTGTGCCAATACTTTGGCCGCCTGAGCACCGCCCATCACGGCAAGGTCAGCCCAGGGCCAAGCGACGATTAATCGTGGGTCATAGGCTTTTCCACACATTGCGTAATTTCCTGCTCCATAAGAATTTCCGGTGATAACCGTGAATTTTGGAACGACAGAGTTGGCTACGGCATTTACCATTTTTGCACCGTCTTTGATGATTCCGCCGTGCTCCGATTTGGAACCTACCATAAATCCGGTAACGTCCTGTAGGAACACCAAGGGAATTTTTCGCTGATTGCAATTGGCGATAAAACGGGTGGCTTTATCCGCAGAATCCGAATAGATCACTCCTCCGAACTGCATTTCGCCTTTTCCGTTTTTAACCATTTTTCTCTGGTTGGCAATAATTCCTACCGCCCAACCGTCAATTCTCGCCGTAGCGCAGATAATGGTTTTGCCGTAATCCGGCTTATATTCTTCATATTCCGAATTGTCTGTAAGGCATTTGATGATATCAAAAGTGTCATACTGTTCCGCTCTGGAAACAGGCATGTGTCCGAAAATATCGGCTGGGTTTTCCCGAGGAGGGAAACTTTCAGTCCGGTTGAAGCCTGCTTCCTCAAAACTGCCGGTCATTTTCATGATATTCTTGATACGGTCGAGTGCGTCCTTATCATCCTTCGCTTTGTAATCCGTAACGCCTGAAATCTCGCAATGGGTGGTTGCACCGCCCAAAGTTTCATTGTCAATATTTTCACCGATGGCTGCTTTTACGAGATAACTTCCTGCCAGGAATATAGAACCTGTTCCGTCCACAATCATGGCTTCATCACTCATAATCGGGAGATAGGCACCGCCTGCCACACAACTTCCCATCACCGCAGAAATCTGAATAATTCCCATCGAACTCATGCGGGCGTTGTTTCTGAAAATTCTGCCAAAATGCTCCTTATCCGGAAATATTTCATCCTGCATGGGAAGATATACGCCTGCTGAATCTACCAAATAAATAATAGGAAGCCTGTTTTCCATGGCTATTTCCTGAGCACGCAGATTTTTCTTTCCCGTGATCGGAAACCATGCACCTGCTTTTACAGAAGCATCATTGGCGACTACGATACACTGTTTTCCTGAAACATAACCCATCACCACTACTACGCCACCGCTTGGGCACCCGCCGTGTTCTTCATACATTCCATATCCGGCAAAAGCTCCGATTTCAATCGAATCGCGGTTTTTGTCCAGCAGATATTCAATACGCTCGCGGGCCGTCATTTTCCCCTGATCACGAAGTTTCTGTAATCCTTTTTCGCCACCGCCTTTTTTTATTTCATTATAAAGGCTGTTGATGTCTGAAAGCCTCAGTTTATTCTTGTCCTCGCGGGTATTAAATGCTAAATCCATGTGAAAATTATTGAAGCCGAAAGATACAGATTTTTCAGGAAAACGGCGGTTCAGTAATCACTGTAAACAATTTGTTGACTGTCAGTAAATTGAAATACTCCGATTTAACATAATTTAACCATATCGGAAGTAATTTTTGCACAATATTTGCGTTATAGAAGTGTCTGCATGAGATGAACGCAGCAGACGAGTTCCTAGTTTATTTTTTAATAGTTTATTAATTGAGGGCCCCGGAAATTGTAACAGGTTTCCGGGGTTTTCAATATGTATTAGGTTCTGCCGTCGTGAATATCGTTATAAAACTTAGGCATTTGCCAGTGAAATTTCACGGCAAGCGTTCTGATGGTAACGATGAGCAGGATGGTAATCATCTGTTTCACAATGCTGGAAATGCCACTGTATTGAATCATCAAAAGATAAACGGTTCCACCCAGAATGCAGGCAGTAGCATAAATTTCTTTTCTGAAAATCAACGGTATTCTGTTCAGTAATATATCCCGCAATATTCCACCAAAACAGCCGGTAATAGTGCCGAGTGTAATACAGATGACGGGATGCAGATCTGCATTCAGACCTTTTTGAATACCAATAATGGTGAAGAGTCCCAAACCAATACTGTCAAAGAGAAACAGGGTGACCTGGAAGTTTTTCTCGAAATATTTGATAATAATCCCAAGAACGGTGGCAATGAATATCACCGCACAGATGAAAATATCATGCATCCAGAACACCGGAACATTCAGCAGTAAATCCCGGATGGTACCTCCGCCAACTGCCGTAACAAACGATATAATAAGAACCCCGAAAGGATCAAACCGTTTTTGCATTGCCGCAAAAGTGCCCGACATCGCAAAAGCAATGGTGCCAAGCGTCTCGATGAGAATGCTGAAATTTTGTTCTAATTCCAAGGGTTTTATTTTTAAAATAATCTGTTATACCCGAACAGAATCCGGAACCAGAAGTTCATAATGGCCTTTGAAGCTGATGATTTCTCTTACGATACTGCTGCTGATAAAGGATTTCCCGGCGGAAGTTAGCAGGAATATTGTTTCAATTTTATTGTCGTGAGTCAGCGTTCGGTTGGTTTGTGCAATGGCTTTTTCAAACTCGAAATCGGCAGGATTCCGAAGTCCTCGAAGGATAAAATTCACCTTCTTGCTTTGGCAGTAATCAATGGTGAGGCCTTCAAAACTGTCCACTTCCACATTCGGGAAATCTTTGAACGTTTTCTGGATAAATTCTTTTCGTTGCTCCAGCGAGAACATATATTTTTTCTGCGAATTCTGGCCTATGGCAATAATAATTTTATCAAACAGAGGCGTTGCCCGTTCCACAATGTCATAATGTCCTAAAGTAATGGGGTCGAAAGATCCCGGAAATACAGCAATTCTCATCTATCTGCTTATTTATGTTGTTGTAAAGCTTTTTCTACTTCCTGCCCGCAAAGGTCTTCTATGGAAATTCCGAAATGCCGAGCCTGTTGCGGCAGGATAGAAGCCGGCGAAAACCCGGGATTGGTATTCATTTCCAGCATATAGGGAATTCCGTTCATGATGATAAATTCACTTCGGGAAAACCCGCTCATTCCCAGGGATTCGTAAGCGTGCTTTGCTGTGTCTTCGACCCGTTTTTTTGTTTCTTCATCAATTCTCGCCGGGGTAATTTCTTCTGAAGCACCTTCGTATTTGGCTTCATAATCGAAAAATTCTTTTGTCGGAACAATTTCCGTAATGCCCAGAACGGTAGTTTCTCCATTGAGATCCAATACTCCTACGGAAACTTCCATTCCGTCCAGAAAGCTTTCTATCAGGATTTCTTCATCTTCTGCAAAAGCTAAAGCAAAAGCCTCTTCAAATTCTTCGGCAGTTTTCACTTTGGAAATTCCCAGAGATGATCCGCTTTGATTTGGCTTTACAAAGCAGGGCAAGCCAATTTCTTGCACAATTTCTTTAATATCTACGGGCATATCTTTTCGCAGATAGATGCTTTTCGCAGAAAGAATTCCATATTTGGACAATACTGCTAAAGTGTCTTTTTTATTGAAAGTGAGGGCGCTTTGGTAAAATCCGCAGCCTGTATATTTCTGGCCGACTAAATCCCAATATGCTTGCAGTTCACCATTTTCACCCGGCTTTCCGTGGATAATATTAAAACAAACATCGAAACGAACCGTGTAACCACTGCTGAGGGGAACCGAAAAGTCTTCTTTATTGATAGGAACTTTTTGTCCGTGATCGTCCAGAAAAAACCAACCTTCCTGTAAAATCACGATTTTATACACATTATATTTTGACCGGTCGAGTGAATCAAAAATAAGCTGGCCACTTTTTAAAGAGACTTCATATTCTCCGGAATAGCCTCCCATTACAACGGCTACATTGGTTTTTTTCATAAGTATTACAAATCAGTAGCGACAAATTTAATGATTTTGCTGAATGTTTGTGCATCAGTGTATTGAAATGAGGATGTTCATCTGTCAGGATAGTCGAAATGACGGCCTCCTATTTTTAAAATTATTATTTATATTTGCCTACGTTTAAAGTTATTAAAACCATGCTGAAATCACTCTTCCACTGGAAAGTACTATTGAATATTATCTTGGCAGCAGTCATATTTATCGGCGTGGTCTGGCTTACTTTCCGTTGGTTAGAACTTCATACCAATCATGGCAAAGAAATTCCGGTTCCGAATGTGATGAACAAATCGGTACATGAAGCCATCAAAGTGCTGGATGATGTTGGGCTAGAATATGAAGTGGACAGCTTCAAATTTGATCCGAAATACAAGCCTTTTCAGGTATTGGATATTTTTCCTAAACCGGGTGCCCGTGTGAAAGGAGGTCGCACCATTATGCTGAAAGTAAACCCAAGAACCTGGGCTAAAGTGACGGTGCCGGATATTCTGGACAAATACAAAGGTCTTGCATTTTTGAGACTCGATCAGGTAGGCCTTAAAGTAGGAGATACGATTTTTGAACCCAATATTCAGCGCGATGCCGTAATCCGAATGCTGTTCAACGGTACGGTACTGAAACCGGGAACGCAGTTGGAAAGATTCTCTACCATTGATCTGGTGATTGGAGCCGGACCTAAAAGAAATATTGGAGTACCGAATCTTGTTGGTCTCTCTGTAGCAGAAGCGAAAGCTATTATCAGCAATAATCTTTTTGAAATTGGTTTGGTAGAGCATGAAGACGGGAAGGGTGATCCTTCTGATATTGTCTATTATCAGGACCCTGTTGCAGGATCCCTGCGGGATCAGGGAATGCAGATTGACCTTTGGGCCAGCAAAAAAGCACCTTCCGAAATGGGCAGCCGTATTGCTTACCTGAATTCAATTTATAGAATAAAAATTGATACTACGCTTCCGCCGGTTCGTTATGAAGAAATTCCTGCGTTTGACGAACCTGTTTTTGAGCCGAAACCCAACCCTGAAACTCCGAAACCGACAGTACCGCCAACAGCACCTGCAACCACGCCTTCACAGCCCAGAACCGGAGCCAGTGGCACTACAGGCAACGCACCGGCAGGAACTACAGCCAATAAAAAACCTGAAACTTCGGCAACAAAACCTGCCGCTACCATACCGGAGAAACCGAAAGTCAGGAAAGTAGTGGTAGAATAATTGGAAAAAATAGGATAGTACTGTAACATGAGGTCAGAGAACGAGGATTTCCTGGAAGAAGATGCACCGGATATTGAGTCCGGAGACGGAGAAAATGCAGGGTTGTTTGAACACCTAACGGTGACCGTAGACCGAAATCAGGAGCCGCTCCGGATTGATAAATACCTCCATATTTTCCGCCAAAATTCATCAAGAAATAAAATTTCGCAAACCTGCCGGGCAGGCAATGTAGTCGTGAACGGAACACCGGTGAAGCAGAACTACCGAGTAAAACCCGGCGATACAATATCGGTATTGCTAAGCCATCCGCCCCGCCAGAATGTAGTTGTGCCACAGGATATTCCGCTGCAGATTGTTTATGAGGATGATGACCTTATTGTGGTGGATAAAGAAGCAGGAATGGTGGTGCATCCGGGACATGGAAACTGGGACAAAACATTGGTGAACGCCCTGGCTTTTCATTTTGAAAAAAATGGGCTGAACTCCGACCTCGATCGGGTGGGTTTGGTACACCGTATCGACAAAGATACCTCCGGATTATTGGTGGTGGCTAAGAACGAATATGCACTGAGCCATTTGGCAAAACAATTTTTTGACCGTAAGACTCAGCGGCTTTACTGGGCTTTTGTCTGGGGAAATATTGAGGAGGAAGAAGGAACCATCACCGGAAATATCGGAAGACATCCCAAAAACCGAATGCAGATGGCCGTATTTGAAGACGGTAGCTCAGGGAAACATGCAGTCACCCATTTTAAGGTAAAAGAGCGTTTTCGCTACATGACTTGGGTAGAATGCAAGCTGGAAACAGGCCGTACTCATCAGATTAGAGCACACTTCAAGCATATCGGGCATACTTTGCTCAATGATGAGAGATACGATGGGCATATCCCGACGCGTGGGCAGAATCTTCCAAAATATAAACAGTTTATTCAAAATATATTTGAGGCAATGCCCCGACAGGCACTTCACGCTCATACGCTGGGCTTCATGCATCCCGCTACCAAAAAGGAAATGTATTTTGAGAGTCCGATGCCAGCAGACATGGCTAACACTGTTAAAAAATGGAGAAATTATTTAGAAAATTAAAAATATATCAATAAATTTTTTATATTTGTTCATCTGAAATTAAGATTTGTTATGAGAAAACTATATGCTGTTGTATGCTTGGCTTTATTTTCTACTGCATACCATGCACAGGAAACATTACCTTATTACCATCAATACCTTTTCGACGGTGATTTTCTTTTTAATCCCGCGCAGTATGGTAAAACAGATTATGTACATGTCAACGCTAATTACCAGAAACAATTTGCTTCCCTGAGCGAATCTCCCAACGTACAAAGTGTAGGGATGCATGCGAATATTTTCGATAGGGTAGGTGCAGGTTTTTCGGTGTATAGAGATCAGAATGGCCCTATCTCGGCCGGAGGAATTACCCTCGGTGCTTCTTATTTCATTCCCATCAGTGATGAAGGTGAAAGAAAAGACCAGTTCTCTTTTGGTACCAGCGTTACAGCAGCCAATTTTAATTTCGATTATACAAAACTCAATGTGGATCAACAGAACGATCCGCTGCTTCAGGGAGATAACAGTATCTTCATGATGTATGCGAACTTTGGTCTTGCAGCGACTTATAGAAATATCTTCGCAGGTGCTTCCATTACGGATATTGCCCTGAGCAATGACAGAGACCTGGTGAACTTCCGTGAGCCATCACCCATTAAGATTTTTCTGAATCTGGGATACGACTGGTACCTGACCGAAGGATTATATGTAACGCCATCTGTTTTAATGAACCTGAATACCAACTCTTCCATCATGCTGGACGGGAATTTAATGGGAACGGTGAAAACGGATTTCAATTCATTTTCTGCAGGAGCCAGTTTCAGATATGTTCAAAACAGATTTGATACCCAAAGTCTTGCGATTTCTCCGGTAGTGAAAGTAAATCTGAACAAATTCATGATCGGTGCGACTTACAATATCGGTTTGTCTGATATTGCAGAATTTGGAGGAAGCAGCTTTATGATCGGCCTTGGATACAACTTTGATAACTTTATTAATGTACGAGGGTACAGATATTAAAATAACCGTTTAATAAAAACTTGAGCCCCGAAATATCGGGGCTTTATTGATGATATACGTTCATATCCCATTTTGCAGACAAAAATGCAGCTACTGCAATTTTCATTTCTCCACCTCACTTTCTCTCAAAGATGAAATACTAAAAGCCTTAAAAAAAGAAATTGGGCTTCGGAAAAATGAACTGAATCCGGCCAACCTGAAGTCTCTTTATTTCGGAGGCGGAACTCCTTCTATTCTCACTCCGGCGGAAATCATGATGCTGACGGATGAGGTATTAAAGTATTTTCACTTCGATCCCGATATAGAAATTACCTTAGAAGCCAATCCTGATGATTTGAATAAAGATTTTTTAAGTGGACTTTCAAAAACCGTTGTTAACCGTCTTTCTATCGGCACCCAAAGTTTCCACGATGAAGATTTGAAACTGATGAACAGGATTCATTCCGGAGCGGAAGCTGAAGATTCCATAAAACGTGCTCAGGATCACGGATTTCATAACATCAGTCTGGATCTGATTTATGGCTCTCCTGTGTCAGATTTTGAGGTTTGGAAAAACAATCTCCGAAAAGCGGTCGCGCTGGAAGTTCCCCACATTTCCTCTTACGCTCTTACCGTTGAACCCAAAACCGCATTGAATTCGTGGATAAAAACAAAAAAAGTTCCGTCGCCGAAGGATGAGGAACAGCGAAAAGAATTTCATTATATGTCTGATGTTCTGAAGGATAACGGATTCATTCATTATGAGATTTCAAATTTTGCAAAACCCGGATTTTATTCGAGACATAATACGGCTTATTGGAACAATGAACCGTACCTCGGCATCGGGCCTTCTGCGCATTCCTATAACGGCAGAGATAAAAGAAGCTGGAATGTAGCCAATAATACGCTTTATATTAAGAGTTTGGCCGATAATAAACTTTCTTTCGAAACAGAAATTCTTTCTGAAAAAGACCGCTACAATGAAATCATAATGACCGGCCTTCGAACCGCTTCGGGGGTAAACATAGCGCGACTTGAGGAATCTTTTTCTTCGGAAATCCTCGATCATTTTGAAAAAGAATTAACAAAAGGTTTGCAATCTGGAGTATTGAAAACGACAGAAAATCATCTTATCATCCCGGAAGAAAATTGGTTTCTGGCAGATGGAATTGCCTCAGATTTATTCATCCTGTAAATTCAGTCTTATTTTCACTTAAAAAAACATTATTTTTGTCTCAAATTCGTCAGCTTTGAGAAAGAATAAACAGGATTTTTCACATCTTCATCCGGATCAGCCTATTGGGATTTTTGATTCAGGAGTCGGAGGTTTAACGGTAGCCAAGGAGATTAACAGGATGCTTCCCGATGAAAATCTGATCTATTTCGGAGATACCAAACATCTTCCGTACGGTGATAAATCTAAGGAAGCCATCGTAGGATATGTGTCCAGAATCACACGCTTTCTGATAGAGAAAAATTGCAAAGCGATCGTTATTGCCTGTAATACCGCCACCGCCAATGCTTTGAAGGAAGTTCAGGAAATCACAGAAAATAAAGTTCCCATTATCGATGTCATCAGTCCCGTTGCTGAAAAAGTAGCGTATGAAATTCATACCAATGTGGGTGTCATTGCAACAAAAGCAACTGTGAATACAGGGATTTACCGGAAAAGCATCCGAAAACACAACAGGTTTATTCAAGTGGATGAGTTGGCGACGCCACTTCTTGTTCCGGTGATTGAAGAAGGGTTCAAAAACCATCCAGTGACGCATTCGATCATTTATAATTATTTAAGCCATTCCAAACTCAAGAATATAGAAACACTGGTGTTAGGTTGTACCCATTATCCGCTCTTGATGGACGAAATCAAACAGTTCTACGGAAACCGCGTCCGGGTGATTGATTCCCCGCGTATTGTGGCCAGTCACCTGAAAAATGTATTGGAACAGCATCATCTGCTTCACAGCAAAAACCCCGCCCCGGAATATCATTTTTATGTTTCAGACCTTACCAAAAACTTTGAGAAGATATCAAAGAAAATCTTCGGCAACGGAATCCGGCTGGAACTGAAAGTACTGTAGATAAATTTATTTTTTCCTTTTCAAATCGAGGTCTTCGAAGTCGAAACTGAAATCGGTAATATCAGAAATCGGTTTCATTTGAACGCTGAGCGCTTTTCCGTTTTCATCATAATTAAAAATAAGAAATGCGTCTGCATCATAACTTCTGTCGTCCCACTTCGCTATAAAAGTATTGTGGGAATAAGGGATGAGTTCTCCCTTCAGTCGCGGTGAAGTCTTGCAGAAAATGCGGTATTTTTTTCCTTCTTCAAAAATTTCAACATCTCCAAACCAGGCGTCTGTGTACGTGCCGGTGAACTGTTCCGATTTGGGTTGAAGATTTTTAATTTTCCCGAAAGCTTCTGCCTTGGCGTAAATTTCTTTTTTTTCTTTCTCTTTCTCGGAGAAATACTTTGTCATTCTTTCGTCATACGTTTTCAGCCAGTTGCGGTCTTCGAGGCCAAGATAGGCGTCTTTCACGGCATTGGTAATGGTGTTGAATGCTGCGCCGCTTTGCTGATTGGTCAGCACAACAATGCCTAGTTTCAGGTCGGGAATCAGGGTGAATAGCGTTACCGTTCCTATTAATCCGCCACTGTGCTGCACCTGTTTGTGTCCTTTTACATCACTGATAAACCACCCGAGTCCGTAACCGTAATGTTGGGTATCGTAAGGGTTTTTCAATGCTACAGTAGAAGGCATCTGGATTTGCCAGAGTTGTTGAATCTGCTTGTCCGAAACCAGCTTTTTTCCGTCTTTGGTAGTGAATCCGTTCATTAAAAAGTCTGCCCAGGTCAGCATATCGGTTACGTTACTCATAATTCCTCCTGCTGCGTTGGCAGTCTCGTTCCAATCGTGCGGAACCTGAATGGCTTTTCCGTTCACCGGTGCGTGGGCGTCAATTTTATTGCTGATGTGCTTGGCGCGGTTATAGCTTCCGAAACTCTGCTGCATTCCCACCGGTTTCATAATGCGCTGCTCGATAAATTCTGCCCAGCTCAACCCGGAAATCCGGGTAATCACTTCTCCGGCTACAATGAACATGATATTGTTATAATCCATTTTATTCCGGAAACTATTTTTGGGTTTCAGATAACGGACGTTATGGACAATATCTGCAATGGTTTGCGTTCCGCCTTCTGGGAAAAACATTAAATCTCCCTGTCCCAAACCGAGGCCTGCTCTATGGGTAATCAGATCTTTTACCGTCACTTCCTGGCTTGCATAAGCATCATACATTTTAAATTCAGGGATATGCTTCGTCACTTTATCGTCCCAGTTTAATTTTCCTTCATCTGCTAAAATGGCGAGTGCTACTGCTGTAAAAGCCTTTGAATTGGAAGCTATACCAACAAGCGTATTGTCATTCATCCCTTGTTTTGTAGTGAGCGAAGCCAGTCCGTGGCCTTTCGAATACACCACTTTTCCGTCTTTTATAATCCCGACCGACATTCCGGGAACATCAAAAGTTTTCAGGGTGTTCTGCACCAGATCATCAAGTTGTTTTTCGTTGATTTGTGCAAACGTGAAAAAAGAAAAGAGAGCAAATAGAAGGGAAATTCGGAGTTTCATTAAAATAAAATTTCTCAAAGATAATCAATTCCTTAATTTTGAGGAAAATGAGAAAACCATGATTAGCAAAGAAAACATAAATTCGGCAAAGCAGACTTTGTTAAAAAGAAATATAAAAAGTACAGTGGTCATCCTGTGTGTTTTCTTTTCCTTTTTTGTGAATGGACAAATCTATCATCATCATCTTTATGTACGTCAGAAGAATGATACTGGAATGAAAGAAATAAAGATGGTAAATGACGATGAAATTGTAGGTTTATGGCAATACCGAAAGGATGCTTCCCTTGCGTTTGAGCTTTATAGAAAAATTAATTCAGCCACAGAGCATGATGTGAAATATATGGTGGATGATGATAGGATGCATACTGTTCTTTCCGCAAGTTCTCGAAGCGGTTTCATAATTTTCAAGAAAGAATCAGAGGAACGTGTGAAGAGATTGTATGTGAATGATAGTCCGATTAAAGATGTTGCCAAAATAGACGATAATATCTGGCTAAATCAAGTGAGAAAAATCACAGACAGTACTTCACTTTTAGAAAATAAAAATATCAAGAATTTATTGGATGAGCCCCTTGAATTGACTACAGTTCATCATTTGAACAAGGATGGTAAAATAGAAAAATCATATCATTACAGTAAAGGAAAACTGCTGGGAGTGAGCAAGCCTCCTGATGAGGATCATCCGGTAACTGAAATAATTAAGCCGGATGGTAGCGGGATGGGAGTGATAATGGAATACGAAGACGGATTGCTGATCCGAAACAGTACAGGTGAAGTAGAAAATTTTTACGGCTATAACAAAGACCGAAAAAAAGTACTCCATACCACCTATAAAAACGGCAAACTGGTTTTTGAAACACGCAGACAGTATCAAGATGAGCAACTGATGACTCAGGAGTTCAGTAATTTTGAAAAAAACCGAAAGATCATCTATACTTTTACATATAATGAAAAAGGAAAATACCAAACTATGACCAAAACCGATGGTAAAAAAGTGACGGTTTATCATTTTGATTATACCTATTGGTAACAATATTTACTGAAAACAGTACCTTTGTAAAAATCTATAGTAAGGAATGGAGACAAAAAAAGAATTTTTTCTGGAGTGTTACGAGTTGGGTATTATCAAATTCGGAAAGTTTACTCTAAAATCAGGGATTGAAAGCCCGTTTTATGTGGATTTAAGACCTTTGGCTTCTGATCCCAGAATTCTGAAAAAACTGGCCAACTATATGTTGGAAATGCTGCCTCTGGATAATTTTGATTTGATCTGTGGAGTTCCTTACGCTGCACTTCCCATGGCTACCGCAATGTCGCTGGAAAGCTATTTGCCCTTAATTATTAAGAGGAAAGAAGCCAAACAACACGGAACCAAAAAAATGATCGAAGGCCTGTACAGAAAAGGCCAGAATTGTCTTTTGGTGGAAGACGTCATCACTTCCGGAACGTCGCTTCTGGAAACTATTCCTGAAATTGAAAATGAAGGCATTGCCGTTTCCGATATCATCGTGGTTCTCGACAGGCAACAGGGAGGAAAAGAACTGCTGGAAAGCAGAGGTTTCCGGGTTCATACGCTGTTCAACATCACGGAAGTTTGCGCTATTTTAAAAGAAGAAGGTAAACTGGATGATGAGGAAATTGGCCGCATCAATGATTTTCTCTCCGGAAATATGGTGAAATTTGAAGACCCAAAACATCTTACTTACGAATATAAACTGGAAAACCTGGAGCATTCCAAAGCGAAAAAACTGCTGGAAATAGCTCTTGAGAAAAAGTCCAACCTTATTGCTTCAGCGGACGTGCTCACCACAAAAGAATTGCATGAATTTGCAGAAAAAACCGGCCCTCATATTGTGGCACTCAAAACCCATATGGATGTAATTACCGATTTCGATTACGACCAAACCATCATTCCGCTGATTGATATCGCTGCAAAACACAATTTCTTGTTGATGGAAGACCGTAAATTTGCGGATATCGGGAACACTCAGGATCTGCAGTATTCTTACGGAATGTACAAAATATCCAACTGGGCGGATTTGATCACTTCTCATGTGATCGGGGGTTATTCCTCGCTGGATTATTTTCATAATTGCGGTGTTATTGCGATTTTGGGAATGTCTTCGGAAGGAACGCTGACAGATAAAAACTACCGTGATGAAGCCACGAAAATTGCCCAATCGCATCCCAATATCATCGGCGGAGTCGCTCAGAATGAGTTGCCGGAAGAGTTGCTGCTTTTCACGCCGGGAGTAAATATGGAAACATCAGGCGACGGAAAAGGACAGCAATACAATACACCCGATCATGTTTTCAGAAATCTTCACACCGATTTTATCATTGTAGGCCGCGGAATTTACAAAGCAGAAAACCCCGAACAAGCTGCCCTTTCTTACAAAATTGCAGGTTGGGAAGCGTATGAAGCTAGTTTGAATTAAATATAATTCCGACTTACACCTATGCGAAAAAATTAGCTTTTCTTTGAGAATGTTAGTTTTATCTGACCCTGAACAGGCTGCTGAGAATACTGTAATAATGGAAGATCCTGAATCAGAATTTTATTCCGGTAATGGTTTCCTGCAAAACGGCTTTCCAGAACTTCGGCTGCAATTCCCGTTTCCGAAAGCCTGATTTCATGCGGATACCATAGATTTTTAGAAAGCTGTAATCTGTTTTTCTGCTCTTCTGAAAGAACATTCACTTCTCCGAAAAGCCTCGCAACATAAGCGTTTTTTGGATTTCTGTACGTTTCTTCTGCAGTATCGTGCTGGAGGATTTCTCCGTTTTTCAGGATAATGATTTCATCGAGCCAGGGCATGACTTCCTGAATTTCATGGGTGGAGATAAGAATGGTAATATTGTTTTTTTTCGCGTATCCAAAAAGCCGTTCCCGAAGTTCTGAGGTTCTGAAAAAATCAATGCTGCTGAAAGGCTCATCCAGTAATAATAATTTAGGAAGCCGCGCCAGAGCTCTGGCAATAGCGACCCGCTGTTGTTGGCCGCCGCTTAGAAAATGTGGCTTTTCCAATGCAAATTCTTCCATTCCTATCACGTGCAACAGTTCTGTAATTTCATTTTTTTTCTGGACTATGTTGGTATTGGAAATAAACTTGCCCACGTTGTCGTACACGTTGGCATAAGGCATCAGATCGTATTGTTGCGACACCAGTTTCATGTCGGGTTCTCCGGGAACAATATTTCCTTTCGGGCCCTGAAGTTTTCTTCCTGAAAATAAAATTTCGCCTTCCTGCCAGTCCAGAGTGCCGTAAATAAGGTTCAGCAAGGTGGATTTTCCGCAACCGCTTTCGCCGGCGAGGGCAACAGTTTTGCCTTCTCCGACCTGAAGATTTAGATGCTGGAAAAGCTTTTTCTCCGGCTGATAAGAAAAATGCAGATTCGTGATTTCTAAAAGCATAAGACAAAATTAACATTTTTATAAATAAAATTATTTTCTTAGTTTAGCCAGACCTCAATCATTACCGAATAATAATAAAAATTATGAAAAATAAATTTATCATTGCGGGCCTTTCTCTCGCCCTTTTATCTGCCGTTTCCTGCGGAAAAGACAAAACCATTACCAACGAAGTTTCTGAAGTGGAAACAACACAGGATGGAACGGTTTATAATGTAAATACTGGAGAAAGCCACATCGAATGGAAGGGATTTAAAGTGTTTAAAAGCGAAAACACGAGCCATTTTGGAAAAATAAAATTTGAAAGTGGAGAGCTGACCTTAAAAGATGGAATGCTGGAAAGCGGAAAATTCGTTGCCGATATGAATTCTTTGGAAAACGAGGATTTAAGAGATGATGCGGAGCAGAAAGCAAAACTGGAAGGCCATTTAAAATCCGGAGATTTCTTTGAAGTGGAAAAATATCCAACTGCAACCTACGAAATTACAAAAGTAACAACGGGCGTGAGTGGGGATTATAACACGATGATCGATGGTAACTTAACACTAAAAGGAGTTACTAAACCTGTTTCGTTCCACGCCAATGTTACCGTTAATGAAGGGATTCTCACCATTGCTACAGAACCGAAAGATATCATGAGGGAAGATTATGGTGTTAAATTTCAGGTTCCAGTACAGAACGGACTGATTAAAAATGAAGTGAATGTTCAGATAGTGATCAAAGCAACCGCTTCCCAATAATTTTTTTTGAGTTTATAAATGATTAAGAGGCGCATCTTCGGATGCGTCTTTTTTGAATGGTTGCGCCTCATCATTACCGCTAAATTTTGTATTTTTGCAGACTAATTACAACCAAAGAGCATGATTGAAAAGTTGGATGCACTGCTCGCTGAGGTCAGCAGTTTCAATGCAGCAGAGAAAGAGGAAATCGAAAAGTTCCGGATTCGGTTCAGCGGAAAAAAAGGAATTCTTAATGAGCTGTTCGATCAGTTCAAACAGGTGCCGAATGACCAGAAAAAAGATTTCGGGCAGAAAATCAATACGCTGAAACAGGCTGTGGCAGCGAAGCTCGAAACGCTGAAAAATGCCTCGGTTGTAGCTGAAGTTACAGAAAAAGAAGATCTCACCAAACCCGGATTTCCATTAACGCTGGGTTCGCGGCATCCGATCAGTCTGGTAAAAAACAGAATTACGGAAATTTTTAAATCTATTGGTTTTGCTGTTGCCGACGGCCCGGAAATAGAAGACGACTGGCATAACTTCAGTGCGCTCAATTTGCCCGAATATCATCCTGCCCGGGATATGCAGGATACTTTTTTTATTGAAAAAAATCCCGATGTTCTTCTCAGGACCCACACCTCTTCGGTACAAATCCGCTATCTGGAAAATAATGAACCGCCGATCAGAATTCTGTCGCCGGGAAGAGTGTTCCGGAATGAAGC
>JAANMW010002566.1_pt1 | contig 16110 bp, 9 predicted proteins | sample 7279671 | NCBI WGS metagenome assembly JAANMW01 (sample SAMN14094541, study PRJNA606508) | bioreactor metagenome | isolation source: A lab-scale SPAN reactor treating ammonium-rich wastewater day 247 | place: Ireland: Galway | collected 2017-09-19
AGCAACGTGCTACCATGCGCTTCGTCCATCGGGTCTTCCTCCGTTTTCGAGAACACAAGAGGTTAGACCCGATGGATCCGACTTTGAGTCAGCCCTGCCGGACGCGTTCCGAAGCGGCCCGCCGGCTTGACACCCGGCCCGCCATGCCCTATCCTTGAGGGCAGGCGGACGGGTCCTGGTCGGGTCCGGCGGGTCCGGTGGGTCCACCGGCGGCAGCCGGTGGCACAGGGGCCGTGTCAGAGTCGTGGCGCCGGTGCCGCACCGGTGCGACAAAAATCGTGATCAGCGTAGAAGGTACCAGCCCTTGAGCAGCGACAAGAAGAAGCATCGGCGGAAAGTGCGCAAGCATCTGATGAAGAAGCGCCGCCGCCGCAATCGGCACAAGGTTCGGCGCTAGGCGCCGCAGAGGACGACCGGCGTGAGGCTGCGATCGGTGACTTCGGACGGGACGTTCACCGAGGAGCAGTTTGCCTTGGCGCATGACCTCCACGCCGCGGGTCTGACACGCGAGTGGCAGCCGGGGGATCGCTTGCTCGGCGGCGCACCCCCCGTGCGGGTGGTGCGGTCGGTGTCCATCGACGGGGAGCCCCTGGTCGAAGTCGAGCGCGGCGGACGGGTCCAGACCGTCGGCGTGGCGCAGCCGCGCATCTGGCTGCCGAGCGTCGCCGACGTGCTCGAGATGTTCGATCACCACGGCTTCGAGGGCGCGGTGCTGTTCCGCTCCGAGCGCTACGGGATCAAGTTCCGGCCGGCCGATACCGGCGCCGAGTACCAGTTGATCACCGGCCGCGACCCGCGCACCGTCTGCTACCGCGCGCTGCTCCGGGTGGTGGTCTCCTCGGCCAGCGACTCCTCGCCGCCCGAGGCCGGCCTGTCCACCGGCTGAGTCACCGGCTCGCAAGCCCGCGGGTGCGCCCGACGGTAGACGCGCTCCAACTGCTCCCGCCCGACATGCGTGTAGATCTGCGTGGTGGTCACGCTGGCGTGGCCCAGCAGTTCCTGGATGGCACGCAGATCGGCGCCGCCGGCGAGCAGATGGGTGGCGAAGCTGTGGCGCAGCGTGTGCGGCGAGATGGGTGGCTGGCGGTCGCCCAGGCCGGCGGCGGTGGCGACGCGACGGACCATCTTGTAGAAGCCCACCCGAGTCAGTCCGTACCCGCGCGCGGTGATGAACAGCGTGTCGCCGGTCTCGCGGCTGTGCCAGACCGGGCGGACCTCGGCCAGGTAGACCTCGGTGGCGGCGATGGCGGCCCGGCCGACCGGCACCACGCGCTCGCGACCACCCTTCCCCAGGACCCGCAACCAGCGCTCGCCGCGACTCAGGTCGCCGACCCGCAACCCGATCAACTCGCTCGCCCGCAGCCCGGCGCCATAGAGCACTTCCAGCATGGCCACGTCGCGCAGTCCGCGCAGCCGGTCCGGCTCGGCCGTGGCCGCGGGGGAAGCCGCGGCGGCCAGCAGCGCGGAGACCTCGTCGACCGTCAGCACCGCCGGCAGGTAGTGGCCCACGGCGGGCACCGGGATCCGGTCGGCGAGGTCCACCGGGAGCCGTCCGTCCTGCTCGAGGAAGCGGTAGAAGCGCCGCACCGCGGTGGCCTTGCGGGCCACGCTGCGGGTCTTCAGCCCCTGCGCCCAGAGGCTGTTGAGGAACAGGTCGATGATCTCCAGATCGACCTCGGTCGGGTCCTCGACCCCCAGCTCGGCCAGGAAGCCGTGGAACTGCTCCAGGTCCCCGGCGTAGGCGCTCAGCGTGTGATCGCTCAAGCCCCGCTCGACGCCGAGGTGGTCGAGGAACTCCAGCAGGCCGTCCAGCTCGCCGGTCATAGAGGATCCGACAACCGCTGCGCGGCCGGGTTGCGCGGCGGGCGCCTCGCCGGCGTGGTATCCTGTACGGGACAAGGTGGCCGGGGACGATGAAGTGGTTTGAGGACGAGCGACCCTGGTCTCGCCGGCAGGCGGCGGCCTGGATCCTGGCGGGCGCGGTCGGCTTGCTGGCCTGTCCCACGGCGGGTCCGTGGGCCGGCTTGACGTGGCTCGCCCCCGCCGCCGTGACCTCCTTGTGCGTTCGGGCCACTCGCCGTGAGCTGCGCTGGACCTGGCTGGCGTTGACCTTGGCCGGCGCCGCCCCGCACGTCATCTCGTGGTGGCCGGCGGCGCCCGGGGTGGCGCTCGGGCTGCTGGTGGGGATCGGCCTGGACCTGGCCCTGATGCTGGCCGGCGGCCGGTATCTGGCCGAGCGCGGAACCGCCTTCACGGTGATTGTCGGCGTGGCGGCGCTGCGCGTGGTGATCGAGCAGATCTGGTGCTACACGCCGGCCGGCCAGACCTTCTCGTGGGGTTTCGGACTGGTTTCCTGGCCGTCGCTACGACAGGTCATGGTCTACGGCGGGCTGGCCTCGCTCAGTTTCGTGATGGTTCTCTCCGGCAGCTCGGTCGGCCTGCTGCTGGCCCAACTGAATCGGCCCGGCGCGCTGCGCATGGCGGCCGGGTCGGCCAGCCTGCTGGCCATCCTCGCGGGGATCGGCATGGGCCGGTTCGATCGCGGCTCGACCGAGGTGCTGAAGGTCGGCGTGGCCGCGGCGCCGGGCGGCCCGTTGCGCCGGCTGGCCGACCTGACTCGCACGGCCGGGACGCAGGGCTGCGGGTTGGTGGTCTGGCCCGAGGACTCCGCCAAGCTCTCGCCGTCCGAGCTCGACGACCTGCTGCCTCGCTTCGGTGATCTGGCCCGCGACGGCTCGCTGTGGCTGATGATGGGCTCCCGTGGCGCGGGCGAGACGGCCATGTTGGTGGCCACGCCGCTGGGCTTGCCGGAGATGCGGGTGGTCAGGGCGCCGGAGCCGCGGCCGTGGAGCCTGCTCACTTCCGACGCCGAGCTCACCTGGGAATCCCGCGGGGCGAAGTTCGGCGGTCTGGCGGCACTGTTCGACGGTGACGTGATGTTCCCGCTGCCGGCGCTGACCGCGTCGCGCAGCGGGGCGACCGTCCTGGCGCTGCCGTTCGGTCTGTCGCCGGTGGCCCGCACGCAGATCGGCATGGCCCGGGTTCGGGCCATCGAGAACGGCGCGGCGGTGGTGGTCGCCGGCGGGGCGCAGGGATCCTGGGTGTTCGACGCCCTGGGGCAGGTGGCGGCAGCCTCCGTCCCGCCGGACGTGGCGCCGCTGACCATCGCCGAGGTGGCGGTCGAGCGCACCGGCTCCCTGCTGGCCGGAGCCCGGCTGCGCTTCCCCTGGGTGATGACGCTCCTGCTGGTGTTCCTCTTCGGCCGTGCCCCGGCGCGCTTGACCGGCGAACAAGAACCCGTCGCCGGTCGTTGATTCAGTGAGCGCCGACGGCGGCGCGGGAGGGCCGCGCGTGTCGATCATCTGGCTGTGCTTGACCCTCTGCTCCGCACCGGCCGAGCCGCCGGTGGTCGTGACCGCCGAGACCGTGGCCCAGCTCGCGGTCGCGCTGGCCGACGACAAGACCGATATCGTCTCGCTCAAGATGCCCGCGGACGCGCTGCTCAAGCCGCAGCTCGACCGGCTCAAGAAGTGGGTCGAGTGGGGCGGGACCGCCTGGGTGTCCACCGACGCGGCGGCCTGGTTCGGGTTCGAGGTGGCCACCCCCACCCCGCCGGAGCGGCTGGCCATCGGCCGGCGCGCCTGTCCGTTGGGCGCCTCGGCGCTGGCGGCGCAGGCCGACCGGGTGATGGCCAGGCTGGCGCCCGACGAAGTGCTCCTGGTCGCCCACCCCACCGCGTTGCCACTCCTCCAGGTATTGGACCCGGTGGTCGGCGGCCGGCGCAAGGTGCTCGCCGCCGAGCTTTACTGGGGCGACGGCCGGGTGATCTTCCGACCCGCCACGGTGCTCGACCAGGCCGACGGTCCGGCCTGGCGCGCGGCCGTCGAGCAGACCTGTCACCGCCTGGTCGACGACGCGGCGGTGCCCATCGAGACGCTGACCATCGCCCGCGGGCGCCTGGCCGAAGCGCGTGAGCTGCTGAAGCGCAAGCCCGACGAGGCCAAGGCCAAGGCGGCTCAGGTGTTCCAGGCCTACCGGCTGTGGTACGCCGACTACCTGACCTACCGGCGGCGCTTCGACGAGGCGGCGCAGCTTCTGGCCGGAATCGCGCGCGAGTTGCCCGAGGATCCCGCAGTCTACCTGGCGGTGGCCCGGCTGAACGAGGGCCTGGGTCGCGAGCTGCCGGCGCAGGAGGCGCGGCGGAAGGCCAAGGAGCGGTACGAGGCCCTGGAGCTGGACCCGCCCCGGCCCGACGCCCGGCAGGTGCGCGTGCCCTGGCCGCTGTTCGCGGGCAGCGTCAACGCCATGGGCAAGGCCTGGGAGAAGCCGTCCGAGGCGTCGCTGGCCGAGGCGATGGCGCGGACCGACCTCCTCTTGGCCCTGGACCACTACCGCCGGCAGCGGATGGAGCCGGTCACGACGCTGCTCAAGGAGGCCGCCGAGCTGCAGCCGGGGTGGCCGCTCCCGCTGTGGCAGCTCGGCCTGCTGGAGGCCGGGCTGGGCGAGAACCTCAAGCTGGCCAACCGCGAGCGCGTCACGCACTTTGACCAGGCCGCCAAGTGGTTCGAGCCGGCGGCGAAGGCCACGCCACGGGCCGAGTTCCCGGCCGAGCTGGTGGCCGCCGCCGAGGCCTGGCGGCTGAAGGCCGTGGCCGAGTCGGCGCGGCTGCGCGCCGAGCCGCCCGACGTGCTGCTCCGCTCCGGCGTGATCCTGCGCTACAACGGCGCCGACCGGCGGTTGCAGGTCGGGCCGCTGAAAGAGAGCCTGGCCCAGGCCTTCGCGGCGGCCTACGACCAGACCACCCGGTGGGGCGTCTGGGCCGACGACCTCGAGGTGCTGGTCTACGACGACGGCTTCCGGATGCGGGCGGCGCTGCCGGAGACCGGGGTGGTGCCGCAAGCCTTCGCCGCCGCGGCCACGGCCGGGCGGCGGGTCTACACCATCGCCCAGTCCGACGACATCGGCCGCATCGCCCGCCACCAGGTCGCGCACGCGGTGATCAACGCCGTGACCGAGAGCGGGCTGCCCGGCCCGCTCTGGTTCCAGGAGGGCTTGGCCTCGGCGACTCAGGGCGTGCCGACCAACAGCCAGCGGGCCCGGGTCAGCCTCCGCCGCGGCCAGGCGCTGAGCATCCAGCAACTCAACGAGCCCGGTTTCTTCTACGACCGCAACAACGTCGACCAGGCTTGGGGGCAGTCGGAGCTGATGCTCAACGCCTACGCGGCCCGGTTCGGCGCCGACGCGGTGCTGCGCCTGCTGCGCGAGACGGGCTGGGGCAAGACCGCCGACGCGGCCTTCCGGGCCATCACCGACATGACCCAGGACCAGTTCCTGTCCGCCTTCCTCCAAGGCCGGCTGGGCGGCTGACTTGGCTCAGCGGTGGAAGGAGTGCGGCTCGACCTTGACGCCGCGGCGGATCCCTTCCAGGCGGACCAACTCGTAGACCAGGGTGCTGACGAACAGCTCGGATTCGTAGTACCACAGCCCCGCCGCGCCGCGGAACAGGCCGTCGCAGTAGAGCAGCTCGATGCCTTGCCTCGCCCACCGCTCGGCCGCCTCCAACCAGCGCTGGTCGCCGGTCAGTTCGTAGATGTCGAGCATCAGGCCGCAGGTGCAGCCGAAGACCCTGGCCCGAGTGTCACTGTCCGGCTTGAGGTCCGCCTCGGCGTAGTACCGGGCGATCCCGGCGGCCAGGTCGAGACAGCGCCGGTCGCCCGACAGCCGGTAGGCCTGCGCCAGCAGCCGGCCGGCATCGCCGAGATAGTCGCCGCCGCCGTACAGGGAGTCGAGGCCGGGCGTTTGGAGCTTGGCCGGCCGCTCCTTGGTCGGGCCGGCGGTGGCGCAGGAGGTGACCAATCGCCCCTCCGCCGGCAGGTGCGGCAGGCGCATCACCGCCTCGAGGTACTCGCGGCCCCACTTCGCGCAGTTCCGCGCGGTCTCGGTGTCGCCCAGCAGCGGCGCGGCTTCGAGCATGTAACAGGCCAGCGACAGTTGCTGACCGACGCCGTGGTTGGACAGCGAACTGGTGACGTTGGGGATCAAGCCGCTGTGCTGGTCCGCGTTGCGCTGGTGCTTGGCCATCATCTGGTCGCACCAGGTCAGGTACTTGCGGTCGCCGGACTGGGCGTACTCGAAAGCCCACAGGAAGATGTACGACCCACCGTGGCGTGGGAAGTCCAGGAAGACCATCCCGGCCGGCCGCGGCACGGCCAGCGGCTGGGCGGTGTCCGCGTGGCGGTTGAAGTCGAAGGTGTCCAGGTTGACCACGTGCTGGAGCAGCCCGTCGGCCTCGCGGCGGACGGCGCCTGGATCCATGGCCTGGGCGCGCTGCCAGAACGACAGCGGCGCGGCGCCGAGGTATTCATGGGTGGTATGGCCCGGGGCCTCGCGGTAGAAGTCCCAATGGGCGTGCTCGCCCCACGGCCAGAGCCCGGTCGGCGTCTTGGTGCAGTTGGCCAGGAAGAAGCGCAGGTAGGCGTCGGCGGCCTGGCCGTACTTCGGCTCGCCGGTCATCTCCGACAGCGGGTAGCAGGCTTGGAGCAACATCAGGTCGTGTTGCAGGTTGCCGCCGTACAGCGCCCGGTCGCCCTGCCGCTGGCCGACAATCGGCGGCAGCTCGCAGTTGGGATTGTCCTGGGATTCCAGGTCGAGCACGCTGGCGAACATCGGGCCGTGGACCGTGCCGTACCGGTCGGTGCCCTTGGCGATCATGGTCTCGACGAATGCGCGGGCGTAACCCAGGTAACCGATCTGCGGGTCGTAGACGACCCGCTTGACCGGCTTCTGGATGCCCAGCGCGGCATCCATGAACAGCTTCTCGGCGCGGGACTCGTCGGGCACCGGAGCCGGCTTGAGGGCCGTGGCGCGCTCGGCCGGAAAGAGCCGCACCTCGCGCAGCCGCGGCCACGCGTGGCCGTCGCGCCAGGTATCGCGGATGCGGATCCGGAGGAGCGTGACCGACGCCGGGGTGACGGTCAGCCGAGTCCGCTCGGTGTCCACGCCCTGCCGGCCACCGAGTCTGGCCCACCCGTCCCCGACGGCGGCGTAGAGCTCGACGTCCTTCAGCCGCAACTGCTCCTTGGCGATCTCCGAGAGCAGCTCGATCTCACCAATCACCACCGGCTGAGACAGCTTGATGAACACGTTGCTGGGCAAGACGGTCAGGTCGTGCCCGTCGCCGGCCCAGGTGGTCGTCTCATCGCCGTCGATGGCCTTGCCGGCCTCCATCTTGACGGTTTCGTGCGTCGCGTACGCCTTTGCGCCGGTCAACGGCAGCGGCTCGGCGGCGGCCAGCAGCCCCAACACCACGAACCAACTCATTTCCCAACTCCTGCCGCCTGATAGTGCCATGCCCCGGGTTGCGGCGCAAGGTGGCCGGGGGCCGACACGGACGAGCACGGACGGACACAGACTCAGCGCCTCCACCATCTCCACTTGACATCGCGCGGCCCTGGCCGGAGAATTCCTACCAACTTGAGGGGATATCCCACCGTGCAGCTTTCACGCCGGCTCGAATACGCGTTGCTGGCCCTGGTCGACCTGGCCGTGGCGGGCCGATCGGAACGAGTCCAGTTGAGGGACATCGCCGCCCGGCAAGCGATTCCCGAGAAGTATCTGGAGCAACTGCTGCGGCCGCTCCGCACCGCCGGGGTGGTGGTCTCGACGCGGGGCAGTCGCGGCGGGTACGAGCTGGCGCGGGAGCCGGCCGAGATCGCGCTGCTCGACGTCTGGGAAGCCGTCGAGGGTCCCCTCAGCGGCGACGAGGAGCCGGCCCCGACGCCCGGCTCGCGCGCCGTCCGGGCGCTTTGGGCAAGGCTGGCCGGGCATCTCGAAGGCGAGCTGCGCCAGGTCAGCCTGGCCGATCTGGCCGAGGCCTACCGCCGCCAGCGCCGCACCGGCGACGACTGGGTGATCTGACCGACCTCACCGCCCGCCACCAATTGCGAACATCGGTTTGTATTCCGGGTACGGGCCGGGCGTCGCGGTGCTATCATGAAGGTTCCGCCCGTCGCGGGGCGGGCTGGGCTGTGGGCGTATGGACGAGCCGACCATCGACATCCATGGGGCGCGGGAACACAACCTGCGCGACCTTGATCTATCCCTGCCGCGCGACAAGCTGATCGTCTTCACCGGCGTCTCGGGCTCGGGGAAGTCATCGCTGGCCTTCGACACCATCTACGCCGAGGGCCAGCGGCGGTACATCGAGAGCCTGAGCACTTCGGCCCGGCAGCACGTCGGGCAACTGCCCCGGCCCGACGTTGACCGGATCGACGGGCTCTCGCCGGCCATCGCCATCCAGCAGAAGGCGGCCGATTCCAACCCACGCAGCACCGTCGCCACGGTGACCGAGATCTACGACTACCTGCGCGTGCTGTACGCCCGGCTGGGCCGGATCGAGTGCTGCGGGCAGGAGGTCGGCCGGCAGTCCTCCAGCGAGATCATCGCCCGCATCATGGACCTGCCGGAACGGTCGCGCATCCAGTTGCTGGCGCCGGTGGCGCGGCAGCGTCGCGGGGAGTTCAAGGACGTTTTCGACGACGCCCGCAAGGCCGGATTCGTCCGGGTCCGGGTGAACGGCGAGGTGCTCGACCTGAGCGCCGAGATCGAGCTCGACCGCCAGCGCCGGCACGACCTCGAGCTGGTCATCGACCGGCTGGTGATCAAGCCCGACCTGGCCACCCGGCTGGCCGACAGCGTCGAACTGGCCTTGCGCCACGGCGACGGGCAGGTGACGGTCAACGTCCTCCCGCCCGAGGGCGACGAGCCGGCGCGCGACGTGTTTTTCAGCCGGGAGTTCTCGTGCCCGGTCTGCGGCACCAGCTACGCCGAGCCGTCTCCCCAGCTCTTCAGCTTCAACTCGATCCAGGGCATGTGCCCCACTTGTCACGGGCTGGGCGTGCGCCCCAGCCTCGACGAGAAGCTGGTCGTGCCCAATCCCCGGCTCAGTCTGAACGACGGCGCGGTGGTGCCGTGGGGCAAGCCCACCACGCTGCGCCTGAAGCACGTGCTGGAGGGACTGGCGGCGCACTTCGGGTTCAGTTTGGGCGAGCCCTGGGAGAGCCTCGAACCCGACATCCGGCACGCGCTGCTGTACGGCACCGCCGACCGGATCCGTTTCGTCTACGTCTCCCACCGCGGCCACAAGCACGCCTACCACAACACCTACGGCGGGCTGCTGTCGTACTTCGAGCAGGGCAGCGGCGACGTCCGGGCGCTGGACGAGAACCACCACCTCAACCGCTTCATCGGCCTCCTTCCCTGCCCCGAGTGCAGCGGCGAGCGGCTCAATCCCCAGGCGCGCAAGGTCAAGCTGGCGGGGCTCAACGTCAGCCAGCTCTGCGCCCTGACCATCGAGCAGGCAGCCGGGTTCTTCGACCGGCTCGTGCTGCACGGCCAGCAGGAGCTGATCGGCGGCGACCTGGTCCGCGAGATCCGCGGCCGGCTGAACTTCCTGCTGAACGTCGGGCTGCACTACCTGAGTCTGGACCGCGGCGCGCCGACGCTGTCCGGCGGCGAGGGGCAGCGCATCCGGCTGGCGAGCCAGATCGGCGCCGGGCTGGTGGGCGTCACCTATGTCCTCGACGAGCCCAGCATCGGGCTCCACCACCGCGACAACCGCCACCTCCTGGCGACTCTGGCCCGGCTGCGCGACATGGGCAACACGGTGATCGTCGTCGAGCACGACGAGCAGACCATGCGGCAGGCCGACTTCCTGGTCGACATCGGACCGGGCCCCGGCCGGCTCGGCGGTGAGGTGGTCGCCGCCGGGACCGCCGACGAGGTCGCCGCCAGCGGCTCGCCGACCGCCCAATACCTCACCGGTCAGCGCGTGATCGCGGTGCCGTCGGAGCGCCGGGCGGCCGACCCAAAACGGTCCCTGACGGTTCGCGGCGCGGCGCACAACAACCTCAAGACCATCGACGTCACCTTCCCGCTGGGCACCTTCATCGCCGTCACCGGCGTCAGCGGCTCGGGCAAGTCGTCGCTGATCAACGACATCCTCTACGCCGCGCTGGCGCGGGACCTCAACCGGGCCGAGACGGTGCCCGGCCCGCACGCGGGCATCGACGGCCTGGAGCACCTGGACAAGGTGATCAACATCGACCAGTCGCCCATCGGCCGAACGCCCCGCTCGAATCCCGCCACCTACACCAAGGCGCTGGACCCGATCCGGCAGATCTTCTGCAGACTGCCCGAGGCGCAGGTGCGCGGGTATGAGCCGGGCGCGTTCAGCTTCAACGTGCCGGGTGGCCGCTGCGACGCCTGCGAGGGACTGGGCTACCAGCGGATCGAGATGGACTTCCTGTCCGACGTGTGGGTCGAGTGCGACGTGTGCGGCGGGTCGCGGTTCAAACAGGACACGCTCCAGGTCCGGTACAAGGGCAAGAACATCGCCGAGGTGCTGGCCATGTCGGTCACCGAGGCCGTCGAGCACTTCGCCGGCGTGCCGGCCATCCGCCGGGTGCTGGAGACCCTCCACGACGTTGGGCTGGACTACATCCAACTCGGCCAGCCGGCGCCGACCCTCTCGGGCGGCGAGGCGCAACGCATCAAATTGTCTCGGGAGCTGGCCCGGAAGGGCACCGGCAAGACGCTCTACCTGCTCGACGAGCCGACCACCGGCCTTCACTTCGAGGACATCAGCAAGCTGCTGACGGTGCTCGACCGCCTGGTCGCCGACGGCAACACGGTGGTGGTGATCGAGCACAACCTGGACGTGGTCAAGACCGCCGATCAGGTGATCGATCTCGGCCCGGAGGGCGGGCAGGAAGGCGGTTGGGTGGTCGCGGCGGGAACTCCCGAGGAGGTGGCCGCGGTCGATGCCAGCCACACCGGCCAGAGCCTGCGCGAGGTCTTCGGCGATGGCCATCGCGCCGCGCCGGCCGCGCCGGCCGCGCCGGTCGGGGCCGAGCGGCCGTCGCCCTGGGCGCCGTTGAGCGAGATCGTCGTCCGCGGCGCGCGGGCGCACAACCTCAAGAACATCGACGCGGTCATCCCGCGCAACCAGTTGACGGTCTTCAGCGGCGTCAGTGGCAGCGGCAAGACCTCGCTCGCGCTGGATACCATCTACGCCGAGGGTCAGCGGCGTTACGTCGAGAGTCTCTCGGCCTACGCGCGGCAGTTCATCAACCAGCTCGAGAAGCCGCCGGTCGATTTCGTCTCGGGCCTTTCGCCGGCGGTCAGCATCGAGCAACGCTCCGGGGTGCGCAATCCGCGCAGCACCGTCGGCACGGTGACCGAGGTCCATGATTACCTGCGGCTGATCTGGGCCCGGCTGGGCACCCGCCACTGCGTCGACGACGGCGCACGGGTCGGGCGGCAGACGGTCGACGAGATGGTCGACCGCATCCAGGCCCTGCCGGAGGGCACCCGGCTGCTCCTCCTCGCGCCGCTGATGCTGGGCCGCACCGAGACCTACGACGAGGCCTTCGAGCGCCTGCGCCGCGACGGGTTCGTGCGCCTCCGGGTCGACGGCAAGGTGGGCGAGCTCGACCCGCCGCCGAGCCTCGACCGGCGGCGGCGGCACCAGGTCGAGATCGTGGTCGATCGGGTGGTGGTCCGCCCGGACCGCCGCAGCCGGGTGGCGCAGTCGGTCGAGCTGGCCCTCAGCCGCGGCGACGGCGAGATGGTCGTCGAGATCCTCGGCGGCGGCGAGGCCGCCGGAGTGCGGCCGGGTGACATCCTCTTCAGCCGCCGCTGGACCTGCTCGCAATGCGGCCGAGCGTACGAGGAGCTGACGCCGCAGAGCTTCAGCTTCAACTCGCCGCTGGGGTGGTGCCCCGCGTGCGAGGGGCTGGGGTTCTCGTTCGGGGTCGACCCCGACCTGGTCATCCCCTACCGGGGCCGGGCGGTCCGCGACGGCGCGGTCGAGATGCTGCCGGCGCTGCTGCGCCGCCGGCCGTTCCGAGTAGCCTTCGAGACCGTCGCGCACGAGCGGGCCTGGGATCTGGACGGACCTCTCTCGGCCTGGGACGAGGACGATCTTCGGGTGCTGCTGTGGGGCAGCGACCTGCCCGTGCCGTTCGTCAGCGACGGCGGAGCGCGGACGACCATCCGCTACGAGGGGCTGGTACCGACGCTGAACGAGCTGTACACCACCGGCAGCTTCCGCTCGGAGATCGGCGCGCTGCGGCGCGAGGTGACCTGCCCGAGCTGCCGCGGCGGCCGGCTGCGGGCCGAGGCGGCGGCGGTCCGGTTCCGCGGCTTGACGCTGCCGGAGCTGGGCGAGCTGCCGCTGGGCGAGGTCAGGAGGTGGGTCGAGGGAGTCCAGCTCACCGGCCGGGAGGAGACGATCGCCGCCGAGCCGTACCGCGAGGTGACCCGCCGGCTCGGGTTCCTGGTCGACGTGGGGCTGGAGTACCTGACCTTGTCCCGCGCCAGCGGCAGCCTGAGCGGCGGCGAGGCGCAGCGGATCCGGCTGGCCAGCCAGATCGGCAGCGGCCTGACCGGGGTCCTGTACATCCTCGACGAGCCGACCATCGGCCTCCACCAGCGCGACAACGCCCGGCTGCTCAAGGCCTTGCGCAACCTGCGCGATCTGGGCAACACGGTGATCATGGTCGAGCACGACGCCGAGGCCATTCGCTGCGGCGACCACGTGCTCGACTTCGGTCCCGGCGCCGGGGTCCGCGGCGGACAGGTGGTGGCCACCGGCACCCCGGCCCAACTGGCGGACAATCCCGCCTCGCCCACGGGCGAGTACCTGAGCGGGCGCAAGCGCATCCCGCTGCCGTCGCGCCGGCGGCTCGGCAACGGCTGGACCCTCAGCGTGCTGGGCGCGCGGCACCACAACCTGAAGAACCTGGACGTGCACTTCCCGCTGGGCTGCCTGATCGCCGTCACCGGAGTCAGCGGGAGCGGCAAGTCGTCGCTGGTGACCGAGATCCTCTATCCGGCCCTGGCGCGGGAGCTGCACCGCAGCCAGGCGCAGGTCGGCGCGCACCGGGCGATCCAGGGCGTGGACTGCCTCGACAAGGTGATCAGCATCGACCAGCGCCCCATCGGCGACAACCCGCGCAGCAACCCGGCCAGCTACACCGGCGTGTTCGACGCGGTGCGCGAGCTGTACGCGGTGCTTCCCGAAAGCCGCGCCCGGGGCTACACCGTGGCCCGGTTCAGCTTCAACCGGCCGGGCGGCCGCTGCGAGACCTGCTGGGGCCTGGGCTCCCGGCGGATCGAGATGCACTTCCTGGCCGATGTCTGGGTCCCCTGCGAGGAGTGCGGCGGCCGGCGCTACAACGCCGAGACCCTGCAGATCGAGTACCGGGGCAAGTCCATCGCCGACGTGCTGGACGCCACCGTGGGCGAGGCGCTGGAGCATTTCGGCGCCGTCCCGGCGGTCCGCCGCGGGCTGCAGACCCTGGCCGACGTGGGCCTGGACTACCTGACCCTGGGCCAGAGCGCGCTGACCCTGTCCGGCGGCGAGGCACAGCGGGTCAAGCTGGCCAAGGAGTTGTCTCGCCCGAGCACGGGACAAACGCTCTACATCCTCGACGAGCCGACCACCGGCCTTCACTTTGACGACGTCCGCAAGCTGCTCGAAGTGCTCGATCGATTGGTCGACGAGGGCAACACGGTGGTGGTGATCGAGCACAATCTGGAGGTCATCAAACACGCCGACCAGGTGATCGATCTCGGCCCTGAGGGCGGTGACAAGGGCGGCGAAGTGGTCGCCGTGGGCACGCCGGAGATGCTCGCCGCGTGTCCGGAGTCGGCCACCGGCGAGGTCCTGCGCAGCGTCCTGGAGCCGGACCGCGTGGTGGCCACGGTGGCGGTGCCGGCCAGGTTCGAGGTGATCGAGGACCCGCACGAGCGGTGGCACCGGCTGCAGCTCGCCTTCAGCGATCGCTCCGACGCGGTGTGGACCGGTGACGACCTGATGGAGCTGCTGTCGGCCCTTCGCTCGGCCGGCGAGGAGGTCGGCCCGCCGGACTGGCGAAACCAGGAGTACGTGTCCCTGGGGGCGGCCGGACAACGCCGCTGGTGGGCGCGGGTGCGGACGTCACGACCCGAGGGCCTGCGGCTGATGGTCCGGACGGCTTCGGGCGCCTTCGGCGAGCGGTACCTCGCCGGTCGCGCCGGGCTCGCGCCGTGGGCGGAGCTGACGCCGCCGCTCGAGCGGCGGACGCCGCGGGTGCGCCTCACGCGGCGACAAGGCGAGGACGAGGTGTGGTTCGAGCTGCTCGGCGCGGAGGAGTTCGCTACGGACAACTTCCGCGCGGTGCTCAAGGATTTGTTGCAGGGCTTTTTCGGGAGGACGAGGTGAACATCTGGACCGGTCTGCTGCTGCTCATCGCGATCTGGGCCACCCCGCTGCGGGCCGTCGAGCTGCGCTACAAGTTCAAGCTGCACGAAAAGCTCAAGTACCGCGACTCGATGGCGCTGGCGGTCCAGAACGAGGGCATGGGCGGGTCCAAGTCGCGCTGGCAGTACCGGGCGGAGAGCCGGCTGGTGGAAACGGTGAAACAGGCCTCCGACGACAGCTACACCCTCGAGATCGAGACCGTCGAGAACAAGAGCAAGTTCACCGGGCCTGACGGGAACACCAACGAGAGCGAGGAGAAAGGCAAGCCGGAGCGGGTCAATATGACCCACCGGGGGCGGGTGACCGAACGCAAGACGCTGGGACCGGAGGATGACAAGCAGTCGGGCATGGGGTACACCACCAAGCTGGATGAGTTCGCCATCATCCAGCAGGTGTTCGACGGCCTGACGCTGCCGGAGGGCGAGGTGGAGCCGGGCGCGACCTGGTCCGACAAGCTCACCGTGGACCTCACGCCCGACGACAAGAAGGTCCGGACGCAGGTCGAGGTCGAGGCCGCGGCGGAGTTCCGGCGCCTGGTGACCGTCCTGGGCGATGTCTGCGCCGAGATCGTCACCGACTTCACGGTCCCGCTGAAAACCCCGAAGGACAAGGAATCGGTGGATTTGAAGCTCGCCATCGAGGGCAAGATCATCGGCCACATGGTCACCTACTTCTCCGTCGCTCGCGGGCGGGCGGTGGTCGAGCTTGGCACCATCGGGGTGATCGGGGAGATGACCATGGCCCCCGAAGGGATGGGCAAGACCACCATGGGCGGGCGGATGAAGTTCAACCTGAAGACCGTCCTGGAAGACTGACGTGGCCAACCGCTTCGCCCTGCTCCTGGTGCTCTCCGTCCTCCTGGCTGCCGGCCTGGCCGCCGAGCCGATTTCGCCACGGCTGGGCCTCAAATCCGGCGATCGGTTCGCCTACCGGGAGTCTCTCGAGGGCGGCGGCACGGTGACCCGGCATACCGCCGACGGCGAGGTGAAGCTGCCGCTCAAGTTCCGCGCCACCTCGCGCCGCGAGTTCCTGGTGGCCGAGGGCGCGGGCGACCGGTTCCTGGTCACTGCCCGCTGCACCGCTACCGACGCCACGCTGACGCTGGCCGATCAGAGCTATCGCCAGCAGCGTCCGTGGCGCGGCTTCGAGTTGGTCGCCACCCCCGCCGGCGCGGTCCTCGACGCCGTCGTGCTGCCGCCGGACGAGGACCCGGAGCAGGCCGAGCCGATGCCGCTCGATCTCGACGTGGGGGAGCTGCTGGTGATGATGGCCCTCGGCTGGCTGCCGCCGGAGTCGCTCGAGCCGGGCGCGACCTGGGCCGCGCCGGCCGACGATAAGGCTCCGTTCCGGGTTCGCGGCCGACTGGCCGCCGGGCGCGGGGCGACGGGCGAAGCGGTGTGGAGCACCCGGCTGGAGGCCACCATTCCGGAGCGGGTCGGCCCGGCGCCCGAGGTGCGTGCCGGCGGCACCCTGACCGGCGACTTCGAGGTGCGCTTCGGGCTGGAGCCCGGCCGGGTGATCGAGGCCGGCGGCCCGTTGGACCTCCGGCTCCGCTTCCGTCGTCCAGAGAGTGACACGGAGCTGGCCACGGTGGCCCTTCACCTGGCCGCCCGGGTCGTCCTGGACACCGGCCGACGGGCCGACGCCGGCGCGTAGGGGATCGGTGAGGTTGGCTGCAAGCCCCTCGTGGGCCAATAGAGTGCCGCGTCCGTGGCGCGGTGGGAGTGAGTGATGCGACGTTGGAGCCTGGTCTGGGCGGTGGCGCTGCCGCTGGCGGCGTTGGCGGTGCCGCTGCGGTATCAGTT
>JAANMW010002567.1_pt1 | contig 16109 bp, 12 predicted proteins | sample 7279671 | NCBI WGS metagenome assembly JAANMW01 (sample SAMN14094541, study PRJNA606508) | bioreactor metagenome | isolation source: A lab-scale SPAN reactor treating ammonium-rich wastewater day 247 | place: Ireland: Galway | collected 2017-09-19
CCTGGGGCGGAGACAGGTAGAGCTAACCGGCAGATTTCCAAGAAATGGCATATCGCCCTGCAGCGGTATTGCCCGACCATATCAGCAGGGAAAACCGGTTGAGGATTGCATGATGCATCTCCAAAATGCGCAGATTGGCAAAGCACGTAGGGAAGGCTGCAACAACTCGGCGGGTCGTCGCCCGGCATTCACGCTCATTGAAGTGCTGGTCGTCGTCGCCATCATCGCCCTGCTGATTGCGATCCTGCTGCCCAGCCTCAAAAAAGTGCGCGATCAGGCAAAGGCGACCGTCTGCCTGACGAACCTGCACGACACCGGACAAGCGATGATTCAATACACCCTCGCCCACGATCCGTTCTATCCGCTGGTTCCCTATATCGGCAGCGGAATCTACTGGGACAATCCGGGGGCGGACGACAACCTTTTCGTGCTGTGGTGGACGAAAATGTGCCGCAACGTGGGCACGTTTACCTGCCCGGCCACCACACACAAGATCCGCACGCCGTGGAAAATCGACCGCGTCCCGCAGGGCAGCGGAGTTCGCTTCCACATCTACTGCGACCCCAAAAGCAATCAGGTCCGCAACGACTGGGAGTTTCACGGCCAACTGGTCAGCGAGAACGTGCAGGACCCGCCGCTGGGACCGACCCTCGTGAAAGGCTACGGCACCAGCTACGAATACATGGGGTGGATCGGCCCCTCAAACCCCGCGCGGAGGATCGATACAGGTGTCGACGCGAACACCACCACGGACGCCAGCGGCTGGTATCCCTTCAAGAACCCCAACAAGCTGAAGAGCCTTCCCGGCGCCCCTCTGTCGTTGCGTACGCTCAAGCGTCCTTCAACGACGCCCATCATGAAGGATGCCGACGAGGGCAGCTCGATGGGTGATGTGGTCGGCGCGCCGCCGGGGAAAGCGACAAACAATGTCCCCGAACCCTGGGACAATCACGGCGCGCTGTTCACCAACCTTCTCTACGGCGACGGGCACGTCAAGATGGTCCGCCCTTGAGCGACCGACCGACTTGATCCGATCACCGGCCCGCCCGAAGCATCTTCTCGATCCGAACCTTGGCGTCGGCCAATTCGGCGAAAGGACGCTCGGAACCGCTGCGGCGAATGAATGCGGTGCGGTCGTATCCTGCTTCGTGCAGGTCGGCCAGGTAGGCGGCCAGATCGACCTGTCCCTGGCCGAGAGCGGTTTCACGGCCGGGGCGTTGGGCACTGCCGGGCAGCGCGTCGCTGGCCCGGGCGATCAACAGGCGATCGGCCAGCAATTCCACACCACCCAATGGGTCAAAGCCGTCGATCAGAAGCGAGGCCGGATCGTAGCACACCCCGAGCAGCGGACAATCGACCGCCTTGAGAAGCGCCGCGGTCGCCCGAGGATCCGCCCCGCCGGTCTCGAAGGCCAGACGCATTCCGGTACGATCGGCCATCTCCGCCAGCCAGCGGACCGATTCCAGGAGATGCCCCTCTCGCCAGGTTGTCGAATCAAACGTTCCGAGGTGCGTGGTCACGACCGGCACGCGCATCCGGCCGGCCAGTTCCATCACCTGCCGGGTCTTGTCGAGTCGGTAATCGAGCGTCGCCTTGTCCGCGAACCGGGCACCGCCCAGATCCGCCCCGAGCGCCGAGAGTTCGAGGCCCAGACCGGCCACGTACTGAGAAAGGTGTCGCCGGCCGCTGTCGGACAGACGGGCAGGATCCACCTCCCCATCGACCGCCGGCATCTCGACCTGTCGGAATGCCAGATCCGCGGCCGAGCGCAAGGCATCCTTGGCCGGTTCGCCGAAACTGCTCAACACCACTCCGACATCTGAAGCCGCCACGCGTTTACTCCAATCCGTTCAGCATGCGCATTGAACCCAAGAACTGTAACCGCAACAAACATCAGTGGCAGGGGTGCGCCGCAACAGCAAGTGGGTCAACCCGAAGTGCCGACCTGTTTCTTCTGTCGCTCGGCGATCTGCAGGTAGTAGCCGGTGACGGTGCCGGCCACGAGCAAGAACATGAGCAGCGCGGGGGTCTCCAGGAACATCGATCGCAGGCGGAACCACATGTTTGAATAGCGGCTCAACAGAATCGACGCGCCGGAGATGATCAGGATCGAGCCTTGCAGGCTCATGACCGCGGCGATGACTTCGAAATACATGATGAAGACCAACGAGGCGGCCACCAGGAACGCAAATCCGCCGGCCACGAGAGAGACAGACGGAGCGGCGCCCATGCTGTCGGCGGTGAAGATGACGAGAGAAGCGAACCAGCCTCCGGCAAGCACAGCGACGCCGGTCCTGACGAAGTACCTGCTGGCGATCGCCAAACCCACCCCGGCGGCCAAGCCGGCGATGACCGTCCAGATCAGATCGAGCGGCAGCAGCTGGCCCAAACCATAGCCGATACACGCGAAACTGAAAGCCATCAGCACCTTGAACACGCGGGCGCCGATCAGCATGAAAACCAGGCCGAGACCGACCAGACGCAGATCGCGGCGTTTTTGGATCGGGAGACGGGGAAGATCGATGAATTGGTGGCCGAGCAGCGGCGGCTGATCGAACTGCTCAAGGAAAAACGCCAGGCCGTCATCTCGCACGCCGTCACCAAGGGCCTCAACCCCAACGCCCCAACAAAACCCTCCGGCATCCAATGGCTCGGCAACATCCCGGAACATTGGGAAGTTGTGCCACTAAAAGTTATTACAACTTACAACGACGAAGCTCTTGACGAAGACACCGATCTCACCGAGGAATTGTTGTATGTCGATATTTCAAGCGTGGACGCAGTCCACGGGATCTGTAATAAGGAATCGTTGACCTTCGCAAATGCTCCGTCTCGTGCCAGAAGGCGAGTGAAAAACGGCGATGTGATTGTTTCGACGGTTCGGACATATCTCAAAGCGATTGCGACGATTCGCAACGCAGAACCTAATTTGATCGTGTCTACCGGCTTCGCAGTGATTCGGCCGCGGCCTCAATTGGAATCGCGATTTCTAGGGTACTTGCTGTCGGCGAGCTTCTTTATCGAGGAAGTGATTGCTCGTTCTACTGGCGTAAGTTATCCGGCAATAAACGCATCGGAACTTGTTCGAATTAAAGTTGCTATCTTAACATTCGACGAGCAAACACAGATCGCGGAGTTCCTCGACGTCGAAACCGCAAAACTCGACGCCCTGACTGCCGAAGCGGAGCGTGCCATCGAGCTGCTGCAGGAACGCCGCACCGCCCTCATCTCGTCGGCCGTCACCGGCAAGATCGATGTGCGAAATGTAGGAGGCGTCGCAGCGTGACGATTGAATTTATGGGTCTGCCTCGAACGTCTATGAATCGGCTATGCCGCAATGCACGGCGGTCAGGCTTGCCTGACCGTAAAGCTTCACCCACACTACTCGGAGCAGGCTATGCCTGCGACGCGTCTTTCGCCCGCTAAAGCGGGCTTGGGTCATTTGGGGTAAGGTTCCGGTCAGGCAAGCCTGACCGCACTGCGACGGGGCAAGCCCAAAATCGAGAAGAGCAGTTAAGACAATGCCTGAGCTTCACAAAGAAAACGTATTTGAAACCGAGATCGTCGAGCATCTGACGGCGAATGGCTGGCTTGAGGGCGAGTGGCAGAACTACGACCGCGAAAAGGCACTTTATACCGAAGACCTTCTCTGGTGGCTGCGGGAGCAGAACCCGAAAGAATGGCAAAAGCTCTCGATCCGCACCGAGGACGAAAAAGAAAAGGCCGTAATTGCCCGTGCCTGCGAGGAGATGGACAAGAACGGCTCGCTCTACGTCTTGCGGCACGGCTTTAAGCATCTGAACGCAAAGTTTCACGTCTGCCAGTTCAAACCGAGCAGCGGCCTGAACGAGCAGATCATCGCGAGATACGCCGAAGTTCGCTGCCGCGTCGTCCGCCAGGTGCATTACAGCACTTCGAACGAGAAGTCGATCGACCTTGTTTTCTTTGTCAACGGCTTGTCCGTAGCGACCGCCGAGCTAAAAACCGACTTTACTCAGAACGTGCAGGACGCGATCCGTCAATACAAGAACGACCGCTATCCGCGCGACAAAGAGACACGACGCGAAGAACCGCTGCTCGCATTCAAACGCCGTGCACTCGTGCATTTTGCGGTGAGTTCGGATGAGGTCTATATGACTACCGAGCTGAAAGGCTCCGACACATACTTTCTGCCGTTCAATCGCGGCTATAAAGAGGGAGCCGGAAACCCGCCAAACGGGGAAGGCTATCGCACCGCGTATCTTTGGGAATCGGTGCTAGAGCGCGACAACTGGCTGAAAGTGCTCGGCCGCTTTGTCCATCTTGAAAAGGAAGAAAAGAAAGACGACAAGGGCAAGAAACGCGTAACGGAAAAACTGATCTTCCCGCGTTTTCACCAGCTTGAGGCCGTCAACCGCCTGATCGTTGCAGCTCGCACCGAAGGCAGCGGACAGAAATACCTGATCCAGCATTCGGCAGGTTCGGGAAAATCAAATTCGATCGCCTGGCTGGCGCATCAGCTCTCGGACCTGCACAACGCGGACGACGCAAAGATATTCGACAGCGTTATCGTTATCACAGATCGAACCGTGCTCGACGATCAATTGCAGGAGACGATCTATCAGTTCGAGCACAAACAGGGCGTCGTCCGGCGGATAAAGAAGGAAGGCGTAAAGTCAGAACAGCTTGCCAAAGCCCTGATCGAGCGTGCACCGATCATTATCGTCACAATACAGACATTTCCCTTTGTGCTAGACGAGATCCGCGAGAACGCATCGCTAAAGGAACGTAAGTTCGCCGTCATCGCCGACGAGGCACACTCATCGCAAACCGGCAACGCCGCCAAAAAACTCAGACTTGCCCTGACCGCCGAGCAGATCGAGGAAGGCGAAGAGATCAGTGCCGAGGACGTGATGCTCGCATCGATGGAAGCACGCGTCCAGCCGAAGAACATCAGCTACTTTGCGTTTACCGCTACGCCAAAGGCAAAGACGTTGGAGATGTTCGGCCGGACGGGCGAAAGCGGTTTGCCGGAGCCTTTTCACCTCTATTCGATGCAGCAGGCGATCGAGGAAGGCTTTATCCTCGATGTTCTAAAAAACTACACGCCGTATCGACTTGCTTTCAAACTTGTCCATAACGGCCGCGAATACGACGACGAAGAGGTCGAAAAGAGCGAAGCCCTGAAACAGGTGATGCGTTGGGTTCGGCTGCATCCTTACAACATCAGCCAAAAAGTGTCGATCATAGTCGAGCATTTCATCGAGAACGTTGCCGGACGGCTGGACGGTAAGGCAAAGGCAATGGTCGTAACCGGATCCCGCAAAGAAGCGGTCCGATACAAGCTCGCCATCGATAAGTATATTCGCGAGAACGGCTACGACATCGGAACGCTGGTGGCGTTCTCCGGTGATGTCGTTGACCCTGACAGCGGCCCCGATGCCTTTACCGAAGGCAATATGAATAACGCCAAGAGCAAGGATATTCGGCAGGAATTCGATACCGACGACTATTCAATACTGCTCGTTGCGAACAAGTTCCAGACCGGCTTTGACCAGCCGAAACTTGTCGCTATGTACGTCGATAAAAAACTTTCGGGAGTAACTGCCGTTCAGACGCTGTCGCGGCTGAACAGAACTTATAAGGGAAAAACTGAGACCTTCATTCTCGATTTCGTGAATTCGGGCGACGATATTCTCAAAGCCTTCCGAACCTACTACAAAAAGGCAGAGCTTGCAGATGTTTCCGACCCGAACCTGATCCACGATCTGCAGCAGAAACTCGACGATTATCGCATCTACTCGAAGGTGGAGCTTGATCAATTCGCCAAAGCATACTTCGATCCGAAAGGAACTCAAAAGGCTCTTCAGGCGGCGATAGCACCGGCGGTCGATCGGTTTCGCGAACGCCTGCGGGCCGCAACTGAGAGCAGAGACAAGAAAGAGATTGATGCGCTCGATCTGTTCCGAAAGGACATCGGCAACTTTGTCCGGGTCTATGACTTTCTCTCGCAGATCATCAACTACGCCGATACTGACCTCGAAAAGCGTTCGATCTTCTTTCGCCATCTCGGCCCGTATTTGAAAGGAACGAATACAAAGAACCCGCTTGACCTTTCAAGCGTAGAGATGACTCATCATCGGATCTGGGACCTCGATAAACGGCAATTCGCATTAGGTGAACCCGACGACGAGGATAAGCTCAAACCGTTGACCGAGGTCGGTTCGGGAGAATCTCATGAACCGGAGCGTGCATTCCTTTCTGAGATCGTCACGCAAATGAACGATCTGTTCGAGGGCGAACTGACAGACGCCGACCTTTTGAACTACGCCTGCCACGTCCGCGACAAGATGCTTGAGAACGAAACACTTGAGCAGCAAGCCCGGAACAATTCAAAAGATCAGTTCGCGCTTGGCGACTTCCGAACTGTGATGATGGACAAGGTGATCGAGGGAGTAGAGAACTACAATTCAATGGCAACCCAGGTCTTGAATGAAGAGAAGATAAAAGAGGGCTTTGCAAAGATCTTGCTTGAAATGGTGTATAAAGGCTTTAAAGACCGCTCAAAATAGCCTTCCAAAGAAAGTTTTGTTCGAGGAAATGACGATCATGCTAGTCCTAATATGAGTCCTAATTAGAAAAAGCAACCTTCCGAAAGTGTCGTTCGACTGTTCATAACATGCTGAAGCTAAAGGAGATATTATGGAGCCACCCGTCGGATTTGAACCGACGACCTTTCGATTACGAATCGAATGCTCTACCAACTGAGCTAGGGTGGCGTAGATCGTGTTTCGAGAACAGCAGGTCGCACTCTCTCGAAAGTGCCGGCCAAGCTGACCGGCTGTATGGCCGCGGCGTTCAAAATAAGAGATCCGCTTTGAGCGATCTGCCGACCGAGGCCGAACTTCAAAATATACGTAAACACGGGCGTAAGTGTCAAGGTTCAAGGGCGGGTCCGGCCGAAGGTTCCGCAGAACGCCGGTCTCGGCAAGGGTTGCAGTCTCCTTGCAAAAAAAAATCAATGGTGGTAACATCCGACAAGGTTGGTAAAACGGACGTTATGAACAAGATCGATAGAGACAATGCATTCAGTTCGAGGCTGAGGAAGATATTTGAGTTTGCGACGATGTCGGAGGTCGGAAAGCGGCTGAACGTGCCGCACGCAACGGTCAGGAATTATTTCAACGGCCGTCTTCCCGCGCCTGATATCCTCATCAAGATCGCCAATGAAACGGGCGCGTCGCTCACGTGGCTGCTCACGGGCAAGGGCGACATGTTCGTAACCGGCCGCGGGACGAAGAATATCGGCCAGGCACTCGAAGAGTTGATCAACGAGATAGTCGATCGCCGGCTTGCGGAGATCGAGAAGAATAAGCGTCGATCCACGAACAAGAATATCCCAGCGTTCGATATCGACGTTTCGGTCGGGCGATTCAACGACCCGAAGGTGATCCTTACCGAATGGTATGAGTTCGATGGCGAGAAGCCGCCGAAAGATTTCAGCGTCGTTTTCTTCCGCGGTTGGGAAACATTCACGTCGGAAGAGAAGGTCGAGGCCATACGCGACGCTCGACGCGTTCTCGATCGCGCTAAAAAGGTCAAAAAGAAATAGACGCTACAGCATTGAGAGGGCAATTCTCTGCGGTCCTTGCGTTTGAAATCAAATGCAAAGCAGAAAACGCAAAGAGCGCAAAGGGGAGACCGCAAAGGACGCGAAGAGACTCTTAGTGTTGCCGAGCGGCGAAGCTAGGCTTCTGCCAAAATTTTTCTTCCCTTGCGTGTATCATCTATGATACACTGTTGCAATCGCGAGCAGTTTGACGCGATCTTCTCACAAAATGCGATCCATCGAAGAAAAAGGCAGGAGTTTACGCGTCGGATGGGGCAGGAGGCCGCTGACCGACGAAGATTTTCAGCAGCTTTGTAAGCGATTTCGCGTTAAGGTGACGGAGATGCCGCTCAATTCGGGCGGTTTTTATTACCGTGTAAAGGGCCGCGACCATATCGCGATCGACAGCCGTTTGAGCGGGATAGCGAAGCTGAAAGTGCAGTTTCACGAGCTTGCACACTTCCTTCTGCATGCGCCGGAGAGCGGTGCGACGGCGAATTTCCTAAGCGTCGGACAGAAAACGCGTGTCGAATATGAGGCGGACGCGTTCGCGCTTTGTGCTCTCATCCCTCGACAGTGGCTCGAGCATCGTGCCGTCGAGGAAATTCTTGGCTCGGAAGACATACCGCAGGAGATGCTGACCGAGCGGCTCGGTGTATTTTTGACCTACGGGATCTAGGCTTTTAGATGTGCGCGATATGCCGCCATCGCCTCGGACGCGCCGGCGTGCATTATCTCGGGTTTGTGGTATTTCCAATACTTTTCGAACTCTTCGTCCGACATCGCGGCGTTCTCGGTGCGGGTTTTCTGTTTTAGAAACTCTTCCGCCCACGCTCTTTTTTCCGAATCATTGTTCAACGCAGCTCTTGCGCCGTGCATCAAATTGTCGCGTTCCATTTCTGTATCGTTCCTCTATGGTAGATTAGTAGAACGTCCGCGAGACACGCAAGGACCGAAGATCCTTTAGGAGACCACGTTATCAAGGTGCGAAAAACTCTTTCCTTTTTTCTTTTCGTTTTACTTCTTGCGAGTACGGCGACCGCACAGGTCGCCGCTCCGGCAAAGAAGGCGAGTGCGGCGCAGGCCGCAGCGTATGAGATCCCGTTCGTTACAAAGACGCTTGCGAACGGGCTTGAGGTCATCGTCTATCCGGACCACAGTGTGCCGCTTGTAACGGTCGAGCTTGCCGTGCGGAACGGTTCATTCACCGAGCCGCCCGAATTCAACGGCCTCTCGCACCTATACGAACATATGTTCTTTAAGCCGAACAAGGCGATCGCGATCTATCGCTGCGATCTCTCGAAAAAGTTCGGCAACGAGGCATATTTCTCGTCGCAGAATTGTTCGGAGACGCTCAAGCTGAAGGCGCAGGTCGGCGATGTTGCATACCTTTCGGACCTCGACAACAGCGGAATGGTCCGCAACGGAACGACGCAGGAAGAGTACGTGAATTATTACTACACGGCGACGTCGAAGCACCTTGAGACGCTGATGCACGCCCTGCGAGATTCGATGCTTTATCCCGTTTTTGACGAGGCAGAGTTTCAGCAGGAGATCCAGGTCGTGCTCGGCGAACTAGACCGTCAGGAATCGCAGCCCGGCTATCATCTGCAGACGACGATGATGGACAAGCTTTTCTACAAATATCCATCAAGAAAACGTCCGGGCGGCACGCGGGAGACCGTTGCGACCGCAACGACCGACAAGATGCGGACCATTCAGTCGCGTTATTATGTGCCGAATAATTCGGCTCTTGTAGTTACGGGCGACGTAAAGCCCGAAGAGGTTTTCGCACTTGCCGACAGGTTTTTTTCCGTTTGGAAGAAAGGCGACGATCCGTTCGTAAAATATCCGCTCGTCGAGCATCCGCCGCTGCCAAAAAGCGAGGCCGCGTTCGTTACGCAGGATGTTGACAGCGTCTTCATACAGATCGGCTGGCAAGGCCCGTCGATCGGAAAGGACAACGCATCGACCTATGCCGCGGATGTGTTTTCGGGGATCGTCGGCCAGCCGGATTCAAAATTCCAACGCGCGCTTGTCGATACCGGCCTTGCCGTTTCGGTCGATGTTCATTACTACACGCAGCGGAACGTCGGGCCGATACGCATCACGCTTGTTACCACTCCTGCGAAGGCAAAACAGGCTGTCGCGGCATTGTATAAAGAGATCACAAAGTTCAGCGACCCGACGTATTATTCGGACGCGGAGCTTGCCAACGCAAAGACCGCGCTCGAGAGCCGCGATCTTTTCAGCCGCGAAAAAGTAAGCGATTACACGCACACGCTTTCGTTCTGGTGGTCATCGACGGGAACAGACTATTACCGCGACTATTATCGGCATTTGCGTGCCGCTAGCCGCGCGGACGTTGACCGATACATCAAGACCTACATCGCGGGCAAGCCGCACGTCGGCGTCGCGATGCTCTCGGACGCGGGCCGCCTCGAATCGAAACTCACGGATCAGGACCTGATCGGCAAATAGAACCTTTTTCTTGTTATGAAATTATTGATCGCGACCTTTTTTACGCTCGCCGCATTTGCCGCATCAGGTGTCGCCCAGACGGTTTCGGCCGACGCGGCGATAACAGAATTCGACGTCAACGGCCTCAAGGTCATCTTCAAAAAGCGAACCTCATCGCCGACGATCTCGGTCGGGCTCTACGTACGCGGCGGCGTTCGGAACGCAACGCCCGAGACCGCAGGCCTCGAGAATTTCACGCTACAGGCTGCGATGGAAGGGAGCCGAAGCTATCCGAAAGCTGTCTTGCGTCGCGAGTTAGCGCGGACAGGCAGTTCGATCGGCGGAGCTTCGGGGACGGATTTTGGTGCGATGTCGGTCGTCTCCTCCAAACAGGATTTTCCTGAGATGTGGCGAATGTTCACCGATCTCGTCATCAACCCGACATTCGCAAAGGCGGACGTTGACCGCATACGCATCGCACTCCTTGCCGGCATTGCGGACGCGAGTTCACAGCCCGACAACGCGCTCTCGCTGCTCGGCTCGAAGGTCCTGAATGTAGGGCATCCGTACGCAGTTCCGAGCGAGGGCACGGCCGAGACACTCACAAAATTCACGCCCGAAATGCTGCGTGCGTATCACAAGGAGATGCTCACGACATCGCACCTGCTGCTCGTTGCGGTCGGCGATTACGAACCGGAAGTTTTCAAGCAGATGGTGACCGAGTCGTTCTCAAAGCTCCCGAAAGGTAGCTATCGGGATAAGCCGCTGCCGCCGCTCGAATTCGCAAAGGCGACGCTTGACGTTTCGGAACGCGGCGTTCCGACGAACTACGTCAAGGGCTATTTCAAGGCCCCGAATCTCGCCGATCCGGATTATTACGCGATGCGTGTCGCGATCACGATCCTGCAATCGCGCGTCTATCAGATCGTGCGTGTACAGCGGAATCTTTCCTACGCGCCGAACGCCGAGATGGACGAGGACGCGGCAAATACCGGCAACATTTACGTTACGGCAGTCGATGCGAATGAAGCCGTCCGGCTGATGCTCGCGATCATCGACGATATGAAAAAGAACCTCGTTGAAAAGGATGAGTTCGCGAGCCTGCCGGGTTATTTTTTGACGACGTATTACCTCGATCAGGAGACGAACATCGCGCAGGTCCGCACACTCGCCAACTACGAACTCATCGGTGGCGGCTGGCGGAATTCAGAAAAATTCATCCGCAGTATCAACGCCGTTACACCCGAAGCGGTCCGCGACGTTGCTCAAAAGTATATGAAGAACATCCGCTTTGTCGTCATCGGCGATCCGAAGGCGATCGACCGCCGCATCTTCCTGCCCGAACAATAGGCGTGGGGAATGCCGCCGCGTGGTGGGTTGGCTAGACGTAAGAAAGGCAAATGAAGGAGAGTAGCCTCGTTCCCAGCCGAATGAGGCCGTCTGTATTGTCGCCGAAGGTGACCAAGATCATAGCGTAGGGTGAAACCCTACGAGCTCGGTCATTACAATTCCGTCACCAACGGTGACGAACCTCAATCCCAAACGTAGCGTTCGTCGTATTTGACCTGGTATTTCTCCAACAGGTCGCGAAACTCGACCTTGAAATCACTCTTTCCGTGATGCACTTTTTGATTCCGAATATATTCCACTACCTGATTAACCTGCGATTGTCCGATCGAGAAAGCCCCATAGCCCTCCTGCCAGTAGAAGTTGTGAAAATCTCCTTGTGTCTTTATCCAAAGCGAACTGCTGCGTTTTACATCACCGATCAACTCACTGATACCCGACGTCCTGCCCTGCGAAATTAATAGGTGAATATGATTCATTGTTCCGTTGGCAATAATCAATTTCGCCTTATTGTTTTCAACAATGCCGTGAATATATGCGAACAAGCCGGCCTCTCGATTTCCGGAACGATAAGATCTGCGCGGTTCTTTGTCGAGAAAACCACGTGAATCAAAACTTTTACCAAAGATTGGGGCATAAGAAATTCGTCACCTTTGGCGACGGTTCGATCAGATTGGTTACGTAGGGTTTTACCCTACGTTATAATTTTCGTCACCTTCGGTGACAAGACCTCATACCCGCGACACTTGAATCGCCAAACCTAATCATGGTGAGTTTCTCGAGAAGTCAAAGGCTCACCGGGACCGGAGAAAAGCTCACCAAGGGCGGAATTGAGCCTTAATCATGTTCGTAATTTTGCCATACGTGAACTGAACCGAAAGTAGAAATGGCAGTCGATTGGGAAAATCGTGTTTGTATCGGTAAGTGTATCGACGGAAAACGGCGATCACACTTCCGTCACCAACGACTATGAACATTTTGCGAAATAAATAGCCCCGACAAACTGCCGGGGCTACTACTGGGAGGATTTCAGTGACGGTCGACCTATTGGCGTTTGCCATCCTTTTCTCTTGAGAGAGGAGCGGATGGTGCCGGCTTTCGCTCCGCGGGCGGCTGAGGCCTCGATTCGTTCCGCGGCTGCGGTTGCGGACGAGGTTCATAACGAGGTGTCGGCTGAGGCCTTGACTCGTTCCGCGGTTGCGGCTGCGGACGAGGCTCGTAGCGTGGCTGTGGACGCGGATCGTAGCGCGGTTGCTGCGGCCTTGAATCCTCTTGCGGTCGCGAAGCCGGCGGCTGTATCTGTGGCCGCGGCACATAACGCGGTTGCGGCTGTTCACGCGGAACATCCTGCCGAGGCGTTCCGAGCGGTGCTGTCGTTCGCGTTCGCGGACGCACAGGCGTCGTCGTGTCACGCTGATCGTCGTACCGAGGCTGCGTCGGCCGCGGATTCTGGATCGTCAGCGGAGGCCTTACGACGGCTCCCGTCGGACGCGAACCCGGCTCCGGACGGCCACGCGTCGGGTCCGGCGTCAGGATGTCGCGGCCACCGAGAATGCGGTCCTTGCGGAGCGTATTATCGAGCGGAGCACGCGTCGAACGCGTTGTGGCACCCGTACGGATCGTGTCGAAATGTTCGGCTGCCGCCGGTGTCTTTACCGCCATCGGGCTCGGACGCGAACCGTTGATCTCGGTTCCCGGTGGGAGCAGAGGCGGTGTGGATGAACCTTCGCGGACGGTCTTTACGACCGACTTTGCGACTTCGAGCGGCGGCTGGATATTCGGCCGCTTGCTGCCGAACTGATCGCGGCTGACCGCGACCACGCCGGTCGTCGGCACGGTCTGGAGCGGCGGCACGTTGTCGCGTATGAATCCCGGGCCGAGAATGCCGGGCGTAGGCGACGGCGTCGGGTTTCCGCCCGTATGGCCGCCTCCGTTCCCATTGCCATTTCCGTTGCCGTTGCCGGGATAATGATTGCCACCGCCGTGGCCGCCGTAATGGCCGTTGTTCCAGTGCCAGTTGTAGTTGTAATAGTGGTAGTGGTACGGCAGCGGATACCAGCACACGTCGTTGTTGTAGATCGTCATATAGACGAGCGCCGGACGCCACCAGCTGCGGCCTGAACGGTAATATCCGTATGGAGTCCAGCCCCAATATCCGTCGAGCCAGATCCAGCGTCCGTGGTGATACGTCGCCCAGCCCCACGGCTCGTCGTTGACCCACGTCCATCCGTAAGGCGGCAGCCAACGCCACTGTCCGTATCGATACGGCGACCAGTTCGCATACGAGCTGATCGACGACGCATAGGGCCGCCAAACGTAACCGTAAGACGACGTATAGTTCCATTGGCCGTAGTCGTCCAGGTCCTCGGCGCCGTACATATCGTCGTCATAATATCTGCCGTAGTAAGAATCGGCGAGGTCGCGGTCGATCTTCTTCTGGCGATCGCCTACCCAATCGGCGAACTTGTCGTCAAAAGACCCGATGCTTGTAACGTCCGTCTCGCCCGCGTAAGCACCGGCCGTCATTATGCGTGCCTGCCGACCGGAGTAAAGCGTCATCCCGGCGGTCTGCGTATAGATGCGTGCCTGCCCGCCTTCCAAAGCGGAGACGAGCACCGCGTCGTTCTGGTCGTAGCCTGCGTCGATGCGGTAAAGGCCGTCGCGTTCGAGTGCAACGGTCGTCGAAGGTGCGTCGATCTCAAAATAACAGCGCGACTTGTCAAAATCGATGACCTTCACCGCGGCAGAACCACGCGGCACGGAGATGGCGATCCCCTGATCGCTCAAAGTCTCGATCTTCAGGCTTGCGTCGCCGTCGAGCCAAAGGTAAGTGTTGCGGTCGAACTGCACCTCAAGCCTCGCGGACTTTGAAGTAACGAGTTCATCGCCCTCGACGAGCGGCAGGTTGTCGTCCGCTTCTTCCCATTCGAGAGCGTCGCGGCGGCGTATCTGTGCGTCGCCTTTTAGCTTGCTGATGCGTGCGACGCGTGCCGTGATCTCCGGCTGGCCGCCATCACTATCCGAATAATCCTGAGCGTAAACGCCTGCGGCGAGCAGCATCAACGCCGCCGCCATTACTAAAATTTTTGCTGAGGAACGCATATATTCGTCTCCGAAAGGTCAAGGGATGTGTTCGCGGCCTAAATAGTAACCGAAAATACGCCGCTGCTATCACCTCGAAACCGCAATTTTTGTGCCGAAGCCCGTTTATTGCGGAAAATCGCGGGAATCAACGCATACGCATCCAATTTTGCAGGAAAGCGTGTAGTAAGATGGTGGCTGGCAGACGATTTGGTGCATCAAATGCCGCGTGAGGTGCAGCCTTTTTTGATCGACACGGCTATTTTTGCCCTTCGGCGTTCCCGAAGGTATTGGTGTTTAACTATGCTGAAACGAATCCTTATTTTTACGATCCTTACACTATTTACCGCTTCGCTCGCCTACGGCCAAAAGGCTTCCGGGGCGAAAAAGGCAGACCCGACGGCTCCGGTGAAGGCGGCGTTTGAGAGCCTTATGGACGGCATTCGCGAGGTCGATGCCGCAAAGGTGCTCGCGGCCTATGAGAAGAGCGACCGTATCCTGATCTTCAACAACAACGGGACGGCGACCATCGGCTGGGAGAACATAAAATCGAACACGGAATCTTCCTATCCGAAGATCAAGAACGTTACGCTCGATATTACGGGCCTGCGGGTCGAGATGCTGAGCAAGACGTCGGCTTACGTTACCTGCAAATGGAAACAAACGCAGGAATACGACGGCAAGCCAGAAAGCGCTTCGGGCAGAATGACGCTCATCTACCGCCTGATCGGTAAGGATTGGAAGATCGTCCATCGGCACACATCGCCGGACAATCCGCCCGAGACGCGGCCCGTGTTCCCATCCGAACGTGAACCAAAATAATCGAACAAAAAAGCAAGGCCGGGCGGAATCAACCGCACCGACCTGAGAGAGCCTTCGTTTAGGAAAACCTTAGTTTACGCGTGGACGCCGGCATAGGCGGGGCCGAGTTTTTCCTCATGCCCTTCTGCAAGCGAATTGACCAATTCGTAGTGGAAATAGTCGAATTTCGCCGCGACAACGGGCAGTACGCGGTTGTCGTACATTTCGCGTGACCGGTCGATCGCCTCTTTCAAGCGTTCGTAAAGGTCGCCTGATTCGCGGCCCAGTGCGACAGTCTCTTGATTGTAGAGTTTGATCTCCGAGACAAGCAGCTTCGCAAAACGGCGTGCGTCGGTGTGGAAACGGCGTTCCTCGTCATTGACCTCGACGGGCAGATCGATGTGGCGTTCGCTCAGACGGCTGCGCGGGGCTGAGAACGCAGGCTTCTCTTCCTGCGGAGCCTCAACGACCGGTGTCGGTTCGCTCGGTGTCGAGTCGAACGGTGCCGCTTCGAAGGTCGGTGCCACAGGTTCATGCACGGCTTCCTCGACCGGGACGCTCGAAACAGTTTCGAACGTGGCCGAATCATAGCTTTCGGTAACGACCTCGGGAGCTGCATCGTAATGTGATCCCTCGACCGCGTGGTGCTCGACCTCGGGTTCGACAACCGGTTCGGCCGGCTCAGCGTGGACCTCAGGGATCGAGTTCGGATCGAACGAGCTGTAGCTCGGCACGGTCTCGAAAGAATGATCGTGAACGGGTTCGTACGAAACCTCTTCGACCGCCTCTGGAGCGGTCTCTTCGACCACCTCAGCTTGTTCGGCGGCCTCTG
>JAANMW010002569.1_pt1 | contig 16108 bp, 8 predicted proteins | sample 7279671 | NCBI WGS metagenome assembly JAANMW01 (sample SAMN14094541, study PRJNA606508) | bioreactor metagenome | isolation source: A lab-scale SPAN reactor treating ammonium-rich wastewater day 247 | place: Ireland: Galway | collected 2017-09-19
CCAAGTGAAATTTGTCCCCGCGCTGGGGCGCGAGATGTTTGAGACGGCCACGAAGTTGGGGCGCGAGTTTGTCATCGCCGTTCGCGGCCAAGTCGAGGCCCGCCCCGAAGGCAACCGCAATCCCAAACTGCCGACCGGCGCGGTGGAAGTCGTCGCAGCCCGCGTGCATTTGCTCAACGAGTCCGCCTTGCCCCCCTTTGAAATCAACAACGTGGCCGAGGAGACCGCAAGCGAAGACCTGCGGCTCAAGTATCGGTATCTTGACCTGCGCCGGCCCGCCATGCAGCAGACGCTGATTCTGCGCCACCGCCTCAACAAAATCATCCACCGCTATTTCGACCGGCTCGGTTTCATCGAAATCGAAACCCCGATGCTCGGCAAGAGCACGCCCGAAGGCGCCAGGGATTATCTGGTGCCGAGCCGCGTGCATCACGGCATGTGGTACGCACTGCCGCAGTCGCCGCAATTGTACAAACAAATCATGATGGTGGCGGGTTACGACAAATATTACCAAATCGCCCGCTGTTTGCGGGACGAGGACCTTCGTGCCAACCGGCAGCCGGAATTCACGCAACTCGACATGGAAATGTCCTTCGTCGATTGCGAAGACGTGTTTCAAGTCATCGAGGGGTTGACCCAGGAAGTCTTTGGCGAGTTGATCGGCGTCAATGTCCCGATGCCGTTTCCGCGGTTGACTTACGCAGAAGCGATGCTGAAATACGGCAGCGACAAGCCCGACTTGCGTTTTGGCCTGGAGATCGTGGAACTCTCCGAATGGGCCGCCCGCACCGAGTTCAAGGTCTTTCGTTCCATTTTGGACGCCAAGGGATGCGTGCGCGGCTTGTGCGCCACCGGAGCGGCGGAACAGTTCTCCCGCAAGGGCATCGACCAACTGGAAGAGGTGGCCAAGCGGTACGGCGCGAAGGGGCTGGCTTGGGCCAAGGTGGAAGCGGCTAAACTCAATTCCCCCATCGAAAAGTTTATTCCCCCCGAGGTTCAGTCCGCCCTGCGGGAGCGGATGGGGGCCAAGGCCGGCGATTTGCTTCTCTTCGTGGCCGATCAAGAGGAGACGGTGTGCGCCGCGCTGGGCGCGGTGCGTTCGCACCTGGGCGCCCACTTGAAGCTCTTTGGTCCGCGCTCCTTCCACTTTGCCTGGGTCATCGATTTCCCCCTGCTCATGTGGGACGCGGAGGAAAACCGCTGGGTGGCCAATCACCATCCTTTCACCAGCCCGATGGATGAGGACATTCCGCTGCTCACGTCGCAGCCGGAGAAGGCCCGGGCCAAGGCGTATGACATGGTGATCAATGGGGATGAATGCGGCGGCGGCAGCATTCGAATCCACCGGCCCGACGTGCAACAGCAAATCTTCCATTTACTGGGCATCCCCGCCGAATCCGCCATGAAGCGTTTTGGCTTTCTGTTGGAAGCCCTCAAGTACGGAGCGCCTCCTCATGGAGGGATCGCACTGGGGTTGGATCGCTGGATCATGATGCTGGCGGGGCTGAACAACATCCGCGATTGCATTGCGTTTCCCAAGACGCAAAAGGCGATGGACCTCATGACCGGGGCCCCATCACCCGTGGATGCGAAGCAACTCAAGGAACTGGGCTTGCCAACACAACCCGCGCCAACCGAGGGCTGACCCCAAGGAACCAAGGGTCGGCTCTTTCTGAATGATCGATCTAACGTCGGTCGTCTTTCTTGCCATCCGCCGGAGTTGGCGCGGCGCCTTTTTGCATTTGCCGCGCAAACTCCAGATATTTGGCCAAAGGCTCCATGCCCATTTCCTTGCGGCGTTCATCGACACGCTCGGGATCTTCCATTTTCTGGGGCACGAGTTCGCCAGCGACAGTATGCAGTTGCGTGCCATATCGTTGCGGCTTGCCCTCGCCGATGAGCACGCGATCCGTGAGATAGGCGAAGTTGCTTTTCGACACTTCCCCCTGATCGAGCAGGAGTTTCATCAACTCCAGGCAGTGAGATTGGAAGGCCCGATCGTGATCGGCGTGTTGCACCAGCAGCCAGGCGTTTTGTGCTCCATCCGCGCCCACCATGGACCTGGTCGGCCAGCCATGCTGTTTGACGATTTCCTTCATCCGCTGCGTATGCTTGCGGTCGATCGCGCGTAGTTCCTTGAGGATCGCGGTCATCTCCTCGGACGAAGCAGGGCTTTGGCGCATCATCTCGATCATCTTGAACCTGGCTTTTTGATCTTCCTTGACCATGTCGCCCAGTTCCTGCCGCAGTTCAGGCTTGCTGATCGGCGCGGGTTCATCCTGCTTGGAAGCTTCCTTGGGTGGCGGGCTGCCTGGCATGATCCAAATCAACAACAACAGCACCCCGCCTGCAAATCCATTCAGCATTGCGCGTATCCTTTTCCTCAGTTCACAAGAAAATTGGCGGCCGGGCGGAGCGCTGCGTTTTACGGCCGGCCAAAATGCTGGGCCTTGACCCTTTCCAGGTACTCGCTCATCGGCGGCATGCCCAGTTCGGCCCGGCGTTTCTCCAGGTTGGCCGGGTCCTGCACGGGCAGGGGTTCGACTTTTTGTCCGCTGATTTTGACCTGGGTGCCATAAATTTGCCGCTTATTATCCAACACCAGAATGCGATCCGTCAGATAAGCCCAATCGGTCTTATTGGCTTCTCCCTTGTCCACTGCTTCCTTCAAAAGGGCCAGGCACCGTTTTTGGAAGGCTCGATCCTTGTCGGCGAAATTGATCAGGAACCAGGCGGCCGCGGCGCCATCGTAATCTGCCTTGGCAATGGACGGCCAGCCATGCTTGGCCACGATCTGCTTGAGTTTGGCGGTGTTCTTTTTCTCAACCTCCGCCATGATGCCCAACTCCGCCTTGTCGGCCGGGGTGAGGGGTTCGCCGCGCTGCAAATTTCTCTGCTTATACCATTCCATGTACCGAGCGCGGGCCTTTTGATCTTCTTCCAGCATGGCCAGCAACTCTTGGCGCAGTTCCTGGTCGACGTTGGAGGTGTCCACCTCCATTTTCGGGGGCCGATTTCCCTTGCCAGCTCCATCCAGCATCGACGGCGGCGAACAAACCATGAGCAGGCCAAGCAGCCATGCTCCAAAAACCGGGTAAAGCATGGTAAGCCCCTTTTGTCGAAGTTGAGCCTCATGGTGCTGGGCGAAGCATCACCCATTATAAGTGCTTTTGGAACCGTGCGGAAGCCAGTGTCAAAATCACAATAGCCATCGACCACAAGACCAGGCTATGCGATCCCAATTCCGCCCAACTGGCGCCTCTCAAGATCACACCACGGGAAGCATCGATCATCCAGGTGGTTGGGACGATTTGCGCCACATACCAGAAAAAGATGGGCATCGAATCCAAGGGAAAGACGTAGCCGGACAGGAAAATCGATGGGATGACCGTGCCAATGGCGATCTGCTGCGCCGCGTCGCGGGTATTCGTCTGCGTGGAAATCCACAGGCCAATCCCCAGCATCGTCAGCAGGAAAGGCATGAAGATCGCCAGGAGCGTCAAATAGAAGCCGTGGATCGGCACCTGAAAGACGATGCGCATAAGGATCGTGACGATGATAAACTCGACCGTGGTCACGACCATGTAGGGAATGAGTTTGCCGATGATCAACTCGCCGGACCTGACTGGCGTCATGAAGAGCTGTTCGATCGTGCCATTTTCCTTTTCCCGCACGATAGCGGTCGCGGACAGCGTCACGGCCATCATCTGACAGACGACGACCATCAGCCCCGGAATGAAAAAGTTGGCGCTGCGGGTGTCCGGATTGAAAAGGACTTGCGGCCGCGAATCGACCGGCATGGGGCGGTCTTGGAGCAAATGCTCCAGGGAGGCGCGGAGTGCCACGGCATTGCTCACGTTCACGGCCGTGCCGGCGATGCTCGATTCCGATCCATCCACCAGGATCAACACTTGCGCCGTGTTGCCCGAGAGGATTTGCCGCGAGTAATCCTCGGGGATCTTGATGCCGATCCGCGCCTGGCCCGAGACGATGGCGCTTTTCAGCTCCTCGTCGCTGAAGACTTCTTCCTTCAGGAGGAAGATATCGGTGTTCTTGAACTGATCGAGCAAGCGCCGGCTCTCTTGCGTCCGGGCCAGGTCGAAGACCACCGTGCGAATGCGGCGGACGTTGGTATCGATCGCAAACCCTAAGAGGAACATCTCCACGATGGGGATGAAAATGGTGAAGAAGAGCATGGCGGGATCGCGAAGCACGTGGAACAGTTCCTTCCGGGCCACGGCGTAGAGGCGCTGGGCCGACCCGAGCCAGCCGCTTTGCCGCATGAGCATCTGGCTCGAGGAACGGAAGGCCTCGAAGCTGTCGCCTGCATGGTCCGCTGCGCTCATGCTCCTCCTCCTTGGGGCGAGGTGGCCAATTGCAGTTTGCGATCTTGGGCCTTGGACAGCGAAACGAAGACGTCCTCCAGCGTGGGTTCCGTCTCGATAACGGTCAAGCGGGGGTCGTCCAGTCCCAGGTCGCGGAGCGAAGCCTGGGCGTCGACCAGCGCATGAATGGACAACCCGAAAAGCGTCGCTTCATGCACGCCCGGGCGCTCCTTCATCTGGGTGAAAAGCGAGGCCGACTCGATCCCTGAAATTTCCAGCCAGCGGCTGCCCGGCGGCGTCACGCCTTCCATCTGCTTCAGTTCATGCGGCGTGCCCAGGGCGAGCATCTCGCCGAGATAAATGTAGCCCACTCTGGCACAACGCTCCGCTTCGTCCATGTAATGCGTGGTGACGAAGAGCGTAATGCCTTCCGCGGCCAGGCGGAACAGGAGGTCCCACAGATCGCGCCGCGCCACGGGATCCACGCCCGCTGTCGGCTCGTCGAGAAACACCAAGCGGGGGCTGTGAATCAACGCACACACCATCGCCAGCCGCTGCTTCCACCCTCCCGACAACTTGCCCGCCTGGCGATCGAGATATGGTTCCAATCCGGTCAATTGAATCAGCTCATGCTTGCGCTGCTGGGCCAAGGCCGGCGGCAACCCATAAATCCCCGCATAGAAATCCATGTTCTCCCGCGCGGTCAGGTCCTGATAGAGAGAAAACTTCTGCGACATGTAGCCGATGCGGCCGCGGATGCGTTCGGCGTCGGTGCGCACGTCTCGGCCAAAGACAAAGGCTTCTCCCTCGGCAAAGGAAATCAGCCCGCATAAGGCCCGAATGAGCGTCGTCTTGCCAGAGCCATTCGGACCGAGCAGGCCGAACACTTCCCCCGGCCCCACGGTTAGACTCACGCGATCGACCGCGGTGAAACTGCCGAAGCGGACGCTCGCTTGGCGAATGTCGATGACCACGCCGCTTCCCGAAGGGGACGGTGCGTTGCGCGTTGACGGGGTTGGCGTGAGGGTCATCGCTGGGGGCTTTCCGGATCAGCAAATCGAAGCACGCATCCAGCCCTTTATGGTTCGAAGGATAAAACCACGTTGGCCGCCATGCCGGGCTTGAAGATGGCCACCGCCTCTGGCTCGGTCAGCGTGACCTTGACGAAAAAGACCTGGTTCTTGCGCTCCTCGGGGCTTTGAACGTTTCTCGGCAAGAATTCGGCGATGGAAGCGATATGGGTGACGCTGCCCTTGAACGTTCGGCCAGGATGGCTGTCGATGGTCACCACGGCTTCTTGATTCTTCTTGACCTTGCCGAGCTTGGTTTCAGGGACGAAGACCTTGATCCAAACATCTTCTGTCTTGAGGATTCTCACGACCGGTTGATTCGGCGCTACCAAATCGCCCGCGCGGACGGCCACGACTTCCACATAGGCCACGGCAGGCGACCGCACAACGGCCTCTTCGCAGTCCGCTTCGATCTGCTGCAGTCGGCCGCGCGCTTCCTCCACCTGGGCCAGGGCCAGGTCAATATCCTCTTGTCGGGTGCCCTTTTTCAGCAGTAGATATTGTGCCTCCAGCTTATCCGCCTCCGATTGTGCTTCGAGGATATCTTCTTCTCGGCTGCCCGTGCGGTACATGTCCCAGCGAGCGTAGGCGGCATTGCGGCGGCTCTCCGAGCGGCTCAGTTCCGCCCGTGCCGCGTCCAGTTCCTTCTTCGTGACCGGCACCCCCGCTTGCCGAGCCGCCAGAAGCACTCGTTCCATCTCCTCCCGGGCCAGTTTCACGTCCGCTTCGGCACTTTCCAATTCGCTCTGAGCCTGTTTGATCTCCTCATCCCGCCAGCCGCGCTTTGTGCGTTTTAATCGAGCCTGGGCCGCTTCCCATGCCGCCTTGGCCGCAAGAATCTCCTCCTCGCGCGGTCCACTTTTGGCCTTATCCAGTTGTGCCTGGGCTGCCTGAAGACGTGCCTCGGCTTGCTTGCGCTGCGCCAACAGTTCGGGAATGGCGATGCGAACGAGGACTTGCCCGGGCTGCACCGTTTGCCCTTCGAACACCTCCACGGCTTCCACCCGGCCGCCGATTTTGGATCCGAGCCTGATCTCTTGCGACTCAACGAACCCGGAGAGGTAAAGTTTGTCCTGGCCGTTGTAGGTGAAATGGAGATAAGCCCAGCCACCGCCCGCCAAGGCTGCCAAGATCAGACTAACAAAGAGGATTCGACGCATGGAGCAACCTTGAAGCAAAGGACGCGGACAGATCAAGCTTCTCTTTTATCATAGCAAATTAGCCTGCGAAAATTGGGCTGAGTTAGCATTCGAAGAGCGAAAGGGAAGCATCAGGAGTCAGAAATTCTCTTTGGAACCGTTTGGCTTTGAAAGCTGCTCCGAACGCGGGGCAAGTCCTGCTGAAAGAGTGGCTCTACCGCTCACGGCAGGGGTACAATAGCATGCTTGACCGAACCGTGAACGAAAGCATGATGAGCAGGCGCTGAAGGATGCCTATGACTTCGCATTCCCCCTCCTGGCCCTGGTGGATCAAGCTCCTTTGGCAACTGGTTGCCCTGTTCATCTTTTATTCATGGGGGCACAACTTCGTCCAGATCATGTGCATAGATCATGAGCAAATGGACTTCGTCCAAGAATGGGTAGCCGCTCGCAATTGGCTCACCGGTTCGCCTGTTTACGAAGAACATGCAACGTGTCTGCCAAAACATCTGCCCATTTTCGATCAGGGATTAAAACGCGAAGAAATGCGCGTCCAATACAACGCCCATCCGCCAACTTCGGTTTTGCTCGGCTTGCCTCTCGGACTCATGGACTATCGCTGGGCGTTGTTGACCTGGAACATCTTCTCCCTAGGCCTCATCTTGCTCGCTCTGTTGCTCTGCTGCCGCGGGCTTGAACTTGATGTGCCTGCCTGGCTTTGGTTGCCCTGCTTGGCTCTGCTCATTATCTACAATCCGCTCCGGCAGCAAATCGCACAAGGGCAGCTCAACGGCGTCCTGTTGCTGCTGATCACCTTCGCCTGGCTGGCCAGCCGATCGCACCGCGCTTGCTGGACTGGCGTTTGGCTTGGCCTGGCAACGGTGATCAAGTTAACGCCAGGATTCTTGTTCCTTTACTTTGTGTTGCGAGGGCAATGGTGGAGCGTCGCTGCGGGACTGGCCATGATCGTGACGGCGACGCTCCTGACGATTCTGGTGTTGGGAGTCGAAGCGTATCAGGACTATCTTCAGAACGTGCTTCCGAGCTTAAACACTTTTCGGACGGACAAAGCGAATGCATCGGCGTGGGGATTCTGGAAAAGGCTTTTCATCGGCAGCCCCGCGGAGGGTATTTTGCCTTGGATGGCAAAGCCAGGGATCGCCTGGCTGGGTGTGCTTCTCACCGCTGGCTGCGTGATCGGGGCCATCGCCAGCAGGACGTCTCCGCAGCAAACCCCCGCGCAGGCGGATGCATCGTTTGCCATGACGGTGACGGGAATGGTGCTCCTTTCTCCGATTTCCTGGGATCATTCCCTGATCCTGCTCTCCCTGCCCCTGCTTTGGCTTATGAAACAAATGCGCCAGGACCATGGGATCAACCGCCTGTCGGTGTTTCTCATTGTGTTCCTGTTTTTCATCAATCACAAAGCCCTGCGGGTGCTGCATGAAGCGGATGGCGTTTGGCCCATGATGATGGGTCCGCAGTTCAGCATCGGCGTCCTGAGTGTGCCGTTCTACGCGGTCCTGCTGATGTTCGTGCTGCAGTTTCAACGAAGCGGCCAAACAGCGGCAGTTCAAGCAGTGCGGCCGCGGCCAGGTTAAGCCCGCAAGGCGGATGCGAGAAGGGGCCAATGGTTCGTGCTGTGTGCTCAGGCGGCGGCTATTTGGCCGGTTGAAAGAGGTTCACGGGAATCTTTTCCGTGGCCGAGGGGAAGGGAATCCCGAGTGCCTGAGCCAGAATCACCGATGCCGCCAGAGGCGTGGTCGGGTCGGAGCGGATTTGGGCTTGGAAGTTGCCGCCGAGCAGCATCAGGGGAACGTGCGTGTCGTAAGGATGGGGCGAGCCATGGGTGGTCCCCGTCAACCTGGAGCTTGCGAAAAAGTAAGGCTGACAGACCACCATGACGTCGCCGCTGCGTTCCGGGTGAAAGGACTCCAGCACCTTGGCGAAGTAAGGATCGCCAAGCGGGGCGTCGCCATCCTTCATCTCCGCGGCCGTATAGGTGGCGACGACGTGTGGCTGCGATTTGAGGAAGTTGGCTAGTTCAGATTGCACTTTCACCTGATCCAGCCCGCTTGACTGGATCAAGCGATGATGAAGGTAGAAATCATAATTTTCCACGCTCTCGATCCAGCGGCTCTTCTCCGTGCCGCCAAAGACTTGCCGCAGATGGACCTCGGCGGCTTTACGGATTTCCGAAAGGGAGATGCGACCGGCTTCGCCCTGTCCCTGGCGGCGGGCCATCTCGGGCAGCGGGCACACGCCATGGTCCGAGGTGAGGGCGAGGACATAATTCCCCCGGCCGACGTGTTCGTCCAGGAAGCGGAACAGATCGGCGAGCAGCAGGTCGGTGCGGAGCGTGACGTCGAGCACTTCCTGGGAATCCGGTCCCCAGCAATGACCGATGGGATCGTTGGCGGAAAAGCTGATGGCGAGGAAATCCGGATCGCTCCGCCGTCCCAATTGTTCCTCAAGGATCGCCTTCTTGGCTAATTCGAGCAGTAATTCATTGGCGAAGGGGGAGTTGTAGAGCGCGGCATAGTATGCCTTTCCGGGCTTGGGCAGTTCGCCGGTCATGGGATGCGGGAAGGTCCGGCCCTGGCCGTAACCTGTCGCTTCCTCGGCCACCTCATCAGGTCCGCTGTGGCGCACATAGTCGACGTCGTCGCGGAGTCTCGTCCAATCCTTGCCGAACCAAAAGTCGACACGCCGACTGTCGTTGAGGGCTTTCACCCAGGGGTGAAGCTCTTCGCGGTAGAACGTGGAGGTGATGAAATCCCCCTCGGCTTCATCAAACCAATAGACGGCGTCCGCCTTTTGTCCACCCGCCAGGATGGCACCGCGATCCTTCATGGAAAAGGCGGCCACTCTGCCCCGGCCTTGGGTGTGCCGTTTCAGTTCATCGGCCAAGGTGGGTGCGAGCAGCCTTTCGGGGCTGCCATAACCTCGGCTTTTCTTCGCTCCTTCGCGGCTAAGCGGCACGCGCATCGGCCGCTCCGTCGACGCACAATAGACGGACTTGGCCTGGGCGCGGTCGTACCATTCATTGCCGATGACGCCATGGACCCGCGGCGGGCAGCCCGTGGCCACGCTGGCATGCCCCGCGCCGGTGACCGTGTTGGCGTAAGGGTAATGGCACTGCGTGAACATCACGCCCTCGCGGCGGATGCGATTGAACCCATCGGGGCCAAACAACTCGCGCCAACGATCGGGATAGTCGCCGCGAAGCTGATCGATGACGATGAGCACGGCCAGCTTCGGTGAAGCGGAAGGTTCCTTGCCGCCGTCCGCCTGAACGGGCGGTTCGGGCCAGATCCAGGTTCCCAGGGCCAGGAAACAGCCGACCACAAAGAATCCCGCCCATCGCCCCATCGCGGCCCTGGCATGCATGTCATGAATCCTCAAACGCTGTGTGTCACGAACCGGGTTGAACCAACATCAAGTGAACGGCAAGTCCCAGGAATGCGGAGTAGATCGATGCTCATGGTTGATTCTATTTCGGTAGGGCAAGCTGGCTTGCTGTTGCCCCAAGCTTCTCTTATTATTCACATACCCGCTCCAAAAGCGAGCGGTCCTTGTCAATCTGTATCGACGGCATGGACCGAATCAGCCCTCGTGGCCAAGAAACCCATCGGCCCGATTCGCTCCGTTGGCGCAAGTGCCCATTCTCCCCGTCGTTCATGGATGAGTTGGCCCAAGAAGGCGTTTTCTCCGAAAGTGAAGGATCCTGCCATGTCACGTTTCCATTGGATTATGGTGCTGCTGAGTGGGTTATCCCTTTGGGCCGCAGGTTGCGAAAAGTCCAAGCCCGCCCCAACGACCGCTCCCCAAGGCACGACCGCGACCACCGCCGAGGCCGCCGCCCCCCAGGATGCTTCACATGACAACGCCCTGCATCAGACCGACTTTGGCCCCATGGCCGGTCTGGGCTACATGTATTCGTCCCAGGAAGCGGAATACCACCAGGCGATGCTCTCCGGCCTCGCTGCCATGGCCGAACGCAAATATCCTGAGGCCCTGGCCGAGTTCGAGAAAGCGAAAAAGGCCCAGGACACCGACAGCGTCCGGCTGCAGATCGACAAGGTGCGGGTGCTCATCGCCCAGCAGACCACTTTGCAAACCACGCTTCAGGACATCGAGGCAATCCTACACCAGGGCCGAGCCGAAGAGGCCTCCAAGCTGGCTACCCAGGCCCTCGCGCAATTTGGCACCGTGGACGATACAGGCCGGCTCATGGTCCTCAAACGGCAGGCCGACGCCATGTGGGCCAGCCAGGCCGACCAACAGCAGCGCAAACAGCGACTCCGGGCGGAAATCGAACAAGCGCGCAAGGAGGACAACCTGCGGGCGCTGCTCCTGGCCTACGAACAATGGTTGACCCTGGAGGATGATGCCGAAACACGCCGCAAGAGCGCGGAACTTCGCCAATCCCTCACCACTTACGACGACCTGCGGCAGCGGGCCGCCGAATTGAGAAAAGACCCGCAACAATGGGAGCAAGCCTTGGCCCTGCTGCAGGAAGCGGCCAAGGCCTGGAACACCCCGCTCGTTCGGGATGAGATCGCCGATTGTCAATTGGCCATCCAGAGCCGCCGCGATCGGCTCAGCGTGGCCGACTTCGAAGTGCGCGGCGACGTGGGCTTCCCCATGGCCGGACCGACGCTGGCCGATGAACTCCTGCCCCATTTCAAAAGCCGCTTCGACCTGGTTGAACGCAGCCAACTGGCCAAGGTCATGGCGGAATTAAAGGTCGAACCCCACGGCCTGATTGATCAACAAGAGCAACGCTCCGAAGTGGGCCGAATGGCTCAAATCAAATATCTTGTCGTCGGCAGCTTGGCATCTCTAAACGGCCTGCTAACCGTCAACGCACGGTTGGTCGAAGCGTCGTCGGGCCTGATCGTTCAAACCGGTCGCGTCACCGCGCGCAACAGCCAGGAATTGATGCAACGGCTGCCTGAATTGGCCCAGCAACTGCTCATGACCGATGAGGAAAAGTTGGCCTATCAACAGCGGCTCCAGGCCGACGTGCCCCCGCCGGTGCCAGTCGAGGAAGCCTTGAAGGAACTACCGCCGCTTCAACCCCAGGCGCCGCCCCCTCCCCCCATCATCACCACCGCGGCTAAGCCGCCCGCGTTCGGCAACTTGCGGATCGATGATTTTCAGCGGCTTCCTCCGCCTCCGCCGCCCGGACAGGTCGTGCCGACCACGTCCCTGTCGGTGCCCCTGGCGCCATCGCTGCAACAGCGCCTGTTCGCCCTGCAGATCGAACTGGGTGAAAACCTGTTTCGCCGCGGCCACTATCAGGAAGCCATGTTCCATTTTGAACTGGCGCAACAGCTTGGCCCTACCCGCATGGACATCGAAGCGCGCATCGCGGCTTGCCGGCCCCATCTGCCGCCGCCGGTGGTCATCATTCAGCCGGTGCCGCGGCCGCCGATCTACCGCGAACGCATCGCCATTCTCAACTTCCTTATCGTCGGCGACCCTCGGGTCGTGCCGCCGGGGCTGAGCGGCTGGACCCCGGAGCGCCTGGCGCCTTATTTCAGCCCGCCTTTCGACGTCTTCGATCAAGGGCAATTGTTCTGGTACATGACCCGGCTGGGGCTGAACGTCTACGACGTGATGAACAATCACGCGGCCCGCCGCTGGTTGGCCCGCGCTTTGCGGGTGCGTTATTTCGTCTTCGGCGTAGTCCAACAGACCAACAGCTACACGGTCACCACCCACATGGTGGACGCGGAATTTGGCTATGAAGTCGGCCGGGGCAAGATTTTTGTCCGCAGTCAGTTCGAGCTGAAGCTGCGCTTGGCCGAACTGGCGCGTCTGACCCTGCTGGGGCCGACCGAACGCATCCGGCTGCAGCAAGAGGCCATTGCCCGGGAAGCCGCTCTTCTGGAAGCCCAACAAGCCATGAACGGCGGACAATGGGTCGTGGCCGTCGAACTTTTTGGCCGCTTGAAGAAACGCTATCCCTTCGACGTGCAAATCACCTTCATGAGCCAGCAAGCGGAGCAGCGTGCCTTGCAGGCTCAACTCGAACTGCAGCGGCGGCAGGAATGGGAGCGTCAGCAAGCGCTCCACGCCGAGCGAGCGCGCCGCCAGGCGGAGTTGGCCCTGGCCGCCGAAGCCGCGCGGCGGCAAGCCGCGGCCCAAGCCGCCATGGCCGAAGCGGAGCGGCAACGCTTGCTCCAGCAGCGGCAAGCCGCGTCGCAACAATTGCTCATCCAGGCGCGCGTGGCCCTGGGTCAGGCCAACTTCACCATCGCCATTCAGCAATTCGAGAGCGCCGCCGCCCTGCATCCCTCGGAGGCCATCCTGCTCGAACTGGCGCAGGCGCGCGCCCGGGACGAGGAACTCCGGCGGCAGCGAACCTTGCAGGAGATGGCCCGCCGCGATCAGGAGCTGCGCCGCCAGCGGGAACGCGAACTGGCCGATGCCCGGGCCCGCCATGAGGAGGAGCGCCGCCGCCGCGATCAGGCGGAGCGCGACCGCCTGCTGGAATTGCAAAACAACCAGCGCGCGGCTTATCAACGCTTGCTCGATGACTCCCAGTTGGCCATGGCCAAGGGCGAATGGGCCGCGGCCGTCAGCTTCCTGCAATCGGCCCGACAGCTTCAGCGCACCGACGAGGTCGAGCGGCTTCTCAACCAGGCGCTGATGGAGCAGGCGCGGGCCTCCGCCAAAGCTCAGGACGCGGCCAAGCTCGCTGAACTGGAGCGCAAGCTCGCCGAGGAAAAGGCCAAGCGCAAGGCCGCCGAGGAGTTGGCCAAGCAGAACGAACAGCTTTATCTGGCGGCGCTCGAGGCCGCCCGCAAGGCCGAGCAGGAACAGCAGCACGAACTGGCCCTGGCCAAATACGAGGAGGCCGGCCGCCTGTTCAAGACCGACCACGTCCTCACCGGCATGGAGCGCAACCGCAAGGCCCTTCAGACCCGGCAGCAGGAGCAAGCGGACAGGCAGCGCCGCGAGCAGCAGGAGCAGCGCCGCCGCGGCGAACTTACCCGGCTCAAGCAGCAAGCACAGCAAGCCGAGGCGCAAAAACAATTCGAGCAGGCCCTGCAAAGCTATGAGGAAGCCTTGAAATTGGCGCCCGGTGATGTGGAGCTATTGACCGGTCAGAGCCGAGCGCGCATTGCCCGCGATCAATCCCTGGTGGAGAAGCGGCTCCACGAAGCAGCCCGGCACAAGGAGGCGCGTGCCGCCGAATTGAACAAGCTCGCGCGGTCCAGCATCGCCGCCAAGCAGTTCGACGCCGCCGAAGCCTACATCGAGGAATTGAAGAAAACAGCACCCCAGGATCCAACGCATCCTCTATTAGTGTTGGAATTGGAAACCGCCCGCAAACGCCAGGAGGCCGAACTGGCCAAGGCCAAGGCTGACGAAAAGGCCAAGTCCGAAGCGGAACGGCGCCGGCAAACTCAGATAGCCGAGGAGGAGCGCCGCAAGCAAACCGAGCAGCTCAGCCGCTACCTCGCCCAAGCCGACCAGGCACTCCTGGAGGGGCAGTTCGAATTGGCCCAGACCTATATCCAAGAAGCCGCCAAACTGGCCCGGACCGACCCGCGCATCGGTCAAATGCAGCGCAAGTGGGAACAGGCCAAGCGCACCGCCGATCTGGCCAAGGCCAAGGCGGAAGCCGACGCCAAGACCAAGGCCGAGTCGCGGAAAAAGGAGCACGAGAAGCAGTATGAAGATTTGATGCGAGCCGGCCGCGAAGCGCTCAGTCAGAAGAACTATCAAGACGCCGTGAACAATTTCAAGGAAGCCTTGAAGCTGTTCCCGAACGATGGCGATGCGTCTCTGCTCTTAGGGATGGCCGAGAAATACCATCAAGCCGAAGTCGTCGCGACGGATCGGGAGAAGCGCGAAGCTGCTGAAAAGGCCAAGGCCGAAGCCGACGCCAAGGCCAAGGCCGACGCGGAAGAGAAGGCCCGGATCAAGGAGCGCGAGGAAGCGAAGGCCCGCGAGGAAGCCCGCGTCAAGCAGGAATTGCAGCAGCGGCGCTCGCAATCCCAGGCCCAATTACGGCTCGGCCGCACTGCCATGAACGAGGGCCGCTTCGAGGACGCCATGCGCGCTTTTCAGGAAGCCTTGCGGCTCGATCCCACCAACGAGGAAGCCACGACTCAATTGGCCTTGGCCCGGCAGCGCAACGAAGCGAGGAAAAAGGCCGAGGAAGAAGCCGCATCGAACCAACAACAAGATGCCGCCAAGAAACAAGCGGAGTTGCAAGCCGCCCTCAAGGCCGGCCAGGACGCCATGGCCGCGAAAAGGTACAACGATGCGATCAAGGCATTTGAACAGGTTTTGAAGATCGACCCGAACCACACGGAAGCCAAGTTCCGCCTGAACCTGGCGCGACAGTTGGCCAAGGAGCCGACCCGTCCAGTCGACACCAGCCCCGCGGGAAAGGATGATGCGGCCAAAAAGCAGGCCGAGTTCATGAGCCACATGCGGGCCGGGGCCGCCGCCTTTGCCGCCAAGAAGTACGAGGAAGCGGTCCAGCATTACACGGCCGCCGTCCAACTCAACCCCCGCGATCCGCTGGCCAACCGCGCCCTCAACGATTCCAAGAAGGCCCTTGAGGATTCGAAGAAGAGGCCGCCAGGCCAGCCCACGCAGCCAAGCCGACCCGACCCTCGGCCACCGGTTGGCCCCGCTCAGGGTCAAAATCCCAATCAAGCAGAATACGCCAGGCAGATGCAGCTAGGTCAGCAAATGGACCGGCAACGGAAATGGGCCGAAGCCATCGCCGCGTATCAGGCTGCTTTAGCTGCCGTCCCCAACGATCCGCGCGCCAAAGCCGCTCTAAACATGGCCGAGTTCAACCAGTTCATGCAAACCGGCCAACAGTTCATGCAGGAAAGAAAGAATGCAGAAGCCGTGAAGGCTTTCGAGGCCGCTCTCGTTCGCATCCCCAATCATCCCGAAGCGACGCGTCGGCTGCAGGAAGCCAAGCGTGGACGGTAGACCGATCAACTTTTCCTACTGGCGACTCAACCGGTCGAAGAAGGCATAAACGTCGGGCAAGGCCACCTGAACGATGGCCAGGTGTTCGATGCGCGGGTACTCGCGGTATTCGACGGTTTTAACGTCGGCTTTCTTCAGGGCGTCCGCTAATCCCTGAGCGCCGCGGTAGGCGAAATCCTTGTCGCCAATGCCGACAAAAAAGGGCAAGGATTTCATCGGTTCTTGAACCCGAATGGCCCTGCCGCCACCCAGGGCGGCAATGCCCGCGAACGAGCGCGGCGACTGGCCGGCCGCAGTCAAGGCCGCCGCGGCGCCCATGGAATGGCCCACGACGAAAACGCGCTGGCGGTCAACGGGGTACAGGGCGTCGATGGCATCAATCAAGCCCGCTAAGTTCATGCCCAGGCCGACGCGCGGCGCCGCGAAAAGCCAGCCCCGCTCGCCGGCCAGCCGCGCCGCCAGACCATGGCCGTAGGTGTCGAAAAACATGTTTTCACTACCGCCAGCGCCATGCAGGGCCAGGACCAATGGGAGCGGCTTGCGCTCCCGCGCCGCCGATGGTGCCTGTAACCGAACCTGAACGGGAGACGATGCTTGAGGC
>JAANMW010002570.1_pt1 | contig 16106 bp, 20 predicted proteins | sample 7279671 | NCBI WGS metagenome assembly JAANMW01 (sample SAMN14094541, study PRJNA606508) | bioreactor metagenome | isolation source: A lab-scale SPAN reactor treating ammonium-rich wastewater day 247 | place: Ireland: Galway | collected 2017-09-19
CTTGAGGACCGACGAATGTATGTTAGCTACGAACGCACTAACTGCGGAACTGATCGTTGATAGTGCATTGGCGGCCCCAAAAGCTCGTACTTGCAGTAGAAAACAATGACCGGACCGATAACATACGCCGATGCGGGCGTTTCAATAGACAAAGCGAACCAGGCGGTCGCGAAGATCCGCGAATATGCTCGTTCGACATTTAACGAACGGACGCTGACCGAGATCGGCAGCTTTGGCGGGATGTTCGCCGGAGCTTTCCCGAATATGGCCGAGCCGATTCTCGTTGCTTCGGCGGACGGCGTCGGCACGAAGTTGAAACTTGCCTTCGAGACCGGCATTCACAACACGGTTGGTGCTGACCTCGTGAACCACTGCGTTAACGACATTCTCGTTCAGGGGGCGCGGCCGCTCTTTTTCCTGGATTACTTTGCCACGGGAAAACTCGAACCCGACGTGACCGCTTCGGTTGTTGAGGGAATGGCCCGAGCCTGTAAAGAAAACGGCTGCGTTCTGCTCGGCGGCGAAACTGCCGAAATGCCGGACTTTTATCCGCCGGGCGAATACGACCTCGCGGGTTTTATCGTCGGAGTCGTCGATAAGCAAAAGGTCATCGACGGCAAATCCATCACGCCCGGCGATGTCGTGCTCGGCCTGCCATCGACGGGCCTGCAGACGAACGGCTATTCGCTCGCACGCAAGCTTTTCTTCGAGGTTGGCGGCTACACGCCCGATTCGTACATCGACGAACTTGGCTCCACCGTCGGCGAAGCCTTGCTCGCAACTCACGCATCATTTCTGCCCGAGATCGGCCCGCTACTGGATGGCAAGATGGATGCGGACAAGAGTGTCCGCGTTCCGCTCATCAAGGGCCTTGCACACATCACGGGCGGCGGTTTTCTCGAGAATATTCCGCGTATCCTGCCCGAAGGCGTCTCGGTCGAGATCAAACGCGGCTCATGGCCCGAACCGCCCGTCTTCGGCGTGATGCAGCGGCTCGGCAACGTCTCGGATCAAGAGATGTTCCGCACCTTCAACATGGGCATCGGCATGGTCATCATTTGCTGCGAAACCGACCAAGAGGCTATCTCGTCTAGCATTGGCTCGTGCATCAGAATAGGGCGAGTTGTTATTGGTGATCGGACAGTAAAGGTTTGAGGTAAATATGGCTACATACTTGCTTACCTGGAACTCGGACCCAGAGGTTTGGTGGGGAAATAACAAACACATTGCTGAAATAAAAAGGACTGGTTTCGTTCGCGGGAACTGGAGTTCTGGAAAGCGCAATACCATTCGGAAAGGAGACCGATTGTTCTTGATGAAACTTCGTAAGAACCCGCGCGGAATAGTCGCATCTGGCATAGCAGAATCCGCCTCTTACGTAAGTGGCCACTGGGAGCCGGAATTGGCAAAAGCTGGAAAAGAGGCGAATTATGTTGACATCAGATTTGACGTGATTCGGGAAGTCGACAAGGTTTTTCCAATCGAAGTGCTAAAGGCGGACAAGATTCTCAAGAAAATGAACTGGAGTCCGATGGCATCCGGCATCAGGATCGAACAAGATGTTGCGGCGGAGCTTGAGGTCCAGTGGAGTAGGTTTGTTAAGAAGCCGGGCTATTCTCAAAATCTCTATCCCGACGAGGTCGATAGGCGCGGACACTACGTAGAAGGCGCCGTGAAGACAGTTAAGGTGAACCAGTATGAAAGGAGCGGTGCGGCCCGGGATGAGTGCATCCGCCATTATAAGCCGGTTTGTGCCGTATGCAAGTTTGATTTTGGTGTCGTGTACGGCGATATCGGCCTAGGGTTTATCCACGTACATCATCTAAAGCCGCTATCAGAGATCAAGGGCGAGTACGAGCCGGATCCAACGAAAGACTTGATACCAGTTTGTCCAAACTGTCATGCAATGATCCACAGAAAGGTCCCCGCTCTCTCGATCAACGAGTTGAAAAAGATCGTAAAAAAGCATTCGAAGAAACGGTAAACTTCTACCGGCATTTCCTAAGTCAACTCCTGCCTTTTAGAGCGCGCCACATGAGCGGTAGCACCGCAGGTTTACTGGCTATTACGGTTCAATAGGATCAGTTTTGCGTTACTTTCCGCTGGTACTTCCAGATCTCGTGGTCCAGCATCCGTGGTGTTAGTAGTGGATAGCTTTTCCTCAAGTGTTCGCAGGAGGCTGTTAGGAGGTCCTGAGCTTCATCGGAAGTTACAGTACGGCTTAACGCCGACTCAAGGAAACGTAACACCATACGGTCGGGCTTAATGAATTCGGCCGACCCGGCAAGCATCCAGAAGTACCGGAGTGAGATGCCGCTTTTCTGGCCGGGAATACCTCGAATGGAATCCTCCAAAGCCTTGGTCTGTGCAGCTGCCGGTATGTCCTGCAAATACTCGACACGATGCTCGCGAAGCACGGCCGCAAAGCGGGAAACAGCTTCTGCCTTCAAGATCCCGTTTCGGGTCGAGGTTCGCTGTCGGTTCTGAAAGACATCAATGGCAATCTCTTGATGCCCGAGTTTGTTTAACTTATCGCAAAAGGAGCTGATCGACTGTTGTTCGGCCTGCGAGGGGAGCATCGTGCGATCCGAACGGAAGGGTTCGATACCGCACCAATCACAATATCTGGACACAACCTTCTGCACACTTTTGTATCGAACGCCGATAGAAAAGACCGCGTCGATCACGCAGAGAGGAAGGCTTTGATAGAAGAACTCATCACCCAGATGTGCTGATGATAATGGCAAGGTTCGAGCAGCATAGCTCGCGATCTGCTCACTGTCACTGCTCATATTCAAAGCTCTAATAGTGAAATCTTGCTTGCAGGAAATTTATCCTTTCCTCCGACACGCGGTAGAGCAGCCTGTGTTCTTTTGTTATTCGACGAGACCAGATATTGGGCCCGATGTGACGCATGGGTTCGGGTTTTCCGATACCGGAGAATGGGTCGCGCATAACGGCTTCGACCAGCTCGAATATGCGAACCAGAGTTTTTCGATCGGTCTGCAGCCAGAATCGCAGGTCCTCTCGAAACTCCTTTTCGAATACAGAATCGCGGCTTCTATTTCCGCTCATCTTTCTCGATGCCGAACTCCTTTCGGAGCTCGTCGATGGATGAAGGTTTGGTAGTGCCAGATTCAGCCCTTTTGATCGCTTTCATTAGGCGCTGCGCATTCTTTGGCGAACGCAGCAAATACAGGCTTTCGAGAACGCTGTTAAGCTCGTCAGCACTGATCAATGCCACTTTTTCGTGTCCGCGGCGAGTAACGACGATCACCTCACGGTCATCCGTCACGCGATCAAGAACAGACGCCAGATTATTCCTCGCTTCGCTATAGCTTATCTCAACTGACATAATACAACCTTACTCTTGGACAATATTGTTGTACAACTCGTGAGTGTTGTCAATCAAAATCGTTATGCTCGATCTGATTGCTCGGGTTTGCGATAGTCCGCGGGTTTTAGCTCACCGGTTTCTGTTCGGATTAGAGTTTCTGCGCCAGCGACGATGTCGGTATTCTGTGCCGATACGCAAAGCCAACGGTCATCTTGCTTGCGGACGACAAAGGTGAAGACTGTTTGCCGTACGCCTGCGGCATTCTCCCGAGGCGTCTGACCGGAAAGCGTCATTCTTACGTGGAGAACGGCGACATCGTTTGCCAACGTCTTAACCTTCATGCGACCGGCACGAAGCGTCGAGTCATTAAAGATCACCTTCAGCCCGTAGTCGTGTGCCTTAAAGATCGCGTGACGGTCTTCCCACCAAAGGCCGACGACATTAATGAAATCAGCGTCTGCCTCAAACAGCTCGGCCAAAAGGTCTGCCCGTCGGTTGTTCCAGTTCTCGACGAAAAGTCGTGGTACATCCTCCGGGCTTTTGGCTACGTTTGTCATTTCGGTGTTTAGATGACTCAGACAAAGATCATTTCCCGTTTGTGTGGGTTTTGACCCAGGCAACGTAGCGATCCATCCATTTTTGGAGGAAGTCGCGACTGGCGTCGCCGATGGAGCCGTCGTCGTTGAACATACCTTCGCGGTGGTGCAGGAAGAGTTCGGGCTGGCCGAGTGTCGGGACATCGAGGTACGCGAGACTGTTCCGCAGATGCTGCTGCGCGAGTGCGGTTCCGATCGCACCGATCGAGACGCCAAGTACGCCCGCAGGTTTACCGCTCCAGGAATTATCGCCGTATGGCCGCGAGGCGTGGTCGATCGCGTTCTTTAGAACGCCCGGCATAGAGCGATTGTACTCGGGCGTTACGAACATCAGGCCGTCCGCGGCGGCGACCTCGGCCTTCAGCCGTTTGACGGGAGCTGCCTGGTTCGCGTCATCGTCCTGGTTATAGAGCGGCAGGTCGCCGATCTCAAGCTGTTTGAATGAGAACTCGGGCGGTGCAAGCTGTGCGATGCCCGTTGCCAATTTCCTGTTTAACGAATCCTTGCGAAGACTGCCGACGATAACGGCGATGTTGTATTTATCCATTTTGCCTCTTTCGGCGTGGGTCCGACTGTGCGGTTGAGGGTCGCGGGGGCCGGCCACGCATTTACATAATAGTTTGTATCTTTATGTTGGCACTTTGCGGCATTGGAAACAACCAGTAAGGTTACCGTCCCTTGTCTGCGGCACATGGGCCACGCCTTCCCTTTTTACGCAGCCGGTTGATTTCCTGTACAATTCGCCGTATGAAAATTCGCACACCCCTGGCAACCTTCTTCATTGTTCTGTGCTTTTCCGCTGTGGCGTACGCCCAGACGGCCCAGCAGTATTTTGACGCGGGGTTAAAGCATTATAAGAACAAGGATTACGCTCGGGCGATCGAAAGCTACACTGCTGCAATACGGCTCGAACCGGGCTCGACGGCGGCGTGGTACAACCGCGGGCAGGCATATTACTTTCTCGGCAACTGCATAGCAGCGGTCTCGGATTATTCGAACGCGATCGCACGCGATGCAAAGAATGTGAATGCGTATTTCCAGCGCGGCCTTTGTAAGAAAAGGCTTGGTCAGATCGCCGCCGCAGTCGAGGACTATACAACAGCGATCGGATTGTCGCCGACGGACGCAACGATCTGGTACAACCGCGGCATTTCTCGCAAAGAGCTGGGCTCTGACGACCTCGCGATCGCCGATTACAGCGAGGCGATACGCCTCTCACCGCGGTATGCAAAGGCGTTCATCAATCGTGGAGCGGTGTATTTTAAGCAAAAGAAATACAAAGAGGCCCTCGCTGATGCGAACAAGGGGATCGAGTTCGACCCGACGAACGCCGAGGCATGGAATAATCGTGGAGTGCTTTACTCGGCAATAGGGACATATGACCGAGCGCTCGCTGATATCAACGAGGCAATGAAGCTCCGGCCCGACTATCCGAAAGCGTATCTGGATCGTGCGATCGCATACACGCGAATGGGCCGCCGGGATCTCGCGATAGCAGACCTTGATCATGCGATAAAGTTAGATCCTGCATTTCACACGGGCTATTTGATGCGCGGTGCGATCCGCTTCGATGGGAAAGAGTACGCGCTCGCACGGGCAGATTTCGAGAAGGTTCTCGCCCTTGATCCCGGCAACAGACTTGCAACCAAAGGCCTCGCGCAGCTCAAGGCTTTGGGTCAATGAGGCCGTCGAGTGAACTTCGCCTACAATGTTACGCCCATTGCTCCGGCGATAAGCCCAAAATCCGTTTGTTCGATCTCAAATAGCCCGCGCCGAAACGGAAAGCCCCAACGCTGCTTATTTTCGATGAAGCTAAGCTTCTCGATGAGCGGTCGGATCGGGGCTTCCACACATTCAATGAACTCCACTCGCCGTCGCCATGGGTGGAAAGTTGGCGACATCTCGACCTGATAGGGTTCGTCGTCGACAATGCGGCCGATCGCCGTAAATGACTGAAGCGGTTCGCCGTCAATGAGTGCCGTTCTTGGCGAGTAGAAGGCAATGAGGTCGCCATTTGCGAGGTTCTTGATGCGAGTATTTTTCCCGTGATCTGCCTGTGTAAAGCCGCCGGCAAGGCCGATCTGGACGTGTGACCGGGATACTGTGTTTATCCAATAACGCATAAAGTTCGGTTTAAGTCGCTGTGGTCTTTAGTTCGCGTTGCTCTTCACACGAGCGGTGGCATAGTTTTAGCTCTGTGATGATATCTTATCCTCGAGTAGAATCGAGAGTTTATGAAGATCGGTATCTTGATATCGGGCCGAGGGTCGAATATGGCGGCGATCGCGGATGCGATGGCGTCGGGCGAGATCCCGGCGTCGAAGGTCGCGGTCGTTATCAGCGACAAGGCAGGAGCCGAGGGACTAACAAAAGCAAGGGATCGCGGCATCGAGACAGTTGTTGTCGAGCGGAAAGGAAGATCGCGTGCCGAGCACGATACCGAGATCGGCGACGAGCTTGAGAAACGCGGCGTCGAGCTGATTTGCCTCGCAGGCTATATGCGGCTGCTATCGCCGGAGTTCGTTCGGCGGTTTGCGGGTAAGATCGTGAACATTCACCCGAGCCTTCTCCCCGCATTTCCCGGCCTCGACGCCCAAAAGCAGGCATTTGACGCGGGTGTGCAGGTCACGGGCTGCACGGTTCACTATGTAGATGAACTCCTCGACCACGGCCCGGTCATCCTGCAGAAAGAGGTTCCCTGTCTTCCGGATGACACCGTCGAAACGCTCACTCAACGCATCCTCAACGAGGAACACGGCCTTTACATCGCGGCTCTTAAGAAGCTACAAAGCGAGGTGCAATAGATGGAGTTAAGGATCCTGGATCTGGCGGAAAGGGCCGACGAGCTTTACGTGCCGGATGATTGCCAGAGCATTTTCGCCATGTACGAGGAATTTTATCCGAAGATCGGATTTGTCCCGCCCTGGGTCGGATATTTCGTCGTGCGCGAAGGTCGCGTCGTCGGCTGTTGCGGATTTGTGGGGCAGCCTAAGGACGGAAAGGTCGAGATCGCCTATGCGACCTTCAAGGAGTTTGAGGGGCAGGGTATTGCATCATTTTCTTGCAGCGAAATGCTGAAGATCGCCTACCAGAACGACCCCGATCTGACTGTGACCGCGCAAACAGCGCCCGAGGAGAATGCTTCTGTTGCGATCCTAAGAAAGAACGGGTTTGCATACAAAGGAGTGGTACAAGATCACGAGATCGGCGATGCATGGCTTTGGATGCACGAAAAGGAAGGCCCGGAACCCGCCAAATAGGCTTTGACATTTGCCACCGGATTCGCCTAAACTCTAAGTTTTCACTTCTTGCGAGTGAACATATTGGTGAGGGACAAGTATGCCGAAGAGAACATTTCAACCGAACAACCGCAGGCGCGCAAAGAAGCACGGCTTCCGTGCACGGATGGCGACCAAGAACGGCCGCGCAGTGCTCAAGCGCCGCCGAGCAAAGGGACGCAAACGATTAACGGTTCAGCACTATTAAGTTTTACTTTACCTAAGGAAGCTCGGCTGCGGACGCGCGCCGAGTTTCTGCGTGTTTACGAGCAGGGACGACGCATCGAGGGCCGTTTTATGACGGTCTTTATTTTGCCCTCAAAAGCGGGGCGTCACCGCGTCGGAATAACCGCGACGAAAAAGGCGATCGGCAAAGCGCACGATCGAAATCGTGCTAAACGGCTCCTTCGAGAATGTTTTCGGCTGTCGGCAGCGGAGCTTGCTGCGGTGAAGGAACCTTTCGACTGGGTGCTCAATGCGCGGCGAGCCATTATCTACCAAAAGCTCGATAAACCGCTTGCAGAGTTTCGTGTCCTGGTCGCGAGAGTGGCAAAATAAGGGTTTTGGCAATGAAGCACCTCGCTCTCGGCATTATTTGGTTCTATAAGGTAGCGATCTCGCCTTACCTGGCTCCTGCGTGTCGATTCGAGCCGACCTGTTCTGAATACGCACGGCAGGCGATCATCAAATACGGTGCGGTCCGCGGAACATGGCTCGGTGTAAAACGTATCTTAAGGTGCCAGCCCTTCGCAAAAGGCGGTTACGACCCCGTCGCTTCGATAAATGGAAAACAGCAATAATACCGACAGCCAGAAGCGCTTTTTAATTGCAGCAGTTCTTTGTGTATTCATCCTTTTTGGCTGGCAATACTTTTTCGCTCCGAAGAATCCGGCGGGCGATAACGCGAACAAGGCGGCGAATTCGAACACAAATACGACTGCGGCTGCTGCGCCGACACCGGTCTCAGCAGCGGCTCCGACCGAGTCTCCCGCTCCCGAAGCAGCAGCAGCCGTACCGGCTGCCCCTAACCGTAAGATCACGATAAAGACTCCGCTTTACGAGGTTACGCTCGATTCAAAGGGTGCGGTCGCAACGAGCTGGGTGATCTTGAAGAATATCTCGGCGAATGGTGAACAAGCTATCTATGCCGACGGCTCGACGCCGCAAAACGAGAAACCGCTCCAGCTTATTTCCGAGACGGCACTTTCGAGAGATCCGCGGGAACTGCCGTTCCGCCTCGCAACCGGCGATGCCGGCCTCGACAGAACGTTGAATACAACCGACTTCTCGACCGATGCTGAGGGCGAGGTAACGCTCAAGGACGGCGAGACAAAACAAGTCGAGTTCAAATTTACGACCGCCGACGGTGTTGAGGCGACAAAGATATTTCTCTTCCGCGGCGATTCGTTCGTAAGTGACGTTGCGGTGAAATTGACGCGCGGCGGCCAGCCCGTTCCGAGCGTCAAGCTCCTTATTGGTGCAAGCCTCGGGGATCAGGCCATCACGCACCACAGCTACTATCACATCGAACCCGAAGCTGTCGGGTATGTGGATGAGGCGATCGTTCGGCACCCCGGCACTTCGTTTACCTTTGACGCCAACAACCTTAGTACGCTACCTGCTCCCGGAGCGGTCGATTGGGCGGGCGTTGCAGATGCGTATTTCGCGCAGGCCGCGGTGCCGGCGACGCGAACAGAAGGGCTCGAGTTCACAGCCTCGAAGTATGAATATCCACTTCCGGATTATTACGACGGCATTATTTCCTGGATCACCCGCAAACCGAAGCACAGCGAGACGCGGCACCTGATCACGGCTGCCGTTCCGGTCGCAGCGGACGGCACGGTGACAAAGGTTTATACCGGTCCGAAAGATTATTTTGCATTTGCGGGACTCTACAACAAGAGTCTTTCACAAGACGTCGGCCGTCCGATCGACCTTGTCGATACGATCAACTTTAGCAACTATCGCGTGTTGCGTTGGTTCACGAAACCGATCGGGATCCTCGTCCTATACGCTCTCTCCTTCTTTGATCAGCTGACGCGCAATTATGGCGCCGCGATCATCATCTTCACCTTCCTTTTCTACATGCTGCTTTTCCCGCTGCGTTGGTCGCAGACACGGTCTTTCAAAAAGGCATCGGGAAATGCGCCGAAGATGAAAGAGGTGCAGGACAAGATCAAAGACCTGCAGAAGAAGGGTGTGCCGATGGACGACCCGAGAATGCGTGCGCTGCAGATGGAGCAACTCAAGATGACGAAGGACGCTTTGCCTTTGGGCGGGTGCCTTCCGATGATCCTGCAGTTCCCGCTGCTCTTGGCGTTCTACACGGCTGTGACGGTTTCGCTTGACATACGACAAGCTCAGTTTTTGTGGCTTCCTGATCTTTCGGCTGCGGATCCATACCACATACTCGAATTCGCATTCGCGATCTCGATGATCTTGTCGATGAAGTTCACGCCGCAGGCCGCCACCGTTTCGCCTGAGCAGCAGATGCAGCAAAAGATAATGACCTACTTTATGCCGGTCATGATGCTTTGGGTGATGTGGTCAGCACCGAGCGGACTGCTGTTATACTGGTTCTTCGGCAACCTTGTGAGCTTCGGCCAGCAGATGATCATCAATCGTATGAATAAGCCGAATACGCCGCCGGGAACGACCGTTGTGAACGACGTGCCAAAGAATGCAAAGCCTGTAAAACAAAAGCTTTCAGCGACTTAGGAGAGACTAGACGACCATGAATCAAACTTGCGAAAACGCCAAAGAACTCTTGAGCGGCATTGTGCGCGATGCCGGGTTTGATCTCTCCGTCGAAGCTGAATGGACCGACGAGGGTTGCGTCCTCAATCTCACGGGTGAAGATACGCATTTCGCACTCGCGGAAAAAGGTGAGTTGCTCGATGCATTCGAGGTTGTGCTTTTTCAGGCTATGGGACGCGAACTCGACCGCGAGCATCGCTTCATCGTCGATGCTGACGGCTTTCGCCAAACTCGCAAGAATGAACTCCACGCGATGGCCCGTTTTGCCGCCGAGCAGGTAAGGAAAACCGGCCGATCATTCACGTTTGGCGTGCTAAATTCGACCGAACGCCGTATCATTCACACAACCCTACAGAAAGAGGACGACCTCCTCACTGAATCTGTCGGCGACGGCCGTGATCGACGATTGCAGGTGAGATTGCAGTAGCGGAACGATAAGAGCCTAGGTTGGCTTCTCGGCGATTTTGGTCAATGCTTCGACGTCTGCCAGGTCTTGCAGTCGGCCCAACGCACTTTTGTTCGCAATTAAAGAAGAGAGGCCAATGACGGGTATGGAGCGGCCTTCGATCTGAAGCGATCTACTTTCCCGGATCGCGTCGTCAAACGTTATCCCGGAGGCCTTAAGAACAATATCGATACGTCTCGGCGGTACACCGATCTGGATTACAACATCTCCATCGACTAGGTCTTCGGGTGAGACCTCAATGCTTCCGAGCGGTGCGCCAAACTCCGCTATTGCACGAAACACGATTTCGGCGTTGGTTTTTGTACTTCGTATAAATACGTCGAGGTCCTTTGTCGCCCTAACATGGCCATAGAAAGCGACGGCGTATCCACCGATCAAAGCAAAATCGGCGTTGGCATCGGCGAGACCGATCAGGAAATCGCGAAAGTCGTCAGCTAGTTCGATGATGGCTGTCTTTTTATCACCCTGACAGGCGTTTTTTCTCTGTCGTATTCTGGGAACGGTTGGCCGCTTATGGCCCAGGCATCTTTAGAAAGCTGCCATGCGAGCGAAATTGCTTCGATGCCCCTAATCCCCGAGCTTTCGACATCAACGTCGCTCGTTCGGACATAACGGATCTGTGTGCGGTGTCGCCTCCGCTCTGCACGCAACTTTCGATCGATATCACTCACAGCATTTATTGTAGCGCGAATCTGAAACTGGGAGCTCAAGAATAATATCTGTCCGAGCTCGAAACAACTGACCGACTCTCTTCTCACCTAAAGTCGCTAAGCCAGACCGATTCGGAAGGGAATGGTAATCGCATCTCCACTTTGAATCGGTCCGGCCTTGCTGATTTGAGTCACTGCCGTATTGGTCAACGCTAGAAGGAGAATGAAGAGGATCGTGGTTCGCAATGCGAAGGTGCTCCGTTGTAGGATTTAGTTGTCTTGGATGTTTCAGCGAACACCATCGTTGCATTAGCGACGCCCGCGGGCCGTAGCGGCATCGGCATCATTCGCCTAAGTGGTGATGGTGCTCTGGACGTAGCTGCAAAACTGACGGGCAGGAATAGCGATGCACTCTCACCGCGAAAGGCGATCCTCGCCGAACTCCGCGACCCAACCGACAACGCCGCGATCGACAAAGCGCTGATAACCTATTTCAAGGCCCCGCATTCTTTTACCGGCGAGGATGTAATCGAGATCAGCTGTCACGGTTCGCCGGTGCTGTTGAGGCAGGTGATCGATCTTTGTCTCGCTCTCGGATGCCGTGCGGCGGAACCGGGCGAATTCACCTTGCGTGCACTCGCGCACGGCCGTCTCGACCTCGCCGAAGCCGAAGCGATCCGCGACCTCATCGACGCGCAGACGAATGCAGCGGCTCGGCAGGCCGTCCGGCAGCTGAGCGGCGAGATGTCGAATACTCTGCAGCCGCTGAAGGACGAGCTGCTGAACATCATCGTCGTTCTCGAATCCGCACTCGAGTTCGTCGAGGACGATCTGCCTGAACAACAAAGCGAAGAGATCGTTTCCTCACTCGAGGCGATCAAAAGAAGGACGCTCGAGTTCGCAGGTACATACAAGGCCGGACATCTGATCCGCGACGGGCTGAGTGCAACGATCGTTGGCAGGCCGAACGTCGGAAAATCAAGCCTCTTCAATCGTCTACTTGGAACAGAACGCGCGATCGTAACCGACCTCGCGGGTACGACGCGCGACCAGCTGAACGAACGCTTCACCATTGGCGACATCCCAATCCATCTGGTCGACACGGCCGGTTTGCGCGAAACGGAAGACGTCGTTGAAAAGATCGGCGTCGAACGTGCCCGCGGTGCGATGGCGGACGCAGACCTCGTAATTGTTGTGCTTGACGCTCATGACAGCCTGACGGAGGAGGATCGAGACATTGTCCGGTCTGCACTCAAACAGAACTTCATCATTGCGTTGAACAAGATCGACAGGACAACTTCCCGCGATGTTGACCGGCTTGCCGCCGCAGGAGATGCTGCCCTTGCGCGATTTCGCGAAAAGATGGTCGCGATCTCCGCCAAAACAGGCGAAGGCCTTGACGACCTGCGGGATGCGATCGTTAAGCCATTTAGAACAAACGACGTGTCGCACAGCGGCTTTCTCGTAACTGACGCGAGGCATTACGACCTTCTGATGCGAACGCACGACGAGATCGCACAGTCGATCGAAGGGCTTCGTGAAGGGCGAAGTGAAGAGATCGTTCTCATCGGCCTGCACAACGCACTTCGCTATCTCGGCGAGATCACCGGCGAAACCACCACGGAAGATATGCTCACACGCATCTTCTCGACCTTCTGCATCGGTAAATAGCCAGTCAAAATTCCTTTGTCATCAGCCGTTGTTGCGATAAACTTTACGTTTCGCTTTTTTTAAGGCGAGCGAATCGAGATGTTCGACGAAAGTTTTGATGTGGTCGTTATTGGCGCGGGGCACGCGGGCTGCGAAGCGGCCTCTGCCGCGGCGCGCATGGGTGCCGAGACGGCTCTCGTTACGCTCAATCTCGATCTCATCGGCCAGATGTCGTGCAATCCGGCGATCGGCGGCATCGCAAAGGGTCACGTCGTTCGGGAGATCGATGCGCTTGGCGGCATCATGGGCCGGGTTATCGACCGGACGGGAATTCAGTTCCGCCTATTGAACCGTTCTCGCGGGCCCGCGGTGCAGTCTCCGCGTGCTCAGGCCGATCGCTCGCTATATCGCACGGAGATGCGGCGCGTCCTCGAAGCGACACCGAACCTTACACTGAAGCAGGGAGCGGTTGTCTCGCTAATTGTTGAAAACAGAGAGGTTATAGGTGTCGAGCTGGAGGATACGCGTCGTTTTAGTGCCAAAGCGGTCGTCATCGCGACGGGGACTTTCCTAAATGGAACGATTCACACTGGCCGCAGGACCTTCTCAGCCGGCCGCTCCGGTGAACCTGCCTCGATCGAGCTTGCCGAGAACCTGAAGCAGCTCGGCTTTCCCGTTGGGCGGCTCAAGACCGGCACGCCTCCGAGGCTCGACGGCCGGACGATCGATTGGGATGCCTTCGAAAGGCAGGCTCCGGACGAAAGGCCGGTCGCGTTTTCGTTCTCTACTAGCAGGATCGAGCAGCCGCAGATCGATTGCTACATTGGTTATACGACCAACGCCGTGCACGACGCCATCCGTGCGAATTTGGGCCAGTCTCCTCTTTATTCGGGCAAGATCAAGGGCATTGGGCCGCGTTATTGCCCTTCGATCGAGGACAAGGTCGTGAAATTTGCCGAAAAGGATCGGCATCAGCTCTTCCTCGAACCGGAAGGGCATAACACGAACGAGGTCTATTTGAACGGATTCTCGACGTCTTTGCCCGCCGGCCTTCAGCAGGAGTTGCTGCGAATGATCGACGGTTTTGGCGAGGTTCGCGTTATTCGGCCCGGTTATGCGATCGAATATGACTTTGTTGATCCGCGCGAGTTGCGGCCTACGATGGAAACGACGCGGTTTGACGGGCTCTTTCTCGCCGGGCAGATCAACGGCACCACGGGATACGAAGAGGCGGCGTGCCAGGGCTTCCTGGCGGGCGTAAATGCTGCAAATAAAGTGCTTAGCAGACGAGGGTTTACGCTTGCGAGAGATGAAGCGTACATCGGCGTGCTTGCCGACGACCTGATCAGGCATGGAGTTGATGAGCCGTATCGCCTGTTTACCTCGCGTGCTGAGGCACGCCTGAGGCTGCGGCATGACAATGCCGACGAACGGCTTCTACCAAAAGGTCGAGAACTTGGGCTCATAGAGGATCAGGACTGGCAGCGTTTCAACGCAAAGCGCGACCGGATCGCGGAGATCCGCAATGCGCTGGATCACACACGATTCAAGCGTTCGAGTCCGCAGTATGCCGCCGCTGCCCAGTTGCTTGGTGCGGACCTTGGCGATTCGTTTGTGCTCTCGCATCTTGCGATGCGGCCCGATGTCGATGCGGAGATGATATCGCGGCTATTGCCGATCGACGGGGTTAATATTAGTGACCTTGAGACAGCCTTGGCCGATTCTATGTATTCGGGTTACATCGCCAAGCAAGCTGCTGCGGCCGAGCGTGTAAATCATCACGATGCTTTGAAAGTGCCTGAAAGTATTGATTTTCGAACGATCGGCGGACTTTCGAACGAGATGATCGAGCGGCTCGAGCGGGCGTCTCCGCGGACATTTGGGCAGGTTCGTTCGGTTCCGGGCGTAACGCACGCCGCACTTTCGACGGTTTTGGTGCACTTGACGGCACTTCAGCAGACGAAAGCTTGAAATGTGGTACGTACCACATTTCGGGTCGCGTTGAAGGGAATTGTGGTACGTACCACAAATGCTGCCACACGCTTTCGCGTTCGGACGCCTCACTGTGCTAACTTTATCTATCGGATGCCCTTACAACGCGCGGATCTCCGGAACCGCTGAGGGATTCCTGCGTTTCGATCTTTCATGGGAAAAGTTATTGCTATTGCCAATCAAAAAGGCGGGGTCGGCAAGACAACAACCGCTGTTAACCTGGCCGCAGGTCTCGCCGCGGAGAATCGCAAGGTCTTGCTGATCGACGGCGATCCGCAAGGAAATGCGACGTCCGGTTCGGGAATATCGCGGACAAACATCAAAAAAACGATATACGATGCACTGATCCGCGGCGAATCGATCCGCGAAATGGTGCTGCCGACGGCTGTCCCGAAATTTTGGGTCGTCCCGGCAGATAAAAATCTCGCGGGTGCCGAGGTCGAACTTGTCGACCGCGAGGACCGAGCTAAGGCTCTAAAGGCGATCATCGATCCGATCCGCGACTATTTTCATTATATTTTGATCGACTGTCCGCCATCGCTCGGCCTTTTGACGCTGAACGGGCTGACGGCGGCGGACTCCCTCCTCGTTCCGATCCAATGCGAATATTACGCGCTTGAGGGCGTGACCGAGCTATTTGATACGCTCGCGCGTTTGCGTCGGGAGCTGAATCCGGAGCTTGCGATCGAAGGCCTGCTCTTGACGATGTTCGACGAGCGGACAAATCTTTCGACCGCAGTGGCGAAGGATCTGCGGGATTTTTACGGGACGCAGGTCCTTGAGACGGTTATCCCTCGGAACGTCCGCCTCGCCGAAGCGCCAAGTTTCGGCCAGCCGATCTTTGTTTACGACCCTAAGTCAAAAGGCGCAGAAGCCTATCTACGACTTGCAAAGGAGATTTTAACTCATGCCTAGACAATCTCTCGGCCGCGGCCTATCGGCCTTGCTTGGCGACGAAAAGCCGGCTGCAGCCGCCGAAGCTCGCGCCTTGGAAATATCAACGCCAAAACGCGTAAATGAACTAGACATTGATTTTATCGCTCCGAATCCGGAGCAGCCGCGTGTGAATTTCGGCGAGAATGAACTCGAAGAACTCGCAGCTTCGATCCGCGCGAACGGGATCGTCCAGCCTATCGTTGTGCGTTCCGCGGGCGAAAATCGATATCAGATCGTTGCCGGCGAGCGTCGTTGGCGTGCGGCGCAGAAAGCGGGCTTGCGAAAAGTACCTGTTTCGATCAAGGAAGTCTCGGACGAAAAGCTTCTCGAGATCGCGTTGATCGAGAATATCCAGCGGCAGCAGCTGAACCCGATCGAAGAGGCAAATGCATTTCGCAAACTTATTGATTCTATTGGACTTACGCAAGAAGAGGTCTCTGAGCG